>Ga0213869_10000310_pt1 | contig 40205 bp, 36 predicted proteins | sample PICome_10_FD_160083 | JGI IMG/M metagenome (GOLD analysis project Ga0213869, IMG submission 160083) | Coastal seawater microbial communities near Pivers Island, North Carolina, United States - PICO132 | ecosystem: Environmental > Aquatic > Marine > Coastal | place: USA: North Carolina...
GGCGCTCTTGGCGTGGCAGGCGGTTGGAACCCTAATGTACATTTGACCAGCCACCATCGCGGTCAGCCTGAATGGTTGCCACAGATTGCCGCCTTTGGCCCACCCTCAGAAGGACCAAAAACGCTGCGCGTGGCAGGCGCAGCAAAAGGGGATCTGTCCACCGCCGGCGCCCTACGCGGCGGGGCGGATCAAGCCGCCCGCTGGCTGGGCAAGAATGGATTTGCAGCAGCGGCCCTTGAGTTGCCCGAGGCTGAAGATGCCCCGGTCTCCATCACACCGTTTTGGGCGGTAAACGGTTGCAACCGCGCTTGGCTCGATCAACAAAACGACGTGACGGTAAAAGACGTCAAATTGGCCCATCAAGAAAATTTTGTCAGTGTTGAACATCTCAAACGCTACACCACGCTGGGCATGGCCACAGATCAGGGCAAGACCTCCAATATGGGAGGGCTTGCGATTATGGCTGAGCTGACGGGCAAAGCCATTCCAGAGGTCGGCACAACCATCTTCCGTCCGCCCTATACCCCAACCGCGATTGGTGCCTTCGCGGGCCGCGATCGCGGGACAGATTTCCGCCCAACCCGCCAGACCCCAAGCCATGCCTGGGCCGAGGAGCAAGGCGCGGTCTTTGTTGAGGTGGGCCTGTGGTTGCGCGCGCAATGGTTCGCCAAAGCGGGCGAAACCCATTGGCGGCAGTCCGTGGATCGAGAAGTACGGGCCACGCGCAAGTCCGTTGGTATCTGCGATGTCACAACCCTCGGCAAAATCGACGTACAAGGCACGGATGCTGCGACATTTCTAAACAAGATTTATTGTAATGGATTCGTCAAATTGGCCATCGGCAAGACCCGTTATGGATTGATGCTGCGCGAGGATGGGATCGCCATGGATGATGGCACCGCCGCCCGCCTGGCGGAAGATCACTTTGTGGTCACCACCACCACGGCCAATGCTGTCTCGGTGTTTCGCCATATGGAATTTGCCCGCCAATGCCTTTGGCAAGATCTCGATGTGCAATTGGTTTCAACCACCGAGGCCTGGGCGCAATATGCAGTTGCCGGGCCAAACGCGCGGCGGTTGCTGCAAAAAGTTATCGACCCAGAGTTTGATCTGTCCAATGAGGCGTTCCCCTTCATGGCCTGCGCCAATATCACCGTTTGCGGCGGGCTGCGCGCCCGGCTGTTTCGAATCTCTTTCTCGGGAGAGCTGGCTTATGAACTCGCCGTTCCAACGCGCTACGCAGATGCAATGATCCGGCGCCTGATGCAGGCCGGAGAAGAATTTGACGCGGTGCCCTATGGCACAGAGGCGCTCGGCGTAATGCGCATTGAAAAAGGTCATGCAGCCGGCAATGAGCTCAATGGCACCACCACGGCCTTGAACCTTGGTATGGGGCGCATGGTGTCCAAAGCAAAGGACAGTATCGGATCCACCCTTTCGGAACGCAGCGGGCTCAACCAAACGGATGCGCTGAAATTGGTTGGATTACGACCGGTGAACCCAGCCAACCCAGTGCCCGCCGGCAGTCATTTAATGGCCAAAGGCGATCCAGTGGATGCCGCCCATGACCAAGGCTATGTTACATCCGCTTGTTTCTCACCAAATCTGGGCCATTCCATCGCGCTTGCCTACGTGAAGTCAGGGGACAGCCGGATGGGCGAAATCCTGAGACTTGTCAGCCCATTGACCGGCTTTGATCATGAGGTTGAAGTGGTCAGCACACATTTCATTGATCCTAAGGGGGAGCGTCTGCGTGCATGATCTTATCGCCACCACAGCTTTGGGCGCGGCCGCCCCCTGTGTTGACCACCATGGCCCCATCAGCTTGACCGAAGAGCCAGGCTTCGCCCTGGCCTCTATTGCGGCGCGGCGCGGAGGGGAGCGCACAACGGTCTTGGCCATTCGCCGCATGATCGGGCCTACGGCGCCCAAAGCGGGGCATTGGGCCGGCGGGCGGATCATCGCTTTTTGGACCGGGCCCGATCAATGGATGCTTGAAGCGCCTTATGACAGTGAAGAATTTTTATTTGAGCGAGCCATTAAAGAAGTCAAAGGCAAGGCCTCCGTCACCGAACAAACCGGGGCGTGGTGCCGCTTTGATCTACGCGGCACAGATCTCGCGGCAGTTATGGAACGGCTTTGCCCAATTAATATGGCCACATTCATCGCTGGAAGTGCCACCAGAACCAGCATCGATCACCTCGGCTGTTTTGTACTCTGCCGCGCCGAGGATCACATCTCAATCCTGGGGCCACGCTCTTGCGCAGCGGCGTTGCACCACAGCCTGCTGACCGCAATTCGGGCCGCCTTTTAACCTGCAATCAAAGGTTTTGGCTCTTGCGATCCTACACCGAGGGCACTGGAGTATTGTCCAATACGCGATAAAGGTTGATGCGCCGCCGATCCTCCTGGGGAGTGAGACCAAAGGCCTCACGGTAATGACGAACCATAGGCGTGGTCGAGCCATAACCCACTTGCAGCGCAATTTGCGCCATACTGTCTTTGGAATACATCACCAATTGCTTGGCGGCTTTCATCCGCAGCGCACGGTAGTAATGAGACGGGCTTTGCCCCGTTGCCTTTTTGAAACTGCGCTCAATCTGCCGCGGCGAGACACCGACGCCATCTGCAACTTCGGCCACTGAAATCGCACAATCGAGATGGGCTGCAAATATGGCCACCGCTTTAGCCACAACAGGCGGTAAGGTCGCGTCAGTGGTGGCGCTGCGATAGGTTGGAATACTCTGCTGCACCCCCTCACCCCGCATCAGTGGATGCTGGAACCAGCAAGCCACCTCCGTGGCCACATCGGCCCCCAAGCGGGTTTCGATCAACCGCAGTGACAGATCAAAACCCGCTGCTGCCCCTGAGGCGGTGTAGCGGCGGCTCGAGACTTCAATAACCCGATCAGAAGCCTGAACTTCCGGAAATTCTGAACGAAAGGCCGCATCATAGCACCAATGTACCGATACCGCATGCCCAGCCATCACCCCAGAGCGGACCAGGGGAAAAACCCCGCCACTGACACCGCCCAAAACGGCACCGTGACGCGCCAACGCGCGCAGCGCAGCAAAACCAGCTTTGGAATTGGCAAACTGCGCTCGGGGCGGGCTCAGCAGGAACAGATAATCGGGTCGTGCCAGATCCGACAAAAGCACATCTGGCTCAAAGCTGATCCCCGCGCTGGAGCGCAGTTTTGCCATCGTCTCAGCAACAAGTGACCATGAAAACGCCACCTGCTCCGATATCTCATTAGCCGCGCGCAGAGGTTCAATCATTGAGGTTAAGCAAGCCATCGGAAAGCCTTCAAAGATCAAAAAACCAATGGACTGGGTTTTCACATCATTCATAAATATGATACTAACAAGAAAACTGGCCCATAGATCAAGAGGTCAAACGCCAAGACTGAGGTTGATACATGAGTGATGGGAAAACCACCCCAGCTGTGGTGAGCAACCTGACGCAAAACCCGCCCCGGGCAAGCGATGGATCTGAAAAGAGTCTCGAAGTTGCCATTGGACGTGAGTTGCGGGCCTTTCGGCGTCGCCAGGAGGTCACGGTTGCCGAGCTTGCCAGCCGCACGGGACTTTCAATTGGAATGCTGTCTAAGATTGAAAATGGCAATACCTCTCCCTCACTCAAGACATTGCAAACCCTCGCAACTGCGCTGTCCTTGCCAATCTCCACATTTTTTCGGGGATTTGAGGCGCACCAGGCGCCGGTCCACACAAAAAGCGGTGAAGGGATCGCGATCGAGGAGGCTGGCAGCCAGGCGGGCCATCAAACTCGTCTTTTGGGATATATCAGCGCCCCGTCCAGCGGGATCATCGCAAAACCATACTTGGTCACGCTACGCGCAGAGGCGGATATTTTCCCAGCCTTGCAACACGGCGGCACCGAGACAATTTACATACTGGAAGGAGAAATGGATTATCGACATGGCGACACACTCTTCCGGCTGACCGCCGGGGACAGCTTACAATTTGATGCCAATAGACCCCATGGACCGAAGGCGACGGAGGATCGTACCGTCCGGTATCTGTCCATCATCAGCGTACCACAGCACATCTAAACGCGCGTTTTTAACGCAGCAGATCAAGCCCGCCTTGCGATGCGTGTACCACACCAAACCAGTCACGACAGCCAAAGACATGGCGCTTGAAATGATCACAGACAAGCTCCCAGGCACCGCAGCCCCCGCCCATAGCGCATGGCCCATTGTCAGCGCCACGCCAATAAGCGAAAGAAACAAAGCGAGCCGCGCTGTAGCCCGGCGCAACGGCATCAAAACACAGCCCAATAAGCCACCAAAAACCGCAATCGATAAGGCGGCAGTCACCCAGCCGAGGCGGCTGGCAATCACCGCCTGATAGGCAGCGGGTAAATCAGCCGCGGCTCCGGGATCCATTTGCAGGATAAAATTGAAACACCCAAGGGCGTTCCAAATCACACAGAAAAGACCAATCGGCCAAAACGCACGGCTCGGTTTCGTCATCGCGCGCGTTGCCTCGCTGTTATAAACAGTGCAAACTGTGCTGATCACCTATGATTGGCCCCCACTCGCTCGCAAGGCGCTTTCATATCACATGAGCTTCAAAAGCCGGATCGGCGCAATAACAACGACGTTGTATTCACAAAATAAACCATTAGTCTGTGAGGCGTCGCCGCTCGGACATTGGGATTAGCCATGAGCAACAAACAAATCAACTTCATCGGCTGGATTATTTTTATCCTCTCCGCGCTTGGATTTATCATCGCCTCCATCGGAAGCTTTTGGTCCATGATGGGATCGGTATTTTTTTTGGTGGCCTGCTTGGTCTTTTTGATTCCGTTCTTTCGACCAGACGACTGAACGTTGACGACACCGCTAGGTGATATGAGACATCAGTCGAAAGTCTCACATAAATTTTCTAATAAAATCAATTATAACAATAAACAAAATGACAAAATGACAAAATTAATCTAGAACTGCGCACCTTCAAACCCGTACAGGTACCATCGTGCCCTGCATCAAAGCAACTTTAACATCCCCATCAAACACATCCGCCCGCACGATCACCAAACGAGCGCCGGATTTCTCTACATGACCCACAGCCCGCAGCGGACCGTCACGACCCGGTGCCAGAAGGTTGATTTTCATTTCTGCCGTCAAAACTTCACAGCCCTCCTCCATCATCGTCAAAGCCGCGTATCCCGCCGCGCTGTCACCAAGCGCAAAGATCAAACCTGCATGCGCATAGCCATGCTGCTGCAGACTGCCAGGCAAGATTGGCGCTGTGATCTCCACGTGCCCCAGCTCAACCACCATCATCTGCGCGCCAAAAGTTTTCATGATGCTCTGACGTTCAAAGCTTTTGGTGATCCGTTCCATCTCTATCCCCTTGGCATTGGTAAGACATGACATGTCTGCCCAGTTAAAACCGCCACAGCCCCAGGTCGCATCAAATCTCGCAACACTGTGGCATCGCTGCGCAGCCCGCCGGTGAAGGTGCCAAATGCCGGCAAAATCACCCTATGCTGATCGTACAAAAAACAGGGGCGTGTGATCTGCCGCCGGCCTAAAGGCACAGCGGCTTTTGGATGGTAATGCCCCGAGACCTCAGCCTCCGTTTCAGCAATATGACGAAACACGAGGACGCCATCGCAATATTCAGCCAGGTGAGCGCCGGAAAATTCCACCGGGCCCGGATCATGATTCCCCTCAATCCAAATCCACTGCCGCCCGGCTTGCATACGGTAAAGACACGCGCTTTCCGCAGGATCAAGACTGTCAGAGGCCTGCAGATCATCAAAACTATCCCCCAGGCAAATCACAATTTGCGGTGCCAAAGCCTCAATCTCACTTTGCAACCTGAGCAATGTGTCTGCGGTCTCATAGGGCGGCATCATAATGCCTGAGCGGCGCGCCAAGCGATCGGATTTTCCCAAATGTAGATCGGACACGCATAGAATGCGCCGATGCGCCCACCATAAGACGCCCGAAGCCCGCGCAGTCAGCTCTGCACCAAACAAGGAAAATACATGCCCATCACTCATAACCCTGCATCGCGCAAAACGAGGGGGCGTGGCAAGTTTTATTGCAAAGGTGCTATGACAATCTTGTTGAGACCTGACGCCTCCATCAACCGGGCTGTTTCCGCAGCCAAGAGCCGCTCGTCCGCTGCCCCTTGAACCGGAACACGGCCCATTTCGAGAAAAAGCGGCGCGGCAAAGGGCGACAAAACCTCCAGCTCTTTATGATCCAGCCGCCCGGCACAGCGGGCCAACATCTCTTCGATCCGATCAAAATCTACCAAACCCTTACGCGCCTCTTCGCGGGTGATCTGCATCAAGACATGGTCGGGATCGTATTTCAGCAAAGTGTCATAGAGAATATCCGACGAAAACGTGGCCTGCCGGCCTGATTTTCTCTGGCCTGGCATATTGCGCTCTATGAGCCCCGCAATAACAGCACAGCCACGAAAGCTGCGTTTCATCACCGCATTGCCCGCGAGCCAAGTCTCAAGCCCGTCCCGCAACCCGGCAGGCGCCAAAAGCCCCACCGCATCGCGCAGCGGCTCGAGGGAGAGCAACATCACAGCGTAATCTGTGGCCACAAAACTCAGCGGAGCCAATCCTGCATCTTCCATCCGCTTTGAGAGCAAAAGCCCAAGCGTTTGTAGCGCATTGCGCCCGGCAAACCCGTAGACCACAGTTGCAAAGCGTCCGTCATGGGGAAAACTTTCCACCAAAAGGCGATCAGCGCGCGGCAAAAGGCTGACCTGGCGCTGCAATGCGATCCAATCGCGCATATAGCTGGGCAGCTCTGGCCAATCCTTTTGCTGAAATCCTGCCAATATCCGCTGGCTCAATTGGGTAGATGTGGCAAATTTTGTACCACTGAACGTCGCGATCTTGGGCTTTTTGCCAGGCTGTTTCGTCACCTCAACAGTCAGATCGCGCAGGACCTCATAGCGCACCACCTGCCCGCCAATCAAAAAACTGTCGCCGGGCACAAGCGTAGCGGCAAAGGCTTCCTCCACCTCACCCAAAGCACGCCCCCCGCGGCCTCGCATGCGCACCTTGAGACGATCACTGTCTTGAATAGTGCCAATGTTCATGCGAATGCGCTGTGCGGCGCGCAGGTCGCGCAATTGCCACTTGCCATCCTCCGTTTGCTGCAACCGTCGCCACCGATCATAAGCTTTGAGCGCATAACCACCGGTGGCGCAAAAATCGAGGCAGGAGTCAAACTCTGCGCGCGTCAGCTGTGCGTAGCGGCCCGCTGTTGTAACCTGCGCATAAAGATCATCCGCATGAAATGGCCCGGCACAGGCGGCGATCAAAATATGCTGGCACAATACATCGCGTGGGCCCGGACCCATCGGCTCGCCGTCCAGATCATGTTCACGCACCGCCTGTAAAGCCGCAACACATTCCACCACCTCAAACCGATTGGCCGGCACCAGCCGAGCTTTTGACGGGCTATTATAGCGATGATTGGCCCGACCGATGCGTTGCACCAGCCGTTTGACATTCTTTGGTGCCCCAACTTGGATCACCAAATCAACATTTCCCCAATCAAGCCCCAGATCCAAAGATCCTGTGCAGACAATCGCACGCAAAGCGCCAGCAACCATAGCCGCCTCGACTCGCTCGCGCTGCTCCCGCGACAAGGAGCCATGATGGATTGCGATCGGCAAATTGTCCTCGTTGAGCTGCCAAAGTTTATGGAAAAATATTTCCGCTTGCGCCCGCGTGTTATGAAAAATCAAGACCGTGTTGTGCTGCGCCACCTCGCGCAACACCTGCAGGATCGCATAGCCCGCCCCGCCGCCCGACCAAGGGGCTGGCGCGTCAATCTGCAACATGGCGATATCAGGCAAAGGACCCTGTGGCGCTTCAATAATATGACAAGGAGCCGGATGGCAGGCAATAAAGCGCGCAATCTCGTCTGGGTCTTGCACCGTAGCCGATAAGCCAATGCGCTGCATATCTGGGCACATGCGCTGCAAAGCCGCCAGCGAGAGCATCAGCTGATCACCGCGTTTCGACTCGCTGAGTGCATGCGCCTCATCAATCACCACCCGCTTGAGCCCAGAAAAAAGGCGCTTCGCATCGCTATAACTGGTCAATAGCGCCAGGCTTTCAGGTGTGGTTAACAAGATTTGCGGCGGATCCACGCGCTGGCGCCGCTTTTGCGTGGCGCTGGTGTCACCAGTACGATCCTCAATACGAATATCGAGGCCCATCTCCGCCGCCGGCCCGCGCAGATTGCGTTTTATATCTGCCGCGAGAGCTTTAAGGGGCGAGACATAGAGCGTGTGAAGGCCTGCATGGGGACCCTGCGCCAAATCCGCAAGACTTGGCAAAAAACCCGCCAAGGTTTTGCCACATCCGGTCGGGGCGATCAGCAGGCAAGCGGGGCTACCGCCCGCCTCCATGACGTGCAATTGATGCGCATGGGGTTGCCAGCCTTTTTGGGTGAACCAGTCGGTAAGGGCGGCAGGCAAAACATAAGACATGCGCCAATATAGCCTTGCCCCCGCGGCATGAAAACACCTTTAAGCGGTCAATCCTTCCGGCTCGGGCAAATCATTAGCCCGGCAGGTCGCCGTCAAAGTATTGGCCAGCAAACAGGCGATGGTCATGGGACCAACGCCACCCGGCACGGGGGTGATCGCGCCTGCAACTTCGGCACAGCTAGCAAAATCGACATCCCCCACCAATTTCATCTTGCCCTCGCCTTTTTCCGGCGCAGCAATCCGATTGATGCCCACGTCAATCACCACAGCCCCGGGTTTGATCCAATCCCCTGGCACCATTTTCGGCCGACCCACCGCCGCCACCACGATATCAGCCCGGCGAACCACGTCTGGCAGATCCTTGGTGCGAGAATGTGCAATTGTGACCGTACAGCTAGCGCCCAGCAACAGCTGCGCCATAGGCTTACCGACGATGTTCGAACGGCCAATAACCACCGCTTCACAGCCCGAAAGTGAGCCGAAGTGATCGCGAAGCATCATCAAACACCCCAAAGGTGTGCACGGCACCATAGATTTTTGCCCCGTGCCCAACAAGCCGACGTTTGAGATATGGAAGCCATCAACATCTTTGGCCGGGTCAATACAGCCGATCACCAATTCCTCGTTTAAGTGCTTGGGCAAGGGCAATTGCACCAAAATTCCATGCACAGCAGGATCGCCATTTAACTGATCGATGACTGCGATCAACTCTTCTTCGCTGACAGAGGCGTCAAGCTTGTGTTCAAATGAGGTCATGCCGACTTCAACCGTTTGCTTGCCCTTGGAGCGCACATAGACCTGGCTGGCCGGATCTTCGCCCACCAATACCACCGCAAGACCCGGCACAATGCCATGGTCTTGCTTCAAGCGTGCAACATGTTCGCTCACCTGCCCGCGCACCTGCGCCGCGAAGGCCTTGCCATCAATCAATTGTGCAGTCATCTATCATCTCCCAAACCCAAAATTTCTGCCTTCAAATCGGAAACCCAAAGGCGCATCCCCGCGTCCAAAGGCGCGGGGACGTGCTTAGAACAAGCCTTCGATTTCACCCGCATCGTTGAGCATGATTGTTTCGGCAGCTGGCTTGCGCGGCAATCCCGGCATCGTCATGATTTCGCCACAAACCGCTACAACAAAGCCAGCACCGGCGGAAAGGCGCACTTCACGAACCGGCACTGAGTGGCCCACAGGCGCACCACGCAGATTCGGATCCGTGCTGAAGCTGTATTGGGTCTTGGCCATACAGACAGGCAAGTGCCCATAGCCCTGCGCTTCCCAATCCTTCAACTGATTGCGGATCTTTTGATCCATCAAAGCCTCATCGGCGCGGTAGATGCGTTTACAGATGGTTTGGATCTTTTCAGCCAATGGCATTTCATCTGCGTAGATCGGCGCAAAATTGGCCATACCCGCATCTGCAACCTCCGCCACACGTGCGGCTAAGGCTTCAGCGCCCTTACCGCCAAATTCCCAATGTTGCGAAACAATTGCTTCGGAGCCTTGCCCAGCCACAAAGTCTTTTACCGCCTGCACTTCAGCCTCAGTATCAGTGACGAAATGGTTGATTGCTACAACCACAGGCACACCAAAACTCTTCAAGTTTTCGATGTGGCGTCCCAAGTTCGGGCAACCGGCATTCACCGCGTCCACATTCTCAACGCCAAGATCAGCCTTCGCAACACCACCGTTCATTTTCATCGCTCGAACTGTGGCCACCAACACCACAGCGGACGGCGCGAGCCCTGCTTTGCGGCACTTGATGTTAAGGAATTTCTCTGCGCCCAAGTCGGCACCAAATCCGGCCTCCGTCACTACGTAATCACAAAGCTTCAGAGCGGTTGTTGTGGCGATCACCGAGTTACAGCCGTGGGCAATATTGGCAAATGGACCACCATGCACAAAGGCAGGGTTATTTTCCAAAGTTTGTACCAGGTTCGGCTGCATCGCATCTTTCAACAGAACGGTCATTGCGCCATCTGCTTTAATGTCTCGTGCAAAAACCGGGCTGCGGTCACGACGATAGGCCACGATCATATCACCGAGGCGTTTTTGCAAATCGGTCAGATCTTTAGCCAAACAAAGAATTGCCATCACCTCCGAGGCAACTGTGATGTCAAAACCCGCTTCGCGCGGAAACCCATTGGACACCCCACCCAAAGAGGTTGTGATCTGGCGTAGGGCGCGGTCATTCATATCGACAACCCGGCGCCAGACCACACGGCGTGTGTCGATGTCGAGCTCATTGCCCCAATAGATGTGGTTGTCGATCATCGCGGACAAAAGACTGTGCGCCGAGGTGATTGCGTGGAAATCGCCAGTGAAATGCAAGTTCATATCTTCCATCGGCACGATTTGCGCGTAGCCACCCCCGGCAGCGCCACCCTTCATCCCGAAATTCGGCCCCAAAGAGGCTTCACGAATACAGACCATTGCCTTCTTGCCGATGCGGTTCAAACCATCGCCAAGACCAACAGTGGTCGTGGTCTTACCTTCACCCGCTGGCGTTGGATTGATAGCGGTCACCAAGATCAGCTTACCATTCTTACGGTCTTGAACCGAATTGATGAAAGACTGGCTCACTTTGGCCTTATCGTGGCCGTAAGGCAGAAGATCTTTGCTCTCGATTCCAATCTTTGCTCCAATGTCCTGAATGAGGCCTTTTGAAGCACCGCGTGCAATTTCAATATCCGATTTATAGCTCACTTTACGTCTCCAATGTGACCGCTTGATCAAAGTATACCGTTGCATGTACCGCGATGTGCGACAAAGTAGCAGAGTAAATCCGACATTTACACTCGCGTGTGCGGCAGCCAATTGACCTCTGCGGGGTTCATTGGAAACCCGTGCTTCAACTTTGAAATTTATTTTCTAATATTAAGTGACGTTCGTAGGACACGTCTTTGAAACGATTCATTTTCATTTTGCATATCACCATGCTGATTGGTGCCGTATACCTTGTTCTTTGGATCACATAGTCCAAACCAACTATGCAGGCCTATAAAAAGCGCATTTGTCCGTCCGCTTGCCAGGCCCGTTGCTCTGGGCAATGTAGGCGCAGCACATCGCCCAAGACCAGATCACCGGGGCGCTCGACCCATGCGGTCACGCCACGCTTGCCTTTTGCATAAGCTTTGAAAGATTTTCCTTGACCAGGCAAATCCCGTTCAATCGTCACGCCGACCTGATGGCAAGGGTAGTTTTGCATATCCACCACCAAAGTCGTGCCTTGCGGCGCCTGAAGCCGTGAAGACGGCGGAATATGCGAGAAATCTCTACATCCCGAAACCACCATCGTTGCCCCAAGCCACTGGGGAGTGAAATGCGCAAGCCCCATGTCGCGCGCAATCTGGTCTATTTCTTCTTGGCTAACGATGCTCAGTTGCCGCACATTGATAATGTCCGTGCCCCGCTGATGCTGTTGCAACACACGGCTGTCTGAGGCGCGGGTCCGGCCTCCATGCGCGGCACCCACAACCCCATCCCAATCCAATTGCAGGCTTTGACGCGGCTCTGTCTCAATTTCTATTTCGCGCCGCTGGGTAACCACGCCCAACCATGTCACAGTCAAGTTAACATCTGTTGCTCTCAATGCCGGCATCGCCGCACCTCACAAAAGAAGCCCCCGCCTTTGATGTAAGGCAGGGGCTCAAAATCCTAGACCGAGGGTTCAGGTTCCATCCCGCCACCCCTGCTCGGCTTTGGTTTGGTTTTGGGAACCGCCGTCACCGATGGTGTGCCGCCGGATGTGGCGCTATCGTCTTCATCGCCATCCCGGTCGAGGCTCTCGCCCTCCATCACCTTTTTGATTTCCGCCCCAGTGAGGGTTTCGTATTCCAAAAGGCCCTGCGCCAAATTCTCAAAACGCTTTTTATTGTCAACGATGGTCTTCATGGCCAAATCATAACCATTTTGCACAAAACTGCGCACCTCGGTTTCAATCAATTCCTTGGTTGCCGCAGAGGTCGACAGGCCTGACGTACGGCCCGAATACCCTTCCGCCGCTTCGGAATAATCAATATTGCCAACTTTATCAGACATGCCCCAACGCATCACCATGGCCCGCGCCAGGTTGGAGGCCTGTTGAATGTCGCCCGACGGACCATTGGATACTTGGTCTTCACCATATTTGAAGATTTCAGCCGCTTTGCCCGCCATGGTCATCGCCAATTCATCATGGCACTCATCACGGTGAAAGTTGAGACGATCCATTTCCGGCAGGCTCATCACCATGCCGCCAGCGCCGCCACGGGCAATGATTGTTGCTTTATATACCGGTTGGCATTTTGGCAAAAGCGAGCCGACCAAAGCGTGCCCTGCTTCATGATAGGCTGTTTTCTCCAATTGCTCCTTGGTACGTACCATAGAGCGCCGCTCTGCGCCCATAAGGATCTTATCCTTGGCTTTCTCAAAATCTTCCATCGTCACCAATCGGCGCCCAATACGCGCAGCCGCCAGAGCAGACTCGTTTACCAAATTCGCCAAATCCGCACCTGAGAAACCAGGGGTGCCTCGGGCAATGATCCGCAAATCCACATCGGGGCCTGTCGGCAATTTACGCGCATGCACGCCCAAGATTTTCTCACGCCCCCGCAGATCTGGGCTGGGTACAGTCACCTGCCGGTCAAAACGACCCGGGCGCAAAAGCGCGGGATCGAGCACATCTTTGCGGTTGGTCGCCGCCACGATAATGATGCCCTCATTTGCTTCAAAACCATCCATTTCAACCAAAAGCTGGTTGAGGGTTTGCTCGCGCTCGTCATTGCCACCACCGTAGCCGGCACCCCGCGCCCGACCCACCGCATCGATTTCATCTATAAACAAAATGCACGGAGCATTCTTTTTCGCCTGCTCAAACATATCGCGCACGCGGCTCGCACCCACGCCCACAAACATCTCAACAAAATCGGATCCAGAGATCGAGAAAAATGGCACACCCGCCTCACCGGCAATGGCCCGCGCAAGGAGGGTCTTACCCGTTCCAGGCGCACCTTCTAACAATGCACCTTTAGGAATTTTGCCGCCCAATCGGCTAAATTTTTGCGGGTTCTTCAGAAAATCAACAATTTCTTCTAGCTCTTCTTTGGCCTCATCAATACCCGCCACATCGTCAAATGTGACATTTCCTTGCTTTTCAGTCAGCATCTTCGCGCGGCTCTTGCCAAAGCCCATCGCTCCGCCCTTTCCGCCGCCCTGCATCCGGTTCATGAAATAGATCCACACGCCCACCAGCAGTAAGATCGGCAGAATAGACAAAAGGATCGATTGGAACATTGAGGTTTCTTGCGACTTGGCGGCAACGCTTACACCGTTAGACACCAACAGATCGCTGATCTGCGCATCACCTGGGACGATCGTGACATATTCTGTGCCATTTGGCCCGGTGTAAGCTACCGTCTCGCCATCCAGCGTGGCGCGGCTGACCTGCCCATTTTCGACCGCCTGAACAAAGTCAGAATATGTCGTGCTGCGACTCGAGGCTGAGCTTGCATCGCCAGAAAACAAGCGAAACAGCATTAATAGCAAGATGAACAGTACAAACCAGAAGGCGAGGTTGCGTAGATTACCCAAGGGAAACTCCTATTAGAACCGCAATGTGTCGACACAATGTAGTGTCGGATTTAAACCTAAGATAGGCATCACACCACTTTATTCAACGGGCTACTATCATTCCCAGGGCGGTGAAACCACCTCAAGCACATCTTTTTGGCCAAATTGCGCCATTGGCGCGGCCAAAAGTGTTGGCCCGTGCCACACCGAAGGGCTAGACAAAAGCGCCAAACGCGGCCGGCCAGTGTCCCGCCACGTCGGGCATTGCCCGAGACCTGAAGGGCCAAGCGCCCGAATTTCATATGATTTTTTTGAATTCACCATCGAGAGGCGGCTATCCCAGGGCAGGTCAGCTTGCGTCACTAGCCCCTCAACTGCCGAAAATTCCCGAGAAATCCGCAGCACATTGCCCGACTGCGGTATTAGGACACAGCCGTGCAACGTCATGGTTTTTTTTGCAGCAATGCACCGTAGAAGCGCAGCATTTCGGGGCCGATAGGGCTGTCCGCTGATCCAATTGAGTGCATCTGCCAACATACGCTCTACATATTCGCGCGGCAAACGGCACAACGCCTTCCGATCAAAAAGCACATCGGTGAAATCAATTTTTGCCACCTGCGGCCAAAGCTCGCGCACTGAGAACTCCAGAGCCTCTTGAACATAGCGCATGCGCGTGGCTGTTTTGGCCAACCTTAGGCCCGTCAATCCAAGTGCATCTAAGTCCGGTGCCGCCTGCCGCATGCGCACACGCATGAAGGCCGGATCCTCATTGCTCGGATCATTGCACCAGCCCTGTCCCTGCGCACGCAATAAATCCTGCAAGTTCGTTCTCGAAAACGCGAGCAAGGGGCGCAGCCATTCCATACCGCGATCCGTCCAGCGCCGGCGCATCTCGCTCAGACCATCGATGCCAGAGCCGCGGGCCAATCGCATCAAAAAACTCTCCGCGACATCGGTCTGGCTGTGTCCCAAACAAATACAGCTACAAGCCATATCCTGCCCCCAAGCCGCCAGTGCATCGTAGCGCGCACAGCGGGCGCGAGCTTGAAGATTAGGACCCATCGGCAGATCGTTTATCCGCAGGATGCTGTGGTCTACGCCTAGCTCGGCGCAAAGTTCACTGACCCACTGCGCCTCCTGCTTCGCTTCAATCCGCAACCCGTGGTCGACAGTTGCAGCGCGCAGAGGAGCCTCGGGCAAGGCGGCACGCAGCGCCAACAGCAACGCCACAGAGTCAGATCCCCCCGACACTGCAACCCCGATCACCGTATCTTTTGGAAGCGGCGCTAAGAGCTCAGCGATATGGGATAGGATGTCATGTGGCAGAACCGGATTCATTAGCAGGACAGCTCAGCCTCGGCCAGCTTGGCATCGGCTGCAATCTCCAACTGAGCATAGCGAAATTGAACTTCATTGAGCGTCAAACACCCCTCTTTTTCATTGCCCATGCGGTGAAACGATAAAGCCAAGTGATAAAGGGCCAAGGGGGCCACCTCATTGGCTTCATCCACTGAATAGGCCTCCAAATAGGCCCGCGCCGCCAAACGAAATTCCAAACTATCCATATAGGCATGCCCCAAAAGCAAATGTGCCCGCTGCGTCAGCGGGCCAATGGGAAAGGCCTTCACAAATTCGTCGAACATTTGTGCTGCGCTGCGGGTGTCACCAGACAAAAGCATCTCATTGGCAGCATCAAACTCAGCTTGTTCAGAAATCGTTAATATCTCATCGGGCAGAACCAAGTCCAAACCTGAGTCTGTATCAGAACCAAGGGGGAGTGTGGCGCCCAGTTTCGTCACCTCACAGCCCAGTTCCATTGCGCAAATGCGCGCTTCCAGCAGGGCAATTCTTTGAGTTGCATCGCGGACAATAGCGGAAATGCGATAGGCCAGTTCTTCTGTCTGACCAGTCAAGCGCTGCAACTCATTTTCAATGGCAGCCGTTCGATCCAGCAAAGCCCCATCATTCGGAAAGCCGCCCACTTGCGTAGATGTTAACTCCAAGCGCAGACGTTTGGTTTCATACAAAAGGCCCGCAAGATCTTGACGCATATCTGCCAAACTGTCAGCAGAGGCGGGACCAGACAGCCCTGCGATCAGAATCAATGCACGCCCCAGAGTCATTAGCTCAGGCTTTGGGTCAAAATGGTGACTGTCCGGCGGTTTTTCTCATAGCACCGCTCAGAGCTACAAATCTCAACAGGCCGCTCTTTCCCATAGCTGCGGGTTTTAAGCCGCAGACCCGAAACGCCGCTCGCGACAAGGTATTCTTGTACAGATTGTGCCCTTCGAAAGCCCAGGGCGAGGTTGTATTCGCGCGTGCCCCGTTCATCGGCGTGGCCTTCAAGAACAATGACATAGCCGGGGTTACTCAGGAGCCATTCCGCTTGGATGTCCAAAGCGGCCTTGGCGGAGGTATTCAATGTGAACCCGTCCACATCGAACAACACACTATTTCCAACAGAGTTTTCGAAATAGGCCCGAGAGGTTGGATCGTTCAATTCTTCAGCGCTGATATCATCATCCTTCCAACCAGACCCACCGTCAAACCCTGCTGGGTTGTTCCCCCCGTTGGTATCGGCGCAGGCCGCGAGGGTCACCAGAGCCACAAGGGCCAGATACATCGTTCTCATGTTGATCTCCTTTCACAGAAACATAGCATCATCAGACCCCTACACTAAGGCAGAACGGGGCCCCAAGAAGGATCGGAAGCAGGGCTGCGCAGATTAAAAGCGCGAAGATTCCTACCAGAAATATCAACTGAATAAAGGCTTGGCGCACCCTTAGGTCCCTGGGTTTCGCGGGTAAACATGATCACCCGCCCGTTGGGCGACCAGCTGGGCCCCTCATCCAAGAAAGACGCTGACAATAGCCTTTCTTCGCTGCCATCGGTGCGCATGACACCGATGCCAAAACGCCCTTTGCTTTGCTTGGTAAAGGCGATCAAATCGCCGCGCGGGCTCCAGACCGGCGTGCCATAGCGCCCATTGCCAAAGGATATACGCTTTGGCGCCCCACCCGTGACTGGCAGTACATAGAGTTGCTGCGTGCCGCTGCGGTCGCTTTCAAAGACAATTGTCCGCCCATCAGGGCTAAAGCTTGGGGCCGTATCAATGGATGGGCTCGACGTCATCCGTGCCGATCGAGCGCTGGCCAAATCCATTAGATAGATATCGGTATTGCCACCCTGCTCAAACGAATAAACCACCCGCTTGGCGTCAGGTGAAAACCGCGGCGAGAAGGCCATACCATTGTCCGGTATTGGTAACCGCTTGCGTGCGGCGCTGCTCACGCTGAGCAAATAGATCTGAGGAAAACCGGTCTCCCAGCTGGTGTAGAGCACTTGCTTGCCATCTTGGGAAACGCGCGGCGCGAGAACGGTATTCTCATTACCAGTCAAAAATTGCAAATTTTCGCCATCATAATCCATGATGGCCAACCGCTTGAGCCGCTGGTCTTTTGGCCCTGACTCAGAAACAAAAACAATCTTACTGTCAAAATATGGCCCCTCACCGGTGATGCGCGCATAGACCTGATCGGCCACCTTATGTGCCATGCGGCGCACGGCTTTGGTGCTGCCGCTGAGTTGCATGCCGCTGCCCAGCTGCACACCCGAATATATATCGAAAATGCGGAACTTGACCGTCAACCGGCCAAAGCTGGTGGTTTTGACAGCGGCAGTGACCAAGGCCTGGGTATTGATGGCCCGCCAATCTGGATAGCGTACCGGCTCAGCGAATCTGCTGCGCTGCGCAATGTAACGGTTTGGCGGCACCTCGCGAAACAGGCCGCTGCTGGACAAATCTGTGGCCACAATGCGCGACATTTCCGTGGCAATCGTCACCGCCTCAATATTTTCCGCTTCAAACATCGGCACCGCAAAGGTCAGAGGCTCAATCACCCCATCGGTGATCTCAATACGCAACGGTCCATTTTGCGCCATGCCCGCTCCTGTCCAAAGGACAAACGCCAAAAAACCAAGGTAGATCAATCGCTTCATCGCACTCTCATTTTGTCTAAGTCAATTGTAAATGATAAATATCGCCAAGTTTCGTAATCATCTTTCGACAAATTAAAACCCTTTGCGCCACATTTAGATATCCCGCTCTTGAAGGCTGCAAAAACGGTTTCCGCACTGGTTTTATCACCGCCCTCAAAGCCAATCATTCTAATGCTACTTTCTATGGGTTTTCGGTCAATAGCCAGCTTCATTTCAACCTCTACATTCGTCGACAAAGCCATCGTTGACAAGTGCCCAATGCTCCAACAGTTTTCAACCGTACTCATAATGACATCCGCGATCTTTGGTGCCGAAAGCGCAGGCGCAGTTTCCGCTCCGCTTGTAGTGATTTCACTGGCCATCAAGGCCGCACTCAACGCAGCCGTGACTGGATCAATTTCTGGCGCCTCAGGCTCGGTTGCGGCTGGCTCGGACGCAGGCACAGGACGCGGTGCCGGCCGACTGCGTGGACGCAGCGACCGTTCCGGCGCATTGGCCGTCACCACGGGGGTCGCAGAAGGTTTTTCTGCCTCTGTTACAATTTCTGGGGCCGCAGCCTCGCGTGTTTGAGCCTCCTGCTCCTGTGCGACTTCCACCGGAGCCTCTTGCGGGGCGGCAGCCTCACGGCTTTCGGCACCTATGTCCATCTCCATATCAGGCGCATCGATGGCGGCTGGCGCAATCCTTTGCGCCGGACGTGGCTTGGGCGGCAGGCTGGTTTCCAATGTCGTTTGTACGCTGTCCTCCACCATAGGCGCCTGCAGCTCAACAGGTGGCAAGATCACCACATCTTGCACAGGCGCGACAGGTTCCGGCCGCCGCAAAGGCAGGGTGTCACCTGACGAAATTTGGGTCAAGCTTTGCACCACTTGAACGGGGACCACATCAAACTCTGGCGCGCTGGGTCCCACGGCATCTTCCGTAACTGAGACCGCCTCGGCACTTGGAATTTCAGTAGAAATATCCGGACTGCTGTTGTTCACCATAATGTCAAACAAATCAGATGAGACAACCGACACATCTGCAACCGACATCTCAGAAGGCTTACGGGGAAAGTCGCCGTCAAAAACCAGCCAGCCCACAAAACCGAGATGGAGGGCGAAGGAAATATAGCTGCCAGGCGACATGAGATCCTATCCGCCAGAGCCGTCAAATGTTGGACCGCCCAAATCGGTGACCAAACCGATATTGCTGAAGCCAGCTGCGTTCATCGCTCCCATGACCTGCATCACCCGAGCATAAGGAATAGCACCATCGGCCCTCAGGAAGACCTTATCGTCTGCACGCTCCTGCGCGATGCCGCGCAGACGGGTCAAAAATTCCGTCTCCGGCGTTTCGGTCGTCTGTATCACAATTGTACCCGCAGCCATTAGCGTGACGGTCAATGGCTCCTCTGATTCACTTGGCAAGGCACCGGCAGCAGTTTTGGGCAAGTCAACATCCACCCCGACTGTTAGCAAGGGCGCCGCCACCATAAACACTATCAGCAAGACCAACATCACATCCACAAATGGTGTGACATTAATCTCAGCCACAGGCCGGCTGCGCCGGCGCCGGCGCCGCCCACCAGAGCGCTCCTCCGCCATATCCAGCTTCATAGCCAAGACTCAGCCTCCCAATTGGCGCGACAAAATGGTTGCAAACTCGTCAGCAAAGGCTTCATAACTGGCAATCACCCGATCGCAGCCAGCGCTGAGATGGTTGTAAAACACCACCGCTGGGATCGCAGCCAAAAGTCCAAGGCCCGTGGCCAAGAGTGCCTCGGCGATCCCCGGTGCCACGACCGCTAAATTGGTATTTTGCTGTGCTGCAATCTCAATAAAGGCGTTCATGATGCCCCAGACCGTCCCAAACAATCCAATGAAGGGCGCTACCGACCCGATCGAGGCCAAAATCGCCAAACCACTTTGCAAATCATTCGATTGCTTACCCAAAGCCACATCCATGGAGCGCTCGATCCGCGATTGTGCCCCCGCAATCAATACGCCATCGCTGCGATGCGAGCGCCGCCATTCGGTCATCCCGGCCGTAAAAATCAGCTCACTGCCGCCTTTTGGCACAGCACCAATTTTGTCATAGAGCTCATCCAGCGGCTCACCAGACCAAAAGGCCTTGTCAAACTTCGCTGCGCGGCGACGCGCCAGGTTCAAAGCGATGCGCTTGTTAATCGCGATGGTCCAAGACCAAATTGATAGGCCAATCAGCAACACAATCACCGCCTGAACTGGCAGTGTCGCGCGTGAAAATAGGGCCCAAATCGAAAAATCGATTGCTGCTTCCATAAGAATGCCTCTGCTTGTGGCTCTTTGACCAAGTTGTACAAAAGTATAGCGAAAAACCTTACAAAAAGCCAAGCATTCGCGGCAACAGTTTTTAGGGGTTGGAATTTCGGCGGAGTTCTGCCGGAAGGCCGGTCGGTTTACCCGCCTTAGTCAGGGCTACGATCGTCACTTCCGCAGTAAAAAGCACCTGCCCCGCGCGCTGCACCTCTTGGTGCAAAATCCATCGTGCTGGAGTGGATGACCGTCGCTGGCTCACAACCTCTAGCAAATCCCCCAACCTTGCGGGGGCCAAGTACTCTGCCTGAATGGCGCGCACGGCGAAGACCACGCCACCTGCCTGAAGCGCCAACTGATCCACACCCAGTTGCGCCACCCAAGTCGAGCGCGCCCGTTCTATGAACTTTAAATAATTAGCATAATAGACGATACCGCCCATATCCGTGTCTTCGTAATAGACAGTTATTTCGAACCTATGGCTCATTGAGCTCCCTCAATCCGCGCAGCCAATCGCAGCGCATGGCTGGCATCCTTGGCGCAAGCCGGCATCACCGGATCATAGCCCGCACGCAGCAAGGCGGCAATCTCAGGTCGCATTACTGTGGTGCCATTGTCCAGCACGGCCAGGGGCGAGCGGTTTTTAAACGCCTCTTGCGACCACAAAAACATCGCCTGCACCGCCTGCGACAACGCAAGGCTATCGGCCCCCAGTTGTTGCAAGGCCTCATCCACGCGCAGAAAGACGAAACAAGCCTGAATTGCGCCCTGATCGTCAAAGCGAAAAGCGCGATATTGATTGGCCTGCGCGACAACAAGGCGGTCCACCACGTTCTCCAATTGGGGGATCATCTGATCGAGATCTGGCACAGCGCGCAATTCTTCCCAATCAGAAAAGAAGAACATCATCAGATTGCTGCCCAACTCCGGATCTAATTCATCGGTGCGGTGCCCCACGGCGATACACACGGCCTCAATTGCCGACTTCATGATGACCAAAGTCTCGTCCTGCACGCCAAAAACCACAGGGCAAATCGGGCGGCTCCAGCGAGCGAAGACATAGCTGCCATCTGTCCGGGAGAACATGCGTTCAATCTCGCTTGCCGTTAACATTGGCCAATCCTTCTATTGCCGCAAAGCGCGCCTTCGATAACGCTTTAAAGGGTGTTTGGCTAGGCTCAGCGGCCACGTGCATTGCGCTTATTCAAACAGTTGAGCCTGCGACGCCGGCTGCGGCGGCGCCATACCCAGATGCGTCCAAGCCTTCTGAGCCAGCATACGGCCCCGCGGTGTGCGCTGTATCAAACCTTTTTGCAACAGATATGGCTCAATCACCTCTTCCAACGCATCGCGGCTCTCTGACAGGGCCGCAGATAGGGTCTCAATCCCCACCGGGCCACCCACATAATTCTCCGCAATCAGACGCAAATAGCGGCGATCTGCGCTATCCAACCCCAAATGATCCACACCCAGACGGGTCAGCGCATGATCAGCGATTGCTTGGGTGATGTGACCATCTCCTTCCACAACTGCGAAATCCAGAACCCGGCGCAGCAAGCGCCCGGCAATGCGCGGCGTGCCGCGCGCGCGCTTAGCAATCTCCCGCGCGCCTGCATCATCCGCTGGTACACCCAGGAGTTTGGCGTTGCGCGTCACAATCTGGTGCAACTCTGCATCAGTGTAAAATTCCAAGCGCGTCGGGATTCCGAACCGGTCACGCAAGGGCGTCGTTAGCAGACCCAAGCGCGTTGTGGCGCCAACGAGCGTGAAAGGCTGCAACTCTATGCGCACGGTGCGCGCCGCCGGGCCCTCTCCAATCACAAGGTCCAGTTCAAAATCTTCCAAGGCCGGATAAAGAATCTCTTCCACCACAGGGTTGAGGCGATGAATTTCATCGATAAACAGCACATCTCGCGCTTCAAGGTTGGTCAAAATCGCGGCCAAGTCCCCCGCTTTGGCCAGAACCGGCCCACTGGTCATACGGAAATTCACACCCAATTCACGCGCCATAATCTGCGCCAAGGTGGTTTTGCCAAGACCCGGCGGGCCGTGAAACAGCGCGTGATCCATAGCCTCGCCGCGCTGCCGCGCCGATTGAATGAAGACATTCAAATTGGCGCGCGCCGCCTCTTGTCCGATAAACTCATTAAGCCCTTTAGGCCGTAAGGCCTTGTCGCCATCCTCCACCAGCCGTTCGGGCCGCAAGGTTGGATCAGGCGCGGCGGAGCCGCTGTCCCACTCGGCGCTCATGTCTTAGGCGCCATTTTCTTGAGTGCCGCACGGATCAAGCTTGCGGAATCCGCCCCACCCATTTCACCGCTTAACTTCGCCACAACCGCCGCCGCTTCCCCTGGTGCATACCCCAGATTGCTCAAAGCCGACAATGCATCGGCCTGCGCCGAGGGGGTCGCAGCAGGCGTGGGCTTTGCCGGAACGGCAGGCCCTGCTCTCTCGATCACCGCTGCCTCCTGCACATCATCATGGTTGATCTCAGCCGCCGCATCCATCATGGCCATCACGGTCGGTGCCTTATCTTTCAGCTCGATCACCACCCGTTGTGCAGTTTTTGGTCCAACACCCTTTGCCGCTTTCAAAGCTGTCCAGTCACCCATTGCGATGGATCGGCTCACCCCATCAGGCCCCAAAACCCCGAGGATCGCCAGAGAGGCCTTCGCCCCAATCCCTTGCACAGACATCAGCAATCGGTGCCACTCCTTTTCGACCAGAGACGTAAAGCCAAACAATTGCATGAGATCTTCACGCACCAATAAATCCGTGTAGAGCGCAACAGCCTCACCGACAGGCGGTAAAACCGCAAGGGTGCGGTCGGAACAATAAACCATATACCCCACACCGCGCACATCTAACATGACATGATCGCTGGCTTTATAGTCCACACGCCCTGACAGTTTTCCAATCATCCACTTGCCCTTTGCAATGCGGCCTGAAAATGATGGCCCGCTTGGATATGATGCGCGTGACAAATGGCAATCGCAAGCGCATCTGTTGCATCGGGCCCAACCAATTGCGCACCCGGCAGCTGCAAAGAGATCATATGCTCAACCTGCCGCTTGTCCGCGTGCCCCACGCCCACCACCGCTTTTTTCACTGCGTTGGGCGCATATTCCCCGACCTCCAGCCGATACTTGGCAGGCACCAGCATCGCAATTCCGCGCGCCTGGCCCAATTTCAACGTCCCCGCCCCATCGCGGTTCACAAAGGTTTGTTCCACGGCCGCATGACTGGGCTCATAGCGCTCAATCACCTCAGACAGCCCGTCAAACAGGGCCAATAAGCGCCCGGCCAAGGGCCCCGGCAGGGTTTGACATTGACCATTGGCCACATGCCGAAGCTTGCTGCCTTGCACATCCACAAGCCCCCAGCCTGTGGAGCGCAAACCCGGATCAATGCCCAATACCCGCATAGAATTGCCCTTCGCAAATTCGTGATGTACCTCAAGTAGCACGAAACGCGAACATCTGAAAAGCAGTCATTTCGATTGCGGTGCAAATTTCAGCGGCACGTAACCCAAATTTTTAACAAATAACTATTAATAACAATATCCTATATCCCTAGAAAGACATGCAAAAATCGCATATCGGTTATGTTGTTTTTCCCAGTAGCCAAGACCTCGCAGCGCGACTAGATGCCCAGCATAAAGACACACACCCCTGACATCATTTTCCAAAAGGACGTCCCCAATGGCATATCTTGACTCATCCCGCAGCTCCGCAATGTCCGCATCTCGAACAATCCTTGCAAATTTTGCCGCCGCCATCGTAACAGCCTTCATACGCTGGAACGATGCGCGGGTCACACGCAAAGCCCTGTCGCAACTGACAGTGCGTGAACTCAATGACATAGGTTTGGCACCCGGTGACATCGAACGCATCGCACGCCGCTGATACAGGCCTACCATCGGAGATCATGCCCGACTTCGAAACGCCGCGCTGACCTCAGCGCGTCGTCTTACTTTTGGGCCTGAAGGCTAATGGTGCCGGCGCAGCGTCAAGGCGCTCCATTCACCGAGATCTTCGCGGGTTTGCAAGTCGAAGCCCTGCGCCTGATAGACCTTAACGATTTCCTCGGCTTGCTCAATCAACAGCCCCGATAGAATGGCCAGGCCGCCAGAGGCCAGATGCGCCGCCATATCAGGCGCCAGCTCAATCAGCGGGCCTTTCAGGATATTTGCAAAAATAAGATCAAAGGGTGCGCCCGCCTGCACCACAGGCGAGCCAAATCCAATGGACTCAACGCAGCCGACCCGGCCCTCCAACCCATTGGCTTTCACATTGGCAAGTGCCACCTCGACCGCCACCGGATCAATGTCACTGGCCAGAACAGACGCCGCGCCCATACGGGCGGCAGACATGGCCAAAACGGCCGTACCACAGCCAAGATCTAGAACATTGTCGAACCGCTGCGCATCACCCAACAGCCGGTCATATGCTCGCAAACAGCCCAGCGTGGTGCCGTGATGCCCGGTGCCAAAAGCCATGGCCGCTTCGATCAACAAGCCAATACGACCCTCTGGTAAAAGCGCGGCATCATGGCTGCCATAAACGAAAAATCGCCCAGCCTCGACTGGCGGCAATTCGCGGCGCACTTTGGCCACCCAATCTTGATCGGGCACTTCAGATACGACAAAGGGCCCTGCTCCAAAAGCGGCCGATAGCAAAGCCAGATCAATATCATCGGGTGCATCAAGAAAATACCCACCCACTTCCCAAATGCCCTTGCCGTCTTCGACTTCAAACACCCCGACCCCGGTTGGCGCCGGTTCCAGCTCTTCAAGCGCCTCTCCCAGCGCTTCTGCTTGAGATTTACCGGGCAATGTCGTCAGAGCGGTGTAGGTCAGCATGGGTCGGCTCCAATGGTTTTATGTGCCCATAGCCTGTCTGGCCTGCCATCGCAATTGCTTGCCACCCGCGCCGTTTGCGAAGGGCACGCCCACCGCAAACCCAAAGACAGGGCCGCGGCACGCGGCGCCGCTAGGTTACAGCCAATCCGATTGGACAGGTCACGCCAGTACCTCCTATGCCGCAATAACCGTTGGGATTTTTCGCCAAATATTGCTGATGATAATCCTCGGCATAGTAAAACAGGGGCGCGGGCAAAATTTCACTGGTAATCGCGCCAAAGCCAGAGGCCCGCAGCTGCTCTGCAAATACGGTCAGACTGGCCTGTGCAGCCTGTGCCTGCTCAGCCCCGTAGGTGTAAATGCCCGAGCGATATTGCGTGCCGCGATCGTTGCCCTGGCGCATGCCTTGGGTCGGATCATGACCTTCCCAAAAGATCTTCAGCAACGTCTCATAAGTCACACGCGACGGATCAAATACCACGCGAACCACTTCGTTGTGTCCAGTTTTTCCGCTGCAAACCTCTTCATAGGTCGGATTTGGCGTATAGCCGGCCGCATAGCCCACCATGGTCAACCAAACCCCGTCAATACCCCAAAACATCCGCTCCACGCCCCAAAAGCAGCCCATGCCAAACATCGCCCCCTGCAACCCCGCCGCTGGCGCGGCTTGCAAGGGACGGCCCGTTACAAAATGCGTGGTGGCGGTGGCAATTGGGGTGCCGCGCCCTTGCAAGGCTTGGTCCCGTGGAAACATCTGTGACTTTTCTCGCGACATAAAAAACATCTTTGGCTCCCTTCAAGCTTAGCTTTTAAGATAGGGCGGTCGGACGGATATCCAGTACAGAGGCCTGTGCAGCACCGCAAACGGCTCCTTATCGGCATAAAATTGTCTCATAACCCGGTTTGGGCTGTCTGGGAATCAACAAAGCCAGCCCCAGTGAAGTCAGCGCCATGCCCGCGGCCAGCACAAACACCAAACTTGGCGAAAATAGCCACAAAAGTCCCAAAAACACCGGCAGCCCCACAGCCGCAATGTGGTTGATCGTAAACGCCACCGCGGCCGTTGGAGCAATATCGGCCGGATCTGCGATTTTTTGGAAATAGGTTTTCAGGGCAAAGGCGAGTGAAAAAAACAGGTGGTCTATCACAAACAAAGCCCCTGCCAGCATCACACCCCAGCCAAACATATAAATTCCGCCATATGTCAAAAACACCAGGGCCAAACCCATATATTCAAAAATCAACGTGTTGCGCTCTCCGTAGCGCGCCACCACGCGGCCAAATATCGGCCCAATGAACATATTCATCACTAGGTTGATTAAATACAAAGACGTCAATTCATGTACATCGAATCCAAAACGCTCCACCATCATAAAGCCGGCGAAGACCATGAAGATCTGCCGCCGCGCACCGGCCATGAATTGCAGCGCATAATACAGCCAATAGCGTTTGCGCAGCACCATGGTTTTATGTTGCGGCGTGGGCGATTGGAATTGTGGGTAAAGCACCATACAGGCCAGGGCGATGGCCGCCGTAATGCCGCCCGAAATCATATAGGCCGTATTAAAACTCAACGCGAGCCATTCCCAAGTGAAAACGATCACGCCAAACGCCACCAGCGAAGCTGCCGAACCCATGGCCAATAGCCAGCCCAGAATCTGCGGTGCCTGCGCCTTAGAAATCCATTGCAATTGCAACGACTGGTTGACCGTTTCATAATAATGAAAGCCAATCGAAGAGAGCAATGTCAGCGTTAAAATTCCGCCCATTTGGGGAAACCAAGCGGTCACGGCCGTGGCCACCCCCAAGAGCACCAAGGACAACAGACCCAAGACCTGCTCACGCACAAAAACAATGATGGCAATGACCCCGACCGCAAGAAATCCGGGAATTTCCCGCACCGAGTGCAATAGCCCGATGTCTGCGCCATCAAAATTGGCCACTTCGATCACAAAATTATTGAGCAACGCACTCCAGGTTGCGAAGGCAATGGGCATAGCTGCGGCCATCACAAACAGCAAAAATATCGGTCGGCGCCAAATTGGCGCCGATTGCGCCTCTTGCAAAGTTACGATCTGCATAGTCCCACTCCAAAGCACCGCCTCGCCCAAGCACCGCCGGCAGATGCAAACCACCGGGCTGATCTTTACCTCTATCTCACATATTGGTAATGTAATTTGACCAATTTACAGCAAAGGCTAGGCTATGCCCGTAATCACGACCATTCAAGACCTGAAAGAGATTTATCAGCGCCGTGTGCCGCGAATGTTTTATGACTATTGCGAAAGCGGCAGCTGGACCGAGCAAACCTTCGGCGACAATATTTCGGATTTTGCCAAATTACGCCTGCGCCAACGCGTTGCCGTTGATATGACCAACCGCAGCACCGCATCCAAAATGATCGGCCAAGACGTCTCCATGCCCGTGGCCCTAGCCCCGGTTGGTATGACCGGCATGCAATGCGCCGATGGCGAGATCAAAGCCGCCCATGCCGCTGCCGCTTTCGGCGTGCCCTATACCTTGTCAACCATGTCGATATGTTCGATCGAAGATGTCGCAGCAGCCACAGACGCGCCATTTTGGTTTCAGCTCTACACTTTGACCGATGAGGATTACTCAGATCGTTTGATCCAACGGGTGAAAGATGCCAATTGCTCGGCACTCGTGATCACCCTGGACCTACAGGTTTTAGGGCAACGTCACAAAGATTTGAAAAACGGCCTTTCAGCCCCACCAAAATTGACCGCCAAGACCATAGCTAACCTAGCGACAAAATGGAGCTGGGGCCTCGAGATGCTAGGCACCAAGCACCGCAGCTTCGGAAATATCGTGGGACATGTGAGCGGCATCTCTGACACCACTTCTCTCAGCGCCTGGACCGCCGAGCAATTTGACCAAGCGCTTGATTGGAAAAAAGTTGAGATCTTGATGAAAAAATGGGGAGGCAAGGTGATTTTGAAAGGCATCTTAGATCCCGAAGACGCGAAAATGGCAGCGAAAATGGGGGTTGATGCGATCATTGTGTCGAACCACGGAGGGCGGCAGCTCGACGGCGCGCTGTCCTCAATACGCATGTTGCCAAAAATCGTTGCGGCGGTAGATGGCAAATGCGAGGTCTGGATGGATGGCGGCATCCGCAGTGGGCAAGACATACTCAAAGCCAAAGCCCTTGGCGCGACTGGAACAATGATCGGCCGGTCTTATATATACGGGCTTGGTGCGATGGGTCAGGCCGGCGTGGCCAAAGCTCTGGAAATCATGCAAAAAGAGTTGGACACCACGATGGCGCTCTGCGGGCATCGCGACATCAACGATGTGACCCGCGATATTCTTTACATTCCAGAGGATTTTGAGGGGCGCTGGGCCTAGAGCGATGCAGTTCCGGTCGTAGGGTGCCGTCAGACAAATGAGAACTCGCATCAGATTGCTAGCGCAGACGAAATTTATGTACTCAGCAATTGGCGCCAGTCATCTAGAGTAGTGGCACGGTTCAGCTTGAACTTGAGGCATGAGTAAAGGTGGCATGCCTGCAGCCCCACGCCCAAGCTGTGTAGCCCCAAAAGCGGACCAGAGCGGCCTCAGCGGGCAAGCCGCATTACAGTCAGGCGGATGATCTCGGGGCTTGTTTTAGATTAGCGTAATGGGGAGTGTTTTATCATTCAGTCATGCGATAAACTCGCCCGCCCGCTTCTACCAAGTTTGATCTGACAGTGCCTAATTCTCTTGTATGCTAGTCGTAGCCCGTCATTTCCAGGTAGCCGCGCCCTGTGTGGCTGCCTTGAACGATAATCGGACCCTCCCAGTAGGGGACTGAAGTATTCATCCATGCCTGCGGATTTATAGCCGTCACATCGACATTCACCCCACGATCAGGCAACCGCACATTCCATGCGGTCGGTACATCGCGTCCGCCCACAGCAGAGACCGCAACCGGGTCAGCTTCAAACGCGCCGTTGGAATAGGAAGTTGTGGTGCCGTCAAGGTTAATCCACGTCGCAGACGTATAGTTACTACCATCGGTTTGGCGCAGGCGAAATCCCATTAGTTTGCCGTCCTCAAACGACAAGGAGAACCAGTCCCATCCCTTTTGATTTTCAGAGAGCGGCTGAGAGGACCATTCGCGATCTAGCCAAGCGTCACCAGCGACTTCTATGTTGCCGGTCGGAAGGATCAGGGTTCCTTCAATTGTGTAGAAAGGTTGAGAGTAGTAGTAAGAAGCTTGTCCCTCTGCAGATTTTTCCGAGTATCCATCATCGCCGTGAAACACCAAAGGGCCGCCTGAATTCAGGGTCATATCATAAGCAAAGTCAGGCCCACTCGCCGTCATGGTCAGCGTGGCAAAATCAGGGCCTGCTAGCTGCCAATCGTCAATCCAAGCGTCAAACGGGTCGGCCTGCACCCCCGCCTGTCCAATACCACCACGGGCAAGACGCTCGGTCACAAAATGCGCGTCGGGAGTGGTGACCGCCGCGTGACCCATCCACATTTGGGGTGAAGACCACCCTTCGCCACCTTCCGACGTAAGCGCAGAGCGAAACAGCGTCCATTGAAGCCCGTAGGGCGTCCCATCATGACCTTCTAGGTTAGCAGTCAGATACCACCACTCAATCCGATATTCATCGTGAGGACCATGATCGGTCGGAAAATTAAATTGTGCTGGGCGCTGCGGAGACGAAAAACCGTCGACATCAGTGCCGAGACCCGCAAAGCCCTGTGCACTTGCGATGCCGGGCCAAAGAAAAAGGAGAAAAAGTTTAACGTTCATTTGTAAACACCTTTAGCAAATCCGCTGGCCGCGTACGGGCGAGCTTTATTGCAGGCCAGAGCGCGGCGATAACAGCGGCGGCCACCGCAAAAGTAGCGAGGCGCACGTAGTCCATTGGGAACAAGAACAGCGGCAAACGCCATCCAAAAGCTTCAACATTAACAACTGCCAACAACGTCCATGCCAGCGAGAGTCCGAGGGGCAATGCAAAAATCGCGGTGATTAGCGCCAGAAGCACAGCACGGAGGATTTCTAACCGGCCCAGCCGCGCACGAGTGATGCCCTGCACCCAGACAGGGGCAAGTTGTGGGATGCGCATGGTAGCCAGGGTCAACAAACTCATCAAAATGGCAAAGCCCGCCACGGCGAGTGTCAGTACATTGAGCGCACCTGTGACCGTGAAGGTCCGATCAAACACCGCCAGTGAAAACGCCTTGATACCTGCTTGATTGATCATGTTTGCCTCAGGCAGACCGAAGTCATTGCGAAGATCAATGGATAGGGCCGGCACACGCGACGGATCCATGCGCACGCCGAACCTAAGGGGGGAGATATCGGGAAATAGGGCTGCGAACGTGGCTTCAGTAATGATGACCTGCCCGATTGGGTTGCCGTAATCGCCATAAATACCAACAACGTTAAAGGGTTGCCCTGCAAGCGTAATTTCATCACCAATCGCGATGCCCACGCGACGGGCGAGTTGTTCGTTGATCGCGGCGGCCTGCCCTGCTTCAATCAGCGCCCAAGCGTCGGGTTCAGTATCCAGAAACAGCCAATTATCGCGATATGTTGCGTGGGCGGTAGGACCATAGATTTCAGACGGAAGGCCGCGAATGTCTTGATTAGCGGATTGAATTGGCAAAACTTTGTCAACACGCAGTTCAAGGTAGGCGCGCAGGCTGGCGGACTGTTGCGCGTCATCCGCATAAACGTAAAATTCCGAAGCAAGCCGTTGATCAAGGAACCCTGCAAAGGTCAAACGGAAACTGCTCACCATCGTAGACACCCCAACGTTGGCCGCCATAGCGATCAACAGCGCCATCAACGCCAGCGACAGGCCCGGAAGTTGTTGGCGCGTATCCGCCCAGAACCATTCTGCCATAATCGATTTGGCATGCCGCGCACCGGTGGCAAGTAGAAAGTCCAATATAACGGGTAGGGCAAGGGCCGCCCCGATCAAAAGCGCCGCAAGCATGGCAAAACCGGCCAGTAGCCCACTGCCCAACCAGCCAAGCAGACTGGCTGCAACAAGAAGGAACATAGCGAACGCCGTTTGCATCAGGCGACTACGGCTGGCCTGCATCGCCCAAGCGCGTGGCCGTGCTGACGCAAGCAAGGGCATGCATGCCAACCGCCAAAGCGACGCGGCTGCGGCCAAAGCCGTACCAACCACAGAAATAAGGAGACCCGAGACCCACCATTCCGACCGAAATTGCAAGGTGCCTGAAATTGATTGCCCATAAAGACCCGAGATCGTGGCAGCAACGTCAGGCAAAAGTGCGGCAGCTATGACATAGCCAATCCCGACGCCAATCGCACCAGCCAAGACGGAGATGCCGACTAATTCAAATGCGACTAGGGCGATCAAATTTATCAGGGGAAAGCCCAGTGCGCGCAATGTGCGAATGACCGGTCGACGCTGTTCAAATGCGAGACCGATGGCCCCATGCACGATGAAAATACCCACTAAAAACGAGAGGAGACCAAAGGCCGTTAGATTTAAATGGAAACTGTCTGTCAAACGCCCCATGTCCGATCCACTTTGCGGCGGGGTCAGGTTAAAATTTTGGGAGATCACTTCAAGGGGAAGCTGTACGATAGGTTGTTGTGGCGCAACGATCAGGCGCGAAATCTGCCCATCTAGTCCCAATAGGGTTTGTGCAGTACCTACATCTGTAAGGATAACAGCAGGGGCCACATCGGATGACGGGAATTTGCGTACATCGACCTCACCCAACCGCTCAAGTGTTTCTTGGGTCGCAAACAGAATACCACGTGTTATCATATCGATCGTCAATTTACCGTCACTAAGACCAACAGGCGCCAGACCACCCGGCGATGTCAGGGCATCTATTCCAATCAAACGGATGCCGTCCAATCGCCCTTCAACAACAGGGCTTACGAGCCAGCCCGCACGTCGCAAGCCAATGAAATCTTCCTGCGGTATTGTGCCTGTGCGAGCGGTGATTTGGGCGAACATCCCCTCGCCCAAAGTTTCAGCCGCGGCATCATACGACGCGCGCGCTTCGGTATTGATCGCCTGAACTCCGGACCAAAGCGCCGTCGCTAAAGACAGACCCACCACCAATGTGAATAACTGCATCGGGTTGCGACACCAATGAGACAGCAACGCCAAAAGCCCCGCATTTGTCATGCCTCAGCACGTTCGATTTGGCCTGCGCGCAAGTGCAAGTGGCGGCCCATACGCCCCGCCATCCGATGTGAATGGGTTACCAACAACAGGGCAGCATCATTTTCTATCAGAAGGTTCACCATGAGCTCCATCACCTTGTCGGCTGTTTCTTCATCCAAATTGCCAGTGGGTTCATCGGCAAGAATGAGTGCTGGTTTAGCCGCTAGGGTGCGCGCGATCGCAACGCGCTGTTGCTGACCACCTGACAGCTGTTCAGGATATTTGCCCAACTGCGCAGACAACCCCATCCGGTCCGCCAATTCCTTGATCAAGGTATGGTCCAAACGACCAGAAAGGCGGGCCTGGAAACCAATATTGGACGCAACGGTCAGGGATGGAATCAGGTTGAACTGTTGAAACACTACGCCAACCTTGTCACGGCGCAGGCCTGCGCGCCCCGCATCATCCATCGCCCCGATATCCACACCATCAACTGCCACGACACCGCAGTCAGGTTGATCGAGACCGCCAATAAGGTGGAGCAATGTGCTTTTGCCGCTGCCCGACTCGCCTGTGAGAGCAAGTGTTTCGCCCCGCGCCAAATGCATTTCTATACCCCGCAGAACAGGCAAATCGCCATCCGGTCCGGCGTAAGACTTGTGCAGATTTTTTACGGATAGAAGCATGGGCTTCGATTAATCCTTCGGTAATTCGGTACTCAGTGCCTAACTTAACGGTCAGGCGAAAAATGGAAAGAGGTGTTCGATTTTTGGCGTATGCTTCGTCGCAACGCCAGACTAGGAAGTTTGAGAGTGCTGTTGGAAGAACAGGAACTCTTTTCTTGGGTGACAACCTATGCGCTCAACAAGTGGCACTAGTCAGCGACAGCGGCGCCATAGTTCATCGTGAAATTTCTTCTTAAAACAATTGATTATTACCCAGTCTAAGTTGATTAAGCCATTCTCAGATTTTTGATAATTTTTGATAATATATCAGATTTCATGGGTTTTGTGTTGCAACTGCAGGCAGTCCAGCTACTTAATGTTGATGAAAAATAGACATAGTAAAGACGACGCAAGTTCCATTTCAGTGCCTGCCAGACGTATTGAACGATTGGGCAAGCTTGGTTCCTTGACTGCAGGTGTAGCCAGCAGCATGGCGCTAAACGGTGTTAAACAATTGGGACAAGGCAAACGGCCGTCTTTACGCAACCTCTTTTTGACGCCATCCAACGTCAAACGTGTGTCCGATCAATTGGCGCAAATGCGTGGTGCGGCAATGAAAATTGGTCAACTGATGTCTATGGACGCTGGAGATGTACTTCCACCAGAACTGTCACAAATTCTGGTGCGCTTGCGTGACAACGCACATCCCATGCCTCCTGCCCAATTAAAGAGGGTTTTAGACGCTGAATGGCCAGATCAATGGTTACAGTCTTTTGATAAATTCAATGTACGACCAATCGCTGCAGCTTCCATCGGGCAGGTGCATCGTGGCCAACTTAAGGATGGACGCGATCTCGCTATTAAAGTTCAATATCCTGGTGTTGCCAAAAGTATCGATAGCGATGTTGCCAATGTTGGTGTTTTGATGCGAGTATCTGGCCTGCTACCTAAAGGTTTCAAACTGGCCCCCTATCTGGAGGAAGGCCGCAAGCAATTGCACGAAGAAACCAATTATAAGCGAGAAGCTACTCAACTTATGCGGTTTGGTGATTTACTCGCAGATAAGGGTCGGTTTGTTGTTCCGGAGCTTCACAGTGACTGGAGTACACCCAATATTCTGGCGATGACTTATGTAAAAGGCATTCCAATTGAGAGTGTTACGGAAGAACCCCAAGAAATTCGTGATCAAATCGCCAAAGATTTAATTGACCTCACTTTGCACGAGTTATTCTCCTTTGGAGTAATGCAAACAGATCCAAACTTTGCGAATTATCTCTATCAACCAGACTATCAACGGATCGCCTTATTGGACTTTGGTGCGACCCACAAAATTTCGCTGCCGGTTGTGCAATTTTACCACCAACTCATGCTCGCCGGTTTTGCCGGCGATGATGCAACCCTAGAAGAGACAATGGAGGGCATTGGCTTCATCGATGAAAACACCAAAGACAGCCAGCGCAAACAACTAGTCCATATGGTCAAATTTGTATTCGAAACACTACAAGAAGACCGGTATCTGGATTTTGCAGACACAAAACTGGCAACGCATCTTCAGGATTTAGCAATTTCTCTGGCCAAGGATGGATTTATCCCTCCTCCAGTACCAATAGATGTTCTTCTATTACAGCGAAAAATTGGTGGGATGTTTCTCCTAGCGGCTAAACTCGCTGCTAGGGTCAATGTCGTGTCATTAGTAGCAGATCGCTTAAAAGACACTGTACCGAGTTACAAAACAAATCGAAGTTTTCAAATAAATGATAATTCGCGTCAGATCACTGATGAAGCCTGAATCTATATGCTCAACAATTGACGCCACTTGGCGAGAGCTTCGGTTCAGCTTGAAATTAGTAGGTGATTACAGATGGCGTCCTGCAACACCTCAAAGCCAGCCTACTCGCGCTCCCCACCCGTGTAAAGCTGTAAGCGAACAAGAGCGACTTCAGCAGGCAAACAGCCGCGCAACCGTGTGCCAAACGAAACAGGTTTGCAGCGACGCGCAGGCGTGCGGGTGCGCGTCGTAAATAACGGGAATGCTCAACTATTGTGGGAACCAATGTAGGGGCTAATTTCTGAAAAATTTATTAGTATTCTGACATTAGATAATAAATATTAACAACATGGCGGTGCTGTCAGACGAATGCGATCTCGCATCGAATCGCTACTGCAGCCTCAAAATATGCATTCAACAATTGGCGCCACTCAGCGAGAGCAGCGGCTCAGTTTGTCTGGAAATTAAGGCATGAGTAGCAGACACATATATTTCAGCATCGTTATACTCACCTCTAGCTGATCCCTTATTTGGACTGGACTTTTGTTTTGCCGCAAGCCTGTACGTGGTGCTGTCAGGCAGGTACTCAAGCGAGTTCATTATGACAGTCTATTCTCAGGACAATGGCATACGGCGTTCGGCCATGGTTACAAACCAACTACAACCAAATGGGATTACTTCATCGTTAAATTCATAAGATGGATTGTGAAGATCCGCGCTATCTCCGTTTCCAACGAACAAATATGCTCCAGGCCGTTCAAGTAACATTTCAGAAAAGTCCTCTCCACCCATCGATGGTTCAAAATTACGGTGTGCTACCCCACACACAGATAAAGCTACTTCCGCCGCAAAATCTGCTTCGCGCTCATGATTTACCAATGGTGGCGGACCAGATACGTGAGTTACCTCTGCCACAGCGCCGTAACCATCTGCGGTAGATTTTGTCAGAGCATCTATCCGAGCGCGTACGAAACGCTGAACATTTTTCTCAAAGGTTCTTACAGTGCCACGTAGACGAACTGTGTTAGGTATAACATTATATGTATCAGTTTCGGTACGAACACCGCAAACAGACACCACGACATTTTCTAAAGGGTTAATATTGCGAGATGCAATCGACTGAAGCGCAACCACGATCTGTGCCGCAACTAATGTGCTGTCCACACATTTGTGTGGCATCGCGCCATGCCCACCTTTTCCATGAACAATTATTTCGAATTTATCGGGAGAAGCCATTTGCGGACCTGTACGCACGGCAAATTCTCCAATAGGAAGTCCTGGCATATTATGCATTCCATAAATTTCTTCGACGTTCCACTTATCCATAAGTCCAGCATCAATCATTGCACGAGCGCCACCACCACCTTCTTCCGCAGGCTGGAATGCTAGTACAATCTTGCCATCGAAATTTCGGGTTTCTGCCAAATATTTTGCGGTGCCCAGTAGCATGGAGGTATGCCCGTCGTGACCGCAAGCATGCATTTTTCCCGGCATGGTTGATGCGTGTGGCAAATCATTGACTTCTTGAATGGGCAAGGCATCCATATCAGCGCGAAATCCGATGGAACGCCCAGAAGTATTAATCTGACCGTGAATTACGCCTACTACACCCGTTCCACCAAAATCGGTCACTATTTCATCGACTCCAAATTCTTCGAGCTTGGCCGCAACGAAAGCGGCCGTACGATACTCCTCAAAGCGTAGCTCTGGATGCGCATGAAGATCACGGCGCCAAGTCGATAATTCTTCAAACATTTCAGAAAAGCGATTTAAAATTGCCATCATTTTCTCCATCAGCCAAACAATTCGTGATCAGTTAAGTTAGCATCTAAGGCAGAAGTATACTCTGTTTGTGAAAGAGCAAAAACTACAACCCTTGCTTTTTGATAAATTAATTGCGCAAAATTTAATATGATAAAAAAACCTAATCTGAATTTGGCCTATGCACTGCAAACAGTGCAAGATAACCGTAACCTTTATGCCGCATGGGCCAAAGATTACGAGGCTGAGTTTGCTGATCAAATGGATTATGTTTTACCCCAAAAAGTTGCCGAAATATTTGTTGAAATTGGCGGTATCGGACCAGTTCTTGACGTCGGAGCAGGAACCGGCTTGGCAGGTCAGGCCCTACTGAAATTAGGCATCGAATCAATTGACGCACTAGACCTTTCAGGCGCTATGCTAGAAGTAGCTTCTGATAAAAAAATCTATAAAAACCTTTTTACAGAAGACATTACTAAACCAATAAAAGTATTTAATCATTTATATCAGGGAATAATATCTTCAGGGACCTTCACTCATGGACATGTAGGGCCGGATGCGATCGAAAATTTGCTCGCAGTAGCTCAAGAAGGAGCCTGTATTGCGCTATCCGTTAATAAAGATCATTGGTTAAAAAAAGGTTTTTCTACGAAATTTCAAGAACTCGACCACACAATCGAACAGCTCTTATTGCACGAAGTTTTGATATACGGAGCTCACTCAGAAGTAGACCATCGCAACGATTTGGCGATTGTAGTGACTTTTAAAAAAGTGTGATCAGCGTCTGAGCTTTCGAAGCGTTAAGTCACGATGCATAAGTTGAAAAGTATATAAACTGATTATGTAGTTCTGTAAGATCTGGCGGAGGTTAGTGGTAGTGCCGTCAGACATAGCAAAACTCGCATCGGATTGCTGATTCAACCTTAATGTATGCATCCAATAATTGGCACCACAGTTTCGAGTGCCTGGCAGCAGTATCTCGGGGCTGGTCTGCATTCGATTGGGCGGAGCATCGCCTTAAACAGGAGCGCCGCATCAGTAACAGCGATGTATGCGCAAGTTATATCTGGCGATAATGGCAAATCGGGTAATGCCAGCATCAACACCACACTCATGAAGAAGCTCTTCTACATTGCGAAGCGCAAATGGGAACCGAACATACAGCATGACAGCCAGCTGGATAATCTCTGGGGTTGTTTTGAAATAGTGGAATAGAGAGTGTTTTGTCATTTACGGACGCTACGAACACACCCTGCCTACTTCAACCGAGTTTAATCTGACACTGCCGTTTAAACTGTAACTGCTGCAAGCATGCAGTTTGGCCCAGCTACTGTGCAAATGAACATATTGCAAAATTTAATAGTGTCACTATCTATCGATGCGAACAATGGAGGTAAATATGACGGTACAGACCCATAAATTTGAAGCAGATACAGGCAAAATTCTGAACATAGTGATTAATTCACTCTACTCCGACAGAGATATATTTTTACGTGAGCTGCTATCCAATGCATCTGATGCGATACACAAACGCAAATTTCTGGGTCAGACAAAACCGCAAATTCTAAATGATGGTGCAGACGAGATCTGCGTTCACATAGATAAAAAAAAGAAAACAATCGAAATTGCAGATACTGGTATCGGGCTGAGCTCAGATGATCTTACAGAAACACTGGGGACAATTGCACGCTCTGGGACCTCTTCGTTTTTAGATAGCGTCAGTGAAAATGCTGATAACAAAGACGCCACAAAAACACTCATTGGTAAGTTCGGTGTGGGTTTTTATTCTGCCTTCATGGTTGCCGAAAAAGTTGTAGTCACCACTCGAAAGGTTGGAGAAGAAGAGGCAAATATTTGGGAGAGTGATGGTCAGACGGGGTACACAATTACTGCATCCAATAATGCTTATGCCACAGGCACTTCGATCAAACTATTCCTGCGTAAAGATGCTAAAGAATATGCCGATCCTGCAAAAATAAAAATGCTGATCAAAAAATATTCAGATCATATTCTTGTGCCAATTTTTGTGTCTGAAAAGGATGCAGATAAGGAACAAGCAAATAGTGCACAAGCACTCTGGACAAAGTCACCGTCTGAAATTTCGACGGAAGAATACTTAGAATTTTACAAAAGCAGCTTAGGCGCCTTCGATGAACCATTCATTACTCTACATAACAAGACTGAGGGATCTATCGACTTCACTAATCTGTTGTTCGTCCCAAAGACCGCGCCATTTGATCTGTTCGAACCAGAAAGAAAAACCAAGGTTGGTCTATACATCAATCGTGTGTTCATCAGCCAAAATGTGGACGGCGTAATTCCCACATGGTTACGTTTTGTAAAAGGGATCCTAGACACAACGGGTCTGGACCTAAACGTTAGTAGGGAAATGGTGCAAAACAGTCCAGTCATTAAAAAAATCGGTAAGTCTGTTACAAAAAAGGTCCTGTCTGAACTTAAAAAGAAGTTGAAAAAAGACGAGACTGAATACGATGCATTTTGGGAACAATTCGGCAAGGTTCTCAAAGAGGGACTGTACGAAGATTTTGAAAACCGTGAAAAAATTGCAGAACTTACCCGAGTTTATTCCCTGAAACAGGATAGGTTTATCAACCTAGATAATTACATTGAAGAAATGGGCGAAAAACAGGACCAGATTTACTATCTTGCAGCCGACACTCTAAAGCAGGCTAAATCAAGCCCGCACCTAGAGGGCTTCCAAGCCAAAGGGGTTGATGTCCTTCTTATGACAGATCCAATTGATGCTTTTTGGATGTCTCAAATGGTTTCCTTCAAAGAGAAGGCGTTCTTATCTATCTCACGCGAAAAATATGATCTCTCAGACTTGAATGACGAAGTTGAAGTAGAGAAATCTAATAGCGAAGAAACAAATACAGTCGCTGCATTGATCAAGAACTGCATTAGTGACTTGGTCGAGGATGTCAAACCTACAACAGCATTGGTCGGAAGCCCCGTCAGGTTAGTCGCGGGTGAAGGAGGACTGGATTTCAACCTTGAACGAATTCTCAAAGCACAAAACCCTGAATTTGAGGGCGGAAAGAAAGTGCTAGAAGTGAATTGCAATCATGACCTCGTGAAAAAAATACCAGCACTTTCTGCGGAATTGCAAAAATCTGTGAGCAGAATTTTATTTGAACAAGCACGAGTCCTTGACGGCGAAATGCCATCAGACCCGCAGCAATTCTCAAAAGATCTAATTGTCTTGGGAAATGCCCTGTGAGCGACATAGTAGCCGCTATTACGCTTTTAGCGGCTACTGTTTTGATTATTCATCTCATCAAGACCTCAATTGCGGTGCTGTCAAACAAACGAGAAAATCCATCAGATTGCCAGCACGACATAAAATCTATGCACTGAATAATTAACGCTACTCAGCGAGAATCGCGGCTCAGTGCAGCTTGAAATTAGCGCGTGAGCAGAGTTAGCACTCCTGCAGATCCACGTGTCCAACCTTACCCCACACCCAGCCCCTGTTGCCCATTTGGCGGGCCCTAGCCTCAGAATGCAAATAGCCGCGTAGTCGTGTGCAAGCCCACTTGTGCATCGCAAGTTGAAATAGCCCCCCCAGGGTGAAAAAAGAGGGGGCGTAGCGGTGGATTAAGCCTCCATTACGCGCTTTTAGCCCCTATTAGGAAGGGGCAGTGGAGCGAGTGGAGCAATTATACCAGAGCAATTACAGCAAGGA
>Ga0213869_10000313_pt1 | contig 39920 bp, 56 predicted proteins | sample PICome_10_FD_160083 | JGI IMG/M metagenome (GOLD analysis project Ga0213869, IMG submission 160083) | Coastal seawater microbial communities near Pivers Island, North Carolina, United States - PICO132 | ecosystem: Environmental > Aquatic > Marine > Coastal | place: USA: North Carolina...
CAGCACTGCGGTCGTTAAGCTGCCCCGAAATCTTTCACGAAAAGAATTAACTTATATGCTTACAGCGGTTGAGCGTAAAGCTATTCAACGGTACTTGAGAGAGTACCCAGAGAGCGGAACTGAGGAGCAAAAAGATAGGTGGGCGACAGCGCAAGATGCGTGGCAGCTGTTTATGAACGGCGATCCTGTTGAGCGTGACCTAATAGTTCCTGACATACACCCTACAATTCCGGTGTTTCTATTGCTGTTGAAATTCTTTGAAGCTAGAAAATTATTAGTGGTAGGCAGGGCGCAAGAATTGTTTGATGCATAACATAGGATTCTGAAATGACATGGCAGACGACGTTAATTTTTACCTCTTGTATGGTGGCCTTTTCCCGCTACTTTTCGGAGGTGGGGCAGGACTTGTACGTTTTTTATTGGTTGGAAAACGCGCCGGAGAATATACGGGAACTTTATTTGCTTTATACACCATACCAGCAATCATATGTTCGTGCGGAATCAATCTTTCTTTTGCCGTTGAGTATCAGCGGTATATACCTGTCATTGATATTTTCGTAGGATTTTCAGCTCTGCACTTGATGGAATTGTCCGAGAAAATACTCAACAAAAAAATAGAGGCTTTCGTTGAAAAACACCTCAAATAAGACAAGAGTCTTTCACTTTCTGATTGTGTTCGTATTCCTGTTCACGTTGGTTGGTGCGGGTGCGCTTGTCCGGTCAACAATCGCCACAGAGCGAATGGCCAGAATGGAGCAAGAGAGCTTGCGCATTCAATCGGAACTGGCGGTGATTGTTGCTAAATCGTCAAAACTGCAGGCCGAGGCTGCTCAGAAGAAAGCTCAGCTAGAGCTAGAGATAGCTGAAGTCAAAGCCAGACCATTCACTGACTATGTCAAGTATGAAGCAATCACCGTTCAACGCACAGTCAGTGTCGGCGGCGGGTTTAGCGTTGCCAGCGTTAATGCAATCCTTCGCGACTTCGACGAAATCCAGTGGGTTGATTATATCCAGTGCTTTGTTGATGGCGGCTGGCACAGAATCGGTGCAGGATACGCAAGCAATCGGCTCAACGTGAAGGCGCGACCGCGAAAGAAAAGTGCTTGGGAGTGGAATGGCAAGTTGTCACCAGCCGCAGCAGGCAGAGACTGCCGCATAGTTTCGGACCAGAAAATACATGTAGAGCACGGAGAGACCAAAACGAACACTTTCTATTCGGACTTATTCTCTGTTTCTCCTTTATAAAGTAATTTTACCCTGCGTCTGGGCGGAGATATAATCACGCTGTGAATATAATCGAAGAGTTTGCCGTTTATGCAGAAACTGTGGGATACCTTCATCGCAATAGGGACAGAATTCAAGTCCGTGTTCGAGAGCCAAGTAGCGTCATCACTACTGCTCGTGAAGCGTATAGTACCGCCAAAAATATGGGACTTTTTCGACGTGCCTGTAAGGACGAAGGAATATACATCTGCCTTCATTGTGGCGGCACTGATCATCTGCACATACACCATATTATCCCTGTTAGTGTTAGGCCTGACCTTGCTGACAACTTTGATAATATGTGCGTTTTATGCCGGAAGCATCATTTTGGAATCGGCCACATGGATCTCAATTGGCAAACGTATTGCGACGATCCCTATTACTATTCGACGGTCATTCACAAACTCACGATAAAGACTGAATCACATGTTCAAAACTAAAGACAGCACCGTAAATTTAAAGCATTTACACCCATTTATGACGGCAGCATTGCCTGTTATTGGGGCCGTTGTCACCGAGTTTTTGGGCTATACTGCTGTCATAACCAGCGGTTGTGACGGAACACACTCCGGAATATTCCACCACCTCGGCTGCGCTACGGACTGGAGAATTTGGGACGAAGAGAATTCAGGACGATTCATCGACCAAGAACGAAAATTGAAGTTGGCCGAAAAGATCCAGACAGCCCTCGACAATGAATTCGGTGAAGGCATATTCCGAATTTGGACGAAGCACGACAGCCACCTTCACATAGATTTAAACGGCACGAGCCGCAGAGCACTTCTCTGGGAAACGCAAGTTTGGAGACAACCATGAATGAGAAAAAATACGAACCTAAGTTCAGCGACACTCCACCGCCGAACTTGCCTGACAGCTATCCGACTTGGGAGGAGGCTTTGGATTGGTCCTATCAGCGCGGCAAAGAATCAGGCATGCGCATTGCAGTCCCTGTCAAGAAGTCCAGCAACCAAAGCTCCACTATCGCATCAGCATACGGCATTTTGGCTGCGTGGACGCCTACAGCCATAGAGATAGGACTGATGCTGTTTACAGGCGGCGAGTTTGTCGGTTGGGGTCCCGCCATCTCAGCAATCGGCACGGTGCTCGGGGTGAAAGGTGTCATCAGCGGTCGCAAGAAAGTTGGAGACATTCTGTGAGTAAACAGAGAATTGGCGCTTATGTATTTGGCCTCTTGCTTGTCATTTTTGTCACGGCAATTCTGTCCGGCTGCGGCACACGCGTTGTCATTGAGGGTTGCGGTGGAGCCTGCACAGTTCATATCAATGACAACAAAAACTACAAGTCTAACCAGAATCCGCCGGAAGGTGGCTTCGGAAACGATTCACCGACAAACAACAATTTCGTCACGAAACTTTCTGAAGCTGCACCCAACATAGCCAAAGCGTTCGTTTCAATGCAATTGCAGGCCAGAGGAATTCCTGTCAACCAAGCTGCAGCCATGACCGAGGGAAACTGCAGGGACAAGATGTGGAAGTTCTGGAAGACCAAGTGCGCTCCAATAACCACTGCACTCCAACCCTCAAGCGACACCAACAGAACACCGATAACGCCAAAAGACGCACTGAACGCTCTCAGCGAGCAGTTGGGAATACAATGAATTCGACGGAGATTTTTAAGCGTGTCTTGGTTGCTTCATTGATAGCCATTTTGGCGTCTGGTTGCGGCATGCTTGTTCCGGACGCTTGGATTGAAGATAACGATTACGGATATGAATATCCGAAGGATAAAGATGATGATTGAAACACAAGAACAGGCTGTGGCATACGCCAAAGCTCTTCTGGCATTCGTTGAGTCGATTGAGTCAGGCGGCATTCCCGACCCTGTGGCGGTCGATGAGCCCAGCTCAGAAGAACTGGCTGAATTGGAAGAGCTGGCGATAATCGGGCAGTTGGAGCCGAGTGAAATTGCCTTGTTAAAGAAGCTATACAATAATCGGGAGCTGATTGAAAAAATTCGGGGGCGGAAGAAAAAGGATAAGCCGAACGAGCACGCACCGCTGTCTCCGCAATTGTTCGCTGAAGCTATGGATTATATCGCTCGTTATCCGGACATAGAAGAGCACACCCGCAATTACAAAAGAGAAGATGCCGCTGTGTTCGCTCGCAACCACTTTCTGAAGTTCGGCCCGACGGAGCCGCACAGAACTTGGGGAATTACTTCGGGCCCAAACCACCCAGACATCACAACACTGCCCAGAGGAATTCTCTGGAAACCGGACTCCACTAGAGGGGTTCCGGCCTTGCTAACTCCATCCAAATGGGGTCAGGTTGATGTAGTTTTGCGTCGTCCGGATGGGAAAGTAATACCATTCAAGCTGGACAAGCGCGGCAAGACGAATCCAGACAGAGAGACTTATTTCTTCCACGGAACCAACGCCAAAACACTACCAAAAGGGTTGATTGTAGAAATCGGTCACCACGCAACCGTGGTCGTGCAGGATCCTGTTCAGCGTTACGAGTGAATGAAGTATTCCTCGCCGACAAACTCGTCGTCGATGCCTTTGCTTTTAATTAACCAGTCCGGCACGACCACCGACACAGGGTCGTGCCGTTCAACTGTCGCTGATTCTAAAGTGCAATAAGACTTTGGGAGCCAATGCTCCTCTCCATCTACCATCAATAAAAATGCCTTGGGTGTTTGCGTGATGTATTCGCCGGAAACCCAGAATAATTTGGCTGGTGTTCTGCCCATCAATATTTCCTCTGTGTGTGTATAAGTATTTGCTCGCCAGTTTTCATTTTGGCTTGGTTGCTCGCCAGCATGTCCTCGTCTACGGTTCCGTTGGCAACGATGTCAAAGTAGTTGACATATCCATCGACCGTGCCGACCGTGCCGATCCTGTGACACCTATCTTCTGCCTGCATTCGTTTTTCTAGATCGTCGTTGTGGCTATAAAAAATAGCTGCATTCGCAGCAGTCAAAGTCAATCCTCTCGCGGCAGACTGCGGGTGCGCTAAAAAGACCTTTGCCTTGAATTTTTGGAATTGCTCGATGGAATACTCACGCTCCACGCGACCGATGCCTCCGTGATATTCAACGCAGTCGTCTCCATACATCTCTTTGATGGCGCGTATTTCCTCTTTGAACCAAGCCCAAATGATTACTGAACCTTCAATCTCTGTGGTAATTGTTCGCTTCAGCAGCGCCAAACGCGGATTGTCTTTGGGTTCTTTGTGTATGAGCAAAGGCTTGCCATTTTCTAAAATGAATCCTGATATTATCTGTCTCTGGAGCGTTCGTTTCGCTTCCACTCGCGGCGCAAACTCTTTTCGTTCTTCTTCAGTTTTTAGGCCGTTGAACAACTCAAGAAGCACAGTGTATTCATTCGTCACGGTATCGTAAATTTTCTGTTGCTTTGGCGGCAAATCATAGCCGCGTTGGATCCTGATTTTTTCCGGCAAGTCCAAGCAATCACTTTTCAATACGCGAAATGAATATGGCGCTATAAACTTCCCCAGCTCATCAAGATTCTTCCAGAGCTTTTGTCCATCCGCGTCTTCTTGGATAATTTGCGGCGCTCCTGCGTGGTGATTTCTGGCTGATATGTGCCTGACCAAATGGTGATCTTCGGGCAGCAATCGGGCGTATCTCGCAACAAATGCACGATAGGTTTTCTGAGGGAAAAATCCCTTCTTCAAGAATTCCCACTGGCTGTATGCATCGGTCGGCGCTTGCGGCACAGGAGTTCCGCTGAGAATTCTTCTCGCCGCCATTAAAGGAGCCAGTTTGTGAACGGCTGTCGTGCGGGTCGACTTTAAATTTTTGATGTCTTGAGATTCATCAACAACGCCAATGCACACATATTTTTTCAGGAATGCGGATGCCGCAGCAAATCCTTTTTTCGTGTGGATGGAGTCTATGTTTATGGCAAACACACACAACGCTTGAGTCCCGTCCCCCATACGAGCAAGCTCTTTCTCCCAACCTTTCAAGCCTGCGCGATAGGTCGCCACCTCATAAGGGATTTCCAAAAGTTTGGGTATTTCTCTGAGAGTCCAATTGCTGTGAACGCCATTGGGAGCGATTATCAACAAGCCTGTTATCTTGTTCAGCTTCCACGCTCGTTCTGCGTCATGCAGCAGCATGAAAGTTTTTCCGGTGCCTTGTTCAGCCAGCAAAGCGAAGTATCGCTTGCCTAGTATTCTTTCGTGGCCTTCAATCTGATGCTCTAAAGGTTCCAACTTCATTCGTCAGGCTCCTGCATTCTGGGGTTTATGATTCGTTGTGTGTGTTTGCGTGCAGAGAACATAGCAGCAACGCCAATTATAGCTCGGAGCTTGCTGAAGAAGTCCGGCCAATCTTCCACACGACACTTCAATGCTGTGACTTCAGCCAAGGTTAAATACGCAGCATTCTTTCCTTTCAATATGTAAAGGTTTCTGTCTTGGTCTCGCCAAACGATGACTGATGCTTGAGCGAATTGGCGGCGACGTTTGTGCCAGTTGATCTGCTCAGCAGAGATGTCCGTCTTCCTCAAAAATACAGAAGTTGGACGATCTGGTCGGTGGACGACTTTGGTCTCTAGCCATATACTTCCTCCGCAGATCGTGTCTTCCATCAAGATGTCTGCCCAGCCGCGAGAAGCTAAATTCTCTATGCGTTCTAGGTTCACTTCAGGAGGAGCGTTTTTGCGCATCGCGGCATAAAAATTCTGTTCCGGTTTACTTGCCACGAGAACCTCTCTTTGGTTGATTCCAGACCCAGCAAGCAACCAAAGGGACTGTGAATATGAATATGGAGTCCAAAAAGATGACTGCCAGAGTGTCTGCGGTGTTCGTTCCTGGAAATCGCTTGTGCATTCTCGCAGCGTTCTTCTTGAACTCTTTCAAATATGCTGCAGCAACCGTCAGGCTGATAACAAAGTTCCCAAAAAAACAAGCCCAAAAAATCTGATCAATCGTCATCACGCTTCCTCCACTTATTAAAGAAATCCGGTTGAGTCAACACTCTAATCTTGTCGATTAAAAGCATAGAGAAATTCGCCAACCATTTACCTTTCACTAGCACCCAGTCCTCATCATCAATTAAATAATCCGCGAGCGGAATGCCGATGTCGTGCCAGCGATGAGTTTTCACTCTGAGCAGAACAGGCTTGCTGGTGGTGTCGTCAACGGCGAAAATGTCCAAAAACAAAGACTGTCCTTTGGCGTATGGTTTTCCGCCGCGTCTGTTGAGACGCACGGTTTCGTTTTCGTCTCGACGCTCCTTGCGGATTATTTTACAGATGACGGTAGCCACTTCAAAGTCCTTCAAATCACCAAACTCTTTCAGCTGCGAATTGACAATGCGATACTTGGCAGGGTCATTGAATATATCAGACCATCGGTCGTGGGTTGGCGTCAAGGATTCAAATTTCAGCTTCCCACCATTCATCAAAGCAAGATCTTTTGGAGTGCTTTTCTCAGCCTCAGCTCTGGCAATTATCTGCTTGGCCTTTGCAGGCCCGACACCGTGAATGTTCTTGAGTCCTCCGACGAGCCTGCCTCCTAGAGCCGTCCAGTCCTCCACCAGCGGCCCCTTTGGGTCGAATGCTGTGTAAGAAATTCCCTCATCACGCAACTCTCGCAGCATCTCGATCACTTGGTCATCGTCTTTGGCGTTGCGCAATAGTGCTGCCGCGAATTGCAATGGGTGATAGGCTTTCATGTATGCACACCAATAGCTTATTATTGCATAGCTGACTGTGTGAGATTTGTTCATCCCCCAAGCGCCAAAAGAACAGATTTGCTCCCAGATGACTCCTGCAGTCTTTTCATCAATCCCGAGACGGCTGGTGCCTTGCACGAAGTCTTTTTTCTGCCTGCTGAAATGCTCAATTCCTTTGCGGCCCGACATGGCTTTGCGGATTGCGGATGTCTCTGCCCAAGAAAACTCTCCCATTTCACGAACGATGGTCATGACTTGTTCTTGATACAGAACAACGCCGTGAGTCTCCTTCAAGTATCCCTCCATAGACGGGTGTAAATGCTTCGTTTCCTCCGTGCCTGCATTACGATTGATATAAGTGTTGGCAGCGCCGCCACCTAGTGGTCCAGGACGGGCCAAAGCAGTTATGTGGTCTATCTGCTTGAAGCTGGTGACAGGGATCTGAACTGACACACGACGCTGGGCTGCACCCTCAAACTGAAAGAGTCCTGCGAATCGCTTATCGTTGAATACTTGAAAAACTTTCGGGTCGTCCATTTTCAAGCCGAAAAGTAGTTCAGAGTCGACGCACCCTGCATCCTCGATGACACCTAGTGTTCTGAGCCCGAGAGCATCAATCTTCAACAAGTTTAAATATTCGGCGTCTGGCTTGTCGAGTTGCGCTATGCCGTCCCGAACTGTGCAAAACTGGGTGACGGGTTCATTAGACACCAGCACTCCTGCTGCATGAACGGATGTGTGCCATGCGTGATTTTCTGCAGCTCGCATCACCAAAGATTCCGGATATCGCTTCACAAAGTCTTTTCCTGGTTCTGTGTTCTCTAGCGTGTCCTCCAACCCTTTTCCGAATCGAGAGTCACCGGATGAATATTCAATCAGCACGTTCCGCACAGGAAAAGTTTCATAAGCAGGAATTCCAAGGCGCTTTCCTGTTTCGGCCATCACAGAGCGCGGCTTCAAACGAGAGATATTGCCCAACCGAGCAACATAGTCACGGCCATACTTCTCAGCAAGATAATCAAAGACCATATATCGGCGCTTGTCAGAAAAATCTATGTCTATGTCAGGAAGATCTGCTCGATTCACATCAATGAAACGCTCAAAAATCAGTCCGTGAATTAACGGATCCACCTCAGTGATGTCCAAAAGATAACAGACCAGCGACCCAGCAGACGAGCCGCGAGCTGGTCCGACGAGCATTCGTTCTTTTGCCCAACGGACTAGATCCGAGACCACCAGAAAATAACTCTCGAATTTCTTTTCACCGATAATTGAAAGTTCTTTTTCCAAGCGTTGTTGATAGGTCGGCGTCCACTCCTTGATGTGCTGTTTATTGAGCCGATTTTGACGTCCGTCCTCAACGAGTTGGTGGAGGTCTCCTTCAAAGTGGATCATCGGAGCCTTGGCCAAGGTTATGTGTCGTAATCTGTTAGCGACCGCCTGAGTGGTCTTGATGGCTTGATTCCACTCCTCATCACTCAAGAAGAATCGGCGCAAGTGCCTTTCGGCTTCCTCCATGGTGAGGAGGTGTTGTGGAGTCATCTTGCTGCCGCCTGTTATTGCTAGGAATTCAGATCGGTGCTTTAAAGCTGGATAATCATTGTCGGAGGTGATTACGACGGATTTACCCGTTGCGCGTGCAAGCGCCAACGAAGTCTGCGTGGCGAGTGGCGACGCCGGATTGATGTCGATGAAATCGAAGGTCTCTGGATCTGTGAGCGCACACCCAGCGAATATGAATGAGTGTTCTCGCGCTTCCGCAATAGAATCCAAGCTGAAGTCGCCTTCTGACATCCACTGATAGAAATCTGATGGAGATTTGGCCAAGGCCCAAGCAACAGGCCGTGGTAATGACCTATCAGTCTCGTCTTCTGTAATTGGCCTAAACTCTGAACCAAATCCTGCGCAGAAATTCCGGTTTTCCGCAGCGCGTTCCCAGCGGCAATGTCCCCAAGTTCCATCGTCGACAAGTCCTCCAAATCCGCTGGCCAGCCGTTCGAGCTCATCTGCCACCAGCTCGATGGGGCCGAAGTTCCTCCGGAATGAAAACTCCGATCTCACCCTCAATTGTGGAAAGTTGTTCATGTAATTTCGTCTCTAAGATTATTTCGATAAGAGCATCAACGTCGTCCAACGCTCTGTGAGTTTGCTCTAACTTGCGGCCCATAACGTATTTGTATAGGTCTGTCAGTTTCATTCTTCGGCCCCAGAACGGAGCGAAAAGCTGCACCGTGCAGATCAGAGTCTTCGGCCAAATTATTTCCGTCTCCTTCCCAGCCAAGCGCAACTCATGATATAAAAGATATGCGTCAAACGGCAAATTGTGAGCGACCAGAATGTCGGTGTCCAACAAGCGCAGAATTTCGTCTGCGGCACTCGCAAAACTCGGAGCCTCTCTCAACTCCGCATTGGTGAGTCCTGTGATTTTTGTTATGATAGGTTCTATGGGTCGTTGAGGATTAAACATGGAAACGAATTCTTTCCGCTCCATGGTTTTGGTATCGATGGTGACTGCCGCCAATTCGATTGCGCGTGGCTGCAGCTGCACCTTTGCATCAGGGTGCAGCGTTAAGCCTGTGGTCTCAAAATCAATCGCAGTTAGAAGCATCGGCTTCAATACGAACGATGAATTTCAAGTCGAATCCAATATACCGTCGCGTGGAGAAAATCACGTAATGATATTTGCGCCCACACTCTCTTAAAAAGGCGTTGTTGTGATTGGTGGTCCAAACTTCCTGAATGACTAGGAAGCCGTTGGCGGATAATTCAGCTCTATATTCAGCTAATTCTTCCATGGAGCAGTGCATGGCGATGTGGCTTGCCAGTCCTTCGCCATCCCTCCGCATTTTAGGTATGGCGAGGAAATTTTCCCCGCTAGTGTAATTCAGGGATTCCAATTCCAGCGGCTGTGTTATGTCGTGATAGGCAAAATTCAGCTTTGCGACATTCTCTTTACCCTTTTGTCCATAAACGGCTCCAGTCGCGCTGACTTCATCAAAAACAGCGCTGTCGTCTCTCAAGCCTAAGAGCTTGTGTAAATATTCAACGCACCTTTGGTTTTCCCTTTGTAATGCAGTCAAAGGAGCCCTTTTCGGGAATGTCATTGCTGAAAAAGCAACTTGATCAATTCTAAATCTTAAACTCATAAATTAAACTCCGTATGGGATATCACACCCTGTTAAATATTTGTGGCGTTCTTTTTCCAACAACAGCCACACTATAAATTCCGCAACATTGTGAACGGGAGTCTCTTCACCAGTCAACAATCCAGCGAGCTGATAGGCTTGCGCTTCCTCCATCGTCCATCCGCGAGTCTCGCAGACTTGGTGGTCTATCATCTTGGACATTCCGGTCTCAGACAATTTGTTGGGGGAAACCGAAAACACCGTTATGTTGTGTTTTCGTGTCAACTCCCTCGCCAACTGCTTCGTGAGAATCAACGCAGCGCCTTTACTCGCATTATACGCTGCCGAACAGGTCATCGGCATGTGCGCTGCATTGCTAACGATATTCAAGACAGTTCCCTCAGACTCAATCAAGTGGGGCAGCAACGCCTTGGTCATCAAAAAGATCCCCTTTGCGTTGACGTCCATCACAGAGTCCCAGTCGGCTTCGGAAAAATCCTCTAGCCAACCGATAAAGTTCACTCCAGCGCAGTTGACCAAGCAATCAATCATCGCACCTTCTGGCAGTTGCGGCTTCTTCCGGACGTCGCCGCCAGTCACCAAGTCATATCGATAAACGACCTTGCCGTGTTCTTCAAGCCTATCAGCGATGGCTCTGCCTAGTCCAGATTCTGAGCCAGTCACCAAAAAGCTGTTCATTGTTCTATTCATATTATTTAAGTTCCGTTCGTTCTTTTAAGATGGTTTCGATCATCGCGGCATACACCGCTAGATCATGGATTGAGTCTTGGTGGGAAAGGCCGCTGATTGCGAATCGACTCAACTTCACAATCATCAGCGACCACAAGTGAAAGACAACGTGGTCTTCCGACGACTGCTGGAGATCCCCTGCGTCTTTTCCATGCAAGACAGTCATCAACTCCCCGACCATCTCATAATTGTTCCCGTACACCGCATTGCGCTGCCGAAACGTCCTCGCCATATTCTCCAGCGTGTCTGCTGTCGGGCAGGAGGCTGGTTTGACGGGTTGCGGTTTGTCCTGATCAATTTCTTCTTCGAATCTCGCTGCGCTGCTACTGCTCATTGGAATACCACGTGTGTTGTTTTGCTTGTGAAAGGCGTCTTGTCAATTCGCCGGAGAAATTCATCTGTGTGTGGACGCACAAGTAATTGCTCGACCAAAGGAATTTTAACGTGCATGTACATGTCACAGACGTCACGCCGATCGTCATAGGCCGCAATTGGGTCATAGCCATTACACCGGAGCATTGCTGTAACTGAACCTTTCAAAATTGGTGATGTCCAAGTGCACCAAGCAGGCCTGCTCACGATTTTCGGTCTCGTGCCGAAGTGTTCTGCAAACCAAGCCATCCGACGCTCTTCATACTCAGCAGGTGCAGCAGTCACCAAAACCACCGGAACGTCCATTTCAAAAAACCGATCTTTGTTTGCTGGTTCGTCGTGGATGGCTTCCATGTGATAGTCGTGAAATCGTTTGTGCAAGTCGGGCTCATCCCACTTAATTAGATCCATCCGCCAAGCATCATCACTCAGGCAGTTATCTATGTCGAAGATTCGGATTTGCTTATTGGTTGTCATCTGAAACCTCCGTCTCTGTCGGATTGATGTTTGCGCGTTGCGAGAATGACGTGATGTTCTTCTCTGGAATTTCATGACGGTCTCCGCCGATAGTCCTTATTATCAGCAACTCAGCGTCATGATTGATAACAACTTGGGTCACGCTTGTTACTGGAATAAGTATAGTTGTGCGCGGCTTTCTGGTCGTGACAACCAACCACTCTGCATTCACTTAACACCTCTCATCGAGTCAACGATCTTCAGCAACTTGCCTTTGGTTAACAGGTCGCCGCCGAATTGCTCCTCGGCAAACTCTTCAATTTTATCGAAGAAGTCCACACCCTCATTCGGAAAGATGAAGTCGTATGCCCAAGGGTGAACGTCCAGAACCGCGTCCATCATTCCGCGAGCGACGCGGCGATATTCCCCTTGGGTTCTGCCGCCAAGACGCGAGCGCAAAAGGTCGGCAAGGTTGCGCAAGTTGATTTTCATCACGATGTTGGTCGCGATGTTGGTCGGGAGGATGCCGCGTGCGTCTTCAGCGGCTGCACCCAATTCCAATTGCTTTTGGTAAGACTTGCGAATCTCTGTGTTGATTCGATCAACCTCATCCCGCAACACCGGAGACGCGATGTAACGATCCGGCATGATGTATTCGTAATCGCACATATTGGTCACGCGCATGCTCTGTTGAGCGAATGACGCAACCCGAGTGCGCACCAGTTGGTGTGTGAACGCTCGACTAACACCAGAAATCAAGAATGTGTAGTCCACAAATTCATGGCTGCTGCGGATTGTTCGAGCGATGTAGTGAAGCTCCTCCTGCATCCGTTCTGGGCTCCAGTTCTTGATCTCTTCCATCAAATTCGGATCAAGCTCCAGTCGTGTGTTTTTAGTAAACGCCAAAAGTTCCTTGGCGTTAAAAGTTTGACTCATTAATTGCACTTTCATTTTCGTTTGCTCGTTGTTGGTTGTTGGTTGAATTAAAATGGTACGTGATCTTTCCTGCGATGATATTCACTCCCCATCAACTTTTTGATCACTTGTATGTCGTCTGCCGCATCATCCAGCAGAATGTTTCTCCAAGTAGCGAACCTCCCAAGAAGATACGCTCCGGTTTCGTTGGTGTATTCATAACAGACGCTTTGACGAATGCGCTTGGGCAGCGGCACGATTTTACCGTAGCGCTGATTGGTCGTGTCCATTAAAGTCGCTTCGGCATCGAGACCGAATGCATTTAGTGCGTCCACCAACGAGTCTGCCCGTGGCAGTTCAAAGTCATCGGTCATCTCCAGAGTCAACACACCTCCCGTAATAGAAGCTCTATACAGAGGCGTGTCTGCGTCTGGGAAATATATCGTTTGGTAAAGGTCGGTGTTGCTAATTTTATATCGCGCAACGCCGATGCTTCTGAAACTTAATTCTTCTTCCAGCCGGATGCTTGTGGGCTCCAGCGCAGCGTTTAAGGGGATCGTCACGACATCACCTTTGCTCACATAACGACTTTCGCAATTCCAAATTATTCTGCTTCCTACTTGATCGACCAGCTGCTCATAGAAGTCGTCCGGAGCGATGAATCGCGTAACAGGATCCAGATTCCAAATGCTCCTGTCGCCGCAATTCTCTCCAGTGACTTTAAAGGCATATTGATTGGCCAAGCGAATAGACGGATTCACAAACGCGCCATTAGAATAAATGCCCTTGCGCACAGCAACATTCTTGAAAGGAATTCCCGTCAAGTGAGAAACCTTTTCAGTGCGGAATCGCAGCAATGCTTTATGCAAAACTCGCGGCCCCGCTTCCATTTCCAGCACGGACGCTTTCGGCCAAGCGTGGGCCGCGATTAAGCCTGTGAGACCAGCACCTACAATGTTCATCGATCTCTCCCGTGGAGCTTGCAATAAGAACTGTTGGGTAAATGCTTGCGTTTGCACTGGTCGTACCCGAGAATGGAATTCCGGCGCACTTCCTCAGCGCAACGCTCATAGTCCGGCTCGTTGCCTTGCAAATTTTTCTTGCAGACGCCGTATCGCTTATAATACGCAGATTTGCTGTGGCTCATGCAGCCACCGCCAACCAGCCACCGCTGATCATTCGACGAACCAGAGGTTGCGTGTCATAGCCGAAACGCTCGTTCAAATCCCCGATAGTCGGGCAGCCTCCTAAATCCAACACGGCAGTCACGACGGCACGCGGCTCGGAGGCTGCTTGGAGCTTGGTTGAAGGAGCTTTTGAACTCACGTAAATCTTGGTCTGTGGTGTATATGTTAATGGTCTTGGCATTTCATTTTCCTGTCAGTGTATTAGTTCTGATCTGTAATTCGATTATAACCTTGCAAAACGCAAAGTCAAGGAAACTCGTGTTGATTTCTCCAGCTTATTTCTCGATATCGCTCCTCCCAGTCAATGTCACAAGTTGGGTGATGGTCGCAAAAACGGGTTCCTTTCCTGTGAGGGTAGTGAAGCCCATTGCAGCGACAAGTGATTTGCGGCGTTGCTCTTTCATATCTCAGTGTGTGGTGGCCGCACGCAGGGCATTTTGGGCGTCGAATATAGTCATCAAACTTCCGTTTCAAAGTCACAACCCTGCGGCAATGCTTGCGATTGGTGCATCGGTGTCTGAATCCGGCCATTACATAACCTCGGTCACAACAACGCCTGACCACATCCGAGTTGCATTCTCAGGGTGGCGGCGGATTTTCAATAATGGATACCCAAGTTCATTGCGAGAGTCTTCCGACTCTTCCAACCCTTCAAGCACCCGCTTAAATTCTCTGGAGCTTACAGCTTTATAGCCGTTGCTCCGAGTCCATTCGGCATACACCTTATAAAAGAATTGCCTCCCAACCATGTCATCTTCGCCGCCAGACGAGCACCATTCGTCGTCCAGCAAGAATCCGAGCACCGTGTTGTTCTCAACTTTCCAGTCCCGCATGCGGTCTCCAGAATCATCGGTGATGAAGTCTAGTCGTCCGTCGTGGAGCAGCGATTCGCCTTTTAGCATGAAAGCAACCAACGCATCAAACTCGTCGCTGATGATATTCTCTGCCAAGTCGTTCTGTCGATTTTTTTGCTTGGTTGTGTGGGCGAAATTCAGAATGCTCCAGCGGCGATAAAATGCTTCATTACGCAAAAACGTGCGAGGCATTTCATTGGTGTTGAATACGTGCGAGGCTTTGGATCGAAAAGTGAATGGGTCGCCATACAATCTGCGACCTGTCAATATTGCTTCGTCGCCGACCACAGACAGAAACTCTGTGCCGAGCAGCTTTTTGTGATTAAGCTCGCCAGCCAAGTTCAATCGCTTGCCAGCCAACACTCCAATTTCGGTCGCTTTGTCCCAAGAGTCCGGCCCGATAGAACTGGTCAAGTCGGAAGAGATCAAGGACGCCAACAACTTTTGCGCTGTAGTCTTGCCGGAAGCTGTCGGGCCAAACCACAACAACGCCTTTTGGATTCTGGCAGTCAACCCAAAAACGGACGCAAACAAGTGCTGAGAGAACAGCTCCTTTCTGACTTCCGACTTAACGTCCCAAGGAGGGAAAGAGTCGTCGATGAATTTATCCAGTTTGGGTGATGGTTTGTCTTCCGGTGCAGCTAGTTTGAGACGGCACATATGCGCTGCGTTCAGCGGCTCGCGTTTGAGTTCTCCGGCCTCATAGAATACAAACTCATCACCAATCGCGGCTCCCACAGGCCTGTCGTCGAATCTCCAGTTTGGGTCGCGTGCTAATGTAACTGCGAGCTTGGCGATGCCTTTATAATCATTGCGGCTTTTGCAGGTCGGGCCCTCCCAAGATGATATGACGTCAATCACTTCTTCTTCTGTGACTTCGTGCCAGATCAATTCGTCGTCTAGCCGCCAGAGTCTGCCGAGATCCCCGACATAAGTGTTGGTTGTTAATAGACGCCTTGCCCACTGGCCGTGCGTTTCAGGCCCGACATCATCAACGCCGTGAATCAACTCCGTGACCATGCGCCGCATTGCAGCGACGGGTGTAGAGAATCGGCGCGCCAAAAGTGAAGTCAGCGGCCCGATCGTCGTCTCCGTGAGGGATCCGTCTGCAGCGAGCTCAACCAACCGATTGCGCCAGAAGGTTTCAAGGTTATCCAACGCCATGCCAGCCCAACGAACTATCTCAGACTCCAAAGAGAAAGCGTCCTCGACCGACGGAAGATTATCGAACTCATCAGTCATATGTTTGTTCCTTGCATTGCTTCATGATCTGAGCAGCAACGTAACGGTTCTGGACAAAAGCAATGCACTCTTCGCCGAAGAAAAGATTGATGGTTCCTTCACAACCCTTGGCGGTGACCTTAATATAAGTGAAGTGTGCCAGCTCTCGTTTTTGCTTTTGGGTTTTCAGCCTGATCGTGGCTTCATTTAAAGCGATTGCTGTCCGCGTCGACCACAACGTGAGCAGATTCAATATCAGTTGCATTGTTTTTCTCCAGCCATCAAAAGCTCTTCTGTTATTAATTCGTGGGCCCATGCGGTAAACTCGTTCCAAGTTTTATCAGCGCAATGGCCATGGTGGCACCGGAAAGCACCGTGATAATCGTTCTCTGGACTGGGCCAATGAATTGAGGAGCCTGTGTCTACCCTGTCTGAATGATCGTCAATGAATGGGCATATAACGTCATACCAACCGTCATAGTTGCCGCGTTCTGTGTGGTATTCCTTTATTGCGCCAGCGTCTCTCAACCAGCGCAGAAGGCCTCGGAAGTAATCCATTTTGATGTCGCGTTCAGGATCTTTCACCTTCAGGACTTTTTGTTCTTTGAATGCTGGCTTCAGGCTTAATCGCAATGCACTAGCCAAGCCGTCCATCGACCACAGCGGCCCGACGCCATCCTCCAGCCGACACCGCCAGCCGCCATACTTGCGCTTGCCGTTAATGAATCCAGGAAGTCGGAAGACGCGATTGACTCCTTTCATCCCAGGATCTTTGCCGTCGGCAAGACGCTTGCGCACAAAGCCATCCAGCAACGCCGACACACGGGCCTTGTCTGGTTCTGGGGTTTCCAAAACGAACATCCACTGGTAATTGTCTGGTGATGTTTCGAGCTTAAATGTAGGTTCAATCCCTTTCAACACGGATGCAGGGACTTTGGTGCCGATGTCGTCAATCATCACCACACGACAACTATTAAACAGATCCTGTCTGCGGCGAAATTCACCACGCTCGTTGCGATGAAAGGTTGAGATGGCCAAATAGCCGTTGGTGTGCTCGGGACTGATTGGCAGCTGGTCGCCGGAGCGCCATGGGGTGGGCCGCCACTTACCTTGAATGTCATCATACGGATCACCTTTAAAACCGCAGAAGATAAAGCGCTCCTCTGGGGTGGTGCCGCCTGTTGTGGCTGATAAAAATTCGAGAAATTCTAAGGGTTCCATTTCAACTCCAATAAAAAAGGGCCGCACCTAAACGAACAAAAGTGCGGCCCTCAAACTCAACAACGAGAATAACCCTTAGAAGGTTAAACTCAATTATGACTATATAGGACGCAAAGTAAACCTAGAAATCGTCCTCCTCTCCATGAACACTAGACGCATCAGCCGATTCCGGAGCAGAGTCGTTTTCTCGCTGCACCTCAACCTTACCAGCCCGACAGAGCTTGTAAAAGTCCACCGCAAAACGGACCAATTCCGGATCTTCGATGAGTCCTGCATAAGCGAATTTTATGCCATACCAGCTACCTTGATCGTTGCTCTCCGGTTGGGTTGTGATGTCAAGACGGTGGGCGAATAATGGCAGTCGCTGTTGGCCATTCGGCGTCTTCTGATACTTCTCAGAGAGCATCGTGATCAAGCGGCGCGACTTTTTGATCTGGGTGCTGGATACGGGATAGAGCACTTTATTCACCGCTCCATTGGGCGTTATGAATAGGCCGTAATGATTGTGGGTTTCTTCTAAACGATCTGAAGTTCCAGGACGCTTATCGGTTCCGATGTCAATCTCTCCACGATCGTTTTTGAAGTATATGCGGCCATCCACCTTGCTCACTTCTTCACTGCTCAAAAGGCCTCCCAACTCAGCGGAAGTGTATTCACCTTTGTATCCGCCGTCTGAGCCGCGGGGCGACCAGCGAATAAAACGGACATTGTGATAGCAGCTAATGAATTGGCAACCTTCTTCACGACCGGAAACGAATTCATTGGACACGGTATTAAGAAACATGCCTGCCTTTGCGTCTTTATTGAATTCGGGTTTGGTTTCGTCAACTTGCGGCGAGTTGCTTTGGATGATTCGCAAAAATGGTATTGCGTATGAATGCTCACCAGCCTCCTCGAATCCGGCGTCTACGAAATCAGTGAATAGATCTGCCGTCACGAGAGCGTTGTCTGATGCGTTTTTTGCTGCTGGGGTCTTTGAGTTTTTAGCCATGGGGTTATTACCTGTTGGTTGGTTGTGTTAAAAAATTGTTCGGGTCTTTATTTAATCTTCACCCAATCGAATGAATTCACTGTAAAGGCGCTGGTGGGAAGTTCTTCGCCTTTTTCAATCATCTCGTTGCCCCAAGCTTTCAATCTTGCTGCGTGGAGTGATTCAGTCAAAGAGAAGTTGGTGCAGTCATCTTGGATTTCTTCCGCCACACGATCGGCGTCGTCGCCTTCAACCACCAGCTTTTTCGTGATGATGTCGTCGTGGCCATTAGCTCTTAACCACGCGATGGCTGCAGCCAGCTTCTTGGCTGGGGAACTAACTTCAGTGACGCGAGCCAAATCCATCTGCGGGCCGTCTTTGAGTTTTATAGAGTCTAATCCGAGCTCGCCCATAATTGCAGGCAGGAGTGTAGACTGAACGAGATTGAGTTTTTGCTTTATTTCTGCGACTTCAAAGTTTGCCGCAGTCAATTTGTCTGCTAGTTCTGAAGCGTATTTGGTCAGTGCGGATAATTGTTGGGTTGGGGATAGGTCTTTTAAAGACTCTGGTTTCAGGTCAGTGGCCTGTGCGATTGGGGTTTCGGGCATATCAGTTCTCATTAATTGGTTGAGGTGTATTTCAGGAATCGGATAATCGCTCCTATCAGGCGCAAAGTCAAACATTATTTTCGTTATTCGTCGATTATTTTGTAATATAATGCTTGCGTTTCGTTTCGTTTGACCTTATAATTAAGCCTCATTAAACGAAACGCAAAACGAGGATCTCAAAAATGCAAAACTTCAAAACCGCAAAAGAAGGTGCAGTCAGACTAAACGAAACTAATGACTGTGCAGTGAAAGCTGTTTGCATCGCCGCTGAAGTTGATTATGAGGCGGCCCACGCTGCACTGAAAGTGCAAGGCCGAAAAAACCGCAAAGGCGCACAACTCCACATGATTATCAATGCGGTGGAGTCTTTAACAGGCAATCGTCCAATACTGAACCACTTATCTCAGCGCCGCACGGTAAAAACACTAACACGAAAAGAACCAAGATTGAAAAGAGGCAATTGGATCGCACTCACCAAGAATCACGCATTGGCGGTGGTTGATGGTGTGGTTGAAGACTGGACTGCAGAGCGCGGCAACTTAGTAAATAGGTTAATTGAAGTGGTTCCGAATAAGACCGCAGCGCCAAAACCAACCCAACCAAAACCAACCCAACCAACCCAACCAAAATCTGCACCAACCAACGCAGCGCAATTCGTTCAAAATAAAGTAAAAGCCAATGGCGTTATTTACCGATCGGTTCGTCAGGCATTCGCTCACCTTAACTTAGAAGACAAAAAGCACCAAGCGTTCCGATTAATTCTGAAGCGGGATCGAGTCGCTACATTCGGCGGATACACATTCGAAATTATATAATTATTTTGCAATATAATGGTTGCCTTTCAATCCGGAAAGGCATATAATCAAGTCTCATTAAACGAAACGAGAAAACACAATGGCCAATTTAATTCCTTCAAAAAAAGTTCACAGCACAATCCTATTCATGGGCGAGGAGTTCGACTCTGCGGAATATCGCGAAATTACACTCATCGGTAAATACGAAGGTGAAGCATTCCACGAGTCCCTAGTCTGCACTGAAGAAGGTTGGGTAATGGAAGGTGGTGGAGCGACTGCAGGCGAAGTTTTAAATGACATGGACGCCGGACTGCTCAGAGTTACGGAGATGCACACAGACTTAACAATGAACGAAGAAGCTTAATTATTTTGCAAAATAATGCTTGCCTTTCAATCCGGAAAGGCATATAATCAAGTCTCATTAAACGAAACGCAAAACTAGGATCTCAAAAATGTATCAAGCTCAAACACTCAACCAAACAGCGATTTCTAAAGTAGCAGAGTTAACAGGTGCAACCGTTCGAGAAATCGAAATGGACGTTCTTGACGGTGTAACCGCTGTCGTTGAGATGTACGAAGATATCGTTTTTGCTCCAACAACTTCTATCTCAAGCCAAGTAATGTCCATGGGCGTTCGCTTAGCTTAATACTCACCCAACCGGAGAATTTAAAATGAAAGCACCTGAAATCAAAGATCTAGAATCGCTCACAGGCCCGCAGCTGGTCGCGTTATTTAACCAAATGAACCCAGACGCAAAACCGATCAAAAGATTCGCAGACCGCAAAACCGCAATCGCCCGAATAATGAAGTCGGCGCCTGTGAAAACCGAAGTCGCAGTCGAAAAAGCCATCGCGGCACACTACAGTGATCGTGGCATGGGCCAAGTCCGAGCGTGGGCGGATCCAAAATGCCGACAACGCCGATCCACCAAAAATGCGGTGGACGTGGACGGAATGGAATTCGGTTCGGTGCGCAAAGCATTCAAATATCTAGGTTTGCCGGACAAAAAGCACCAAGCATTCCGACGCGATTTAAAAGCAGCCGGCTCTCTGGAATGGACTGACGGTGAAATCAATTATTTCTTTTCTGTAATACGCTAATCAACTAAGGTCGCTGGGACTCACTCAGCGGCCAACACCCCAAGAGGACTCAACAATGTTTATTCACACAGCCCCAATGTCAATGGAAGAAATCCGCCGCGTTGCTCCTGCCGTCTTCGGCAAATATCCTGCAGCCGGACGCACTGATCGTTACCGCATGATCGATTCCGCTGGCGTCATTGAGCGATTAGGTGCTCACGATTATTTACCAATGGACGCGGGACAGGACAAGCCCACACGACGCGACCCGATGACTGTGCGTCACATGGTGCGGTTCGTTCACAAAGACAACTTTGACCGTCAAGCCGTCCAAGGGGAAACGGTGCCGCAGATTCTATTCTGGAATTCCCACAACGGACGAACCAAGGCGCGATTAACGCTGGGCATGTATCGATTCGTTTGCGCCAACGGCATGGTTTGCGGAACTGACACAGCGGTGATCGCCGTTCCTCACTCTATGGAGGCTGCCAACAAAGCCATCATCGACGGGATCACGACTATAGATGAGGAACAGAAGAAGCAGATTGCCTGCATTGATGGCTGGGATAAAAAGGAGTTGACCGATACTGCTATGCACGCCTTTGCTGAAAAGGCGCTGGAATTGCGCTTTGGCGCGAATTCGGTGAATTACAGCAGCACCGACGCTCTGCAGGCAATTAGAAGTGAGGATGAAGGCCGCACGTTGTGGAAAGTGCTCAACCGCGTCCAAGAAAACTTAACCACTCGACCCTTGTCCGGTGTGAATGGGAATGGCCGCTCGGTCGTCTCACGCCCGATCAACGGGATTGAGAGTGACTTGAGGGTGAACAGGGCCCTTTGGGATCTTGCGGCTGCGGTTGCGGCTTAAATTTAACAGGCCACGGACGGCCTTTCATAGAGGTAATTATTGTGACTGAATTTAACGAAAAACTAGCACGAGAAACATTGGCGTTCATTAAAGCCAATCCCGCCGAATGGGACCAAACCAGTTTTTTGCCAAGACCGCGACCGGACGGGCCCTGCTGCTTTGCAGGATTGGTGGCGCGCAACGAGATGAGCTGGGAAAGCTGGCTGAGCATGTGGGAAGACAGTGACTTGGACGTGCCGTTTATTGCCGCTGAGTTGCTGGGTGTGGAATTCTCCATAAATGGAGAAACCCCACTTTTCAAAGCAGCAAATTCAATAGAAGATCTAGAGCACATCATCAACGGCCTCGCTGCCGAAGCAGACACCAAAACTACGGAGACCTTGCTATGAGCAGAATAGAATGTGCGTACGTGAAAAATTATTACAAAGTTCCTGCGGAGATTGGCCGTCTCGTCACCGTGAACGGTCGAGACGGGATTATCGCAAAGGATCGTGGACATTACATCGGAGTTAACTTCGACGACGATAAGCCTAGAGTTATTTGTAACTGCCACCCGACATGGAAAGTCGAATACAAAGGAATTGGCACGGTTCGCTGCTTAACAAAAAGTCAAAAGCGATACAGAAGATTTTTAGAGCACGGCGATTGCTTTGACAGTTTCATCGATTTCTGCCGCTGGGACGCCGAGCCAGCCAGAAGCTGGAACCAATAACCCCATCCTATAGGTGATATATGAATATTAAATTGAACGAGTGGTTGCCGTGCGTTGATTCGCGCTATGAAGCAAAGGTTTTTAGTGACAACGGAGAGGAGGCTCACCGCTACATCGGAGTTATTCGTTACAATCCAAGTTACGCACCAGAAATAAACCATGAGAAGCCGGTGTCGTGGGCGGATAGTGGAGCGTCAACTAATAGCATGGCTTACAACATCAAAATACCGCGTTACGAAACTGTGCTGATTAAGATACCAGAAGGAGCGGAAAGAGTCGGCCTTGAATTTTCCGATGGCCACGGGGATATTCTGGAAGAATGGGCGGGGAGCGTCGAAGAATGGCTAGAAGCAAATGGGATGGAGTAATTATATGCAAATAACAGACGAATACATTAATAAGCTGTTTGAGGGAACTGACTTCGGAACGCCGATAAATAACTCTGTTTTAGAAAAGCGTAAGACTTTGCGAGGAGCTTTGGCAAATCAGACGATGGGGTTTTGGTCTGGATCTACGATGTATCGGTTGATGATCCGAGGTGGTTTTTTAATTGACGCCCCGAGCGAATCAAAAAAGAAATTGACGTTGCTGGGTGAAGCGTTTATAGACGAGGTTCTTGATAATGAAATCCAATAAACCGATAACACTACTACAGAAGGTGAATAAATGTATGCAATAAAGCACAAAAGAGAGTTCGCATTCCGCTTTCCGTCCAATACGCCTAAGCAGCTGGAGGTTCGTTTGCAGCGGTGGGCTGCGTATGAGAAGGCGAGGAAACCACGCAACTCTAACTGGACTCTGGAGGACTGCATGAAGAATTATGAGCGGGTGCATATTAAGATAACAACCATCTGATGTGTGTTGTGAGGTCTGCGGTTTAACGGTTGCAGGCCTTTTTTTGCCTATTATTCGTGGAGTCAACTTGGCCTGTGGTTTTCCCAATTCAGCCCAAAGTTCCAGCCAGAACCACTTTCGCCGATTTCCTCCATTTCATCGACTTAGCCGCGTGTAATCGGGAAGTTGGCCCAAAGTGTACAAGTTGACTGGTGTTGGCCGCGTGCAGGTGATTGATATATAAGGGAAAGGCCAATAGGCCAATTTAAGTCTATTTTTAAATAATAACTAATTTATATATAAAGAGGGAAGGGAATAGGAGTATATACACCGTCTCCCTATATAAATAAAGTTTTGTTTTCAAATTGGCCTATTGGCCGGAGCGCTGATTGCGGCTGTCGTTGGGGGTTTACGATGCGCCAGTTTAAGTGGATAATCAGCCCATGCAGAAGAGACAAACAATATGCAATAAGATCGGTTGTGCCAAGTTGACACGCAGCTCTTATTGCGAAGACCACACCAAGGCGTCAACCTATGACCGGAAGCGTGGCACCCCAGCAGAGCGCGGCTATGACCCCAAGATATGGAAGCCGTTGCGTGCAGCGTTGTTTGCCAGAGATCCTTACTGTCGCAATTGTCTAATCAAGAAGTCCACCGACGCGGCCCACATCAGGCCTAGGAAGAGCAAGGAGGATGATACACTGGGCAACCTAAGAGGGTTGTGTCATAGTTGTCATAGTCATGAGACTGTTATGATGGATGGAGGTTTCGGCAGGGATGCTGTTGGGTCTCGTGCTTGCAATATGGTAATCATTGCTGGTGCACCCAATACAGGCAGGCGTCGTTTGGCGGCGGAAAGATGGCCGCGTCATAAAGTGTTCACTTCATTCCCATTGGATAGCTTTGAGGGTATTGTTGAAGCGCGCCATTGGGCGCAGATATATCGATCAGACATAGACACAGTTAGTATTGCGGCGCGCTTTGGTGGTGATGTCTGCTGCATTCTTTATGCACCCAACCCAGCGTTGAGAGAGCGACTTGCTGGAGCGCATCAGGCAGAGGTGATAACGTGCCACTTCAGTCCTGAAGACGAAGTGATCTCTACACCAGCTGTCAAGGCTGTCAGTGATTGGTGGACAGTTAGCTTTGAACCTAGTGGTGTGGACTCAGGAAGATACGGTGTTTAATTCATTCATTCATTGCCGTCCTGACACACAGCAAGTCAACGATGCATTCAAGGGGGAGGGCGGGTCAATCCTTTTCAACCAGCCATCAGTAGCACCGCCGCCCCACCATTCACACACAACTCCTGATAAATTCACTGAGGAATGACATGGCAAATAAGGTTCCGACCAACATCTTGAAATTACGCGGCGCAGAAAAAGGCCACGGGGATCGAATCAAAGCTCGTGAAGGCGAGATAGAAGATAATCGCGAGGTTGGTGGGCCTCCGTCTTATTTGAGCACCGCCGAGAAACGCACATTCAGCGAATTGAAGCGAGAAATCTATCCTGGATTGCTTTCCGGTTCCAGCAGAACAGCTCTCGCGGCTTTGGCCAAGCTCGTCACACGAATGAAAGCCGATGCTGCTGCAGACGCTGTGAATGCAGTTGAGTTGCGGCAAGCACTCGGAGACTTCAAGGGAGAGCGCGAGAATGACGACCCTGCGTTGTGCCAGTTGCTGTCCGCTTTTGTTTCATTCATGACGCACAGCAGACCGATGACGACAGCTGAATTCTCCCAATTACGATCCATGTTCGGCAAGTTCGGGCTCACCCCGATTGACGCAGTGGGCTTGAAGCCTGCGGGGAAAGGTGTCGGTGCCAAACCAAAATTCTGATTCACTGCTGGGCGTTTTCGCGAATGCCCCGTATATTACAAAGGCTCTGATTTATGCGTACGACGTCATCCACGAAAGAAAGCCTGCGTGCAAGCAAGAAAAGCAAGCTTCACAGCGATTCGTTGACGATCTTGGTCGCACTGGCGACGACTGGCCGTGGTTCTTTGATGTCGCAAAGGCAGAAGACCCTTGCGAGTTTATTGAGAAACTGCCACACACCAAGGGCCGTTGGGCACGCGGCCAAAACACAATCACTCTGGAAGGTTGGCAGTGTTTCATTATCGTTAATGTTTTTGGCTTTGTGGACGAACATGGTTTGCGACGGTTTCGCGATGTATACGCCAAGATCCCTCGAAAGAATGGCAAGTCGTTATTAGCAGCAGCCGTCGCGCTGTATATGTTTCTCAAAGACGATGAGTTTGGGGCTGAGGTTTACTCCGGCGCGACAACAGAAAAGCAAGCTTGGGAGGTTTTCAAGCCTGCCAAATTGATGTGCCAGCGCGCTCCAGGATTGCAGGAGCAGTTTGATATTGACATCAACGCGAAGAATATGGCCATCCTGTCAGACGCCAGCAAGTTCGAGCCTCTGATCGGAAATCCTGGAGACGGATCAAGCCCTTCTTGCGCTATAGTTGATGAATATCACGAACACGTGTCCAACGACTTGGTTGACACCATGGAAACGGGCATGGGTGCTAGAGAACATCCACTCATGCTTAAAATCACCACAGCAGGATCAACGCAAGGAGGCCCCTGCCACACAGCAGAATTGGAATACTGCGACATTCTTAGTGGAATTTTTCGTGACGACAGAGCGTTCATCATCATTTTTGGCGTGGATCCGGAAGATGACTGGACCACTGAAGAAGCATTGATCAAGGCGAATCCCAACATTGATGTGTCTGTGAGCAAGGAATTTCTGCGGAATGAACAGGCAAAAGCGATTCGCTCCCCTTTGCGGCAAAACACATTCCGCAGAAAGCACTTAAACATTTGGGTGGGTGCTGCAGCTGCATTTTTGAATCTAGAGGATTTCATGAAGTGCGCAGACCCGACGCTGAAAATAGAGGATTTTGATCAACACGAATGTTCATACGTCATCGATTTAGCGTCTAAAATCGATATAATCTGCACTTTGCGCCTTTTTCACGAGTATAGGAACGGAGAATTGCATTATATCGCTTTTCCTAAATTTTATTTGCCGGAGGAGGCTGTTTTCAGCGAGAATACAGGTAAATATGAATCTTGGGTTAATGCAGGCTATCTTGAAACGGTTGATGGCAGTGAATTGGACATCGGTGAATTTCAGCAAACCATCGAAGATGACCTCTCCGGCTATATGGTTGGTGAATTGGTTTATGATCCTTGGAGAGCAGTTCAACTTGCACAATACTTTGAGAAGCAGGGGATCCAAACTGTTGAATTTAGGCAGAACAAGCAAAACTTTTCTCCAGCTATGTATGAGCTGGAGGCCGCTATCACCTCGAATCGTCTTCACTACAGCCCGAATCCGGTTCTTGAATGGATGTGCGGAAACCTTGTCGCAAAGGCGGACGCTTATGATTTGCTCGTGCCTGTGAAACAGTTAGTCACGAGCAAAATTGATGGGGCTGTTGCTCTGTTGATGGGCATTGGCAGATTGATGTTCAAGGAAGATTCTGGGCTGGATGATTATTTAAACTCGGTGAACAAGTGAGCAATTTGAATTTATTTTCTACATTGATAGGCCAATTTACGAATGTTGGTGGGTTATCAGGACCCGACTCCGGCAGCCAGAACACAAGCCCAAGAAAGAGGAGCACGGACGCAAGCATCAACGTCAGCGACGAAAGAGCGATGCAGCTTTCTGCCGTTTGGGCTTGCACTCAACTCATAGTGAATTCTGTTTGTTCACTGCCTTTGAAATTCTATAGATCCGGTGACGACGGCTCCACTGAAGTCAGCCGGAACCATCCTCTGCGAATGCTTTTTGATGGGCGGCCCAATAGAATCATGAAGCCGCGAGACTTCAGAAAAGCCATAACAACGCAGCAATGCCTCTGGGCGAATGCCTATGCAGAGATAACATTTCGTGATAATGGTGAGCCGATCTCCATTTATCCTTTGCGTCCTGGACGAATGACTCCTGTGCTGCTGAATGGAGAACTCACTTATCACTACCAGACACCTTCTGGGCTTGTGGTGTATGCAGCCAAATCGATTATGCACTTGAAAGGGTTGGGCTCCGATGGCGTGGTTGGTTTTGAACGCAACAATTATGCACGAGAAGCTTATGGATTGGCAGTCAGTGCCGACGTTTACGCAGCCAAGCAGTTTGCCCATTCCGGTCGGAGTGGCGGCGGATACCTCATGTTTGATACGTTTTTGAATAGAGTCCAGCGTGAGCAAGCGACAGAACTTTATGGCAACATCAGCTCCACAGCGTATGAAAAGGGAAAGCCTTGGTTGTTGGAAGGTGGTGTGAAGTATATGCCGGATGATGTTGAGCCGGACAAGATGCAAATGATCGAGACGAGAAAGATGCAGGTTTCAGAGATCTCTCGATTTTTCGGCGTTCCGGAAGTCTTGATCGGCGGCGGGTCTGCAGTCAGTGCGTGGCCAGCGAGCTTTGAGCAACAACTTCTTTCATTCATGACATTCACCCTTCAGGATTACATTGATGAGTGGGAGCACGCAGTTAAGTATTCTTTGATTCGTGAGCGAGGAATCTACGCCGACCATGACGTGACAGGATTCATCAAAATGGATTCAGCGGCCAAAGTTGCTCTTCATTCCAGTTGGGTTCAGAACGGAATTAAGACCAGAAACGAGATCAGAAAGATTAACGGCGACCTCGCAATAGATGGGGCTGATGATTTAACGGCGCAATCCAACTTGACTCCTTTGGACAAATTAGGGACAATACCACTACAAAGTAATTCGTCCCAGACCGATTCCACACAACCTGTGAAGCAATAAGATGAGTACAAAATTAGTTTTTAAGGCGCTGCCCATTCAGTCTGCGAACTTCGAGATCAAAAGTTCCGCAGACGGCAAAACGGCGACGATTAAGGGATACGCATCCACATTCGACAATGTGGATCTGGATGGCGACGTTATTCGCAAAGGCGCTTTTGCCGAATCCATCAAAGGCGGCGGACGCTTTCCGATGTTTGTTAATCACGACCATTATGCAATTCCTGTGGGCGGATTTGACTCTCTGAAAGAAGATGACCAAGGATTGTATGTTGAAGGTGCGATAAATCTCGGCCACCGAGACGGCCCTTCATTGAAGTCTGCCGTTGAGAACAATGACATGCCTGCATTCTCGATCGGCTTTCAGATCCCCGCCAAAGGCGCGATGTGGATTGAAGAGCCGGAAGAAGGCGGCCCAGACCGTGAGATTGTGAAAGCGAATCTCAAAGAAATTTCAATTGTCACGTTTCCTGCTAATCCTGCAGCGAAGATCGACAGTGTGAAATTCGATTTAAATTCTTTCCCGCATGACTTTGAGTCGTGTACGGATCGGGACGTGGAGCATTACCTGAGAGATTTAGGCTTCTCCAAGTCATTAGCCGTGGCCATCGCTACACGCAAGTTTAAGCAGAGTGACTCTGTTTTTAAGCCATCCAGCGTTTTAGATTTAGACTCAATATTCACCATTCCACAAAGGTAACCCAAATGGGAACTCAAGTTAGTTATCAGGATCCAGACGGCACGCTTAACATTGTTAAGTTTGAAGCTGCACTGGTTGAAAAGCACGGCGAACTTTTGACTGTTTTTGAAAAAGCGGAAGAAGAAGCTAAAAATGCAAACGCCCTCTCCGCCGAAACCAAATCGGCTGTTGAAGGCATTGCGTCAGAACTGAACAGCCTTTCAGACGCCATTCAAGAGCTTCAGCAGAAGACTGCCGGAGAAACCGATTCGGACGATGTTCAAGAAGCGCTCGGCAAGCGATTCCTCGAGACTGATCAGTGTAAGGCGCTGATGGAAGGTCGTCAAGGTTCTGCGCGCATGGACATGAAAGCTGCAATCATTAACGCCACAGGCCAGAATCAGCCGTTGGTTCCTTCAGACCGTTTGTCTGGAATCAATGCGGTTCCGAATCGAATGATGACCATTCGTGATTTGCTGCCGACCACAACAACCACCAGCAACTTGGTCGAGTTCGTTCGTGAGAACGTCTTCACCAATAGCGCGGCAACAACCGTGGCCGGATCACCTCAACAGTTTGAAAATGTAACTAAGCCCGAGTCGAGCATCACGTTCACTTTGGCCCACGAAGCAATTCAGACGCTGGCGCATTGGATTCCTGCTTCTAAGCAGGTTCTTGACGATGCACCGCAGCTGATGAGTTATATTTCTGGTCGTCTGGTGTATGGCTTAAAATTGTACGAAGAGAATCAATTGCTTAATGGCACAGGAGCCAATGGTCAATTGAACGGCTTGCGAACTCAAGCAACAGCTTATGTTCAAAGCTCTTCTCCTCACACAACCAACGAAATTGACGTTATCCGTGACGCAATTCGGCAGGCTCAAGTTTCTGAGTATATGCCGGACGCAATCGTTCTTAATCCGCAGGATTGGTACGACATTGAGATTCGCAAAGTTGGTAGTGCGGATGATCGATATGTTATTGGTAATCCTCGTCAGCTTATGGGCTCTCCACTTTGGGGACTTCCTGTCATTGTTACGAATTCAATGACGTCTGGAAACTTCCTGTTGGGCTCATTCCAAATGGGCGCTGAAATCAAGGATCGTGAGCAGAGTTCTGTTGAAGTCTCTCGTGAAAACTCTGATAACTTTGTTAAGAACATGGTTACCATTTTGGCGGAAGAACGATTGGCGTTGATCGTTTATCGCACAGAGTCTCTGATCACAGGCACTTTATAATCGAAAGCCTCACGGCGAAACCCAAGAAGCCTCTGGAACGTCAGAGGCTTCTTTTTGCAGGTGGAAAATGAAAATAAGATTCGTAAGCAACCCCATCACCCCGCACGGCTCTTTCAGCAGAGGCGAAATTATTGATTCTTCTCAATATCCGGAAGCCTTTCTCATGCATCTCGTGCATGATTGCGGCGCAGCGGAATTCATTGATGCTCCTGTCGCAGCTATACAGAACAAGCTCGACCCCGCATTGAAAAGAGAGCTCAAAAAAAAAGAGGATTCACAGTCGCAGCCACAGGCCCGAGCCTCAAAAAAGAAAGCGTCGAAAAAGCGGCCAAACACACCCAAGTAATTTTAGTCAACGACGCATACAAGTTGCTTCCTGATGGCGATTACTTGTATGCGTGTGACAACCGTTGGTGGCGATATCACAAAGATGCAGTCCAAGCGCAATTCAGCGGCAAAAAGTATTATCCAGTTGATGCCGACCGCCAAAACCTCATAGATCCGCACATCGTTGCAGATCTCGATATGTTTGGGGTTGCAGCTTCTTTTGGAGGAGGGTTTGATCCCACACAAATCAAGTACGGGCCGCGAGACGGCTCTGCCAACAGCACTTACCAAGCATTAACACTTGCGTTCCTCCTAGGAGCTGAGTATGTGGTTCTGTTGGGCCTCGATCTTTCGGCAGGCCATTTCTTCGGCGACCACCCACCGGAAATACGCGGCCCGAATGAACACTCCCGCCAGAAGAATGCATTCAAGACGTTTCCCAAAGACAAACAAGTTTTCAATGCCTCCCCAACAAGTAAACTAGATGTTTTTCCGAAGTATACTTTGAGCGAAATATTTGATGATTAGAGACTTGTATGCAGGAAAGCGCAGCAAGAACAGACTGGGAGTTATTGTCGGCACAGGCCCCTCTCTGGATGAGGCTGATGTTAAGCTTGCTCGTGCAATGGGAGTTCCTTTGTTTGGGGCCAACCGAGCCGCAGAGCTGGGAATGGATGTTGTGTTGGGTTGCAACACGCAGTTTTGGGACAGATATTATTTGTGGTATGAAGGCATGAATTGCGACTTGTGGTCCACTCGTCCGGACGCTCTTAGCAATAGGTGGCCTGAAGTTCGATACATCCGAGAAGTCTGGCGAGACGGAATTTCGGTTGTTAATTCTTGCATTCACGCGCACCACGGATCAGGGCCGCAGATCTTTAATCTCGCGTACCACTATGGGATTCGAACCTTTTTACTGATAGGTTGGGATATGCGATACGGCGGTAAGATCTCAGACACAAATTATGAAGAGCCTCGTCATTTTTTCGGTGAATATCCACCCTGCCTTCAGCATTGGCCGAAGACAGGCCCGAATGGCGAGCTTACAGGATTAATCAAGGCGATGGAAACTATCGATCCGGAAAAATATGCAATAAAAGTTTTCAACTGCACGCCAAATAGCGCGTTGACGCACTTTCAATCAGAAGACTTCACGGAGGCTGTTCATGCCTATTGCTCATAAAGAACCTTTGAATGTGTGGTGTGTGTTTTGGGGAACCAAATACAGTCCCGCTTATGTTTATGCGCTGAGAGAGGCTCTGGAAGTTAATCTCAGAGTCCCATTCATTTTTCGTTGTATGACTGATGAAGATCTCCCTTTCATTGATTGCGTGCCTTTTCCGGACAAAAACTTGGAAGGTTGGTGGAATAAGATGCAATTATTTGCCTCTGACACCAAAAGAAACTTATACTTTGATCTTGACGTCATCATCACTGGGAGTTTAATTTACCTTGAGCAATATTTTCAATACAAATTCGATTTTTCTGCGCCATCAAATTGGGCGGCGTCTGGTTTTGGCGGCATACAGTCTTCTGTTATGGCTTGGGATCATAGACCTGACATCTGGGAAGCTTTCAACCGAAACCGAGAAGAGAATGTCAGTTCTCTTTATGGGGATCAAGAATTTATATATCAGTATCTTGGGGAGGATTGGAATCGGATTGAAGGCATTTATTCATTCAAGTATCACTGCCTTCAGTCTCTTCGCGGCGACGAGCGTGTTGTTGTTTTCCACGGCAAGCCTGACCCCCATGAGACCGTAAATACATGGACGTGGCAATATACTATAACCCTGCGCAATCTCATCAGTCTGATCACGGAATTTGGCTTGCTAGAGGCCTTGAAGCGTTGGGACATAAAAGTTATCTCACAGCCCAAAGGAGACCGATCAGAGGAGCTCACATCCATATAGTTTCTGGGCCATACTGGATGCTTCCTGTTTTCAACAGACTCAAGAAGAAGTATAATGTGCTCTGGTTGGATCGCAGCCTTATGCGTCCTGATCCCTTTCACGTTTCTCTCGGTTGGCTTCTTCCGCAAGGAGGAAGAGCGTTCCCTCAAGGCAAAGGTCGTAAAAAGCTACGACTCGCCTCGATGAAGCGCGGCCATCGGACGCTGTGCTTGGTTGATTACGGGAAATCGCCTGTTAAGCCAGACGCAGACACCATAAGGTATCACCCAGACCAAGTGACGCCGACAGAGTCTTTGAAGAAAGTTCTTGAGTGCCACGACGCAGCTTTCGGCGAGTCTAGCAGTTCATTGGTGAAAGCTGCACTGATGGGCTTGCGAGTTCACGCGGCAGATCCCAACCATATTTTAAATCAACCCGATTGGGCCAGCACTCTGCCTTATGCAGACTGGTCAGAAGCTGAAATTTCCCGAGGAGAGCCATGGGCACTATTACTACCATTATTGAGCCAACTGCAGAGCCAGTCACTATTGCAGAGCTGAGTCAGGCTTTGCGCGTAGACCAGAGTGATGATGACGCACGACTTGCGATGCTGATTTCCGTTTCACGGCGGTGGGTTGAGCAATTCACTGGATATTATTTGATGCCCCAAGTTGTTGAGCTTTCATTACAATCATTCCCCAACGCTATTTTTCAGCTGGGTGTTTGGCCAATCATTTCGGTTGACTCTGTAAAGTATGACGACACAGGATCTCCTCAAACAGAACAGACGCTCACAGAAGGATCAGATTATTTAATTGATCTTGTGACTCTTAATGGACAGCTCTGTGCAGTCAATGGGTGGCCTGCTGTTGCCGCCAAGTTTAATCCTGTGCGTATAAGGATGACGGTCGGGCATGCGCTGGCTGGTTCACCGGAGGTCTCTACGGTTCCTGATTTTTTTCGTGAAGCTCTTATGGCCTATGCGGGATATCTGTATGATGATGAGAGTTCTATGAAAGACTTGGCAGAGCAGATCTTGATCCCTTACAGGATGCTGTCGTGAAACAGAGGAAGCCTCTTCACAAAAGACTTCGGCATAGAATTCGCATAGAAGTCGCCACAGAAACTAAATCTGCGACAGGCGCTGTGAGCAGAACTTGGGCTGAACACAAAACGGTTTATGCAGAAAAACGAACTGTCGGCGGCAACGAGTTCAACCCGACAGGTTTGGAGCTCAATAAGATTTCGGTGATATTTGGAGTTCGTTGGAGCGCAGCGCTGGAGCCGATAATTGGCTTGGAGCACGACGCCAGAATTGTTGATTTAGCAACCAACCTGATTTATGAAATTGTTCCTCCGATAAATCACATCAATGGACAAAGACGCAAGATTGAGATCTCTGCAACCAACATAAACGCCGAAATCTGATGACAGGAAAAATCAAACTGGTTGGAGTGAAAGCTACAGCACAGCGACTGAAGAAGTTGAGCGCTGAAGTGCGCAAAAGGCACGTGGACACCTCATTGCGTAAAGGCGCGAATGTCGCTAAAGTTGCTGTTCAGACTGAAGCTCCGGTTGATACAGGAAAACTCAAAGCCTCGATTGTCGTTCGTCGCTCTGCCAAGGATAGTAATCCTGGAGCGACCACGTATCACACAGGAGTGCTTTTGAATGCTTGGTATTTCCCTCTTGTGGAATTTGGCACTTCAAGCCACTTGATTAAGACGAAAAAAAAGAGCATACTTGCATCCAGCAACGCCAGTTCTGCAGGGCCTGCAAAGCCCCAATTTTTTGGCACTGCTGTTAGGCATCCAGGATCTGCAGCGACGGGATTTTTTCGTCGTGGTTGGGCGAAGTCCCGCAAGCAGTCTATGGACGCTACATTAAATTTATTGAAGAAAAGGTTGGGAACCAAGTGAGCTTTGAAGCTTCTGTTTACACATCACTTTCCGGCTCTGTTGATGTCACAGCACTTGTTGACGGAAGGATTTTTCCGTCCGTTGCGCCGGAGGACACTTTGATGCCTTGTGTTGTTTACACGGTGTTGAATGACATGCCTCTGGAAACTTTGAACGGGCCCACCAACTTATCTGACGCGAAATTGCAACTGGATTGCTTCAGCAACAATTATGATCAGGCTCTTGATCTGGTTGCGAAGTGTATGACGGCAATACGCGGCGACATGACAGTCAGACGTGCGACTCGCGTTGTTATTTATGAGTCGCATCTTAAACTGTATCGGCAAACTGCCGATTTTGACCTGTGGATTTCCTCCACTTAACTTGACACACAAAGAGTATTATTATGCCATCAACAGCTATTAAGTCCCAAGGCGCTACGCTTGGTCGAGGTGATGCAGCGAGTCCGGAGGTTTACACGGCAATCGCTAACATCCAGTCATTTAACCTTTCCGGCGTCGAGGCGAATGATATTGACGTTACAGACCTCTCGTCTACAGGAAAAGAATTTTTGCAAGGGCTGGAAGATCCTGGCTCCGTGGACATAACAGGGTTTTACGACTCTGCCAACACATCCCACCAAGCTATTCGGGATGCTGTCGGTGGATCAACAGTGACCAATTATCGAGTCACTTTGAGCGATTCATCAACCATCACGTTCGCGGCACTGGTGCAGTCTTTTGCATTAGACATCGCTGTGGATGGAGCTGTTGAATTGAGCGCCACACTGAAAATATCCGGCGGAATTACATACGCCTAACACCCACACTAAACACCAAAAGGTTTTAATATGAAGCAAGTGAAAGTCGGAATTCCTCGTCGCCAAGGTCCATTCTCTCTTGAGAAATTGAGGATTGCGGATCTTGACACGTTCGTTAATAAGACGCAGACTGCGGGCCTCGGTTCTCAGATGCTCACCTTGCTGACGTTGACTTTGGTTGACAAAAAGGGCAAGCGTGTTTTTGATGACGAGGAGCAAGCAGAAGCTGCATTGGGCGCGGCTTCAATTTTGGATTTGGGAATGCAGTCGTTTGAGTATAGTGAATTGAACAAACTCGCTGACATAAGCAAGCGATTAGAGGCAGCCCAAAAAAACTGATTAAAGACCCACTCCGGCGGTCGATAAATCGCACAGCGAGGAATCGCGGCGTTGGGGTGAGTCAGCTTAATCTGTCAGTTGAGGACTTTATTGAATCAACTGCCTTCGACCAGATAGATCCACCACAATCTGAAAGGTTGGAGTTTATGCTTGCGAATCTGACTTCCATTCTGGTCAATTCGTTTTCGAAAAGGAAGACGAGGCCTTCGGACTTTATGGTTGACACGCTCTTGGCCCGAGAGCATGAAGCCAACGCCGATTTGGATGAGAAAATAATGGCAACTTTCAAGGGGATCAAGAGTGGCGAGAGGTAGGCTGGGCAGTTGGTCTGTATCACTGGAACTTGAGTTTGCTCGGTTCCGGAGTGAAATGGCGAAAGTCAACACTCACATGCAGACGTTTGCTCGCAAGATGGATCGAATCGGCAGGTTTGCTGGATTCGGTCTTATCGGCTATCAGGCTCTGAGGATGGGTCGTGCTGTAGTCACAGCAGGCTTGGATTTGGAGCGTATGAATTCCGCGATGAAAACCGTTTTCGGTTCTCAGCAGGCGGCAAATTCTGAGATGACTTTTCTTCGAGAGAATGCCAACAGGCTCGGCCTTGAATTTCAAGCTCTCTCCTCTGGTTATGCCAAGCTTGCTGCTTCGGCAGAAGGCACTACACTAGCAGGCCAAGGTGTCCGCGACATCTTCTCTTCCACTACAGAGGCAGCTCGTGCTTTGGGCTTGTCTAATGAAGAAGTTGAGGGGACACTTCGTGCATTAAGCCAGATGCTTTCCAAAGGCAAGGTTCAGGCAGAGGAATTGCGCGGCCAACTCGGTGAACGACTTCCTGGAGCGTTCCAAGATGCTGCACGTGCGATGGGAGTCACCACAGGGCAGCTGGACAAAATGCTCCAGAAAGGTGAAGTGCTCGCAGAGGACTTACTTCCTAAGCTCGCAGAAGTTTTACACGAGAAGTATGGCAAGGCTGCAATGGACGCTTCTGAAGGAGCAATCGCTTCATTCGGCAGGTTCAACAATGCGATTTTTGAGATTAAAGTTGCTCTTTCAGATCTTCTAATTCCTGTTCTTGCAGAGCTCGCTGATTGGTTCGTTTTCCTTTGGGAAAAGATGAAAACTCTTGCCGCAGTCGCCAAGATAGGGTTTGGTGCTATTAAAGACACGGCGCTGGACTTGGCAGGCTCTCTCGGTTTGGTTAATGAAGCCACGACTGAATTGTCTCGCAACATCCACCACATGTCTTTGGGCGAGATGGAAAAAGAGCTTGCGGTCGTCAATGAACGAATGATCGGAATATCCACTTCCATGCGTGCAATGGCTGAAGCAAACGGCACGCAGACGTTCGTCTATAAAAATCTCCAGTCAGAGATGGACGCCTTGGCAGACCAAGCCGAAATTCTTGGCGACGGAATACAAGAAGTTGAAAAGAAAGGTCTCAGCTTCAATGACGCTGGCGTCATAACCATAGATATTGTTGAGGGTATGGGCAAGGAAGTCAAAAAGACTTCAGACCTTTTCAAGAGGAATTTCACTGTAGGGATTGATTCCGCCACTAGTGCGCTGGATCGTTTTTGGGATGATTTGCATGCTGTCGGTGGTGCGATTGAGGACAACAGCCAAACGCTGCACAACCTCAATGTCGGTCTGGAAATAGGTGCTTTGAGTTGGGACGCCTATTCAGAAGCGATGTTTGATGCAGAGAGTGATACCGAAGACCTGACTGCCGCGACCAAGGAAACTGTCTCAGAGCTTTTTAATCTGAAAGACGCCTTGGACGAATTGCAAGGGAATATTCAGGAGGGCTTCTCCGATCTTTTCAGCGACATTCTTGCAGGAAAAGGCATTGATTCATTCAAAGATTTCTTCAGTAAAATTTTCGATCTGTTTAAGAAGATGCTTGCTGATATGGCTGCAGCTTGGTTGACGTCGAAAATTTTCGGCGGAACACTGAATATGAACGGTGGCGGCGGGTTTGGCGATTTCTTTTCCGGCCTCGGTAAAAAAGGTCTCGGTAAATATATCAATGGCGGCGGAATCAATGGCGCTTCCAGCGGCAATAGTCCTGTAACCGGAAGCACGAGTGTGTTGAGCAGATTCACCAACGGGTTTAAGGGGACAAGCTCTAGCGGTGCTGGGGGTAGTGTTCCGGTGAATCTTACGGGTGCCAGTTCTAGCGCAGCGAGCGCATTGAGCATCGGCACTTCTATCGGCACACCCACTGCAGCTATAGGAGGAGCCGGAACAGGCATCACCTCCGGCTATGGCGTTGCCGCCGGATCTACAACCACAGCAGGCACAGGCGCAGCAACTGGTTTCGGCGCAGCAGCAGGGGCAGCATTCGTGCTCGCGATTGGGGCCTTCGGCTTCGGCAAGCAAGCGAAAAGCGAAGCTCGAAAGCAAGAAGCCAATCGCGAATTCCACAGCGGCGTCCAGCAGCAAGGATTCAACGTACCTCTCACAGAAGTTAATTCTTTCCGTGGTGCGATGGAGGGTGTGAATGGCCAAGCAGACGCTCTCTTTTTAACTATGAACACAGGATTCAAGTCTACATACAGAGCATTGCTAGAGAATAATTTGGCTCTGGATTTGCAAGGCGCAAAATACGACGAGCTCGGCAATGAACTTTTCAAAGTCACAGGCAACGTCGAAGGAATAACCCAAGCACTTCAAGACGCAAGCGTGACGGGATTTGAGACTGCAGCCGATTTACAAGGCGCGATCGGCAAGGGCATCAATCAGATGAAAGTCTCTGTGACTGGCGATTTTGCCGCCATCCAGTCTGCGATGCAGGCGGCAGCAGCGACAGGCGTCGGTTCGTTTCTTAACTTGCAACAGACAGCCACAGGAGCCAGCGCGACCATACACGGTGATTTGGCTAAGTGGGCCGATTATTTGCAGGGTGTTGTTAATGATTCAATCGGTCTCGCGGTGAATGGCGTCGGCCAACTGGAGAGTGGCGCTCAGAGCGCAACCAGCGCATTCAAACGTCTCGCTGCTGCAGCCTCCTCTGTCAGCGTTTCTGGTGGTGCGCCACGGCAAGGGCTGGACACTTACGCGACTGGCGGCATCGCAAACAAAGCATCCATATTCGGCGAAGCTGGACCAGAGGCAGCCGTTCCTCTGCCTGACGGCCAAACCATCCCCGTGACCATCTCTGGTGGTGGTGATGGAGGTAGTGCCGTTCTGCTGAAAAAGATACTCAACGCGATAGATCGATTATCAACGAATAGACAATTCGGTTTATCACAGTGACTGTCGCGAGTTTTTTAGCAGACAAGGACGCACCGCGAGTGTTGCTTGTAGATTTTGATAGGTTCGTAGAATCCAGCTCTCCGCAAGTTGTCACCTCACGCCACAGCTCACACGCTTTTTTGGACAGAACCAACAATCGCTTGTACAAAGAGACTGTTGTCGGCGAGCCGTTTTTTAAATGGAGTATGTCTGAGGCATTTTCCGGAAGCTCGCTGAGAAATTTCGGTCGAATTGATTTTTCCAACGCTGATGAATTTTTTGATTCATTCATCAACGATTCGTTTGGCGGCAGAGCCATAACGCTGCGCATCGGTTCTCCGGACTGGGTGGTCGCAGACTTTCACACGATATTCACTGGAGTGATTGAGTCTGCAGCTTTTCCTGACGATGAAACTTTTTCTCTTGTGATTCGTGATCAGACAGCGTTGTTTGATAAAACACTTCAAGTCGATCGCATAACAGAGGAAGGTGATCTCACAGACAAATTCGTGCCTCTCTGTTATGGAGCCGTCAAAAGCATCAGGCCCATTCGAGTTCCGTTGGGCACCAGTCCGCAGACATACAAGTGGATTATCCACGACAGCGCAGTCACAGACGTTTGCGTTCAGCTTTATGACAAAGGAAAGCCCAGCACGCTGGTGGTCACCAAGAACAACGCCGACGCCAGCTTCACTCTTTCCGCAGAGCCTGAAGGAGACTTGACGGTGGACGCTGTCGGTGATTCTGCCGATCAAATCGGAGAGATCATAACTGATATTGCAACGCGGGTCGGCGCAACAGTCAACGCAGCGTCCATGTCTGCATTGACCGCAGCCGTTCCGTATGATCTGGGAATTTATATCACTAATGAACTGACTGCTCGGAGAGCTCTTGATTCGCTGCTTCCTGCTGGTTGGCGTTATCACGACAACCGCGATGGAGAGCTGGTTGCAGGACTGCTCGCAGACTTCGGCTCTCCTGCGGGTTCCGTTTTGACCATTGATAATTTGGAGACTCGCGGCGATCTTCTGGTGACGATCCATGATGAATCAGTCACCGGAGAAATTGCCATAGGATATGATAGGAATTATACACCCACGACGTCATTCGACGAGACTGCTGAAGAGGATCGCAAAGAGTTTTTGAAAGAGGCATACAGAACTGTTGAGGTGTCTGATGCTTCTGTCGCATTGCAATACTTACTTGCTACACCTCCGCCGGAGCAAGAAACGTACATATTATCAGAGGCTGATGCCACCACGGAAGCCAATAGGTTGTTGACGCTGTTCAAGGTTCGCCGCTATACTTATGACGTGGAGTGTTTTCTCGGGCCCTTGCAGCTTAACTTGGGTGATGTGGTGACGCTGAAAGACAATCGATTCGGCCTTTCGGCAGGAGTTCCCTGCGTTGTTGTTGGCATTCAGGAGTTTTATTTGGATAATCTGGTGAGGTTAGTTCTTTGGCGCTAGAAAAAGCAATTCTCTTGGGCGTCAATAAAATTAGCACAATCACGGCAGACAGTGAAGCTGGAGAGTTTGTTGCGGAGAATATGATCAATCAGCAGCCTTCAGAAATTTGGCAGGCTGCCGGACTTCCATCTCCGAATTCTATTCAGATAAGCGGTTCTCTTGGAGGGATTCAGATCACCAATGGAGTCGCCATTTCAAACTCCAACCTAACAGTCGAGACTCTTCGGCTGGAACTTTCAACCGATGATGCTTTTTCGGACGTTGTATTTGATGTGAGTTGGGACTTCACAGACCCTCTTTATGGTTGGGGTGAAGGCGATTGGGGAGACACA
>Ga0213869_10000315_pt1 | contig 39873 bp, 30 predicted proteins | sample PICome_10_FD_160083 | JGI IMG/M metagenome (GOLD analysis project Ga0213869, IMG submission 160083) | Coastal seawater microbial communities near Pivers Island, North Carolina, United States - PICO132 | ecosystem: Environmental > Aquatic > Marine > Coastal | place: USA: North Carolina...
ACTCCATAACGTGTATGATGGGTCTTCAGTTGAAGGAGTATTAATAGAGTCATTTATAACCTCTTCTTTAGAACAAGAAAAAACAATAATAAGTAATAAAATTTGGATTATTTTTTTCATTTAGCGAATATAAATTTTTAATATATATGAAGGTTAATTAATGCATTTATATTCAAAATAGTTGGAGAAAAATTAACAATTATGAAAATGATTTATTCTTATTTATTGAAAAACATCGAAGTTGCTTTTTCCGCAATCTTCTGAAGAAACATCTTATCCTTTTCATTAATTGTTCCAAAATAATCGTACTTCAGACCAATAGGTGATTCACCATAAATACTCGAAAAAACTGTACATGCTGCAAGATAAGTTCCAAGAAGACTTGGGTGTGATCCATCAAATTTATGTAATCTAATACTTGGTTGTTTTTGATATGCTAAATCAAAGGCTAAACCAACAGGTATGACCAAAGCCTGGTTCTCAATTCCAACTTTTGTATAGGTTTCAGCAATAGTTTTTATTTGATTCTCAGTGAATTTTTTGTGTGGTTTAACATATGCATGTGTCATATATAAAGCAGCTTGAGAATTATTTTCTCTTATTGTTTGTACATGTTTCTTTACAAAATATGAAAATTCTTTTCTGCTATCTACAGTTAGCGTTTCTCCGCTCCCACCCTGAAGGATGACTAAATCAAATTTCTCAATTGAACTAATTGCTTTAGGCTTAATCAGTCTCTCAACATTATGGTGTTTAAGTCTAGATCCCCCAATTGTTGCAGATTTTACAGAAGAGGAGTCATAGCCAGAAAAGTATTCCTCAACCATCCGTCTAAAGTGATTATGTAAACTATCCCCATAATAGAGATAGCTATTTCCTATAAATAAAATTGTTTCAGGTTGTGCTTCTTCAGTTTTAATTTTTGATTCTTGAGAAAATAAAAAATTTGAAAACAATAAAAAAGCAACTATAGTTCTTAAAAAAATCATATTATTTTTTTTAATCAAAAAGGATTGTCAAATGCATCAAAATTCCATAAAACAGGGAGAAAGAAATAAACCATTATGAAAATGATAATTATTGATATAATATTCATTAATATACCAACCCTTACCATATCTGATATTTTTAAATAGTTAGATCCAAAAACTACAGCATTTGGAGGTGTTGCTACAGGGAGCATAAAAGCACATGATGCCGCTAGTGTTGCACCTACCATAAGTATGTAAGGATGAACTCCAAGCATTAAAGCTGTGGGTGCTAAAATCGGAAGTAACATAGCAGTAGTTGCTAAATTTGAAGTTATTTCAGTTAAAAAATTTACTGCAGTAATAACCACTAATAAAATGATGAATAATGAAAAATCACTAAGTTGGGTTAAATTTTCAGCAATCCAACTAGCTAATCCACTGGACTGAAAACCTGCAGCAATGGCTAAACCACCCCCAAAAAGAAGCAATATTCCCCAAGGTAACTTGACTGCATCTTCCCAGTGCATAATCTTCTCATCATTATTTTTTTCCCTTGTACTGAATAAAAACAAAGAAATACCTGACATCAAAGCAATCATTGAATCATCTAGACTTGGTAAAAATAAATTTAAAAAAAATGTCCTTGAAATCCATGCAACTCCAGTAATTACAAAAACAACTAAAACTATTTTTTCTTCATAACGTATTTCACCTAATTCTGTCAATTGCTTTTTAATTTCTCCCATTCCTTCATCAAAATTAATTTGAGAGAACTTGAAGGCCACTCGTGTTAAATAGATCCACGAGATAGTTAATAGTATAATAGAAATAGGGAGTCCAAAAATAATCCACTTCAAGAAACTTATTTCAATACCATATAATTCCTGAATAATTCCTGCGAAGACTAAATTGGGTGGAGTTCCTATTAAGGTTGCAATTCCTCCTATAGAAGCACTAAATGCGATTGAAAGCATTAAAGCTTTTCCAAACATAAGATTCTCTTGATCGGGAATACTCTTCAAGTCTTTCATTTGCTTGATTATAGCAATCCCAATAGGAAGCATCATCACAGCAGTTGCTGTATTAGAGATCCACATGGACAGAAAAGCTGTAGCAAGCATAAAACCCAATATGATTTTTTTTACATCTGTTCCAATCAACTTAATAATATTAAGTGCAATTCGTTTGTGCAAATTCCATTTTTCTATTGCAAGGGCTAAAATAAATCCACCCATATATAGAAAAACATAACGATGACCAAAAGAAGAAGAAGTTTCGGCAAGAGGTAACGCCCCAGATAATGGAAAAAGAATTATTGGTAGTAGAGAGGTAACAGCAATCGGAATAGCCTCAGTTATCCACCAAACAGCTATCCATAATGTTGATGCTAAAACTGCATTAGCTTCATCCGATAATCCATCAGGGTTAAAAAAAAGCCTTATCAGAATAAATAATAAAGGCCCTAACAAAAGACCTATTTTCTTTGAATTCATTTATGTTTCTTTCGAATTTTATTTAAAACGAAATTAAACTCAATTAAGTACTTACCTGATCAAGTTAAATTGATTCGCTTAATTTCATGATAAGTGATTATAACAAAAAAAGGATTTGACATTTAAGACAAACCCTTTTTAAAACTACTAACTACTATTGATTAACACTGGTTTTACTGAAGATTCCAGGATCCTCATCTGGTGCGTTTGAATTCGAATTTAATTCGTTTTGAGCATAAGGCATTCTTTCTGCTCTGCGAGTATTGTCTGCATCAACCATTACGAAGGGCACAGCAATTGCAGCATCGGATTTGCGTAAGCGGCGAGCATCATTGTAAGGCATGTGCATCCCAAAACCCGATACATATCGTTCCTGGATTACCTCACGTAAAAAAGCATTGTTAGCGCTTATATTGTCTGGATTTTCAATTCCACCCGCATCAAAATCTGATACAACAAATGGAGAATAGTTGAAAGATTCACCAATAAAAGAAGTATTAAGGTTTCCACCGGTATTCAACCATTCTCGTACTTCATTGAGGTAGATCAGTCCAGTAGCAGCTCCTCCAGATCTTCCTGCAGCTTCAGCCATGATAAGTTTATTTTCAAAAAAGGTTACCATATTCTGAGGCTCACGCTCTTGAATTATTCCATTATTTCCACTTCCAGCAGCATCAATAGTATAATATGCTCTACGGGCAGTTTCATCTGTTTTTGCATGATTCCGAGATAACGTATTAGAAGCATCTAAGATTTGAAGTAAATAACTTTCAGTACCGTCATCTGAATTATTTCCTAAGTCACCTGATCTTGAACCTGCAAGAATTGTCCAAAAAAGATTTGTATCACCTGAAACAGCATTTCCTGGCTTGTATTTCATATCTCCACCTGCAGAAGAAATCCCATTTTGTGCGGCTGATAGAGCATTAGGATAATCTTTTTGATGAAGATAAAAACGAGCTTTTAAGGTATTTGCTGCTGCAATCCATTTATTCTTATCTCCATTAAAATAAATGTCTTCATCAACTGGCTCTGAATTTGCACCACTCAATGTATTAATTCCTTCATCTAAAAGCGAAATAGCAGCGCTGTATACATTAACCTGTGAATCAAAAATAGGATCTTCAATTTCTGAATTCCCTGCTTCCGAGTATGGAATACCACCCCAAAGTGATGCTCCTGTACCAAAGGCATGACCTTGAATAATCATAGCAATCCCGCGAAGTAATGCACTATCTGAATTATCAATAATATGACGCATATTAGTCATAACACCTCCATATAAGGCTCTCCACTCATCATTTGACTCTCCGGTTGAAAAATTATAACCATAAATATTTGAATATAAAGCTCCAAAACCGATTAGTTGTCCAGAGTACATTCCGCTTACTCGATTTAAATGGCCACATTGAAGTTGAATATTTGCTAGCTGACCACCAGTCAAAAATAGGTTCTCTCCAACATCGGAAACTGTTAAATCATTTGGGTTTTCATTAATATCATCAACGATATCTTCACAAGAATGAGCAGTAAATATCAGAGAAGAAAAAACTAAAATTTTATAAATATTTTTCATTTTTATATTTTTAAAAATTAAACGTTACACCTAAAAGTGTTGATTTGGTTTGTGGATTAGTAAAATAATCTAGACCAAGAGCATTCCCTGTTCCAAATTGGTTCACCTCTGGATCAATACCTGGGATGTTGTTAATATTTATTAGATTTCTTCCTGTTAGTGTAAATCTAATACTATTAAGTCCTACACTGGATTTTAAACTAGGAGAATCTAAAGTATAGCTCAAAGATAGTTCTCTTACCTTAGTCCAAGTTGCGTCATATATTGAGAAGTTATATGCTTGATTATCACCAAATCCACCCCCAATACTTCTTCGATACCATTGCTCTTCGAGAAGAACATCTCCACCTCCAAAGTCTTCTATATTTCCACGAATAACACTTCCAGATGGAAAAGTAGTTCCTTTAACATTTACTAGAGGCTCTGTTAAAGTTACCCTATTACTTGTTTCTTCGGTTGTCCCAAAACGCTTGAGAACATGAAGTGTACGAGGTGCAAATTCTCCTCCATGAGAGTGCTCCACGACAAGGTTAAGGTTAAATTTTTTATAACCTAAATTAACCCCTAAAGCACCTCTCCAATCTGGGTTGGGATCTCCTAAGACAACAAATTCTGATGTAAGTTGAGGGAAACCGTTTTCGTCAAGATCAAAACTTCCGTCAGGGTTAGTTCGCGAACCTGTACCGAATAACGCACCTAGAGGATAGCCAACAATAGCAACAGACTTAACTGATGCACCAGAAGACATGTCTACAAAGGTTGTACCATATAAGTCAGTTACTTCGTTTTGATTTTTAGACCAGTTAAGGCTTGCATTTAAAGTTAAATCATCCTTTTGTATTGCATTCCACCCTAAATCAATTTCATACCCTTGATTTTCCATCGCACCAAAGTTTCCATATTGTGTTGAGAAACCTGAAGATGGAGATAAACTAACATTTAATAAAATATCTTCAATTTTATTGTTATAATACGTAAACGAAAACGTTAGATCATTATTAAAAAACCTTAAATCAGTTCCAATTTCCCATTCTGTTTTCAATTCAGGCTTCAAATTAGGATTTCCAAGATTGTTATCTAATCTAAACCCTCCTCCAAATGAGTCAATTGAAAGCGGATCAGAGTAGGTGGAGTAAGAAAACCCTCCTTCTGCCAAAGTATCAAATCTGTGAGGTGAAGGCTGTACACCTACAATTCCATATGAAGCTCTTAGTTTTCCAAATGAAATAACATCAGAATTTATAGCCGTATTTGTAAAATTCCAAGCAACGTCTGCTGCAGGATAAAAGAATGAATCATTCATAGTAGATGAAGCTTCAAGTGCTCCTGTCAAATTAATAAATAATTCATCTGAAACTCCAAAATTAAAGATTGCATATCCCCTATTGGATCTGCTAAATGATTTAGCATTTTCAAAAGAAGACGCCTCTTGCGATCCATTAAGTGAAGTTGTCACTTTAGTCACATTTACTAGAAAGTCAGATACGCTACCTGAACTTCTATTATACACTCTATCATTATAACTCCAACCAACAGTAGATATTAAACTTATATTGTCAGATAAATCAAATTCTCCACGTCCAATAAAGTCATAATTGGTATTACGTGTAGCTATTTCGTCTTCTAAATATTCACCTAGTCTTCTTTTTATGGTTATTGAAGAACCCGCGCTTCCTCTAGGGAAAAAGAAAGTTCTTCGGTCGTCAGCAAAGTCAACATTAGCTCTTGCAATTAATTGCAACCAATCATTGGGTTTAATTGTAAGTTGAGGGGTAAGCATCACTCTATTAACTTGATTTAAAGAAAGTTGTTCTTTGGTCGTCCATAGAGGGTTATTGTAGATTGGATTTTCATTATTTCCAAGGTATCTCCTGTAAGAACGATGCCTTCTTGGGAACTCTGCTCCTGAGGAATCGGTATATGTCCCTATATAATCTCTATTGTCAAAGTCTGCAGGAGTTCTTAAGTGACCTAATTGAATACCACCAACATTTGAATTTCCTTGAGTCAAATTAGAATTTGTGTAGGTATATGCAACTTTATTAGATAAATTCATCCAATCATTAAGTTCTGCATTATAATTAAACCGGATATTTGTTCGGTCATAATCTGACCCGCGTATGATTCCCTCTTGCTGAATATTTGACAGACTAAAAAAATAGGTGTTTTTTTCATTTCCACCACTTATATTTAAATCATTTTGCCAGAACGTTCCTGTTTGAAATGCAGCATTAAAGTTTTCTTCAATAAAAGTTTCTCGAGAATTCTTTGTCGTTATAGGGTAATAGGCTGTCCCATTTTCTGAAGTAAAATAGCCGCCCGAAGTGTCAACAATATCAGCTCCACCCGCACGATCAGGGATATAATCACCCCATGATTCTGCTCTAGTTGGTGAATACGCTCCATTTTGACCCTGTCCCCAAACGTTTTGTCTTGGGATACGTTGTGAAATTTCATCAAAAGAATAAGTTGAAGAAAAGGTGATTTTAGCATCTCCCGATTGCCCTTGTTTGGTTGTAATAACAATTACGCCGTTTGCTGCTCTACTTCCCCAAAGAGCGGCAGCAGAAGCTCCTTTTAAAACCTGAACAGAAGCTATATCCGATGGATTAATATCATTCAATCTTGAACCAAAGTTAACAGCTCCAGTATTAGAACTTCCACCATTTACAATTTTAGTAGTTTCACTATTCATAGGAGATCCATCCACTATTATAAGAGGAGAACTACTCCCTAAGATAGTATTAGCTCCACGAATACGAATTCTACTTCCAGCTCCTGGATCACCACTTGTTCTTGTAATACTAACACCTGCTGCCTTACCACTCAAGGAATTTGCAAAAGTAGCTTCTCCAGATCTTTGAACAGCTCCAGTACTCACAACAGAGTAAGTTGATCCTTGTCGGTCTCTTTTTTCAGTAAATCCTAAAGAAGTTACCACGACTTCATCTAACTGGTTGTCAGGTTGAAGCGATATATTAATGGTGTCTTGCTCACCGACAGTTAATTCTTGAGTCATATATCCTATATAGCTGAACTGAAGAACTTGGCCTTGATCAACTTCAATTTCAAAATTTCCATCAAAATCAGTTGAAACACCTGTATTTGTGTTCTCAATAATTACATTTGCACCTGGTAGAGCCAAACCATCAGAATCAAAAACCGTCCCTGATATTTTATTTTGACCAAAGGCAAAAATGCTTATTAAAAGCATCTTTATTATTAAAATTTTTTTCATAATCTACATTATATTATTTATATCATTTGATTAATTATCTAAAACTAAATCATTTAAAACAATAATATTTGATGTAAATTGTTAGTTCATTAATTTTTTACATCTTTTTACACATAAATTTACATGTGATTCAAGCTGTATTTAGATTTTATTTTGTGCGCCAGACATGGAGAATGAAGTTGCTTTATTTATATCCTCATTAGAGAAGAAATACGGACCTTGGAAACGCTCTAAAGCCCTCTTTGGTGATACTGCTTATGGAAAAATAGCAAGTGATTTAAGTATAAGTAATAGTCAATTTTCAAAGCTTTTGTACGGTACTGGAACAAAAGGGATGTACGAAAGAACATTTGAAAATATAAATCGTTTAGTTGAAAGGCAAGCTATTGAATCTGAATATAAAAAAATTAAAAAAAACTTATCAAAATCTGGTGCTAATAACAAAAGAAAAATCCTATTATTTTCAATTATATTTTTCTTTTTAGGAATAATTTTTAGTTATTATTTTAAATTAATTGATTCTTCAAATATTAAATCACCTTACAAAAACCATCCTCTTGAAGAATATTTCTATCCTTCATCGACAAAATATTTTGATTCTCCTTTTTTGAACAATTCTGATGTTTTGGATAATTGTCCCTGTGCAGGTTTTGAGGGAAGATGGTCTCTGTATGATACTTTTAAACTTCCTTTGCCTGGAAGTAAAAAACCTGGTCTTTATTATCAGGGTAAATCTGCTGATTTAATTTTGCGTTGTTCAAATATTTTTGACAGTCATATTAATCAAGGAAGTGCATTAATTGGTTACGAGCATTTGAAAAGTGAAATATGGATTGATACCCAAGAAGAAAATTTAGTTCCCAAATACTTTAATTCAGATCTAAAAATATTTACAAATCAATTTGATGAACTAACATTTGAAAATGACAAAAGATTCCTAAAAATTGCTGACCTCTCTGGATTTAATGTAAATATGTTTGAAATAAATGGAGATTCTATAACTCGAAGAGCAGAACTCAGCGGTCGACTCTCTTTAGATGTAAATGATGAATTAGCAAAGAAATATGATATTGATATTGCATACATAACAAAAAATATTCTAGGTGATTTAACTAAAACCCAATGTGAGACAATCTACAATCCCTATTGTGATCCAAATAAGCTATCTGAAGGAAGTCAGCTTTCTTACAATTGCATTTATACAATTGGCGAAGAGAATTTAGGATTAAGCGGGGGTTATCCATATACCAAAATATTTTCACTTAAAAGTCAAGTTTACTCAGATTATATTTCATGTGAATGCGAGAAATAATGAATTAGCCCCCTTAGATATAAAAGTCTCAAATAATCCAATTCTCTATTGATTAAATATAGGTGATATAATATTTTCCTTTTCCCTATATTTTCCCTCGGAGGCCCACCTAAAGCCTCTCATTTGAATATTCATTACTTCATATGTGTCAAAATCACTTAAATTATGGCCTATAGATGAGTAGAATATCCTCCCCTTACCGTAATATTTTTTCCAAATAACTGGCATAATACTGCCCTTAATATCATTTTCCACATCAATATCTAAATAATTAATTTGTTCTAATTTTAATTTATCTGATTTTTGATAAGTTTCATTTTTAAATTCTGAGACAGCAAGTACCTTAATATTTGGGTCAATTAGCATATAATACTGCTCAGTATTCTTTACTGTAAAGTCTCTAATATTTTGAGTAATAGCATCTATAGAATCAATAATTTTTACTTTATAATTCGTCATACCACCAGGATGCGCAACAAATTGACCCCCAACCATAAATTGATATCTTTGATCAACCCTATTTGAATCTCCTAAACCACCGTGCCACCCTGAGAATCCAGTACCACTAAGAATAGCTATTTGCAACCCTTTAAACTGTTTGTTATTCATCCTATTTTCTACAGGTGTAAAAGCATCGGTAAATGCTTGAATTATTAAATCCGTTTTACTCATTAACTTCTGATCCTCGTAGACACTGAAATTATCAAATACATGAACTTTTGCACCTTCTGCCTCTAATATTGGCACAAAAAGATCAGCACTTTCCTTAGGGCTATGTAAAGATCCACCATAAACAAAAATGATGTTTTTACCTTTTAAAGAAGGTGAATTACTTTGAGCCTGAGAAAAACTTAAACTAAATGTAAAAGTTACCAATAGAAAAAAAATAAACTTATAATAGTTCATGATTCTACAGTCTTAATTCATATGGTTTTCTATAGCGTTTTCCTCTTCTTAGATTTGCTTCAAAATCATCAATAAATTCTTCTTTTACAGGATCCCAATTTAAGGGCCTTCTATATTCATAAGCTAAATTTGCAATATGACAAACTGTTGCTGTTCTATGGCCTACTTCGGCATCACAAATTGGCTTTGAGCCACTTTTAGCAGAAGTTATCCAATCATTTTCATGACTTTCAGAAATATAAAGTCTTGTATCTGTTGGTTTCAATTTAATATTAACTAATTCTTTTGGTGTAGTTTCAAAAAAGCTACGACTTATATCAAGGGTTCCCTTTGTTCCAAAAAAACGAATTGCAAATCCACGTCCAAAATTTTTATGTTCAACTTCAATACCATTATCATAATACATCTTAAGCCCCCTAGATGCAGTAGGCTCAATGGGTGCCTCATATTTAACAGGTCCAGAGTTATCCATTCCAAGAGCCCATTGAACTATATCAAACATGTGGGCACCCCAATCAGAGAGTATACCACCTCCATACTCTCTATACCATCTCCAGTTTGGAAACCAACCGGTCTCAACAATAATATCATGATAAGATCTTGCCGGTGCTGGTCCCAACCATCGGTCCCAGTCTAAATAATCTGGGGTTTCTTGGAATGGAAGATTACAAGCAGCAGAGGGATTGCCTACTTCAATCCAAACTTTTTCAATTTTCCCAAGATATCCATTTCTTATTAACTCACAGGCTTTTCTAAAATCAGATCTCGAGCGTTGCATACTACCCGTTTGTAAAACACGGTTGTATTTTCGAGCTGTCTCTTCCATAGCTCTACCCTCGTTAATGGTATGAGACATTGGTTTTTCACAATAAACATGCTTTCCAGCTTTCATCGCATTAATAGAAGGGATTGCATGCCAATGATCAGGAGTACTCACAACAACTCCATCAATATTTGAATTTTCAATTAGTTTGTCAAAATCCTCATATACTGATGCAGTTCCTTTAATTCCGTATTTTTTATATTGATCCGCTATTAATTTGCTAAATCTATTTAATCTTTTTTGATGAATATCACAACCAGCAACAACTCTAGCTTCTGGAATTTTTGACATTCGCTCAATAAGACCTCCGCTTTGAGCCCCTAATCCAATAACACCAATATTAAATCTATCGCTTGGTGCAGTAAAACCCTTTCCAATCACATTTCTTGGAATAATTGTTATTCCCAAAAATGCTGAAGCTGTTTTTTTTAAAAATTTTCTTCTATTATTTTGCATGTTCTAACACTTGTTTATGAATTACTTATTTAATTCATTAATATATTATTATTTTTTTTGAGTAAAAATTTAATTTTCATTAAACTTTTAAGTAATCATTAGCGAATTCAAAATTCTTATATTTGGGCACTTCTGAGAACTAATCATTATTAAACAAAAAATATAAAAAAAATGAAAAAAATTAAATTTTCAGTTCATTTTGGTCTTGCTTCCTTCTTCATATTTATCCTTACAGGATGTAATCAACAAAAAAATAATGATTTATGGCCAATAATAGATCCTCTCCCTTTATCTATTGATATTGAATCTCAGATTGATGAAATGCTTCCTAAACTTACTTTAGAACAAAAAGTAGGGCAAGTAATTCAGGGCGATTCTGACTCTGTAACTCCCGAAGAAGTAAAAGAATATAGACTTGGCTCTGTTTTGAGTGGAGGAAATTCAGCTCCAGGCCCACTGCCATATGCTGAAACAAAAAATTGGCTTGAAATGGCTGATAAATATTACAATGCATCAATTGACAATGAGGGAGTTGAAATAGCTATTCCTATTATTTGGGGAATTGATGCAGTACATGGGCATGCAAACCTTAAAGGTGCTATCATTTTTCCACATAATATTGGGTTGGGAGCTATGAATAATCCAGATTTAATAGAACAAATTGCCGGTGTTACTGCACACGAATTAACTATATCTGGACACGATTGGACGTTTGCCCCCACCCTAGCTGTGCCAAGGGATTTAAGATGGGGAAGAAGCTATGAAGGGTTTTCTGAAGATCCTGATATTGTTCAGTCATATGGAGGACGAATAGTAATTGGACTACAAGGAAAATTTGGATCAGATGATTTTATGAGTGATGGAAAAGTAATTTCAAGCGCAAAACATTTCTTAGCTGATGGTGCAACTCAAAATGGAGCAGATCAGGGTGATGCTTTAATTAGTGAGGATGAGCTGAGTAAGGTTCATGCAGCAGGATATTATAGTGCTATTCCTGCTGGTGTTCAAACAGTTATGGCTTCATTCTCTAGTTGGCAAGGAAGAAAATTACACGGTGATAAAGAATTGCTAACCAATGTATTAAAAGGAAAGATGGGCTTTAAGGGGTTTGTAATTGGAGACTGGAATGGTCATGGTCAAGTACCAGGATGTAAGAATACAGATTGTGCACAATCTTTAAATGCTGGATTGGATATGTATATGGCACCAGATAGCTGGAAAGGCCTATATGCAAGTACTTTACAACAGGTAAAAGATGGGACTATTTCAATGGAGCGTTTAAACGATGCCGTACGTCGCATACTTAGAGTAAAACTAGCATCAGGGATTTTTGAGAAAGGAGTACCTAGTTCCCGGACAAATGCAGGTGACGAAAATATTTTAGGGTTACCGGAAAACAGATCTATCGCACGACAAGCTGTTAGAGAATCTATGGTACTACTAAAGAATAACAATCAAGTATTACCTATAAATGCTTCTAAAACAATCCTAGTTGTTGGAGATGGTGCTGCAAGTATTTCTAAAGCTAGTGGAGGATGGACACTTTCTTGGCAAGGAACAGGTCATGACAATGATGAGTTTCCTAATGGAGAATCTATATTAAATGGTATTGAAGAAGTAGTCTCTGATGCTGGTGGGAAAGTAATTTTTTCTCCTAATGGTAATTCTTCTTTGGAAGCTGATGTTGTGATTGCTATATATGGGGAAAATCCATATGCAGAATTTCAAGGAGATCGTGAGAATCTTGATTTTATTCCCAACGGGTTTGACGTTAATAAATTAGCTGCTTATAAAAACAAAGGAATTCCTGTAATATCTGTGTTCTTATCCGGACGGCCATTGTGGACTAATCCAGAAATTAATAATTCTGATGCATTTGTGGCCGCTTGGTTGCCTGGAAGCGAGGGTGGAGGTATTTCTGATCTATTATTCAGAAGAGATCCATCATTTGATTTCACGGGTAAACTATCTTTTTCATGGCCAGCAAGTGCAGTAGTTTCAGAAAAAAATAAAGCTTTATTTAAATTGGGATATGGACTTAGTTATGCTAGCTCAGAAAACTTAGAATCATTGCCTGAAAAATCAGGTTTAGAAAATAGTGAAGTACCTTCATCAGGGGAATTCTTCAATAAAGGAGCTGCTGTTGCACCCTGGTCATTATTTCTAAAATCAGGAAATTTAGTTAAGCAAATTTCTAGCTTTCCAACCTCAGTTGGTGGTTTGATTGTAAGTAAAACTGATCATATGGCTCAAGAAGATGCTTTACGAATTAATTGGACCCAGTCCGATGAGGATTATTTTCAAATTTCCTCAATTAAGCCAGATGATATGGCAAGACAATCCAATGGTGCTATGAAATTAGCTTTTAATGCAAAAACATTTGTTGGTGCAGATGCTATTGTACAAATTGGTCAATGTGACGATATTGACAGATGCAATAAAACATTAGATTTTAAAATAAGTGGAGACTGGAAAGAATATAGAATTAGCTTAAGCTCTTTTGAGAAATTAGGAATAGACATGTCTAAAATTACTTCTGCATTAATAATTAAAGCTAAAAAGGGTGTTGATATAGGATTAAGTAATGTACGTTTAGAATAAAATATAGATTTTAAACCTGAACTAGGAATTGATGTTGTAGTAAAAGTTAATATAAATATGTACTGTTAATAAGGCATATAAACATAACCTTCTAATTGATATGTAGCCAAAACGTTTAAACCTGACAAAGCTGGAGTGACTTTTTTGTTAATAGATTCATAATCAATATTTCTGGAAGCAGTAGCCTGAGAACAAACAAAAAGATTTACTCCATTTGCTCTTAATTTGTCAATTATATCCAAGTTTGGATTAGGTTTACCAAATTTTTTTTGGTAGGCTTCACTATTTAAAGTTAAGAAAGAAGCATCACCATGAATCGATGCAACTATTTTAATATTTCTACTTGGAACTTTTCCTAATGATAGCATATTAAGTGTTCGTGCAATAACCCAAAGCCCTTTGTTTATTCCACTTTTTTCTGTCTCATTTTTAATATCAAATAGTAATTTATAATCTACACTAGAGTTAGGTTTAATTTCAGCCTTTTCAAAATATTTCACTTCTCCATATCCATCAATTATGGGAGTTTCCCATCCTTGAGCATTAAGATATCCTAAAGGAATAATAATCAGTAATAAGTAGGTTTTAATTTTCATATTGATAATGTAATTAATAATCTGAGTCTTCTATTTGCTTAAGTTAAAGTTATAAAATCTAATTAACCAAACTACGAGCGATATTAGATTTCAAATGTAACTTTAAGTGTTATATAAAATCTTAGAAAGTATTATCTTCATATGTAGTTTTATTTCTAAAACATGAAAGTATTCCAAAATCTTGTCAGAAGACTATTGGCTTTAGTGATTGCATTATTTTCATTAATGTTAATTGTCCTTTTTGGAATTATTTTTTACGAGAGATCAGAGCCTTTACCAGAAGAAATTATTGTTGATTGGGATGCAGAAATACTTGTTTTAAATAATCCCGTAGTTGATAACGAAGTGAAAGAAGGCTTCTTACTTCTAAATGCTTCATCTCAATATATGGGCCCTTTAAATAAAGACCCTAAACAAAGGTACAGCGGTAATAATCTTTCATGTACAAATTGTCACTTAAATGGTGGAACCATGTCAGGAGCTGCTTCTTGGATTGGTATTGTTGATCGTTTTCCTCAATTTGGCGGAAGAGCTAATAAACAAGGAACTCTTGTAGAACGCATAAATGGATGTATGGAAAGAAGTATGAATGGTAAAGCAATTCCAGAAGATGCAACACAAATGAAAGCAATGATTGCATATATGAATTGGTTGGACAAAGGAATACCTAAATTAAATACTAAAAACTTTAAAGGATATCCAAAAATTGAAGCTCCAACATTTGCTGTTGATATGGAAAAAGGGAAGTCCATTTATACCATAGAATGTATTGTATGTCATGGACAAAATGGTGAAGGAGTTCGTTATAACGATACCAAAAAAGGATATCAATATCCTCCACTATGGGGATCAGATACATACAACGATGGTGCTGGAATGAATAGGGTGCTTACCGCTGCTGCATTTATAAAAAATAATATGCCATACTTGCAAGCAAGCTGGGAAAATCCAAAGCTTTCAGATGAAGAAGCTTATCATGTAGCAGGATATATAAATAGTTTTCCTAGACCAAAAAAAGCAAATAAAGAATTAGACTATCCAGATAAAAAGTTAAAGCCCGTTTCTACACCCTATGGGCCATGGACTGACAATTTTTCTTCTGACCAACATAAGTATGGTCCCTTCCCTCCTATTATTGAGTTTTACAAAGAAAGATTTAATTTAATTAAATCAAAATAGTTTTTTTTATGGTTTTGTCTCTTTGGGTTGTTGAATATAAATATTACGGTATTCAACTATTCCGTGATCACCCTGAAGCATAATAGGTCCGGGTAAAGCTTCTTTACTATCTAGTGCACCTCCGGTGATACCGGGTATAATTTGATCAATTATAATTGGCTTTTCATTCGCAATTATACTTACTCGTCTACCTATTAATGTAATATCAAAAACTTGCCATTCACCTGCTGGCTTTGCTGCCATTTGATTAGGTGTTAAAAAACCATAAATACCCCCAAAAAGAATTGATTCGGGATCATTACCATAATTATCCTCTACTTGAACCTCATAGCGTCCTCTAAGATAAATTCCAGAATTACTTCCTTTAGGATAACGAACTTCAACGTGTAATTTAAAATCATCATATGTCTTGTCAGATATTAAATTAACTCCCGATTTAGGATTCTTTAGCATACCATCAATTGCTTCCCACTGATTCATTTTCTTTTCATCGGAAGAATGCCATCCTTCAAGATTATTTCCATTAAATATAGAATTAGCTTTTCCCCATTTTACTTCAGTATTTCGATTAAGCTTTGGAGCTGGAAAACCGCTAAATGAATGAGACCCACCTTCGCTACTCAAAATAAATCCCTTTAAAATACCTTCAGATAATACTCCTTGGAAATGCATATCGTTATAACCGTCAAATTGAGGAGGAATACTAAAGTCTATTATTCCATTATGAAAAAATATCTCAGAAATTGGTCTTGCGCTCCCATTATGAGCTACGAAGTAGCCAACTAAAGCTTTAGTCCCAGATTGTTTAACCTGAAGCCAAGATGGAAATAATTTTCCATTTATATTTACCTCTAAGTCCCATTTACCTATTAGATCTTTCGTGTTTTGTGCAATCATAATAAAGGCGAAAAGGAAACATATAATAGTATAAATCCTTAATTTATTTTTTTGGTGATAATGCATCGTTTTTTTAATTTAATTAATACTCAATTTATCAGTCCCTAAAAATTGATCGTTGGAGTTGAAGTACCAACTTCTATTCTTTGGCATTTTAATACCGTTTACTTCTAATTCATCTTCTAATAAAATATATTCTCCATCATTTTTAGATTCATCATGATAAAATTGATATTGTTTTAAGGCATAAGTATTTTGATCAAAGAAGAAATACCAAGTATCGTTTCCAACAGCCTCATCATAGGTTACTTTTAACACGTAGTATTCAACCCCATCAATAATAGTCTTTTGCACTATGGGATCAATTATAGTTCCAGGGTCTTTAAGTTTCATAGGAAGACCGTATAGATAAGTATAATAGTCTTTTAAAACAGTAGCCCTTTCACAGTTTAGGCGGTACTCTTTTTTAATTTCATCTGTAAAATTCTCCTCGCCATTAAATGATAAAATACATTTATCCTTTGTTAAAGTTGATACTATTATATTTTCATTTTGATAAACTTTTAGTCTAAAAAAAGAAGATGGAAGGTTTAATTCTATTTTACTTTTACGTATGGGTCTTTTAGGAGATTCCATAGTAACATTAAAACTTGAATTAAAAGAATTCCATTTAGAATATGGATCATGATAAGAAATAGCCTTTTCCAACAATTTTTTTCCATTAAGACTCTGAGAATTAATTTCTGAAATAAAAAACAGGCTAATTGATAAAAATAATATTTTCACATTGAAAGATTTAAAACAATATAATATAAAATTTAGTTTTCATTAGAATTCTCAACAAAGGACTTTAACTCACTCTCAGTGATATTAGGATTAGCTCCTGAGTTATTAGCTACTAATGCACCCATGGCACATGCATAATTTATAGTTTTTTGTAAAGGTTCATTTTTAACTAAACCATTAACCAAGGTAGCTAAAAAAGCATCTCCCGCTCCAACAGTATCAACTACTTTAACCTTGTAGCCACTGTTATAAAACCAATCACCTTTATGATATAATACTGCTCCATACTTTCCCTTAGTAACACATATGATATTTACATTAGTTTTTTTTACTATAAACTCTATATGTTGATTCACGGAATTAAAAGGAGATTCCATATCATTGGCAATTTTATATAATTCCTCATCATTAAACTTGAGCATATCAGATTGCTGCATTAATTGAAATAATAATGATTGATTATAAAATGGAGGTCTTAAGTTTAGATCAAAAACACGAAATTTAGACACTTTTAAAAAAGAATTGAGAGCTTCAAATGATTTTGATCTAGCTATGAGGCTACCAAAAATAAATGCTGAAGCAGATCTTACCATTTCAATAGTTTCAGGTAATACTTCTATAAAATCCCAAGCAGCATCTTTAGAAATTTCGTATTGTGCTACACCGCTTGAATTAAGATTCACTTGAACTTCTCCAGTACTATAAATAGCATCTTTTTGTATGTGACTTATTGAGACTCCATGATTTTTTACTTTCATAAGTAACTCTTTGCCTAAAGAGTCATTACCAATACGACTTATAAACTCAACATCAGCTCCCAAATTTTTTAGAGAGCTTGCCACATTAAAAGGTGCACCACCTAATTTTTTACCATCTGGAAACAGGTCCCAAAGGATTTCTCCAAAGCAAATAATTTTTTGAGATTTCATAAAAAAAATAATTTATAATATTACATTTTTTTAGATAAACGATAAATTATTGAAATTTGAAATTATAAGAAAGTGAAACTAGAGCTCCTTTAATCACTGACAGCTCATAGGCGCCTAGGGGACTATCCAAAAAAACAGACCCATCTTTACCTCCATCTCGCTGTGAATAATAAATATTAAATGGATTCTTTCTTCCATAAACATTATATACTGTAAATATCCAATCCCCTTTAAATCTTCGGTTCGGATCTTTACTATAAGCTATTTTCCAGGAAAAATCTAATCTATGAAAAACAGGTAATCTTGAATTATTTCGAGATAAAAATATCGGTATGGTAACATTTTCTTGATTTAAAACACCATTGGCAATAGTATATGGACGACCTGTTTGACCTGTAAAATTAAAGCTAAAAGTATTATAGGTATCCCCTTCAAAATTTACTGTTGCATTTAATGTATGTGGTCGATCAAAATCAGAAGGATACCAATTATTATTATTAATTCTTGCAATCAATGATTCCTCATCTGTTTTTAACAAACTTCGTGACCAGGTATAATTCATGAATCCATTAAACTTACCATTTGGCTTTCTTAAACTAAATTCTATACCGTATGTTTTTCCTCTAGCTTGAGTAACTTCACGTTCTAAAAATTTTGAAAGAAAAAAATCTGCACCTGGCTTAAAAGTCAAATTATTATTAGTTTTTCGATAATATCCTTCAGATGAAATTTCTAATCCTAAATCCAAAAAATTCTTGTAGAATCCAAAGCCATAAGTATCATTCTTTTGAGGTAAGATATACCTATCAGAAATCTTCCATCTTGATGTTGGTAAAGGGGTACTAGTATTATATATATTTTGAATATATTGATAAATTCGAGCATAGCTCATTTTTAAAGAACTTGTTTTACTAAGTTTCAAATTTAATCCTAAACGTGGTTCAGGATTAAAAAACTGAATAACTCGCTCATTTTTATCAAAGCTTTTTATTTCTTGAAAAAGTCCTTGTTCATTGTATTGTGATTCATCAAATGGGCCCAATAAACTAAACTGTGTAAAGCGCAGTCCTGCTGAAAAAGATATACTTTTTAATGGTCTTAAATTTAGGTTAACATAAATTGAATTTTCCTGACCTATTTCATTTTTAAGATTTACTGGTAGAATAGAATTTCCATTTCCAGGGTTAAGACCTCCAGGGTCGATATTATACCGATTTAACTGAACTCCAAGGTAGTAATCGTAAGCATCCTCTCTGTTATCTTTAAATTCAAATTGTCCACTTGTAAATTGAATTTGGGATTTAAAACGAATAATATTATCAGAATCAATTTCAGGAAATAAATTTTCAGGTAAATAATTACTATTTATAAGTTTACCTGTCAGATTAGTATTGTTTTGAAAGGTGTGAAGCCATTTTAATGTATGATTTTTAGTTCCAAAATCATATTGATTTTCTGAGGATACTATATTCTCAATTGAAGAAATTAAATCTAATTGGTAAAAATCATTTGATAAGAAATGAGTATATGTAAATTGGTTATTTTGATTGGGGAGGTATAACAGTTTAATTGTAGCATCAGTAAAATTAGCCTTTGTATTTTTTAAACGGGGTATTAGTAGAGGAAAAAGAAAATCTGTGAAACCTGATCGACCTCCAGCCAATAACATAAGTTTATCTTTTATAATTGGTGTAGTAAGTGTTAATCTACTAGAAATTAATCCAATTCCCCCTTCTAGTTTAAAGCGATCTACATACGGATTTTTTACTTTTACATCAACTACAGAGGCAATTCGTCCTCCGTAATTAGCAGGTATATTAGCTTGATAAATATCTACTCCGGAAATTACATCGGGAGTAAAAACAGAAAAGAGTCCAAAAAGGTGAGTAGGATTAAAAATTGGAGCAGATTCATAAAGCATTAAATTCTGATCTAAAGAGCCTCCTCTTACAGAGACTCCGTTGCTTACGTCACCTGAGTTGTTTATCCCCGCAAGAAGAGTAATGCTTTTTAATACATCAAATTCTCCTAGTGCAGTAGGAATCTTAATTAAATCTCGAGCTTTCATTTCAAAAACACCCATCTGAGGACTCTCAACATTTTGATTTCGTTTTTTAGCAAGTACTACAATTTCTGAAAGAACTTCTTCCTCAACTTTCATTGATAGATTTAGATTTAAATTTTTATTTAAGTTAACCGTCAGGTTTTCTTTTTTGTAACCTAGATAGTCTACTGATAATTTGTAAATATTAGTTTCAAGACGTTTAGAGAAAATACCACTTGTATTTGTTATACCACCACAATTACAGGGATCTAAGAGGACAGTTACACCGTATAAGGGTTCAGAGGAATCAGAATCAGTTATCGTAAGTGTTAAAGAAAATTCCTGTGCGAATACTGAACATGTAAGCATAAAACTTAGTACAAAGCAAAAAAAAAGGCTTGAATTCTGATGTTCTATTATTCCCATGTTAATGGTTTTATTTTCGTTTGGTAACGACTCTCAATACATGGAGCAACATAAGTAATTGGATTAGGAAGAGGATCACCTAACAATTCTGGTTGGGGGGATATATATTCACCTTCAATCTTTTCATTTATACCACCTCGTTTTATAAAAATTGAATTACTTCTTCCAGCAGCAGCAGTAAATCGACCTAGTATAGGATCTTCAGAATCATCAATATTATAAAAATTTCCAATTAAAGCAGACGGTAATGGTGCATTGAAGCCACTATTATTATCGACTATATCCTTAATTGATTTAAAGTATTTATGTGCGTTTTGAGAAATATTAAGTTGAAGAATTTCTACTAAAATATCCTGATTAGAATATAAAGGCACTCTTCCAACAAGGAGATTAGATATTGACTTTCCATTAGTGAATTCATCTTCAAAAAGTGAAATTTCTTCATTATAATTTATTTTCCAACAGCTTTGGTCACACAAATAGGTATAGTATTCTTTTGCAAGTGGGTTATTAATCTGTGAGACACACTCTCCTGAACGATAAATTCCTCTATTACAAAGCTTGCAATAAATTTCTTTTTCAAACCCCCTATACTGGAAGTAATAAAAATTTTGTTCTTCTTCTGGATCTTCAAAATCTATAGAAATCTCGTGACCTGCAATATATTTACCTAGAGATTCTTCAAAAATTAATTCTTTTGTAAACTTTTCTGAAATCTTGTCAATAGGAACTTCATTTGGAACTAATTCTGATTCAGATCGATAACGTTTCCCATTTGGCATCAATACTTCCATTTCCCATCGAGAACCTGGAGAAATTTTGAAATCCTTTGATACTAAATAATTAGATTCTACTTCCACAAAGGAAACTTTCTCTTTGGTATCTGAATTTATAAGTGTCACATTACAACCACTAATAAATTGGGTTGAATATCGTCCAAATTCAAGAATTGTTTTTTTAATATTTACAAATGTAGTACCTGGAATTGTTGATGCTAGTCCATCAATGATCACCAAATCAGATTGATAATCAAACTCTGGAGGAATTGGATCAATGCAAGAAAAAATAGAAAAAATTAATAAAAAGTATATAAAACTTTTTTTTAATGTTCTTTTTATTGATTGGTTTTTTAAAAAAGAGATAAAATATTTTTTATGGTTATGATAAAAGTAGTTGATTTATTTATTTATTGTAAGATGTTATATAATAAACACTACTAAAATTTAAAAAATGAAAGATTATTTCCAAAAAAATTGAAATTAATTAATAATTTTAATATTAATAATACATCATGGACATGAAATTAAACCCATTAAATAGTATTGAAGATTGGGAGGATGACTTACTTAAGCGTTATCCCGAAAATCCTTCAGAAAAAAAAGAAGAGGATTTTAGAGACTATAAAAACTCTAAAAGAGCTGAGAGTGTAAAAGAATTTTATAAACTCAATCATCAATACCAATCTTATGATTTTGTGTGTGATAAAGAAGCTACTTTTTTACAATTTAATCAACGGAAGATGTCATTATGGGATGCGTTAGAGTTTTTAAACACATTGGTAGATGACAGTGACCCTGATATTGAATTAGACCAATTACAGCATTTGCTTCAAACTTCCGAAGCAATTAGAGCTGATAATCATCCTGATTGGTTTGTTTTAACTGGGCTACTTCACGACATTGGCAAGGTACTTTGTCTTTTTGGAGAACCCCAATGGGCAGTAGTTGGAGATACTTTTCCTGTAGGTTGTTCTTTTTCAAAATCAATTGTTCATTCGGAATATTTTTCATTAAACCCCGATAGCAGTAATCCTACATATCAGAATAAATTTGGTATTTATAAAGAAAATTGTGGATTAGATAATGTCAAAATGAGTTGGGGTCACGATGAATATTTATATCAAATCGTTAAAGACTATCTTCCGAAAGAAGCTTTATACATGATACGATATCACTCATTTTACTCCCAGCATAAAGAGCATGCCTACAATCACCTTATGGATAATACTGACATTAAAATGTTTGAATGGGTTCGTAAATTTAACGCTTATGATCTTTACTCAAAAGCACCAGTACCGCCAGACAGCAAAGCCTTGAGACCATACTATGAAGATTTAGTATCAAAATATTTGCCTGATACTCTTAGCTTTTAATTGATTTTTTAGAGTTGAGAGTACTCTAAAGGCTTTAAAAAAACGCGTTTGATATCAGAAACTGTATTTGAATATTCCTTTAAAATAGAGACTCTTTTCCATTCAGAATTTTTTGAAAATTTCTCCCAATTAATATTACGCTCCTCCATTGATTCAAATGCCAACATATAGGTAAGTGCAGGCATTAATGGTCCGGAAATTTGTTCACCAAAAAAAACAGAATTTAATCCGGTAGCATCAAAAATGCTAAATTCTTCTTTATTAAACATATCAACTTTTCGTCTTACGGCATCCTCACTGTATCCTTCATAGGTTCGTAATTCAAATAATTGTGTCGCTTCTTTGGGTTTAATTAATTTAGGAAGTCCATCAAAAGCGATTAAAAAAGAAGTAGTAAAACGATTATACGCTTTTTTATTTGGGAGGACAGCATCATATGTAGCTCGAGCATTCAAGTAAGTTTTATCTTTTTTTAAAGCTTCAAATATCTGTACATACATTGTCATATTTTTATAAGGAATGAAAAGATAAATTACTTTTGGAGTTGGTTTGCCTAATGCTTCAAACACACCTATGTTCTCTACACCAAAGCGATTTAATGCTGGAATCAAAGCTTCAGAAAAGTACTTATGGAGACTTACCTCAGAAGCATTAAACGGTAGTTCATACTTCCTGAGCTCATAGTATTCTTTTTGACCGTAAGTCAGGAAATTTAATGAAATTAATAAAAGGAAAAAATGTTTTTTCATTGCCATATATGTTTGGTTACTTAATAAATAATGTTTGTTTAATATATTTTATTTATTTGTTTATTATTTTACTTATTCCTAATGCTAAGCCTCGAATTTCGGATAATCCCCTTAGCCTACCTATAACAGAATATCCAGGATTAGTTTTTTTATTTAAGTCATCTAACATTTGATGTCCATGATCTGGACGCATTGGAATTTCCCAATCTGTAAATAATTCTTTTTTTCTTTTTTGTTCTTCCTTAATTATAGCATAAACTATAGAAAACATATCTACATCACCTTCTAAATGATTAGCCTCAAAAAAGTTTCCTTCTCCTTCTCTTTGAATACTCCGTAGATGAATAAAATGAATACGATCTGTAAATTTATCAAAAATCTGTTTCAAATTATTGTCTTTACGAACACCCAAAGATCCAGTGCAATAAGTCAAACCATTATAAAGTGAAGGAACTCTTTTAAAAAGAAAATCTAAATCCTTTGAGGTTCTAACAACTCTAGGTATACCAAAGAGATTGAATGGTGGGTCGTCTGGATGAATGCTCATCTTAACTTTTAATTTTTCAGCTGTTGGAATAATTTCCTCCAAAAATAGAATTAAGTTTTCACGCAAATCTTCTGTAGAAACAAATTCATATTGTTTTAATTGCTTTCTAAATTGATCTAAAGTATAACCTTCTTCTGCTCCTGGTAAGCCAGCTATGATACTTTTAGTAAGTATTTCAATTTCTTTAGAAGATAGAACTTCAAAGTAGTTTTTTGCCTTTTGAATTTGTTTTGTATCGTATTTCTTTTCAGCACCTTCTCTTTTTAAAATAAATAAGTCAAAAGCGGCTAGAGCTGAGCTATTGTAATATAAACCTGTCGAACCATCTTTCATGGGGTAAAATAAATGTGTTCGCGTCCAATCTAAAACAGGCATAAAATTATAACATATAGTGTGAATACCACAAGAGGCAAGATTTTCTAAAGTTTTTTTGTAATTATCAATATGTTTTTGGAAAGAACCAATACGAAGTTTAATTTCTTCATGAATTGGAACAGATTCAACAACTTCCCATTCTAAATCTGCATTTCGTATTATTTGCTGATGTGTCTTAATAGCATCTTTATTCCATACTTCACCATTAGGAATATCATGTAATGCAGAAACTACCTTAGTTGCTCCTGTTTGACTAATATCCTGTAAAGTAACAGGGTCTCGAGGTCCATACCATCTAAAAGACTCTTTCATTATATTTCAGTTTTAAACACCACTATAGGCGCTAAATCCCCCATCAACAGGCAAAACAATCCCCGTAACAAATCTGGAACTGTCACTACACAAAAAGTGAATAGCGCCATTGAGTTCTTCGGCTTTACCAAATCTTTTCATAGGTGTGTTTCTTATGATTTTTTCACCACGTTCTGTTAAACTACCATCATCTTTCAATAGTAATTTTTTATTTTGTTTTCCTATAAAAAATCCAGGAGCTATAGCATTCACCCGAATCCCATCTCCAAATTTAATCGCCATCTCAACTGCCATCCATTTTGTAAAATTTTCCATGGCTGCTTTTGCAGCTGAATAGCCAACTATTCTTGAAATAACACGATCTACAGCCATAGAGGAGTAATTTATAATACTTCCACTCCCCTGTTTAGACATAAACCGCCCAAAAACAATCGAAGGCATTATAGTTCCCTTTAAGTTCAGATCAACCACTTCATCAAAATCATTTTCAGATAAATCGAAAATAGACTTTTCATCGGGTATAACTGCACCGGGAAGGTTTCCTCCTACTGCATTAATCAAAGAATCAATTCTATCGAATCTATCCATAACGGAAGTGCTTACTTTTTCTAATTCAGAGCGATTCAGAACATTAACAATATGATATTCCGCATGGGTAAAGAATTTTAATTTTTTGGTTAAGTCTTCTAGTAAGATTTTATTTCTTCCTAAGATGATCAATTTAGCTTTAGCTTCAGCTAAACTAAGAGCTAGTGCACTACCCAAGGCACCACTAGCTCCTGTTAAAACAATAACTTTATCTTTTAATTCAAACATATTATAAATTATATTTTGGATCCCAAATAATTACTTTTTCTGTATCCATTGCACGAATCCCCATATCAACAGAAAAAGCCACATCAGCTCCACTTCTTATGTTAGACATTGGAATTGTATTATTAACAATGGCTGATTTAAAATCTTCAAGCGCTTGATGTGTTGGCTCTTTATGATCAAATTTGATTGAATTCCCCTTACCCTCTATCCAGCTAGCAGTAGCTCCAGATACTCCATCAATGTCATCAATAACTTTATCATATTTACCTTCAGGATATTTCCAAGCATCTTGATATCCTATTATAATGGTTGCTTTATCTCCCATAACCTTAATTTGATAATCGTCCTTTCCGTTCGAAGTAAGACAAGTAAAGCTCGCCCTTACACCATTAGGGTAAGAATAAGTCAGATGAATATTGTCGTAGGTTTCACGTCCATCTTTCCAATAATCAATACCACCAAAACCTACTACTTTATTTGGGGTTGATTTAAGAAGCCAATTAGAAAAATCAATTTGATGAGAACTAAGTTCAGCTGTAAGCCCATAAGAATATTCACGATACATTCTCCAGTTAACTTGACGCTCAAATTTAGGATCTGGAACTCGTCTTCTCCAATTCCCATTTCTATTCCACTGAGCTTGAATTGCACTAATTTGTCCAATTTCCCCACCTTGTACAATTTCAACTATATGTGAGTACAATCTTGAGCTATGATATTGATGACCAGTTTGAAAGATTTTACTATGCATCTTTTTAACTTTTTTCACTAAACTTATGGTGCTTTGATCTCCTTTTACCATAGTTTTTTCACAATAAATATGTAAAGAAGCATCTATAGCATCAGAAGCAATGGATGCATGTGTATTAAGTGGGGTGCTAATAATTACAGCATCTAAATTTTTATTGGAAAGCAGATCTTTGTAATTAGAATATTGTTTAGCTTTTGGAGATATTAATGCGGCTTGCTCTAAACGAAATTGAAGAGTGTCACATATAGCAATCAATTTCATTCCATCAATTTTATTGATAAGTCTCATTAGTCCTTTACCTCTATCTCCCGTTCCTATAATACCAATGTTTAATTCTTCCAGAGGTGAACTTTTAAATATGGAAAATATATCTGACTTAGAAGTCAGCATTGGAAGACTAGCAGCTATGGCGCTTTTTTTAAGGAAGATTCTTCTCGATGCCATTTTTAGAATTAAATTGAATATACATATTTTGGCATCTGCAATTTAACAAAAAACTTTTGCTATATTGGTTTAACTTATAATGTTACTAAAGCTAAACAAATTGTATTTTTTATATAAAAAAAACATATTTATTTTAAATTTATTTTTGTTAATAAATTTTATCCAGCTAAAAGGACAAGAAACAAAATGGTATAATTTACTCCAAAATAATAATCTTAATGAGTTTGTTCAATTAAATGGCAAAGCCAATTTTACATTAAAAAATGGGGTTCTTATCGGTACATCCAAGCTAAACACTCCAAATAGCTTTTTAGCAACAAAAACAAAATATTCTAACTTTATTCTTGAATTTGACGTCTTAATTGATAATGATTTAAACTCAGGGGTACAATTTAGAAGTGAGAGTCTAAAAAACTACATGGATGGAAGGGTTCACGGATACCAATGTGAAATAGAAACCAGTTCAAGAAGATGGGCGGGCGGAGTATATGATGAAGCAAGAAGGGGATGGCTTTACCCGCTTTCAAGAAATAAAATAGGACAAGAGGCTTTTATAAGAGGTAGTTGGAATAAATACAGGATTGAAGCAATTGGTAATTCAATAAAAACTTTTATTAATGGTGTTGAAGTATCTAATTTATATGATGATATGACCCAAGAGGGGTTTATTGCGTTTCAAGTCCATGGAATTTCTAATCCTGAACAAGAAGGAAAACAAGTTCGTTGGAAAAACATTCGAATATTAGTTACTGATCTTGAAAGAAATAGAATGATTGCCTTGAATAAAGCTCCACATATTAGTTATCTAGATGGGTTAACTCAGGAGGAAAAACGCCTTGGCTTTAGAATGCTCTGGGACGGAAAAACAACAAATGGCTGGAGAGGTGCAAAAATGATGATCTTTCCTAAAAAAGGATGGGAAATAAAAGATGGTATCCTAACTGTACAAGCTTCAGGAGGAAAAGAATCTAGAAACGGGGGTGATATTGTAACAACAGAATCATTCAGAAACTTTGAATTGAGTGTAGATTTTCTTTTAAGTCCTGGTGCAAACAGCGGAGTTAAATATTTAGTAAAAACTAACTTAAATAAAGCTGAGGGCTCATCCATAGGTTTAGAGTTTCAAATTCTCGATGATGAAAAACATATTGATTATAAATTAGGAAAAAATGGAAATCGATCAGTAGGGTCGCTTTATGATTTAATTCGAGCAGAAAACAAAACTACTGGGGCACGGGGTAAAAATTTTAAGGGAGTTGGCCGCTGGAATAATGCGCGAATAATTGTTAATGGTGGAAAAGTTGAGCATTGGCTAAACCATGTTAAAGTAGTAGAATTTGATCGTTTTAGTCAAACTTTTGAGGCACTTGTGGAAAAAAGTAAATACGAAATATGGGAACATTTTGGTAGATGGCCAGAAGGGGTAATACTTTTACAAGATCATGGTGATAAAGTTTCCTTTAAGAATATAAAAGTTAGAGAGTTTTAAAATGGATAATACAAGAAGAGATTTTATTAAAAAAACATCTTTAGGTGCTGCAGCAATAACTACACTAAGCCCTAACATTATGATAGGAAAAAATATCTTAGGTGCAAATGATCGCATACATTGTGCTATTGCAGGTATTCGCAGCAGAGGAAAAGCTCATGCAGCTGCTATAAATCTTCAAGATAATGCTAAAATCCTTTTTAACTGTGATGTAGATGATACAATAATAGAGGAACATAATAAGTGGTGTAATGAAAATATAGGGTATGTACCTAAAGTTGAAAAGGATTACAGGAAATTATTAGAAAATAAAGATATTGATGTAATTTTTATTGCAACTCCTGAACACTGGCACACCCCCATGACAATAATGGCTATGCAAAATGGGAAACATGTTTATGTAGAGAAACCATGTAGTCATAACCCTTATGAAAACGAGTTACTTGTTTCTGCTCAGAAGAAATATGGACTAAAAGTTCAAATGGGAAACCAACAACGATCAGCTATAACTAGTATCAATGCAATTAATGATATAAGAAATGGTATTATTGGGAAGGTATATAAAGGGGAAGCCTATTATTCAAATAATAGAGGATCAATTGGAAAGGGAAAAATTACTCCAATTCCCAAATCTTTAGATTGGGATTTGTGGCAAGGTCCAGCTGCTAGGACTCAATATAAAGATAACATTCATCCATATAATTGGCATTGGTTTAGAAGATGGGGTACTGGTGAAGTTCATAACAATGGCACTCACGAGATAGATATATGCCGATGGGCATTAGGGGTTGATCTTCCAGAAAGTGTCACTTCTTTTGGGGGTAAATATGCTTATCAAGATGATTGGGAATTTGTTGATAACCAACAAGTTACATTTAAATATCCAGAAGAAAAATTTATTACTTGGACAGGCCATAGCAGAGGACTGATTAAGCCAAAACAACCTGGAAGAGGGGTAACTATTTATGGCAGTAAGGGTACAATACAACTGGATCGTAACTTCTGTAAATATTATGATTTAGGTGGTAACTTGATTAAATCTGAACTAGAAGGTGTAATAAGTAAAACAACCGATACAAAAGGGCAAGGTGGGTTAGATGTTAACCACATAGGAAATCTTTTTGACGCTATACGCGAAGAAAAACTTTTGACAGCAGAGATAAAAGATGCCAGTATATCTACTTTTTTATGTCATTTGGCTAATATGGCTCAAGATGCTGGAGAAACTCTTAAAATCGATCAAAAAACTGGAAAAATACTCAATAATACAAAGATCATGCATAATTGGAAAAGAGAGTATGCTAAAGGCTGGGAGCCTAAAATTTAATTTTTAAATTTAATGGAAGTTAACCCATCTTTTAATCCATTTATTAACGATGACTTTCTACTAGAAACAGAAAGTGCTAAATTACTTTATCATAACTATGCAAAGGAATTACCCATCATAGATTATCATAGTCATCTATCTCCAAAAGCAATTTCAGAAAATAAAATTTTTAATTCTATATCTTCTTTATGGCTTAGTGAAGATCATTACAAATGGCGTGCACTAAGAACATTAGGTGTTGACGAAAAATACATTACAGGTAAAGCAACAAATCAGGACAAGTTTACTCAATTTGCTTCCATGGTACCCTTCATGGTTCGCAATCCCTTATACCATTGGACCCATCTGGAACTTCAACGCTATTTTGACATAAGTGAATTACTATCTGAAAAAAGTGCTAATAGAATTTATTATCAAACCAACAAGATGGTTAACTCTTCATCATTTAGCACCTTATCGCTTTTAGAAAGAATGAAAGTGGAAAGGATTTGTTCTACTGATGATCCATTAGATAGCTTAGAACATCATATAAATCATTCTACATCAGGAAGCTCTATTTATATGAATCCAACTTTCAGACCAGATAAATCAATTCTAATCAATGCTCCAAATTATAATGAATATATTGATGCCCTAGAAATCTCAGTTTCTTTTAAAATCAATAGTTTTGACGATCTCTGTGAAGCTCTTCAAAAGCGAATAGACTTTTTTCACAAGCAGGGGTGCAGAATCTCAGATCACGGCTTAGAGTATATTCCATTCCAATCAGCTTCTTTATCTGAAATCAAAAAAATTTATATTAAAAAAAGAAAGGGAGCTAACCTGGAGTCAAAAGAAATTGAAAAATTTCAAACAGCTATTCTTATATTTCTTTGCAAACAATACCATAAACTAGGCTGGGTTCAGCAGTTTCACCTTGGAGCTATGAGAAATAATAATAGTAGAATGCTTAAAAAACTAGGACCAGATAGTGGTTGGGATTCTATAGGCCATTACCCAATTGCGTTTTCACTATCAAGATTTTTAGATTCACTCGATCAAAAAGATCGGCTTTCTAAAACTGTTCTTTATAATATTAATCCTGCAGATAATGAAATGATGGCAACAATGATAGGGAATTTTAATGACGGAAGTAGTAAGGGAAAAATACAATGGGGTTCAGGCTGGTGGTTTATGGATCAAATTGACGGAATGACAAATCAAATAAATACCCTATCCAATATGGGAATGATTAGTTGTTTTATTGGAATGTTAACTGATTCTAGAAGCTTCTTGTCTTTTCCGAGACATGAATACTTTCGAAGATTAATATGTAATCTTTTTGGCAATGATATGGAAAATGGACATCTTCCAAATGATCTCCCTTGGATTGGAAAAATTATTTCTGATATCAGTTATTATAATAGTAAAAACTATTTTGATTTTTCATGAAAAAATATAATCATAAATCTATATTTTTCTTTGGTGTAGTATTACTTGTTTGTTTTTTTTTTGAAAGTTGTAAATCTGACTCTTCCGTTAGGTTAATTCGCTTAGGCCATGGTCTAGATATAAGCCATTCTGTTCACCAGGCAATGATAAATGCTGATACTCATTTAAAGGAAATTTCAAATGGGCAAATGCGTTTACAGATCTATCCAAACCAGCAATTAGGTAGCGAACGTGAATGCTTGGAACTCCTCCAAATTGGAAGTTTAGATATGACTAAGGTTTCAGGAGCTGTATTAGAAAATTTTGCACCCAAACTCAAAATTTTTAGCCTTCCGTTTCTATTTGACAATAAAAATCATCTATTTAAAGTGTTAGATGGTCCAATTGGAAGAGAATTATTAAAAGAAGGCGAGGATTATTGGTTAAAAGGAATTGGTTTTTACGACTCGGGAAGTCGAAGTTTTTATACAAAAGATAGACCAGTAGAAAAACCTGAAGATCTTAAAGGATTAAAAATTAGAGTTCAAGAAAGTGTTTCAGCTTTTGATATGGTTAGTCAATTGGGCGCTTCACCTACTCCGATTTCGTGGGGAGAACTATACACTGCTCTTCAACAAGGTGTTGTTGATGGAGCAGAAAATAATCCTCCTAGCTTTTATCTCTCTGGACATTACCAAGTTTGTAAATTCTATAGTATTGACGAACATACTATGATTCCTGATATTTTATTAGCTAGTACCCACATGTGGAATAGTTTAAAACCATACGAACAAAAATGGCTTCAAGAAGCAATTAATAAGTCCATCCCTTATCAACGCGAACTATGGATAAAGTCTGAAAATGAATCTTTACAAGCAATTATTGAAGCAGGTGTTGAAGTGAATTATCCTAAAAAAATAAACTTCCAAAATGCTACTCAACAAATGAATAATGAATTTAAAAAAGATCCAGAAATGGCTAAACTTATAAAACGTATTCGTGATGAAGCAGATTAGAATTAAGGTTAACAAAATTATTGAGAGATTTCTAGTTTTAATTCTTGTAGGAATGGTACTAAATGTGATTTGGCAAGTTTTTACTCGATTTTTTACTTCCAGTCCCAGTGCTTTTACCAATGAGTTAGCTCGTTATCTTATGATATGGTTAGGGATTTTAGGAGCAGCATATATTTCCGGTAAACAAGAACATGTTGCGATAGATTTTTTCGTTAAAAAACTTAATAATTCTCTTCGGAGATTCATAGATCGTTTTGTGCTACTTTCTATATTGAGCTTTGCTTTTTTTGTTATGATTATTGGAGGAATTAATTTGGTATATATCACTCTAAAACTAGAACAGTATTCTCCTTCGCTTCAAATTCCTTTGGCCTTGGTCTACTCTATTATCCCTATTAGTGGACTATTGATTATTTTTTATAAAGTTACCCAAGAGAAAAGTTAATCTATGGAAGCTTTAACAATTTTTATATTGGCCGTGAGTTTTTTCTTGTTAATAGGTGTCGGTATGCCTGTGGCTTGGAGTATTGCTATTTCGTCACTTTTGACTCTATTAATAAGTTTACCAAGCTTAGCCGCTTTGACTACGATTGCTCAACGAATGGGAACAGGCTTAGACAGCTTTACTTTATTAGCAATTCCATTTTTTATTCTTTCAGGTCAACTTATGACTCATGGTGGAATTGCACAACGCTTGATACGTTTTGCTAAATCCCTAATTGGCACCTTACCGGGTGGATTAGCCTTGATAAATATTATTTCAGCAATGATGATGGGAGCTATTGCAGGGTCTGCTATGGCGTCTGCTTCTGCTATGGGCGGCATTTTAGGTCCTGAGATGGAAAAAGAAGGTTATGATAAAGAATATGGTGCTGCAGTGAATATAACATCTTCGACTATGGGCTTAGTAATTCCACCAAGTAATGTATTGATTGTTTATTCTTTAGCTAGTGGTGGAGTTTCTATTGCAGCTTTATTTCTTGCTGGATATATTCCTGGTATACTTACTTGTCTTTTTCTTATGCTTGTTGCATCAATTTGGGCTAAAAACAAAGGCTATCCAATATCTGGAAGAAGTAGTATAAGAGAGGTGTTTTCTAGTTTTATAAGTGCATTCCCAAGTTTATTGTTACTCTTTATTATAATTGGAGGAATAGTAGCTGGATTTTTTACTGCTACAGAGGCTTCAGCAATTGCAGTTTTATACACCCTTATTTTAGGTTTTCTCTACAAGGAAATTAAATTTAAAGATTTATCAAAAATTTTTCTTGATTCATCAAAAACTAGTGCAATTGTTTTACTCTTAATCGCTTGCTCGATGAGCATGTCTTGGGTTATGTCTTATGAAAATATTCCTCAAAATCTTAGCGATTTTTTAATTGGAATTAGTGAAAACAAAATTGTTATTCTTTTAATGATTAATCTCATACTCTTATTTGTAGGTATTTTTATGGATATGACTCCTGCAGTATTAATTTTTACTCCAATTTTCTTACCTGTTGTTAAATCTATAGGAATCGACCCAATACAATTTGGTATTATTATGGTTTTAAATCTATGTATTGGCCTTTGTACTCCACCAGTAGGATCGGTATTATTTGTTGGTGTTGGTATTGCTAAAACTAGTATTGAAAAAGTAATTAAACCTCTTTTCCCCTTATTCATAGCAATGATTTTTGCTTTGGGGCTTATTACTTACTTTCCTCAAATCACACTTTGGCTTCCAGGAAAATTTGGATTCTAGGTTAGAATATATTTTTTAAAGATTGATTTATAAATATTTTATGATAAATGATATTTGATTTAATTTTACAGAAAAGAAATTATCAAGAAAGAAGTATTAAATAAAATTCCTTTCGATTTTATCGAGGCAAAAGGCATAGTAGCTAGAGCATTAGGAAACTATATAAAAAAAAGTACTTCTGAAGGTGCAGTTGTATTAAAACAAAAATCACCAGATGAAATTTCAAAAGTATTAGGATTAGAATCTCTTTTTGAGGACGGTTTTCAAAGTATCCAACAACTTCAAAACTTCATAACTAATTATCTTGAGAATACAAACCATTTAAAAAATCCAAGATATATGGGTCATCAGGTTGCAGTACCTCACGATCTTTCAGGTATTCCAGATTGGATAAACGGCACAATTAATAATCCTAGCTCTCTTTATGAAATGGGACCAGCAGGTGCAACACTTGAAGGTTTTATGATTAACTGGATGCTAAATAAGCTTGGATGGTTTAAAGGAAAAAATCTGTGTGACTTTAGAAAGTTAAATAAAAATGGTAGTGGAATACTAACTCATGGAGGATCTATTGCCAACATGACTGCCTTGTCTTCCGCTCGTGCAGCAATTGCACCAAATGCATGGGAAGATGGAAGTCCAGAGGATTTGGTTGTAATGGGACCAAGTACTGCTCATTATTCTATTTTAAGAGCACTTTCAATAATGGGGATGGGCAAAAAAGCTTTTGTTCCTATTCCAGTAGATAAAAATGAAGTTATTATTACTTCAACTTTAGAAGAAATTTATGCTCAAGTAAAAAAAGAAGGAAAACGTGTCATGGCATTAGTTGCTAATGCGTGTGCTACTTCTACAGGCCTTTTTGATCCATTGGATGAAATGGCAGTTTTCTGTAAAAAACATAAATTATGGTTTCATGTTGATGGAGCACATGGGGCGGTTGCCTTACTATCTAATAAGCATCGGCAAAAAGTTAAGGGAATTGAAAAGGCAGACTCTATCATTTGGGATGCACACAAAATGTTGAGAGTTCCTGCTTTATGTACTGCTGTTCTATATAAAAAACAAGAACAGATGTGGAACAGTTTTCATCAAAAAGGGAGTTATGTTTTTCATGAAAATGAAGTCATTGGAATGGATTCTATGCCTTTTACTGTAGAATGCACTAAATCAGCACTTGGAACTAAACTCTTTTGGAGTTTTGCTATGGAGGGCCAAGAAGCTATAGTTAAATTTATTGAAAACAGTTTTCAGCAAGCTCAAAATTTATATAATTATCTTAAGAGCCAGGAGGATTTTTACTGTCCTTATCCCCCACAGTCTAATATTTTATGTTTTCAATATAAGCCCCATATTATAAATGACCAAAAACAACTTGCTTTACGTTATAAATTGATAAATTCTGGTGAATTTTATATCACCTCATGTCTAATTCATGGAAAACGCTATCTAAGAACAGTCATGATGAATCCTCTAACTGACATTAATGATTACAAAGCCTTATCAAATGCAATTGCTAAATACGCTCTGACAATCAAAACCGATGAAAACTAAAAACGTACTTTTACAAAAAAATTATTTATGGGTTCTTTGAGATTGAGTACTTATTTAATAAATAACTTAGAAGAAAATGGCATATCTACTTTTTGGGCAGAGAATATAACTTTGCTGTTACTTTTCATATTAATTTTTATAGCAGGAAGAATTATATTTTGGATTTCCAGAAAGGTTGTTATTGGAATCTTTAATCGTATTGCTAAAAAAACTAAATCCTCATTCGATGACTTACTTTTAAAAAACAAGGTTCCAGGACTAATATCTTATATCCCTTTTCTTTTTTTTATTTTTGCCTATATCCCTGGTCTTTTTGAATCAAAGTACGAAGCCTTTTATATTGGTTCAAAAAATATTATAGAATCAATTTCTGTAATTTTATTTCTAAGTATCATTCGTGCTGTACTAAAAACTTTAATTGACTATTTAAAGACCATTCCAGCTTTACGTGATAAACCCCTGGACAGTTACCTGCAAGTTGTGATGATTTTTCTCTGGTTTATTGGAGTAATATTGATTCTCTCTATTTTGACCGGGAAGGATGTTTGGAGTTTCATTACCGCATTAGGTGCTTTATCAGCAGTACTTCTTTTTGTTTTCAAAGACACAATTTTAGGATTTGTTGCTAGTGTTCAAATTGCGATTAATGATACTGTACGCATAGGAGACTGGATAAGTATGCCAAATAATAATGCTGATGGAGATGTTATTTCTATTAGCCTTTCAACTGTTCAGGTTCAAAACTTTGATAAAACAATTACATCAATACCTACCTATAAATTAATCTCAGATTCTTTTATTAACTGGAGAGGTATGAGTGAATCTGCTGGTAGAAGAATCAAACGTTCTTTACTAATTAAAGTAAGTAGTGTTCGTTTCCTTGAATCTGATGAAATTCAAAAATTAAATCAAATAGATCTTTTAACCGATTTTCTAAAAGAAAGAAGTCTTGAGATAGAAAAGGCAAATTTTGAAAAGCAAGTAAATAAAAGTTTGTTGATTAATGGTAGAAATTTTACCAATTTAGGTCTGTTTAGATATTACACAGAGGCATATTTGGAAAACCATCCTATGGTAAATTCTGAAATGACTATTATGTGTCGACAGTTAGCTCCAACTGCACAAGGAATACCATTAGAAATATATGTATTTAGTAAGGATAAAGAATGGAAAAACTACGAGCATATTTCAGCTGATATTTTTGACCATTTATTGGCTGCAACAAAATATTTCTCACTAGAATGTTTTGAATTAAGTACTAGTTTTCCTTCGAGTAATTCTTAATAAAAAAGGCTGCGATTTGCAGCCTTTTTTTAAGTTTTAAAATATCTAATCAATCCCTTGACCCATGATATATGGGGCCCCAGCTTCTTTTAAAGCCTTTTCAATCTCGGGAATTTGAATATTATTTATTGAAGTAACTTCTTTTCTGAGATCAGATAACAACTTCTTAGCAATTTCTAGACTCTTCATGTGAAGTGGTGTCGGACCATAAGAATTTCTTAAACCTGTTGTTGCATTATACAGATAGTTATCTAAACCTGATGGATTTTTTTCACCAACTTCGCTTTTAGAAGGGCTTCCAGATATGCTTTTTTTAATTCGGATTAAGTCAGCCTTTAACTCAGCAATTTTAGGTTCTATAGAACCGGGCAGTATCTTTGCTTTTTTTAGAGCGTTAACCATTGCTTTCTGCATTTTAATACTTTCTGATAATACATCCTCAACGGCGCTTATACCGTTATAAAGTTCCGAAACTTCATTTAAATAAGAGTTGTATTCTTCATGACTAATTCCCTTTAAAACGCCGTCATATATAGCTTTTACATCGAAAGAAACTGGACCATCAAGCTGAGTAACATCTCCATTTTGAACCAAAGATAGTGAGGCTTGATAAGTTCCTGGTTTTGCTAAAGCGCCACCTCTATTGTACCTTGGGGATTCTGAAGAAACGGGATAAGGATTAAAATGTGAAAAATCCCAGGCAATTCGATGGCTACCATCTTTTGCTCTTTTACTAATCTTATTGATAATATTTCCTTTGTCGTCTTGAATAGTTAAGACAACACTAGCAGCCTCTTCGTCTTTTTCGGCATCTAATGCATCCCATCCAGGAAAAGGAATATTCGCATTTCTTTTGTTTAGTTCTATTTCTTTATCTCTTCTAATATCTTCAGCCGTTTTATAATCATCGGCTAAATGGTAAGTAAAAACAGCACCATATTCTGGGTTTTGTGCAAAATAATAATCTGCTCCTGTATTCCCAATTTTACTTCTTGGAACAAACCATTTGGCTGTTCTAGGAGCAAAAAGTTTTCCTTTTTGATTCAAATTTTCTTCCGTAAAATCTCTTAATGCACTGTAATCATCTAGAATAAAAAATCCACGCCCAAAAGAAGCCGCAACCAAATCATTTTCTCGCTTTTGAATAGTCAAGTCTCGAAAAGATATAGTGGGTGCTCCATCTAGTTTTTGCCATGATTTTCCACCATTTAAAGAAGTATAAATTCCAAATTCTGTAGCTGCAAAAAGTAAATTCTTTTTAACTGGATCTTGAGCCATTCTCCAAATCAAAGTTCGCTTTGGTATATTACTACTAATAGAAGACCATGTTTTTCCTTTATCCATACTCTTAAACAAATAAGGACTAAAATCACCCTCTTTATGATTATCTAATGACACATAAACTGTATTAACATCAAAAAGATCTGCTTTAATATCGTTTACAAAACTTCTTGGTGCGAGACCCAAATTAGTTACAGGGATTTTACTCCAAGAATCTCCTCCGTTTTCTGAAACCTGAATAAATCCATCATCTGTCCCAGCATAAAGTAAACCCTCCTGAATTGGAGATTCAGAAAGAGAAGTAATAGTATTATAATTAGACATAGCTCCAACATCCCAAGAATTATCCCAGCTTTGTTTTCGACCCATAATGGGCAGCGTTAGTCGATCTTCATTTCTTGTTAGATCTCCTGAAACTGGTTCCCAGTCATCACCTCTACTTTCAGACTTCCATACACGATATGAAGCGAAATATAATCTTTTAGGATTATGTGGACTCACTAAAATAGGAGCATCCCAATTAAAACGCTCATGAGGTTCACCCTCTCTTGCTTTTGGCTGAATTGAAACTTTCTCTCCAGTAGTTAAATCTACTCGAAATAGAACTCCTTGCTGATATTCACCGTAAATAATATTATTGTAGACTGGATCTGTCGCAGATTGATGACCATCTGCGCCAAGAGTTTTATACCAATGTTTATTTGCAATACCCTCTTGCTCATTAGTTGCTGAAGGTCCGCCAGCAGAACCATTATCTTGAGTCCCTCCAAAAATATGATAGAAGGGTTCAGCATTATTCACTGCTACTTTGTAAAATTGTGTTAGAGGAAGGTTTTTTATATATCGCCAAGTTTCAGCGAGATCAAAAGATTCATAAATCCCAGCATCAGTACCTAACATAATGTAATCTGGATCATCTTTTTTAAATACAATAGCATGATTATCTGAATGTTTATCTCTTTCATCAAGTTGTACAAATGTTTTACCTCCATCCTCAGAAGTTAGAACCCTAACATTCATTAGATATAATCTGTCAAATTGATGAGGACTGGCATATAATTCTTGATAGTAATGAGGGCCTGTTCCTCCAGAAACAGTATTTGACATTTTTTTCCAAGATTCACCTCGATTTTCAGAACGATAAACAGCTCCAGATTTACGATCTAATTCTATTGCAGCATAAACAACGTCTGGGTCTTGAGGAGATATTGCTAATCCTATCTTACCCATATTTCGTCTTGGTGAATCATCATCATCTATTACACCATCATTGTTTGAATCTGGATTATTAGGCAATCCAGTTTTTAATATTTCCCATTTATCACCACCATTATCAGAACGATAAATAGCAGTTCCAGGACCACCTCCCATGAGTGCTGCTACAGTTCTGTGCCTATCCCATGTAGCTGCATATAAAATATTTGGATTTCGAGGGTCAATCATAATATCAGTAACTCCTGTCCATTGGTTGTTTCCTAAAACTTTTTTCCAAGAAGATCCTCCATCAATTGTTTTATAGAGTCCCCTCTCTCCCCCTTTAGTCCATAGAGGTCCTTGAACAGCTACCCAAACAATATTCGAATTATTAGGATGTACTATTATTTCAGAAATGTGTTCTGACTTTCTTAAACCCATATTGTGCCATGTCTTTCCTCCGTTATCACTTCGGTATATACCGTCACCATATGCAACATGCCTTCCACCAACATTTTCACCGGTTCCAACCCAAACAATCTCTGGATTGGATGGGTCTAAGGTTATACAACCAGTAGAATAAGAAGACTCATCATCAAATATTGGAGACCAAGTAGTTCCCGCATTTACGGTTTTCCATACTCCAGAAGATCCAGTAGCAACGTACCAAATACTTTCATTTTCAGGATGGAATTTTATATCAGCAATTCTTCCTGACAAAAAAGCAGGACCAACATTTCTTAATTGAAAAGCATCTAAAGAAACTGTTTTAGCTGTATAACTGGTTTTATTTTTTTTTCTTTTTTGTGCATCTATCGACTGGATAGGAGCCAAAAATGTAAGTATCAACAGTGGAATGAGTAAAAATTTCATAAATAATTTGTTTTAGAATAACACAAATTACTATTTAATTGTTGCTTTAACAATTGAATTCATTGAATTTTTAGATATTGTATTAAAAACTATAATGAAAATCCAAATTTATTTTTTAAACCTTCTCTTATGCTTTACTAATTTAATTATAGCCCAAAATAATGATAAAGATGAAGATGAAAGAAAATCAATTGATTCTTTGACAATAGGACTAACTAAAAAAAAGGGGGTAATTACTTCCTATCAGAAAGAGGACAAGATCTTTTTTGAAATTGATAATGAATTATTGAGTAAAGATTTATTAATGGTAACTAGATTTGTA
>Ga0213869_10000316_pt1 | contig 39841 bp, 52 predicted proteins | sample PICome_10_FD_160083 | JGI IMG/M metagenome (GOLD analysis project Ga0213869, IMG submission 160083) | Coastal seawater microbial communities near Pivers Island, North Carolina, United States - PICO132 | ecosystem: Environmental > Aquatic > Marine > Coastal | place: USA: North Carolina...
CACAATTCCCACAAACAAAACATTAACAGTAAATGGAGTATTGACCATTGTCTAAATTATTCGTTGACGAGATTCAACCCAAAACAACTGGTGGTGTAATTACCTTTCAACCTAATAGACCAATGTTTCAAGTTGGTTTATCTTCAGCTCAATCAATTCCAAATGGTGCAATATCATTAGTTACATTTAATGATGTTCAAACAGCTAGTGGTGGATTTAATATAGGTGGTTATTTTGACACTAGTAATAACTGGTTTAAACCTCTTGTAGCAGGGTATTATTTTCTAGTTGTTCAAGCAAGAATTGAAAGTACAACTCCTGATTATCTAGGTGTTTACATTTATAAAAATGGAACAGAAATAAGATATAATGTAGGAACAGAGAGTAATGCTACTAATGCATATGTAAGTGCACACACAAGCACTCTTACCTATATGAATGGTTCTACTGATTATGTAAACGCTTATGTATTGCATAATTCTGGAAGCTCTAAAAATTTAACAGCTACTTTTGGCAGAACTCAGTTTGGAGGGTATATGATATGAGTAGTACAATAGGTGTGCAAAACATAGCACACACCAACGGCACAAATGCTATGACTATTAGTAGTGGTGGTGTGGTTGTACCTAGAAAACAAAGTCATGTTCTTGTTATTCCACAAGAATCAAGTGGATATAGCTCATTAGCATCTGGTACTTTTTTACCTTTTAATCACATTTCTGAATCATTAGGAACTGGTTCTACAGATTTTAGTACAACAACTTATAAATATACAGCACCATGTAAAGGTTTATATTTCATTTCTTTTAAAACAATTACTAATTTACCTGCAACTAATGCATATTGGGCTTTATATATAAATGGGTCTATATTTAATCAAACATTTCATAGTGATGACTCAAGAACTGGAGGAGGTTCTTTAACTAAAATATTACAAAGTGGAGATGTTCTTGGAATATCGCCAACTGGTGGTAATTCTTCTGAGTATTTTCATCATCAATCTAGTTTACCTTCTAGTACTAACTATACATATGCAACATTTACCTTATTGCAGGAGATTGTTTAATGACATCAATTCTTAAAGTAGACAACCTCCAAAATACTAGTGGCACAAGTGCTATGACTATTAACAGCAATGGCATTGTGATTCCCAAAGGTGTCATCATGCAAGTTATTGCAAGTGATACAGACCAAGCTGTTGGTGCATCTAATACTAAAATTCAATGGGAAAGTGTAGAAATAGACACAATAAGTGGTTGGGATTCTACAAATCACAGATACACACCTAATGTTGCAGGGTATTATCTTGTAGGTGGTGGGCTTAGATTAGGTGTTGGTACTGTTAATAATTACATAAATGTTCAAATTAAAAGAAATGGTTCTGATTCAGTAGATGATGTTATAGAAGCCCAATATCAAGTAACAAGTGACCTTTTTACTAACGGAGTTTATACATGTGGTACTGGTTTAATTCTATTGAATGGAAGCAGTGATTATATAGAAATGTGGGTTCAAGGTGATGAAGCTATGACAGCACACGACATATCCTCACAAAAATCACATTTCTTTGCACAACTAGTTCATGCAACATAGGAGGATAATATGCCACTGACAAAACTAAATTCAGCAAGTGTCATTGAACGTCTTCCAGTTGGGAGTGTGTTGCAGACAATACAAGGTTCAAGTGATGCTAGATATACTTTAGATTCAACAGACACTTGGGAAAATACTGGATTTGTTAGCTTAACTTTTCCTAATGCACTACAATCTAACTCAAAGGTTTTGGTAAGAATAAATGTTTTGTTAGGAGAGGTATCTGATAATGCTTGGGCATCAAGAACATCAGTAACTATATTTGAAAACTCAACTAATAAAGGTCATGCAACTTATGGAATTTGTAGTTCTTCTGCACATGATGATGGAAGTGTTAACACAGTATATGCAGTTGAAAGTATGTCAGGAGAGTTATTATTTACTCCATCTGTAACTAATGGAACTTATACTTTATATTGTAAAGCACCTAATAGTTATGCACGAACTATAGGAGGTACTGCAAATACTAGTTCAAATACCCCAGTAGGTAATACTCAAGTAACACTTCAGGAGATTAAAGGCTAATGAAAATGCAAATGAAACCTGAACTCCAAGTACAACTAGAACTTGATGCCCACGAGAAGGAGTGTGCTATAAGATATAAGACAGTAGACGATAAATTAAATGCGTTAGATAAACGTATGTGGAGATTAGAAGCAATGATAATGGCAAGCACATTTGCTGTAGTTGCTCTAATGATAAGTATAATAATTAAATAAAATCTTACTATAGCCTATTGGGAGAAATCAATGGTAGATCCGATTAGTGCGTTTGGCGCACTTACGGCTGCTCATGGGGCTATTATGAAGTGCGTTCAAATGGGACGAGATCTTTCGTCTGCTACTGGCGCTATTTCAAAATATGCCAAAGCAGAAGCCGAACTAGGACACGGTAAGGAGAGAAAAAAGAAATCAATATTTGGAGGAGTAATGGACGATGCTATTGCCCAACATTTTAAAGAAGAAGAGCAACAAAGATTAAAAGATGAACTAAGATCCATGTTTCAACTTTATGGCTCTCCAGGACAATGGGAGAGACTTCAAGCAACTATTGCAGCTGCAAGAGCTGAACATAAAAAATATTTAAAAGAGCAACAAAAAATTAAAGACAGAAATTTAATAATTACTACTGTTACTTCTATTTTATTAATAGGAGTTAGTGCTATTTACTTTTTTGCAGCTTATTTAAAAGGAACACTATAAATGAAGCAATTATTAGAACAAATTGAACGACACGAAGGATTGGAGCTAAAGCCATACAGATGCACATCGGAAAAACTAACAATTGGAATTGGAAGAAATCTCGAAGATGTTGGAATATCCAAAGAAGAAGCATATATGCTGCTAGAAAACGATGTAAAAACAGTGCAACAACAGATAGAAACATACATGCCTTGGGCATCATCTCTCAATACTGCGAGACATGCAGCTCTAACAAATTTTGTATTCAATGTAGGAATAGGAACAGCACTCAAATTCGAAAACGCAATGGCAGCGCTAAAAGCCTCAGATTTCGACATCGCCGCAGAACAACTACTAGACTCCAGGTGGGCAAATCAGGTTGGACAACGAAGCATGGAAATTTCAGAACAAATTAGAACGGGAGAATGGCAATGATTGCTTTACTCGGTCAAGCTTTAGGTTTGGTTGGAAATGTAGCAGGTAGTTACATGGAACGAAAAGCTGAAGAGCAAAAAGCTAAAGGTCAAATAGCTAAAAAAATGGCAACTGCTGAAATCGATTGGGAACAGCAAATGGCAAAAAACGCAGGCAATGGTTGGTTAGATGAATTTTACGGTGTATGTCTATTTATACCTATCGCTCTCTGTTTTATTCCTGGCTATGCCCCAGTTGTAAAAGAAGGTTTTTTAGCATTAAGTGAATCAGTTCCTGAATGGTACATCGGTGCTTGGTTAACTGCTGTTGCTGCTGCATTTGGTGTTCGTGGTTTAGCTAAAATGAAGACGAAAAAGTAATGTTTAAAGCAATGATAATGTTATGCATGATCGGAACATCTGATCAATGTATAATTTTAGAAGATGTAGAAGGTCCATATCTTACTAAAAGTAAATGTATTGAAAGAGCTTACGAAATGGCAGCAGATTTAAAATCTTGGAATCCAAATTATAAAGCAAAAAAATATAAATGTTTAAGAGATAACTTTGAAGATTTAAAAGGAAAAATAAGACTTTAATCAATACGCCTCACTTAAGCAGAAAGAGCTAAAATTTTCAGACGCACTTTTTGTATCTTGATGCACTGGTCCAATTATGGACCGGTGTTTTTTAAAATAGGAGTACAAGATGAAGTTAAGTGAACTGCTGTCCGTAGCAGGCAAGCCTTTATGGCGTGATAAAGTTGGTTGTTCTACATTTCATTCACAAACAAAACGTGCAATTGAAATAATGAATGATCCAATGATAGTTGATATTGATACAAATATGCTCGACAAGTATGTCGAAGTTCTTGAGACTTTAAAAAGTCATAAGGGCAAGCCATTAACCGGTACAACTATTAATCGCAATGTAAGTGTTATTAGCACTTTATTAGGCTATGCACGTAAAAGAAACTGGATTGAAAAATTACCATATTTTCCAAGAAAGGCTGAGTCACCTCACAGAGTAAGATGGTTAGCACCTGCAGAAGAAACTGCTGTTTTTAATGCTATAGAAACTGCTAAATATCTTATTGCTAGAAAACATCGTGAAGAGATGAAAGCTGTTGTTCGTATTTTAATTGATACAGGCATGAGGCGAGGTGAAGTATTAGGATTAACTAAAGATAATCTTGATGATAAATGGGTCAGGCTTTGGAAGACTAAAACTGGTAAAGCTAGATCCGTTCCTTTAACACCTGAAGCACAAAGATTATTAGAAGAACATGTACCGTTTGAAATCAAACCGTGGCAAGTTCATCGTCTATGGGCTAAAGTAAGGGAAGATATTGGTTTAGAAAAAGATGAGCAATTTGTGCTACATACTTTACGTCATACTACTGCTACTCGTCTGCTAAAAAAGACAAGTAACATAGCTATGGTACAAAGAATGTTAGGTCATTCTAACATAAGTACTACGTTAAGATATGCTCATATTGATGACCAGGATCTGCTAGATGCAGTCAATTCCTGATTGCAAAAGGACACAGTTTTGGTGCGCTCGAGAAGATTCGAACTCCTGACCCCCAGATTCGTAGTCTGGTGCTCTATCCAGATACAAAAATTATAGGGTTATAGGAGCAATTAGAGCGCACCTTTACTGTGTGATTAGGCAAATCTAGACGACAAAACCTATACGGACACTTTAGCAGTTGATTTTGGTTAACTAATTAAATATTTTACAAAAAATTTTAGTAAGTTGGGGATACTTAATTTTAATATGTCCGGAATATTATTCAAAAAAATGTATAGCATTTCTATGGCTAATACAGAGTTTAGAACTGCGCTTAGAAAAATCTATAAGCACTATGCAGCGACTGATGTTATGGGTGTATTAGGACAAGCTTATATGCACCAAATATTACAGCAAGCTGAAAGTTTAAATATGAAACTTCCTTATCTTGACGACCCTAAAAAACCAGTGGCACTTAAAGATATTACGGTATCAGCTTTATCAATTTCTCAAATTTTAGCTATACCAAGAACCACAATTATTAGATGTTTAGATACTCTAATAAAACAACATTATGTGGTTAAAACTCCTAAGGGATACTACATCTCGTTAGATGAGTTCAGAAGGGACACGCTTCCCATATACCAAAAGTACTACAAAAAGTTAAATAACATAGAACATATTTAATTAGCCTCACTTAAGCATAAGGCTATAACTATGGAGGAAATATGTATTCTCTTAATGAGCTTACTATGATTTCTGATGGTGCAAAAAGGTGGGACAAACAAGAAGAACAACTTAGAAAAAATGGGATCTTAGGATCCATTGATACTCAAATAACTAAAGGTGTTCTTCCTCTGGTCGCGCATGAGTTACTTACAGAAATTGCTACCGTTGCAACTAACAGAGGTGCAAAACCATTTTGGTTAAAAGCTCTGGAAAACTTAGATGTAAAAACCACATCTTATATTGGTTTAAACTATGCATTTATCGGTGTAGGTCAGCAAACTGATGTTACAAACATTTGCATAAATATAGGCAAAGCAGTCTGTATTGAATTATGGTCTAAAGACTTTGAAACTACTAATAAGCCTTTATTTGATCGTCTTTTTAATATGGCTGTGCGCAATCATAATAGCCCAAGACACAGACTTAAAGCTATATCTGCTGTCGCTCAAAGAGAAGGGTTTGGTTTAAATAGATGGAATGCAGAACAACAACTTAATGTTGGTCAAGCTATTTTAAATGCAGTTCTTCATTCTTCAAAGCTATTTGAACTTTTTGAACTACCAAGAAAAAATGGCAAAACGCAGCCTAAGCAATTAGGTCTAACTGAATTAGGTTCAAAGCTAGTATCTGAATTAACTGAAGATGTTAGATGGTTGTCGCCTATTTTCAAGCCTATGTTACAAAAGCCTAAAGAGTGGACAGACTTTTCTTCTGGTGCTTATCACGATACTAAACTAGCTAGTTTGGTACCACTAGTAAGAATGGCTCCTCATGAGCAAAAGCAACGCATCGATATGCGAACTAAGTCAGGTAAAATGGACAGAGTTTATGCTTCAATTAATGCTATTCAAAATACTGAATTAGCAATTAATAAAACTGTTTATGAGCAAGTAAAAGCTGCTTGGCATAGAGGAGATGTCATTAAAAAGTTTCCTCGTATGAAAAAAGTTAAGTTACCTAATAAAGTTAAAAATTGGGAAGAGCTTGACACTAAGCAAAGAAAAAAAGTAAAGAAAATAAAAGAATCTATTGTTTTGAGAAATAGAGCAATTGATGCTGATATTGTAAACTTTACTTGTGATCTTCAAACTGCAGAAGACTTACTTAAGCATGATAAGTTTTATCAACCACACAACTTAGATAAGCGTGGTCGTATTTATCCTATACCTACATTTAATCATCAGCGTGCTGATCACATACGAGCTATGTTTCAGTTTGCTAAAGGTAAACCGTTAGGTAAAGATGGTGCATATTGGCTTGCTATTAGTATAGCTAATAATGGTGACTTTGAAAAAGTAAGTAAAAAGAGTTTAGATGCTCGCATTGAGTGGGTTAATAAAAATCAAAGATCAATTTATTTGATTGGCAAAAAACCTACACTCACTAGACACATATGGCAAAGCGCTGATAAGCCTTTTAGTTTTCTTGCAGCTTGTATTGAGTTTGCAGGATACATGGAAGAAGGTGATGAATATGTGTCTTACTTACCTTGTTCACTTGATGGAACTAATTCAGGTGTTCAACACTATTGTGCCGCACTAAGAGATGCTGAAGGTGGCTCAACAGTAAATTTAGTACCTCATGAAATGCCTGCTGATGTTTATCAAATAGTAGCAGACAATGTATTAGATCAAATTAGATCTGATACTGAGAATATTGAGATTGCTAAAATGTGGCTTGATTACGGTGTAACAAGATCTGTAGTTAAACGCAATGTTATGACTTTTGCTTATTCATCTGAAAAGTATGGATTTAAGCAGCAGCAAATGGAAGATCTTATGAAACCATTAGCAGACGATGTGCTTGATGGAATTTTAAGTGAACACCCATTTGGTGAAGATGGAGGTCATAAAGCAGCAAGTTATTTAGCTGATAAAGTTTGGAAAGCTGTCAACATAGTAGTTAATAAAGCTGCTGTTGGCATGAAGTTTATTCAACGTTGTGCATCATTATGTGCACATGAAGCTAAACCACTAACTTGGACTACTCCAATTGGGTTACCTATTGTTCATGCTTATCAACAATGGGATATAAACCGAGTACGCATATTTTTATATGATAAAGAAATAAACTTAGCTAATGCTAGTGTTAATAGCAAAGTTACGCCTGATGGTGATGTTTATAAATGTATCATGTGTAATATACGTACTAAACCTAAAGGTACTATAGATAAAATTAAACAGCGCAATGCTGCTGCACCAAATTTTATTCATAGTTTAGACGCTAGTCACCTTATGTTTACTGTACTTGCAGGTGTTGAAGACGGTATTGAAGATTTCTTATTAATTCATGACTCATTTGCTACTCATATGGCTGATACTCAAAGGTTTTTCTATTTAATTAGAGAACAGTTTGTAGCTATGTATGAGCATTTTGATGTTATGCAAGATCTTCATGATTCAACATTTGAGCAGTTAAGTCCTAATGGTCGAAACAACATTGTTGAAGCACCAGAAAAAGGCAACCTTAATATAACTAAAGTATTGGAGAGTGACTATGCATTTGCGTAAGCATGACACCACGAAAGAGTGGCAAAGACTCTATGGAGATCGTGTTCATAGAGATGACGAAAAGGATCATTGGATAGCTACTGCTGTTGCTATGGTTCTTGAAAATAAAGCTATACCCGTTGATGTCTTAGCAAATTTAGACTTACACGGAGTAAGCATTAATTGGATTTTTAAAGAGGCAGCAAGTATGTCTCCTGATCCAGATCAAACTAATTGTTATGTTATAGGAGAAGACTAATATGGCAAAAGCTAAATATACAAGCTCTAAAGGTACGGCTATGTGGCCGTGGTTAGCAAAACCTGATACTAGGTTTGATGCTGAAGGCAAGTATAAAACTGATCTTCTAGTTAAAAAAGAAGATGCACAAGAATTTGTTGATATGGCTAAACAAATTTTTATAGAAGAGTTTGGTGAGAAATCACTAGCAAAAGCAAAGTGGCCATTTATGAATGACGATGAAGCTGGTGGCATAAAAATACGTGCTAAGTCTAGCAAAAAACCTACATTGTTTGATGCAAAAGGTAACGTCATAAAAACAGATTTACCTGTTGGCAATGGTTCAACTATTAAATTAAGTGGAGTCATGGGAACATACTCTGCAGGAGGTAACATAGGAGTTACTGCATACCTTAATGCTGTTCAAATAATAGATCTTGTTGAATTTGGAGGTTCTACATTTGAAGAGGAAGATGGCTATGTTCATGAAGCTACGGAGAGTGCAAGTGACGCAACGGAAGAGTTCAACGACTTTTAAGAATATAAAGTTTGTTAATAACTATCGTAGTGGACTTGAAGCACAAGTAGCAGAACAACTAGATAAAACAGGTATAAAATATGAGTATGAAACAATTAGATTACCATACAAGCTTGATGCTAAATATATACCTGATTTTATTATAGGTGATTTAATAGTCGAGTGTAAGGGTCGCTTTACATCTGAAGATCGCAGAAAAATGCGACTAGTAAAAGAGCAACACCCAGACTTAGATATTAGGTTTGTGTTTTCACGTTCATCATCAAAAATCAATAAAGGTAGTAAAACAACATATGCTGACTGGTGTCATAAATATGGTTTTCCTTTTGCTGATAAATTAATACCAGAAATATGGTTAGGAGAGTAAATGTCTCAGAGTACTGAAATGTTAAGCCACATGAAACGTGGTAAAAGACTTACAAGATTAATTGCTTTGTATGAATACAGAGTTCAAAATATAACTGCAAGAATACGCGACTTAAGACAAGCCGGTTGGAATATAAAAACCGACAAAAAGCGTGATGCGCATAATGCAATTTATGCTGAGTATTATCTCGGCAAACCTCATAAATTAGCAAATTAAATAGCGGGGCTTCGGCCCCGTTTTTTTTAGGAGTTTATATGAACGCAGATTTAGTTTGGAAACAAGCACTGCAAGATTGTGCAAAAGATTATCATTATGAAAGTAGTCCAAGAGATTTAAAAATACGTGAAAGATTAAACTACATTTATAATGTCGACATGAAAGAACCAATAGTTTGTAACGAAGCAAGAGAACTTAATTACAAATTTATGTTTGGTGAAGCAGCATGGATTTTAAAAGGTAGAAATGATTTAGAATACATAGAAAAATTTATGAAAGGCTATGCTAAATATAGTGACGATGGCTTTACATTAAATGGTGCTTACGGTCCTAAAATTATGGATCAATTATCATGGGCAGCAAATGAACTTAAAGAAGATAATGACTCACGACGTTGTTACATAAATATATGGCGTGAGCGTCCAGGTAAAAGTAAAGATATTCCTTGTACTACAGGTATGCAGTTTATTTTACGAGACGGCAAATTAAATGCTTTAGTTAATATGAGATCACAAGACGTAGTTTATGGAATGACATATGATATTTTTACATTTACCATGGTCGCTAAAGCTCTTCAGTTATTACTTTATTCTCATTATAATCTTATGGTTGATATAGGTGAACTATGTGTTAGAGCAGGTTCAGCTCATATATATGAAACTGATTATGATAAAGTTGATGAGTGGCTAAGTAATGATACATATAATAGGCTTGTGCCAGAAGTACTTAAATCAGTTTTAGGTGCATCATTAACAATTAGTGATTTATCAACAAAATTAGAAGTGTCAGGACAACACCTTGGTAATAATTGAAGGTGCTGATGGTACTGGCAAGACTACCTTAGGTCGTGCAATTGCAGATTATATAGGTGGTCAATATTTTCATTGTGGTTATAACGAAAAATGGAACATAGAAATATATCATAGGCATATAGTTCACACTGCTGCTCGGTTAGAAGAGCAAGCTAATATTCCATGCGTTATAGATAGACTTGCACTAAGTGAAGAAATTTATGGGCATGCATATAGAGGTTGTCCTTCTTATAATACAAGTAATTTTATGAATGAAATTATAAGAGATTATAAGCCAATGCTTATTCTTTGTAGCAATGAAAATGCAGAACAAAATCATGAGCTTAATAAACTAAACCGTACTGAAATGTTTGATACTATTAAAGGTATTTCAGAAGCATATCAAAGACTTGTTTTAATGGGCAGGTATGGTCAATGGTTTAAATATGATTTTGATAAAAACAATATGAATAGTTTTATTACAAGTTATTTTAAGGAGAATTAATGTCTACGTTAGTTGCAGATGTTTATGCTTTACAAGCAAAATATGGCTTTAATCACGAGCCTTTAAATAGTGAAAAACTAGCTCTTAGAGTTGATCAAGTTGAAGAAGAATTTGATGAGCTACTACAAGCCTTTCAAGACAAAGATGCTGAAGGTATGGTTGATGCTTTAATTGACATAACTGTGTTTGCATTAGGCACTCTTGCAATTGCAGGTGTCGATGTAGAAGAAGCATGGCAAGAAGTCCATATGGCTAACATGTCTAAAATACGCGGCACTAAAGAGGGTCGTGACCACAGTGGTGGTTGGGATTTAATTAAACCTAAAAATTGGGAGGCACCAGATCATGCAGGAAACCTCGGCTTCATTCCAGACGCACTCGAACTGTGAAGCATGCGGAAGCAGCGATGCAAAGGCTATCTATGATGATGGCCACGCATACTGTTTTGCGTGTAATAAATATTATGGAGGAGAAGATCAAGAACTTAATAGCACGCCAACTGAGTTCTCCAAAACTACGGCCTCGAATAACCAAGCAGCGCAAGCGGTATACTCGCAAGGTAAAGTTCAAGAGCTCAAAAGCCGAAATATCTCAGCAGACACAGCAAGGCATTTTGGCTATAAAGTTGGTAGTGGTAGACATCTTGCTCCTTATTATAAAAATGGCAAACTTATTGCGCTTAAAACGCGCGACCAAAATAAAAATTTTAGTGTTGTTGGTGAAGGTTCAAAGCTACCACTCTTTGGACAAAACTTACAAAGCAAAGGTAAGAGACTGTTTGTAGTTGAAGGTGAACTAGATGCACTTTCTTTATCTCAGGCATTAGGAAATAAATGGCCTGTAGTATCTGTACCTAATGGAGCAAAGTCAGCTTCAGAAGCCATTAGAAGAGAACTAGAGTACATCATGAACTTTGAGACAGTTGTCTTTATGTTTGATGAAGATAAACCAGGTCAAGAAGCAGTTGCACAATGCGCTGAATTGCTTGAACCAGGTAAAGCTCATGTAGCTAATTTACCTCTAAAAGACGCAAGCGAAATGCTTAAAAATAATAGAGTTAAAGAATTAATTAAAGCAGCATGGGACGCTCCAGTTTATAGACCTGATGGTATAGTAGCAGCAAAAGATCTTTTCCACTTAGTGGCAACGGAAGATAACGTAACAAGTATACCTTATCCTTACGATTTTATGAATGATAAAACAAAAGGTCTTAGAAAAGGCGAACTTGTAACTATTACTGCAGGCAGTGGTATCGGCAAGTCAGCTTTTGTTCGTGAAATTGCTCATCACTTATTAACTCAAGGAGATAAAGTTGGTTTACTCTTTTTGGAAGAAAGTATTAAAAGAACTCTTACAGGCTTGGTCAGTATTGACATTAATAAACCACTTCACATTGATAGATCCGGTGTTGAAGTTAATCAAATACGTAAGTCTTTTGACAATTTGTTCTCTAATGGGAACTGTTTTGTTTACGATCATTTTGGCAGCGTTACTCTCGAGCATGTCCTTGCTAAGTTACGTTACTTGGCCCACGGAGAACAGTGTAATTGGATTATCATTGATCATCTTTCCATTATGGTTAGTGGTCTTGATGTACCTGATGAGAGAAAAGCGATTGATATGATTATGACTAAACTGCGTACATTTGTTGAAGAAACAGGTGTAGGCATGTTGTTAGTCTCACACTTGCGACGACCTGAAGGAAACAAAGGTTTTGAAGATGGTGCGCAAGTATCACTAAATTCTTTGCGAGGTTCACATTCAATAGGTCAGTTATCAGATATGGTAATTGGTTTAGAACGTGATCAACAATCGCAAAGCAATGAAACTGTAGTGCGTGTAGTCAAAAATAGATTTACAGGTGCAACAGGTATGGCCGGAAGCCTCATGTATAATGAGGAAACTGGTAGATTGGAGAGTATAGATGCAGTTGGTTTTTGATATTGAAGCTGACAATTTTTTAGATAAATTAACAAGAATACATTGCATAGTTACTAAGGACGTTAAAACCGGTGAAATGGTTAGCTATCGTCCTCACCAAATAGACGACGCGATAAAAGCATTAGAAAATGCAGACGAAATAATAGGTCATAACGTTATAGGTTATGATGTACCGGCAATACAAAAGCTTTACTTTAAATTTAAGCCAAAAAAAGTAACCGATACATTAGTTCTTTCTCGCCTTATATGGCCTAATATTAAAGACAAAGACTTTTTACAAAAACCAGACAACATGCCTACTAAATTATATGGAAGATATAGTTTAGCAGCTTGGGGTTACAGATTAGGAAACTACAAGGAAAACTATGCAGACGATTTCACTGAATACAACGAAGAGATGCTTACTTACTGCCAGCAAGACGTTAGTGTTACTAACAGCCTTTATACTCATTGCCGCAATGCCGGGATTAATAACAGTGCTGAAGTACTCGAACACAATATAGCAGAAGTGTGCTCAAAAATGGAAGCAACAGGCTTTCACTTTAATACCGTTGCAGCAGCTGATCTGTATGGTCAGCTTGCTGCAAAGCGAGATACAATTAAAAAGTATATGGAGGAAAACTTTGAAGGAACTATTAAAACGTTTAAAACTAAGCCTTCAGTTACAATACCCTTTAATCCGTCTAGCAGACAACAAATTGCTAATCAATTTATCAACAAATACCAATGGAAGCCGAAAGACTGGACACCAGCCGGTCAGCCTCGAATTGATGAGGAAACGCTAAGCAAACTAGATTATCCTGAAGCTAAACAGCTTGCAGAATATTTCTTACTTGAAAAGCGCATCGGCATGATTGCGGAGGGAAACAATGGCTACTTACGACTTATCGATGGCTGTTCCAAACTCAGGGGTAGGTATATCACAAACGGAGCTATCACAGGACGAGCAACTCACTTTAGCCCAAACTTGGCACAAGTGCCCTCATTGCGGGTGCCTTACGGTAGCGAAATTAGAAAGTGTTTTACCGTGCCAGATGGGTGGTCAATGGTCGGCTGCGACTTGTCGGGTATCGAGCTTAGATGCCTTGCGCACTACTTATCTAAATGGGATAAAGGAAATTATGCCAATATAATTTTATCAGCTGATATTCATACTGCAAATCAAGAAGCAGCAGGATTACCTGATAGAGATGCTGCTAAGAAGTTTATTTATACTCTTGTATATGGTGGCGGTGATCAAAAGTTAGGTGAAATTATTGGTAAAGGTAGAGATGCAGGAAGACTTATGAAAAATAAGTTTTTTAAGTCAATACCTGCATTTAATGCTTTACGATCAGCAGTTGAAAGTGCGTTAGATATAAAAGGTCATTTAATTGGATTAGATGGGCGACTACTTTATCCACGTTCACAACACGCAGCATTAAATACTTTATTACAATCTGCAGGAGCACTTATAGCCAAACAATGGTTAATAATTGCTTTTGAAGATATTAGCAAAACTTATGAACATGGTTGGGGTAATCAATTTGTATTTTCAGGTTGGATACATGACGAGGTTCAAGTGTCTTGCAGAAAGGAAATAGCAGAAGATGTCGGTAATAGACTTAGAAGAGCAGCGGAAAAAGCTGGAGAGCACTTTAAGTTCAGATGTAAAGTTGACGCAGAGTACGGCATCGGAACTGATTGGTCAGCAACCCACTAAAGAAGACGCTGAAGCAGTTACAGTATTATGCCAAGCTCATTTCAAAGGTTTTACAACTAAAAGTGATTTTGCAAGAACACACGCAGACACAGTTGCAATGCTTACACGGTGTGGGCTTATATCTACAGAAATTGGTAGAAATACTTGGACTAATATTTTTAAAATTACAGCAGAAGGTCTTCAATATTTAGAAGATCTTTTAGAAGAGGTACCTTATGAAACACCTATTAATTGATGGCGATGGAGTTGCATATAGTATTTGTGTTGGTGTTGAACAAGAAATAAAATGGGACGACAATTTACATACGCTACATTCACGATTAGAAGATTGTATAGATATATTTAATAACTATTTAAATGATCTTAAAAATAAATTTGGTGAATATAAAGCAACATGGGCATTTAGTTCTAAAACTAATTTCAGAAAAACTGTCGATCCAACTTACAAATATCATCGCAAAAAAACTCGTAAGCCATTAGCATATAAATCTTTAATTGAATATATATGTGACAAATATCCTAATGAAACATGGGACGATTTAGAAGCAGATGATGTACTTGGTTACTTAGCTACAACTGAGTCTAACTTAAATAAAGTAATAGTTGTATCTGACGATAAAGACTTACTGACTATACCTGGTCGAATATACAGATTAGGTGAAATGCATGAAATTACAGAAAAAGCTGCAGATTATAATTGGTTAACACAAACGCTTACTGGAGATACTGCAGACGGTTATAAAGGCTGTCCTGGTATTGGTCCAAAAGCTGCTATGAGCATATTAAATAAAGACTGTTCGTTTAATGCAGTATTAAAGGCGTTTGAAAACGCAGGCTTAACGTATGATGATGCACTTCGTCAAGCAAGACTAGCTCGTATATTAAGATATGAAGACTATAACTTTGAACATAAAAAGGTAAATCTATGGGAACCAAAGCAAGAGTCTACCTCGAGTTAGCAAGATACTTCGGTAAAATACATACTTATTTTTACATGAAGCACGTAAAAACAATACGTAAAGGTCAGGAACGCTTATGAGACATATGGAGTTTATGAAGATGCAGCAAGAAATGTTTGATGTAATAGAAAAGCCTAAACACTATAATATAGGTATTGAACCTGCAGAATATATGGAAAGCCTAAATATTGCTGAAAACTACTACGCAGGTAATATTATTAAGTATATTTCCAGATATAAATACAAAAATGGCACAGAAGATGTCAGGAAAGCGAAACAGTACTGTAAGATGCTTATAGAACTGTTAGAGAGTCAGTCTACAGAGGGAGAGCTGTAGGCTTATCAGCAAAAAGGCTGTCTGACTACCTATGGTGATCTAAGGATTAAGAAACCATGTTTGTAGTTTCAGACGCCTTTTTGCACACTACATGAAATTAAACTACATACATACTCCAAAAAGTATGTTGTCCAAGCATATCATTGGCAGCTTTAGCAGCCATTAATCTACAAATGTGATTTGAAATACTAATCGGTAGAGTTATGCATGCCCTCAGAGCCTCGTGTTCTGAGGGTTTTTTTTTCGATTTATACGCCGCACTTAAGAGAGCCCTAAGGTCTTAGGATTTCCTTAAGTATGAAGAACTAGAACATCTATATAAGGAATTAAAGATCTATGAGTACTATAGAACAAACCTATGGTGACTTTATACATAAGTCACGTTATGCAAGATACTTAGACAACCAACAGAGAAGAGAGACTTGGGAAGAAACCGTAGATCGATATATCGATTTTATGGAAACCAAAGCACCTGAAATAGGTAGAGATACTTTTGTCGAGCTTAGACGAGCTATCGTAATGAAAGACGTTATGCCATCTATGAGAGCCTTAATGACTTCAGGTCCTGCATTAGATCGTGATAATACTTGTGGTTACAATTGCTCGTATTTAGTCGCTGATGATCCCAAAGCTTTTGACGAAGCTATGTTTATACTAATGTGTGGTACAGGCGTAGGCTTTTCTGTAGAGAGACAATATATCTCTAAGTTACCTGAGATCCCTGAGAAGATGTTTAAGTCTGAGACATGCATTAGTGTGTCTGATAGTAAAGAGGGTTGGTCTAAGGCTTTTAGAATGCTGATAGCATTACTATATGCAGGCGAAATACCTACATGGGATACATCAAAGGTACGAGCAGCAGGAGAACGACTAAAGCAGTTCGGTGGAAGAGCTTCTGGTCCTGAGCCTTTGGTAGAGTTATTTAAGTTTACTGTTAGTATGTTTAAGAACGCTAAAGGTCGTAGGTTATCTTCAATAGAAGCTCACGATTTGTTTTGTAAAATAGGGGAAATTGTCGTCGTAGGAGGAGTGCGTAGAAGCGCTATGATAAGTCTTAGTAACTTAACTGACGACAGAATGAGACATGCTAAGAGTGGCGAATGGTGGAACCAAAACGGCCAAAGAGCCTTAGCTAATAATTCAGTATCATTTACTGAGAAACCTGATGTAGGTGCATTCTTACGAGAATGGACATCGCTATATGAAAGCAAGTCAGGTGAACGAGGAATTTTTAATAGAACGGCTAGTCAGAAACAAGCCGAAAAGTATGGTAAAAGAGATCCGAACTTTGAGTTTGGTACTAATCCATGTTCAGAAATAATTTTACGACCATATCAGTTTTGTAATTTAACAGAGGTCGTTATAAGACCAAGTGATAATGAAGATAGCCTTAAAAACAAAGTTAGGCTCGCCACTATACTTGGCACTGTACAATCAAAACTAACTCACTTTCCGTATTTACGTAAAATATGGCAAAAGAATACTGAAGAAGAAAGATTGTTAGGAGTATCGTTAACAGGTATTTTAGATAATGAGATTACTTCAGGTATTGATAAGACTGTTAGCCTCAAAGCAATATTACAAAGTATGCGTAATGTAGCAGACGAAGTTAATGTTAAATACGCTGAAATGTTAGGTATCCCAAGATCGGCTGCTATTACTTGTGTTAAACCAAGTGGTACGGTTAGTCAGCTAGTTAATGCTGCATCGGGTATTCATACTCGTCATAGCAGGTATTACTTGCGTACGGTCAGAGGAGATAATAAAGATCCGTTAACTCAGCATATGATAAATGTTGGAGTTCACAACGAGCCATGTGTTATGAAACCTGATACGACTACTGTATTTACTTTTCCGATAGAAGCACCTGAAGGTTGCTTAACTCGAGAAGACTTAACTGCCGTTGAGCACCTCGAGTTATGGAAGATGTATCAAGAAAACTGGTGCGAACACAAACCATCTATAACTGTCAGTGTTAAAGAACACGAATGGCCTGAAGTTGGTTCGTGGGTATTTAATAACTTTGACGACATATCAGGTATTTCATTTTTACCTTACGATGGTGGTAGTTATCGTCAAGCGCCTTATCAAGAAGTTGAACGAGAAGACTACCTCGAATTTGCAGGTAGATTTCCGTCTGACATCGACTGGTCATCAATGATAGAAGTCGAAGATTTAACAACTGGATCGCAAGAGTTAGCCTGTTCGTCAGGTAGTTGCGAAATATTATAGGAGTTACCGATGGGTAAATGTAAAGAAGGTTACGGCGGTAGGAAAAAATAATGGGTGGAAAACGTGGACTATGGGATAATATCCATGCGAAACGTAAGCGTATCAAAAGTGGTTCTGGTGAAACTATGCGTAAACCAGGATCAAAAGGTGCGCCTACTCGTACTGCACTAAAAAAATCACAAACGAAAAAAAAGAGCACATAAAAGTGCTCTAAAATTGTGGATCATATAAAATGCCTTTACGAACTAGTTCTCGGTAATAGTTCGCTTGGCTTTTATAAAATTCAGCTTTTATATTATCGCCTTCCCACTCGCAATCATGTTGCAAAGTGCGAAGGCGTTTTTGTTCTGATATAACGTCAACTAAGTGTGAAGCCGTGTCGATGTAACAAGTCATTCAATATTAGTTTCTCGTTAGAATATGCTTCGTATTCTTCTTCATCAGTATCTTGAGATGGCATATTGCCTATTTCTACACGATAAAGATATTCTTCTACAAAGCCTAAACGTTGATGTATTAATTCATACAGTTTATCGTTGAGTTCTTTATCACTATGCTCGTGCATATTGCCTCCTCATACGTTCCATAGCTTCATGAGATTTAAGCTCATATTCACCTTTGGCTTCGTATACTGCATTTAAAAATTTTTCATCATCGAACTTTGAATTAGAAAATTTGAAGTAATCCATTAGATCCATAACACCTGAATTATCTATTCGGTGTTCTACTATAAATCTAACGAACCATTTAAAGTCTTTACTAGTCATTAGCAAGCCTCCAATTGTTCGATGTCTGCTGCATATTCTCTTTCGAGATATTCACAAACATCATGCCATGTTTTTTGTAACTTATCGTCGCGTTCAGCCCAGACACCATCTAGAGTTTCATCATCGCAAACTACTGAGATATTTGAATCCCATTTTAGATCGCCATAACACCAAATAGTGCCTCCGTCTTTACGCTTATATTCATATTTTTCATTAATATTTTTCATTGATCCCTCCGAGGTTTCCATAATAAAAGAACAACGGCCACTACAATGAATGTAATGACCGCTATCAGAATATTTTTGATAAATTTAATCAGTTGGCGTAACATCATAAATCTCATCAATTTCAGAGTTGTTGCTTATAACGTCAAAATTATATGATTCACCTTGAACGAGATCTTCAACAGACACATCATAAATGTTATCACGAAAGTCTTGTTCACTTTCAAAAGGCTCGTTTGATTGTACCTCAATTATTGAAGTAACTCTGATCGTAGCAGTAAAGTGCTTGTCAGCTATTTCTTCTTCAATATTAGAAATAACATCTAACCAGTATTCGTGACCTTTTGTTGTTTCACGGTTATCAATAAATTCACGTAATAAATGAATTATAAATTCACCTCGATCTTTAATATCACAACGACTAACTATTTCTGCAATTTCTTTATATCCCTCAGCTTCCATACGATCTTTAGTATTTAAGTGAGATGTATCGCTTGCGTAGTTAGTAAATATTTTAACATTAATATCTTTAATAGACATTAGTCTCTCCATAAGTTGTTAGTTGTCCATAAAGCGCTAAAATGTGCGTCTGTAATTATTCGAAAAAAAAGAGCGCCGAAGCGCTCAATTTATGGCCATACAATATCGTCACGACCAATACGATCAGGTTTTAACTGTACGATTTGATTTTGACACCATTCTATATCGGAATCATCATAAATATCATTATAATGGTAATGTAATAATGTATCGATTAATATATTTTTGCTTGTGCATATTATATAAAAACCATAATGACCGTTTGGTCTTGTGTGATTATAAACGTATGTTATTTTATCGTCACCAATCCATCTTGAATTTTCTTTTTCGATACCGTCTATTTCACCTTTAATTAAATCGGGGTGCATTGCTGACATATCGCAAACTAAATCTATTTCTGCGTAGTACATATTACTTGCCTCCGTTTTCAAGTTTGGCTTTATATTCTTCGTAATTCTTTTCCCATTGCACACATAAACGCTTAATCAATTTATATTGAATTTCGTTTACAACGTCGTGAGCAACTGGATCGGTATCATCTTCTTCAATTTCGTATTTATCCATAAGATCCCATACGTGTTGTAAAAGATCAGGAGCGAGATCATCGAAGAAACAATTACTAAGCCATTCTTCAAACCATTTGTACGACGCGTGATCTTTTATCACTTCGTCAGCAAGTTCGTCAGTAATACGTTCAACAGTTTTGTCTTGTACATATTTTTTCATTAACATCTCCGTTGGTTGTTAGTTGTCCATAAAGCGCTAAAATTGGCGTTTGTAGATAAACGAAAAAAAACCTCTCCGAAGAGAGGTCTTTATTTAATACGCAAAGTCGCGTCGATATACTTCGATGTTACCTGCATCGTGATATGCTTGATGTTTTATTTTGTATATTTCAGTATCAAGTTTTTGAATTAATTTTCGTCTGTGTGATGTTATTCCGAATTGTATTTCGTCATCAAGTTGTGATAATGCACGAGTATCTTCGGAAACATATACATCAAAACTAGTACCAAATTCATGTCTTAACGATTGATCTTGATTCCAATGAACGACACCATCTTTACTGATTAGTGGTTTACGTCGACCAGTATAATAATCTGGATTTACATTAAGTTTTAAACAATCATTATACGTTAAATACTCATTTGTACTTTTACGAGGACCACGAGCCATTATTCGTATTTTGTAAAGTTTATCATAATCTCTTGATATTTTTTTACGAGCACGACAATGATGACGCGTATCTTTATTATGAGTTTTTATTTGTGTTTTTAATGCAATTAAGTTTTCGTCATCTTTAGATTTTACTGTAAATCTATAATCAGATGTTCGTGTACCGTCTTTTGAAAGTTTGTATTGCATTCAATTCTCCGTAGTTGTTGTTGTTGTCCATTAGGTACTGAAAAATGCGTATGAAATTATTCGAAAAAAAAGAGCGAAATTAATCGCTCTCGTTTTTATCTTCGTCTTTTACGAATGTTATTTATTTTTTTAGTATCACCGAATATAGCAAAACCACATGCAATAACGAGCATGCTCACAAGTGACATTGGTAAAACTAATGCATAAAATTCGAAATCTGTTGTAATTACATCGACAAATGCAAAACTAAAACAAAATAAACATACGCCGACTATAACCATAAATGTTCCGTACACATATCCAAAAATATCGTCCATTAATAACTCCATAAGTTAAATAGTTGTTGTCCATAAAGTTTTGAAATTTGCGTATGAAAATGAAAAAAAAAGAACGCTTACGCGCTCTTCTTCTTTTTAGTTTTGTGTGATGAAACGACTTTCATTACTTGATTAATATATTTTTCTTCGTTTGCTCGTGCTTCAATTTCCCACGGTAAATTTAAATATGCATCGTGATCTTTATTATTATCAACGACTTTATATTCTTTATTTTCAAATACTGAAATCTTAGCATTTTTGTGAGATAACTTTTTAGTTTCGAATTGTTGTGCATGAGTCATTTCATGTATAATAGTCGACACAATACCTTTTAGATTATATCGTCTAATATCAATTGAAATTGTATTCTTCGCACTAATACAAACACCTAAAGTATTTTTCTTACGAATATTATTTATTAACATAGAATAATTTTTAACATTTAATAATTTTTTACATTCATCGAATGCAATCATTAATTTATCAATGTTCGCTCTGAAATATTCACGTAATTCTTTTTCGTCTGAAGCAACAGAACCAGTTACAAATACGTCATTTCTTATTTCAAATGTTTTTGGCATAATTAATCTCCAATTTAATTGTTGTCCATTAAATATAAAAATATGCGTATGAAATTCTTATATTCATTATATGTTGAAATGTGCGTATGAAATCGCAAATGTCATATGTCGATTTTTATTGTCGAATTTTGAAAAAAATAAAATCTCACATAAATAAAATTCGATTTTAATTAACGTATATATTTATAATTAGATACTTCATCTAACAACAATTTACATATTATTATTATAAAAAATCTAATAAAATCAATGACTTAAAGAACCTTACTTTAATCATTTTACCTTCATTTTACGTTGTTAGTTATTACGTTTTAAAATTTTCGGGAATTGTTGTTGTTTGACCTACGACACAAATTTGTCCCACAAAAAAATAGGAGCTCCTATGGCACTAGAAACTGCTACATATATCAATAGCTTAGTTGCTACAAACCCGACTAGTTCAGATAACGTCTCACAAGGAGATGATCACCTACGTCTAATTAAAAGCGCAATAAAAGCTACCTTTCCAAACATTACTGGAGCTGTAACAGCCACACAAGATCAGTTAAACACAGACCCTAGTTCACTTTTAGACAGCGCTGCTGCAACAAGAGTAGCTGCTACTACTACAGGTGCAACAGTTACCGGTACTCTTGTAGTATCCTCAGATATTAACATTACTGGCAACATTACTCTAGGTGGCTCAGGATTGACCCTAGGGACACATACTGCAGGTAACTATGTAGAAGACATCACAGGTGGAACAGGTGTCACAGTGAGTGGCGGTGGAGCAGAGGGAGCAACTCCTACAATTGCTATAGGTCAACCAGTAGGAACTACAGATAACGTAACATTTGCTGTAACTAACGCAAGTGAAGTACGCTCAACAGGTAACGTTACTGCTTACTATTCAGATATGAGATTAAAGACATCTGTGCAACCAATTACAAACGCCCTTTCTAAAGTAAATGCATTATCAGGTTTTACATTTAGACCTAATGATATTGCTATAAATATGGGATATGAAGACAAAGAAGAAGTTGGAGTATCTGCTCAAGAAGTAGAAGCTGTATTACCTCAGATAATAGCGCCTGCTCCAATAGATGAAAATTATAAAACTGTACATTATGAAAAACTAGTACCTTTGCTTATTGAAGCAATTAAAGAATTAAAATCAGAATTTGATACTCATAAGAAAGGTTGTACTTGTCATGGCTCTACAGACTAGCGGTGCCATTTCGATGGATAATATTAGAACTGAGTTTGGAGATACAGGTTCTATAGCATTATCGGAATGTTATAAAGGAGGTAGTATTATACCTGCATCTTTGTCAGCTACTGCTACTGCAGGTTCTACATCAGCATCAACTAATAACTCAGGTCGTAGTATTGATACTGGGTTAACATTTAATAGTGGTAGATTATTTGGTTACTCTAGATGGTCAGACAACGGAGCAGCCAATATTCAATCATGGTCTTTTACAGTTAACAAAACTGGTACTTATCACTACTATTTTGGGTATTACTATGGTGGTTCAGGTAACGCAAATACAGCTACAATTGTTATAGCGAAAAATGGTGTAAACACACTTAATCAAGGGTTAAGCTCTAACGACAGTACAGCAACTTATACTGGTAGTTGTGCAGCTAATGCAGGTGATACTATCTCAGGTTCTTTTACAGGTACATCTAACGGTTGGTCATCTAATACGTTTTATATTGGTGGTGATAGCTACAATACTAGAACAATAACTGTTGGAGCTAATGCAAACGTTCCTGCATCAGGAGCTATTAACCTTAATAACTTTTACGGCGCAACTAATTCAATATAAGAGGTTTTATTATGGCTACTTTACCTGTAAGAAATTTAGGTAGTTCAGGTCTTATTACAGATATGGACGCCCAAGATATACCTATGAGTGCCTTTTCAGATTGTCGTAATGTTGTATTTGATCAAGGTAGTGTCAAAAGATCTCCTGGCTTTAAACGTATATATGAACTTCCAGTAAGTGAAGCTGTTCCATGGTCTTCTGTTTCAGGTGATTATGATAGCTATGCATACACTTGGTACGGAGGTTTAGCTACAGACAATGCTGATCAAACAAGGCATATAGCTTCTTATTATTCACCTACAAATGGTGCAGTTCTTATTGGCTGTAATACTGATGGTAGTGTTTATGATTATGTTAATGGTGAGTTTGAAGATGTTAGTCCAGCTAATAGTACTACTTCTTCTGATTTAGTAGGGTGGACGCACAATCAAATCTCAGGTTTGTCTGTGGTTAATCGATATGGTTATAGCCCATACATTAGAGATATTATTTCAGATGCTAATTATTCAAAAATGACTGTTGGTGATTGGCCTACTACTGATTATGCAGTTTCAATGAGAACATTTAAAGATTTTATTATTGCACTTAATGTTTATGAAACTAATACACAAAAACATACTATGGTTAAATGGACAGATCCTATTGGCTATAGAGCAAGTAAATCAACTGGTGTTACATGGACATCTACATCAAGTAATAGTGCAGGTTCAAATATACTTGGGCAAGCTAAAACTCCAATTGAAGATGGCTTAGCATTAGGAAACGTATTTATAATATATACACAAACTGAAGCTGTTTTAATGGAATACACTGCTTCTACGTTAGTGTTTAACTTTAGAGAGTTATTTAATGACGATGGTGTTATTAATTTAAACTGTGTTTCTGAGGTTGGTGGTCAACATTACGTTTTTGGTTTTAATAACATTTATATGCATAATGGTAATGCTAAACAAAACTTAGCTACTAATGCTGTAAGAGATAGAATTTATAATGAGCTTGATAGAAGTAAATCAAGTAAATTTTTTGTTCACTACGATAACTCATTACAACTAATTTATTTTTGTTATGTATCTAGTGAAACTGATATTGGTTTTTCTAATAGTACATATTGTAATAAAGCTGCAGTTTATAACATGATTAATAAAACTTGGTCATTTATAGATTTACCAAATGTTGTTGGTGCTGCTTCTTTAAATATTAGTACAAATTTAGGTTTGTCTTCAGAAACTACTGAAATGGCAGTTATGGTTGGTGCCAGACAAACAGCAATTAATCATACCGGAAGTAGAGCATATGCATTAGATATGTTAGAAAATGGTCAATTAAGTGGAAATCAAGAATTAGAAACTATAAAGCCTGCGTTTGTAGAGCGATATGGTTTAGATTTAGATGAAACTCAAGCACCATTACGATCTGCTAAACATTTAAAAACTATCACACCTATAATAACAATGCCTAATACATCAGGTTCGTTGTCTATAAAAACTGGTTTTAGTGAATATTCTACTACTGCACCTCCAACTTATGCTGAAACTACTACTTACACGCCTTCGTCAATGTATAAACTTGACTCAAGGGCAAATGGTAGACTTTTAGCTTACAAAGTTGAAGAAACTGCAGGTGATGCATTTAATTTTTCAGGTGCAGATTTTGAGATTACATTAACAAGCAGGAGATAATATGTCTTACTCAATACTTAATGAGCAATACAAACTACAAAACCCTCCTCCAAACGATCCTGAGCAGTTAGTTTCTTATTTATATGAAGAATTAAAAAAACTATCTGCAGCTCAGGAAAGATTACAACAAATAATAACAGAAATCGACACTAGACTTACTGCAGGAAGTTTATAATGCACAGTTTAAGAGTGCCTGTAGTAAGGCGATGGTGTTATGTCATCTCGTTAGAGCATGTTCAACCAGATCTAACACTAATACATTGTGAAATCAAAACGAAATGGTCAAAACAAGTTGATATAGAATTAAAAGATGGTTGGTATTTATTAAAGTTATGCCACAAAGGTCCGATCCATGCAATGCACGATCCTAGCGACAAAAAACACGAAAAATTTTTAAAAAAGTTTGGTTTTAAATTTAAAGCAACGCTTGAAGATCAAATGGAAATATGGATATGGGAGAAATAAAAAATGGGTAGCTTATTTAAAGGTCCAAAGACCAATACAACTAGAAATGACCCTAACGCTGATGCTGCATTTAAAATGGCTCAACCACTATTAGATTATGCGTCTAATCAAGGTTTAAATTTTGGTCAAAATGCAATAGATGCTGGAGTATATTCAGGACCAACTTTTGCCGGTTTTACTGATTATCAAAATGCGGCTCAAACAGGTGCAGGTAATTATGCAAATAATGCTTCTAGTAATGCTAATGCAGTAAATGCAGCTTCTTTGAATAATTTAGCTAATACCGGAGACTTTGGTAAAGGCTTTGCAAATATGTTTTCAATGACCCAAAATCCGTTTGGTGCATTTAACATGGGAAATCAATTAGCTAATAGTGATATGGCTAATAACATGATTAATGCTTCTACAAGAGATATTGGCAGAAATTTATATGAAAATGCTCTTCCTTCTGCAAATAGAGGATATGCAGCAACAGGTAATATGAACTCAAACCGAGCAGGTATGCAAGATGCTATGCTTATGAGAGGTGCCGAAGATAGAGCTGCTGATGTATCTGCAGATATTAGAAACTCAATGTTTAACCAAGGTGTAAACCAATATAATACCAACTTTGGTCAAGGTATGAGTGCTTTAGGTGGTATGTCTAATGCTTTTAATAATAGTATTGCAAATCTTGGTACCGGTATGAATATGGACTCTCAAGGTATCAACATGCTTAATAAGTTTGGTACTTTAGGCCAAATGAATAATCAAGGTCAGATGGACGCAAATCAAAAGGCATTTTATGATCAGTTTAATGTTCCTATGAACCAACTTCAGCAAATGATGCAGCTTGCTTCAGGTAACCAAGGTTTCGGTGGAAGTACATCAGGCACATCACAAGAAAACCCATCAACAATGCAAAATATAGGTAATATTATTGGTATTGCTTCAATGTTCTGCTGGGTTGCTAGAGAAGTATATGGACCTGAAAATCCTAAGTGGCTTGAGTTTAGAGAATATATGGTTGAAAGAGCACCTTGGTGGTTGAATAGACTTTACTGGAAATTTGGTCAAAGGTTCGCAGCTTTCATTAGCAATAAACCAAGAACTAAAAAGTTTCTTGAAAAAATCATGGATAAATTGGTGGAGGCGTAAATGGGTAAATTATTTGAAGGTGGTTTATTCGACAATAGTGGGCCACAAATTAATCCCGATCCAAATTTAGGCATGGGTAACAACAACATGCTTCCTCCTAATTCACCTCAAAGCATGATGTCTAATATGCACGACCAAAATGCAATGTTAAAAATGTATGAGCAATATAATAAGCCTTCTTTTTCTCAAAAATTAAGCGATCTTGGAGCTGCGTTCAGAGCTGCAGGTGCAGCACCATCTCAGCAAGGTCAATTATGGAACCAATTAACCCAAACTAGAACTAATCGTACATCAGATATTAGAAATAGGTTTAGACAACTTCAACAAGATAAGAGGCAAAACAAACTTGATAAACAAAATCTTGATCAGCAAAACTTTACAAATACTTTGTCAACAGACAAGTTTGATTTTCTCAAAGATCAGTACAATACTAAACAAGATCAGCTTACTGAAAAAAATGCACTCATTGGTAGTAACTTTAATTACACTGTTGGCCAACCTGAAGGTACGGTTAATAAATCAATTGAAGTTATGGATCAAATGGGTAACCCAGAAACTATTTTCCCTGGCGATCCACGCTACAACTATTACAACTCTGCTCTCAAAGCTAAAGAAAAAGCAGTGCTTGATAAACTTAAAAGAAAAGCTACAGGTATTGATATTAAAGGTAAAAAAGATGTTATCTTTGATAAAGAAACAGGAAAATACAGATACTTAAACTCTGGTGAAATTTCTCGTGATAAAGCGTATGCTACACAATATGAAAAGCAACGTCCTGCGCAAGCTGCAGCTAACGTAGCAGTTTTAGATGGTATTGCAAACGAACTTAGTACTGGTGGTGATATTGATAGTTGGTGGGAAAGAACACAAGCTATTGTAGATCCTGATGGTGACTTAGGTTTAAGAAAAATCTTTGGTCAAAAAGGTTTAGATATACAACAACGTATTGAAGGTATTGTTCAGCAATCATTAAGAGAAACTTTAGGTGCTCAGTTTACTCAAACAGAAGCATTTAGATTGATTTCACGTTCTTATAACCCAGCATTAAAACCTCAAGTAAATGCTAAACGTTTAAAAATGGCAGGTTTAGTAGCTCGTAAATTAATTGAGTTAAATAAAGCTAAAGCAGATCATTTTAAAGAAAACAAAACTTTAGCAGGTTATAAAGTAGATTATTCTGGTGAAATTAAGCAAATGGAAAATATGCTTGCAAATCTATATGCAGAAACTGAAAAAACTGGTTCATCAAATGTATCAGGTAATAGATCTGTTGGTGGTAAAGCCTCTACTGGCATAAATTTCAGAATAAAAAATCAAAATTAAATAAAATCTATGGAGACGCCTATGGCTATGATCGAGCTTGAAATCGATGGCTATGGTACTGTTGAAGTTGATGAAAAATTCAAAAAATTATCAACTGCAGACCAACAAAAGACCGTTGAAGAAATAGTCCAATCTATGTCTCCAAAAGACACTAGTTTGTCTACTGCATTTCAGCACGGTGATCTTAAATCAATGGCTAATACTCAAGAATATGCAGGTAATTTAGAGCAAGTTATTAATGATTCATTTGTAGGAGACTCCCAACGTTATTTACAAGAAAATATAGGTAATCCTGTTAGAGAATTTTTTGGCTTTGATCCTTTAAATCAAAATGCAATGTCTGATAAAGCAGCTCAAGATAAATTTGCTACTGCAGAAATGTTAAATAAAAAAGCTGATGCTTTAAACTATAAATCACTAACTACAGATGACGTTACAGGTATTGGATCAGGTATTCAGTATGGTGCACAAAAAATGGCTGAGTCATTACCATATATGATGACAGCTGTTGCTCCTGTTCCAGGTTCTTCTGCTGCATTAATGTCAGGTGAAGCATTTCAAGAAGTAAAAGATATAGAAGGTGTAGACCAAGCTACTAAAGTATCTGAAGCAGGTGGTGCAGGAATACTTATGGGTGTTCTTGAAAATATTGGTGCCGGTTTTGTAATGAAACTTATACCAAGTGCTGTCAAAAGCTCTGGTGCTAAAGGTATTTCATCATGGCTTACTGCTAATGGTTTTGGTCGTATTGCTACTGCATTTACAAAAGCTGCAGCCGCTGAAGGTTTAACCGAAGTAGGTCAAGATATAATTAAAATGGGTACTGCTGCCAATTTAGGTAAAGACTATACTGCTGACGAAGTTAAAAGAAATTTAAAAGAGTCATTTTTTGCAGGTGCTGCCGGTGGTGGTGGAACTAGAGGTGGTGCTCAAACTATTGTTGAAACTGTTAAAGGTACCAACGCAGCTATTGATGCTTTTCCTAGTGGTTACAAAAAGATTGTAAAAGCTGACGAAGAAGCTACTGCTGAAGTTGTTAGAGATTTAGAAAAAACATCTGAAGGTCAAGATAGAAACAATAAAAAACTAGATGATGCAGACGCAAATTTAGATGACTTACATACACAGTACCAAGCTGAAATAGATGCTTTAGTTAAACAAAAGAAATTAAATAAAAATAATCCAAAAGTAAAAGTTGCACTTAAAAGAGCAAAAAATAAAGTAAAGAATTTAGCATCTAAAGATGACATAAAATTACTTACAGATGCTGATCCTCAAATAGGTGCTCTTGCAAGAAAACTGAACGTAATTACTCGTTTTAAGCAAGAAGGTGTTAAAGGCGGTGTATCTAAATTTACTGATTACTTTAATCCTCTTAATTTAGGTCGTGGCAAACTAGGTATAAATATAAATAGTGGAAGAGCATTAGGTGCAGGTGCGTTAGCATATATGAATCCAATTGCTTCAGCTACTACTATTGCAGGTGGTCGAGTTATTGATGCTTTAACTGGATCTCGCAATAGAGTTTCAAAAGCAATAAGGCAGTATCAAAATGCTGCAGGAATTAATATAGAACCTACTAATGATAATAGTGTTAATGTTAATCCTACAACACCTACTCCAATAACTCCGGTTATACCTGTACAACCTACAAAAGAAAAACCTAAAAGAGGTGCTAAAGGTAAGAAAAAAGTAGAAAAAGAAACTACTACAACTACTGCTCAAGATCCAAACGGTGTTCCTGATTATGTTAAAAATCCATTAGCATATAAAGAAGCTGTAAATAGAGCAGTTGAAATGTCAAATGCTGCTGTTAAAGCTGCACCCAACGATGCTTTAAAAGTGGTTGTACTTGATATTGCAAATCAAAGAACACCTGCTCTTAAAAAAGCAAAGTTTGAGCAAGCTAAAATGCAATATCCTGAGCATGCTACATTTTTAGATCAAGTAGTAGAACCTATGACACAGTTTGGACCTAAGGAAGTCGATACTGAGTCAGTTGTGCAAGAGTCAAGATTTCCTTCAGTAAATGAATTAAAATCTGAAGCAGAAAACTATTATGGTGAGCGTGTAGAAATATTACATCATGGAACAAGTAAAGATACTGCTCAAACAATAGAGCAACAAGGCTTTAATGGTTCTGCTTTTATGACTGCAATACCAGAAAAAGCTGATGGTTTTGCTCAAGATTATAGAGGTCAACCTGACAATGGTAGAACTACTACAATATGGCCAAGATCTGTTTTTGAAAGATTAGTTAAAAATGGTTTAATTAAACGTAATACTATGGAAGGTAATGCTACACAATTAGTACAATACGAAGTAGCACCAGAAGCTATTAATCAAGCTTATGATACAGTTAGAACTAGATCATTATTTAAACCTAATAATAAATTATCAGACAAAGATAAAGCTGCTTTAATTGCTAGAGCTTTAACTGAAGGTTTTAAGGTTAATTATAATTCATCTCAAAACTCTTTTATAAGAAGACAGCAGTTAATTAATCTTACTAAAGATGCTGATAAAACTACTGTTCTTCACGAAATATTTCATGCAGTTGAAGATCGTTTAAGTAAAGCTGAAATGGACAAACTTAAGTCTCACCCTTTATACGATGCTGTTAAAAAAGAAGTGCAGGAGTTATATCCTGAATTATCTTCGATTGCTCAAGAAATGGAAGTATTAGCTGAGATGTCGGCTAGACTTGAGAATGCAAGATATAACGAAGTTGGACCAAAGTATATTTTAGGTAAAATTAAAGACCTTATTGAAAGGTTTTTGTCATTACTTAAAGGTGATGGTTTTATGACTGTTAATAGTGTTTTAGATAACATCTACACAGGTAAAACATATCAACAAGGCATAAATGAAGAATATGCTGAAATGATGGTTCCAACTACTCAGTTTGCTAAAGTAAAGCACGGAAGTCCTATGCTTAAAAAGCGTAGAGAAGATTTAGATAAAATTCAAAAAAATGCTATTGAAATAGAAAAAAATAGAGAAGTTATTGATGCAGCATTTAATGAAAAAATAGAAAATCTTGCTAATAACTTAGATATAGAAGGTATTAATGCTAATACTTTAAAAGCTATTTTAGGTCAAATAACACCTGATACAGACGTTTCTATGTTAGCTGTTGCTTATCTTAAAGCTATTGATTTAATGGAACCAAACGGTCGTATTGTTGATTTAGTTGAAACCAAAGAAGGCAATGAAGTTGAAGAAGCATTAGCTCCTCATCGCGAAAACTTTTTAATTATAATGAAAGCATTACAAGAAAGTGGTGCAATAAGTGATTTTGAAGTTGCATTTAGAACAAGTGCTGGCGGTGTAATGTATCCAATTTATACGGTAGAGCCAAAAGACTCTGCTTTGAAAAATAAAGCCGATCAAAATAATGCTCGTAAATACGTTAACAGAGCTACAAAAGAACCTCGTACAGAAAAGCCAAAAATAAATGGTCACCCATTAGGAAGTTACGACAATACTGTTGAATTTATAGAAAGAGAGCAACAACAGCCTCTAGTTATAAACGACATGATATACAAATTACTTGCGGGCATGATGACTAAACCAAGGCATTATAGAGGATTAGATTTAGTCTTTAAAAAAGATGGAACTACTGATAGTGCATATACGTTGGCTGCTGCAGAAGCATTAAAACAATATGAAGATAACCAAACTGATAAAGGTGGTATGTCTCCAGTTTATATGCTTAGACGCGCTCAAGATAGATTACGTATAGATACATTAAATGGTTCTGCTTCATACCAAGGTAAAGCCGGTAAAGCAATATGGGAATTTCCAAACTGGAGACCATTAGGCGCAACTGGTTTTGAAAGTTTCTTACACTCTATTAGAGATCATTTAGGTATAGGTAATGAAATTCCATACAACCAAAGAGCAGGAATTTTATTTGGTACAGTTCAGCAATACATGGACTTAGCAGGAAGACCTAGATCAGAATTTTTAAATGATGAAGATCTTAATATGCCTTTAATTGATTACTTGGTTGCAGGTTCAAAAATGAAAGGTGGTAACATCTTCGCTTATCAGCGAGGTGGTGCTCCAATGATTTTTAACGATAAAAGAGATGCAAAAACTATTTATCAGAAAAATCATGCTGTTTTTGATGTATCAGATCACGGTTTTGAAATACAAAGATTAGCTGTAGAAATTGGAAGAATGAGAGCATTTTTAGAAGGTAAAGACGCTTCATTTAAGAAAATACCTACAAGTGAATTATTTCAAAATGAAGAAGCAATAAACTTACTTCAAGGCTTTAATTCAGCTTATCCAGTATGGTTTGATGGTACTTCTTCGGCATATCAGTTACACGCCGCACTTACAGGAGACCCAGGACTATCTCAAGTAGCTAATTTACTTAGCATGGATCCTGATGCACCTGGAGGAGATTTATACAGACTTCCTGCAGATCATATACAAGAAGTAACTGGTTTAGGTGCAACTAAATCTCGTAAAGTAGCAAAGAAATTCTTAGCTAATAGAAGATCATATGGACAAGTAAAAATAACTGCTAGAGGTGCAGGGTTTGACGAATTAGCTAAACAATTACCTGAACAGTTTAATGACATGAAAGATCCTGAACAAAAAGAAACTCTTAAAAATATTCAAAATAAATTAGAGTTAATTTTTGATCAAAATTATCCTGGTGCTGCAATGGCTGAAGGAATAGCAAAAGCTATAGCTTCAACTATGTTTGATTTATATGGTAAAGATAATTTTGCAGTTCGTGTTCCATTACCTGACGGTGACGTTTCTGTATATACTGGTAAATTACCTGATAGTACAAAACGAAGAGTTAATTGGGAAATTGGTAAAGATAAAAAGATAGGTGTTCCAGTATATCAAGATAAACTTGCAATTACTGGTTTTGCAGCTTTCTTAAATCACTCATTAGATGCTTACGTACAAAGAGCGTTAGCTAAAAGATTACGAGATCGTGGTGTTCCAGGCTTTATGCATACACATGATGCATTTGCTACACACCCGGTTCATGGTCAAGAAATGAGAGAAATATATCATGAAATTTTATTAGAGATTGCTTCTTCTCCAATTTATGAAGAAGTAGTTAAAGCTAATGGAATTGATCCTGATTCAGTAACTGTAAAGTACAATGTTCAATCTGAAGAAGGTTCGGTAAAGCAAGAAATGTCTTTATCAGAAATTCTTAATCTTATTAGACAAATGAAAGACGCTACGTTTAGCAATAATTCAGGCATAAACTACTATGCCTTGTCTTAAGTGTGACGAATTAATTTAAGGAGAGTAAATTGAAAGTAAACGAATATTTTAAATTGTTAGAAAATTTCGATTATATGTGGGCAGACAATAGACTTACCGTAAAAGGTAAAATAGCTATTGGTCGTGAATTTGTAAATTCATTACCACCTGTTCAGATGGTTAGATCCACAATAAATATTAGAAATTTTTTAGTAGAATATTTTGTAAATACCATTAATGGAGCAGCTGATGCAGAAGAGGCAAAGCAGGGCAAAGTGGAAACCAGTAGTGGGAGCAAAATGGACGGAAAAAAATCTGCACAAGCACCCAAACAAACTTCTAAAGGAAAAAGGCGGTCCTGAGTATGAAAGACTTTGCGAGCATCTTCGAACAATGGCTAGGACTAAAGCAGGTCGCCCAAGTGGGTTACCTGACGGGTGGGGTAAAAAACAAAAAGAACTTGCCGAAGAAAGAGCCAAAATTAAAACAAAAGCAAAAGAGAAAGTAGATAAAATGATCGAACAAGGATTATTACCTGATGATGACAATATTGCTAAAAGAGCAGTCACAGTCCTACTCGAAATTGCTGAAGGTCCTGATGCTGCTAATACAAAAGCAGGCGCAGCAAAGGCATTACTAGAGTTTACAAAGCAAAAACCTGTAAATAAATTAGAAGTAAAGGCAGTCGCTGAAGAGTGGTTGGCAAGTTTAGATGAACCAAAAAGCATTGACGATACGAAAGCAATTGAGGGATAATTTTGAATTTTATTCTAAAAACTGTTTAAAAATACGTACTAAAGATGGTGATGTTGTAAATTTAAAACCCAATATCGCACAATCACAATTACTAAATATCATAAATACTCAATATGAAAAAGAAGGCAAAATTCGTGTTATAATTCTTAAAGCTCGTCAAATGGGATTATCTACTATGGTAGGTGGTTGGTTATATTGGTGGCTATCACAACGTAAAGCACAAAGAGGTATGGTTGTTACACATCATGCTGACTCTACAAGAGCTTTATTTGATATGACAAGAAGATACCACGATAACTGTCCTGAACCAGTTAAACCTCACACAAAGTACTCATCAAGAAAAGAAATAAACTTTAACTTTCTTGATAGTTCTTATGTTGTTGCTACTGCAGGTGGTGACTCAATTGCACGAGGAGAAACTATTACAGTTTGTCATTTATCAGAATTAGCTTTCTGGTCTCCATCGACGGCTGAAGAAAACTTTAATGCTATTATGCAAGCAGTACCAAATAAAGATAATACTGCTGTATTTATAGAGTCTACGGCTAATGGTGTTTCAGGTAAATTTTATGATTTATGGAGAGGTGCTATTGAAGGCACTAATGGTTTTATTCCAGTATTTTTACCTTGGTTTATTCAAGATGAATATGCTGAACAAGCACCAGAAAATATGGATTACACACCTGATGAATTAGAACTTAAAAAAGAACATAATTTAACAGATGACCAATTAGCATTTAGACGTAAAAAAATAGCTCAAAACGGTATTGACTTATTCAGACAAGAATATCCAGCAAACGCTGATGAAGCATTTTTGACATCTGGTAGACCTATTTTTAATCCTGACCAAATTATGGAAATGATTGATAAATCAGAACCAGTAAAGCAACGATTAGCATTAGAAGAAGAAACATGGAATGTTCACCCAAGAGGTGAATTAGTTTTATACAAAGATGTTGATCCTGCAGGTATTTATACAATAGGTGCCGATGTTGCTATGGGCATTAGAGGTGGAGATTATTCTGTAGCTCAAATACTAGATGAAAATAAAAATTTAGTAGGAACGTATAGAGCACATGTTCACCCTGATTACTTTGCTACAATTTTATATCACTTAGGCGAATTTTTTAATAACGCATACATAATTGTTGAAAGTAATTCACACGGATTACTAACATGTACTCGTTTATATAAAGATTTTGAATATACAAATTTTCATATTGAAATTGTAGTAGACAAAATGAGCGACAAAGAAATGACTAAACTAGGTTTTCAAACGACAGCTAAATCTAAACCATTAGTTATAAATGAATTAAGAGCATCTTTAAGATTAAATGAGATGACAATTAATGACAAAGTAACTCTTAGAGAATTACTAACATATATTGAAACAGAAACTGGAGCTATGGAAGCTGAAAGTGGTTGTTTTGATGATTGTGTAATGGCTTTAGCATTAGCAAATTATGGTCACCAACAAGGTTGGAAACCAACAGAAATTAATAATAACTTTTATTCGGAGGCGATCTGATGGCAGATTTTGAAGCATTATCAGAAGATGAACTTGTTGCACTTTGCAAAGATGAAATCAAAGGTTCTATAGGATATTCTGATAGTGATTTAAGTAATGAGCGCGAAAAAATAATGCGCTATTATCACGGAGAACTTCCTAAAAGACAATCTAATGGTAACAGCAGTTATGTATCTCAAGATGTTTATGACGGAGTTGAAGGTTTAAAAGCATTACTTTTAGAAACGTTTTCAGCTGGTACAGACGTAATTGAATTTACACCTCAAGGTCCTGAAGACGTTGAAATGTCAAGAGTTTGTACTGCATACACAAATTACGTATTACACAGACAAAATGATGGCTTTTCGATTATGAGAGATGTCATGCATGACGGACTTATGTCTCGTACAGGTATTGTAAAAGTTTATTGGGAAGAAAAACTTGATGAAATAGAAGAAGAGTTTAAAGGTTACACTTCTGAAGAACTAGATCAAGCTCTTGTCGATCCATCTATGGAATTAGGTAAATTTACCGAAAAAGATGGAAAGTTTAGTGGTACGTTTATTAAAAGTACAGACAACAGCAAAGTTGTAATAGATGTAATTCCACCTGAAGAATTTATTATAAATCCAATGAGTAAAAATATTGAAGATGGTTTTGTAGCTCATAGAAAATCTATGCGTAAAACTGATTTAATAAAAATGGGTTTTGATGAAGATTTAATTGAAGGTATAGGATCAGACGAAGATCCATTAGGTAAAAATTATGATGAAAAATATTATCGTCATGAACAAATTGGTCCTACTTCTGTAAATTTAGATGAGCATCATAGACAAGAACAAATGAAAGAAATTGTTGTTTATGAAGCATACGTAGAAGCTGATATGGAAGGCGAAGGTATTAGTAAACTATATAAAATACTAATAGCTGGTAATACACTTCTTGAATATGAGGAAGTTGATAGAAGACCATTTATAGTATTTACACCAATACCTGTAGCACATAGGTTTCATGGTGAAAATTTTGCTTACAAATTATTGCCTACTCAAAATGCTAGAACAGTCTTAATGAGATCAATATTAGATCATAGTTCTGTTACTACAAATCCTCGTTACTTAGTAACTAAAGGATCATTATTAAACCCTAGAGAATTACTCGACAATAGATTAGGAGGCATTGTTAATGTCACTCGCCCTGACGGTGTATCACCCTTACCTCAGAACCCACTTAACCCATTCATATTTCAAACCGTTCAAAAGTTGGAAGAAGATGGTGAAAATACTAGCGGCATTTCAAAGCTCTCGCAAGGTCTCAACAAAGACGCCATATCTAATCAAAATTCACAAGGAATGGTTGAGCAACTCGTTAATCTTTCACAACAACGTTCCAAGATCATTGCAAGAAACTTCGCAAATAATTTCTTAAAACCTTTGTTTCTTGAAATATATAGACTTTGTATAATTCATGAAGATAATCAAAAGATTATAGATGTTGCAGGAGCGTACGCTCAAGTTACTCCAAACCAATGGCACCATAGACAAGATGTTGAAGTAGCATTTAAATTAGGTTACGGAGAAACTGAAAGAGAAGCAGTTAAGTATAATACTATACACGCTCAGTTATCACAAGATCCAGGATTACAATCTAATTATGGTATGAAAGAACGATACAATATGGTTCGTCAATCATTGTTAGCTCAAGGTATTAAAGATGTTGATACATACTTAATACCACCAGAAAAAGTACAACCTCCACAACCATCGGCTCAAGAGCAAATGCAACAGCAAATTGCTATGAAGCAAATGGAGATGGAAGAACGTAAAATAGCAGTTCAAGAACAAAGATTAGCACTTGATACTGAGGAAGCTAAATTCCGTATGGAATTAGAAATAGCTAAGTCAGAAGCAGAAATAGCTAATATGAGTGTTGAAGCTGAAAGAAAAGATTTTGACTCTGAAACTAAAGCAGATGTTGCTTACGAAGAGTTGAAGTTACTTAAATCGCAACCTAAGGAACAGACTACAGGTATTGTAAGTCCTAATTCCTAATATTTTAAGGAGAGATATATGAGTGCGAATGAAGAGCAATTGGTCAATCAAGGCCAAGAAGCTGAGCAGCTTTTAAAAAACGAAAGTTTTAATAAAGTTGTTAAAGGATTACTAGATCAATATGTTCAAGTATTCTTTAATACTGATCCATCGCAAGGTGACGAGCGAAATATTGCTTATTATAGTGCACGATCAGTTCAAGAAGTCATTAATACTTTAAATCAACAAGTACTAATGAAAAATCAAATTTTAGAAAAGAATGAGGAATAGAAATGTCAGAGACTACAAATGCGTCTGCTGAAAAATCACCTTTTGATGCTTCTTTTGGTTCGTCCGAAGAAGCAGAAAATGCCTTTATGTCTCAGTGGGAATCCGCTGAAAAGCCAGAAGAAAACGAGACTAAAGACGACGCTAAACCTGTTGATGAAGTTAGAGCAGCAGAAGAAGCGCCTGATCAAGAAGAAGTTAAAGAAGAAAAAGCAGACCTTAAAGAAGAAGACTCAGATCAATACGAATATGTAACTGTTGAAGTTGACGAAGATGGCAATGAAACTATTGTCGACGAGGAAACACCTAAAGCTATTATTGCTGAAGATAATATGGTTACAAAAGTTAAAGTAGGAAATGACGAGTTAGAAGTATCTGTTAAAGATCTTAAACGATTACATGGTCAAGAAAAATCTCTAACAATAAAATCGCAAGAAGTTGCTACTCAACGAAAAGCACTTGAAGACAAATCATTACAATACGAAGCGTCCTTACAAAAGCTTATGGAAAAAGCTCAGGATCGTTATAAGCCATACGCAGAAGTCGACATGTTAGTGGCTGCAAAAACTATGAGTGATGATGACTTTATGCAATTAAGACGAGAGTCTCAAATGGCTAAAGAAGATTTAGATTTTTTTACTCAAGAAGCATCTAAGTATGCTCAACAAGTAAAAAATGACTATCATAAAAGACTTCAAGAAGAAGCATCAAAAACTATAAAGGTACTCCAAGAACGAGTTCCTGATTGGTCTCAAAACTTATACAGTGATGTTAGATCATACGCTATTAATCAAGGTTTAACAGCTGAAGTTGTCGATACTATTGTCGAACCTACAGCTATAGAAATGATGATTAAAGCTATGAGATACGATCAAGGTAAAAAAGTTGCCACACAAAAAAGAGTTGTGAGGAAACAAAAACGAGTTTTAAAATCAGGTACTAGTAATCCAACCACAGCTAAAAAAAGACAAAGTGACGCTATGGATAAATTACATAGATCAGGATCTACCGATGATGCAACAAATGCTTTTCTATCAAAGTGGCAAAAATAAATTAACGTCATTTTTAGAGAAGGATAAAATTAAATGGCTACATGGCAAACCTACCAAGAAGTAGGTATAAAGGAAGATATTTCAGATATTATCTCTAATATTTCTCCAACCGCGACACCTTTCCAATCATCAATTGGTAAAGAAAGCGTAAGTAATACTTTGTTTCAATGGCAAGAAGATTCACTAGCTTCAACTGCAGAAAATGCAAGAGTTGAGGGAGCTGACTTTTCTGACGCTACATTAACACCAACTACTATGAGATCAAATTATACTCAGATTCAATCTCATACTATTAAAGTCTCAGCAACTTCAGATGCAGTCGATGCATACGGAAGGGCCAAAGAGACAGCCTATCAACTTTCAAAGAAAGCAGCAGAATTCAAACGAGATATAGAATTCAACTTGGTAGGTAATAGAGCAACTGGTGGTAATAACGCTGCAGTCGGTAACGCTACTACTGCAAGATTTACTGCTAACTGTTGGGGTAATGATGCAGCTTCAAATGCAATGATTGCAAATAAAGTTGATGCAGGTACTTCAGCAACACTATCTGAGGCTAATATATTGTCTCTAGGTGATGCTCTTTATGATGATGGTGCAGAAGCATCTATCCTTATGATTAAGCCTGCTGACTCAACTGTTATTGCTGGATATACTCGATCAGCAGTTGGAAGTGGAAACGCTAGACAAGAGCACTTTTCAAACGGTGGTAGAACTCTTGTGAACGTTGTTGATGTATATATTTCTCCATACGGTGAATATAGAGTTGTAATGAATAGGTTTATGAGACCTGACGTTGCATTCTTATATGATCCTTCAGATTGGAAAATAGCAGAACTACGTCCAATGACTAGAGAATTACTTGCTAAGACAGGTGATGCAGATACCCACGCATTGGTAACTGAATATGGCTTAAAGCACGCTAACTATAACTTATCCGGTTATATTTACGACTTAGCTTAATTAATTATGGGGCGTCTTGATTTAGCTCTCCTTGCAAGGCGTCCCATTATTT
>Ga0213869_10000318_pt1 | contig 39755 bp, 59 predicted proteins | sample PICome_10_FD_160083 | JGI IMG/M metagenome (GOLD analysis project Ga0213869, IMG submission 160083) | Coastal seawater microbial communities near Pivers Island, North Carolina, United States - PICO132 | ecosystem: Environmental > Aquatic > Marine > Coastal | place: USA: North Carolina...
TCTAGTTCAGATATGACAGGAGCAACGAACACTACTAGACCAATTTATCCAATGGGTTCAACTGTTAATGGTTTAATTAATATTAGTGCAAATACTCAATATGGAAGAAAAAGTGGAAATAGTGGAATATTACCTACAACTAATTATGGTTATGCAAGTACTCGTAATGCAGATACATTGTATTACAAATTAGCACAATCAGGTGATGACAGAAACTATATGTTTTCAAATTACACAAATAGTAATCTTAATCAAGGTGGTTTTTATGGTTGGGGTTCTGGTGTTCACAATAATTATGCTTGGATAGCAAGTACAGGCGATAGTGTTTCAACAGTAGCTTTTTACGTTAGATAATAATGCCTAGAAAAAAGATAACTCCAAAAGAGTATAGCGAAGTCGCTACTGGTTTATAATGAAAGTGCTGCTCATAATGTTTATGTGCAGCAGCGTAAATTCTATGTGTTTGGATCCTCATCCATTATCATATCACGACACACACTATGATTGCCTACAAGCTGGTTATGAAGAGTCTGCAAATAAACTAAAACAAATAGGTAAAAAAGAAACTAACAAGCACGAAATTTATATAAAGTTTTCGTGTACTTTGGAGAAAGTAAGTGACGCGTAAACGTAAAACAACATCTAAAAATCAAGAAGATATGAATGCTTTAAAAATATCTTACCATGAAAAGGTTTGCCAGGAGCGCATGAAAACTATTTTTAAAGTATTAGATGAAATGCGAAAAGACGTTAAAGAATTAAAAGCCGATATGAATCGGGGTAAAGGTGCCGCTGCAATTATAATATTAATTGGAGGTTTACTTGGCTCGATCTTTTACTACTTCACGAAATAGAAATACCGCTGCCGTAGGCTTATCGAATGAGCTGCTTGCTCAATCTCATTTTGCAAAGGATCCAAACTTAATTGTTTTTATTCCTGCAGGTGGTCGTGGACCAATCGATATACTTACGCTTAACATCAAAACAGGGGAGTACCAAGCTTATGACGTTAAGACTCAAAACTATCGAAGATCTGGAACAAAGATCTATCGAGCTAAAACAAAAGAGCAAAATAAACTAGGTGTCAAAATTCTTAACTTTGACCCAGAAAAGGATAAATGATTTATGGATGATGTTAAAGAAAGAATCAAACAACATGAGGGGTTTAGGCGTTCTGTCTATTCCGATAGCTTGGGTTTCGCTACTATTGGTTATGGTCATTTGGTATTACCTACCGATAACTTTGTTGAGGGTGTGGAATATTCTAAAGAAGAGCTTGATGCTGTGTTTGATAAAGACTTTCAAATTGCTCTCACTTCTGCTGATGAGCTGCTGGAAGAAATAGATCCTAACGAAAAGTTTTCTACAGTTAGAGGTATAATTTGTGAGATGTGTTTCCAACTTGGTAAACCTCGTACTAGCAAATTTAAAAAAATGTGGGAGGGTATTAGAGCTGCAGATTATAATAAAGCTGCGGATGAGATGCTTGATTCCAACTGGCATAAACAAACTACTAGAAGATGTGAAGATCTAGCTGAGCTTATGAGGAGCTGCGCATGATCCATCTATTAAAGATATTTAATAATCCTGTCACAAAACTTGTATTAAATAAAGGATCTGAATATTTAAAACATCGTGCAGAAAAAGTTAAAACAATTAGAGCTGCTGAAATTGAGGCTGCAAAGGATACAGATCTAGCTCGTATCAAAAGCCAGGATACCTCGATCAAGGATGAGGTGTTAATGTTCTGGCTAATCGGGATGCTGACTACTGGTTGGTTTCCAGGTACTAGAGATAATTTTAGAGAGTGGGTATCTATAATTAATGATTTGCCAGACTCAGTTTGGTATCTGGTTATTATAGTTTTCACTGCAAGCTTTGGTTCCAAAGTTACTAAGTCTGTTCTTGATCGAAAGAAAAAGTAAATGGCTAAGCAAAAGTTTACACACTTTATACCAAGGGATAAACCTAAGAAGCGGGGACCAGGCGCACATAAAAAATCTAAAAATAAAAACGAAAAACGTCAACAGAAACTTACAAGATACAAGGGTCAAGGCAGATGAAAATAAATGACAACACTAATATTTCTCTTCCGTTAAGGAATTTAATTGCATTATGTGTAGCCGTTGGTTTAGGAATTATTGGTTATACAGAATTGACAGCCAGGCTAACAAGCTTAGAGACTTCAAGAGAATTACACCAGGCAGATCTATTAAAAAAATCTGAGCAGCTCCCAACGGATCAAGAACAATTTATGCTGCTAGAACACTTAGCGTCTCAAGTAGAAAGTATCCAGGGAGAGATGGAACTTATGAGAAATAACAATGTCAACATAACTTACGCTATGAAAGATATAGAAAAAATAAAAGAAAGTCTTGAAAATATAAAAGATAAAGTAAGAGCTAACGGGACCCATTGATGGAACAAGTAGTTATAGCTTTATTACTCCTGGTCAACAATGAGATCAAGGAGGCAAGAATACAAATTGATTTAAGCAGCTGTTTAAAAGGTAAACGCCTGGCGAACAGATCTGTATCAAACAATGTAGAATATAGATGTATTAAAACAAAAGCTGAGCTTGAAAAAAATATAGACGGCTCATACTCAATCAAAAAATTAATAATGGAATAATGATAGATAGATTTATATATAATTGCTTTGCAGCTCTAGACACTTTTTCTAATTTCTTATTTGGTTGGATGGAACCCAAGTATTGTAAGTGTAATATCAATACTGGATCTAAAAGAAAATGTAAGAGATGTGGATACAAAAGAATAATTAAATAAACTTGTGTTAAACTTGTGTAAAAATTATGTTTCAAACTGAAACATGATTGTAAAATAAAGCTTATTGTATAGGTATATTTGCTAATACTTTTTAATCTAAAACAGGTTGTTTCTGTTGATAGCAAATAATAGTATTAGATTTAATGGTCGGTTTTCTAAACCGAGGGTCGGAGGTTCGAATCCTCCAGGGCGCACCATTTATCTAACTTTTTTGATTTAGTGAATTTATTTGTGTAGGATTTGTGTAAGCGGGGATAAGAATCCCCGCCTTTTTTTTTGCTTAAGACTTATTAAAAGTATCTTGGTAAGCCATTTCTCGTTCAAGCTTTGGCAGCATCGGAGCATAATTTCTTTGCAGCCTTTGCTCTTCCTGGATATTGAGATCTATCTCTTTCCATTTCTTGTGGATCATGCCATGTTTTGTATGGTCTATATTGGCAAGTAGATCCTCTGGTTTACCAGCAAAAAATTTATTAATATCATATCCCTCAGTTTTACATAAGAAGAATAGCCTATCAGCTGATATGCCGTTAGCTGCTTTCTCGTACTTCTGTATCTGTTGGAATGTCACGTTTTGTTTTTCTGCTATCTTAGATTGCGTCTTAACATTTGGAATCGTTTTAACAGATCCGTCTCCATGTTTAATGATCTTATCTAAGTGTCTCATCGCAAACATAACTTTTGCTATATTTGCTTTCTCAAGTAGTATTGCGCTAATAATCATTAGCTCCTCCATTGGTTATTAGATTATTTAGTGCAGCGGTTCTTTTGTTTTTATTCAAATCAGATAAAGGCTTTTGATAGAAACCTTTAAATGTTTTCAATTCTTTTTCCCATCCATATCTTGCAGCGAATGAGGCATCATCCAAGACTCTCTTAGCGTACATAACTGATGCGCTAAACTTTCTAAAAGGAGAGGCTCCCTTGTGCCATTCGACTCCAACTCTAGCAGCTGCTTTCTTAACTACATCTGCAGCATATTCTTTTCTGTATGGAAAGACTCTTCTGTATTGTCTAGCAAAAGTCTTAGGATTAATTTGTATATCCATCCAGGCTTTTAATAACTGATACAATGTTGCAGTAATTTGAACCTGTCTTTTTCTTTTATCTGTCTTTAAATAGTTTGGTCTAAAAATACTATCTCCATCCAGTGAGTGTTTAACATCGATCACATAGAATCCTTGCTCCTCATCCTGGTAAACATCCTCGTAGCAAACACCAAGAGCAGCGCTTAGCTCTATTCCAGTTTCTGCTAACATGTGGACCCATGCTTTTTTACCTGGGTGTGTTTCTGAATTAATCATATTAAAGACTTCATTAGATTTAGGCAGCCAGTTATCTTTAGGTGCAGCTCTGTTTTCTAATTGTCTAGGATGAAATTCAAATGCTAAGATCTCTTCAATCTCTATGTTCCATTCCTGGTCTTTACAAAAGATCAAAAAGTTTTTGAAATATCTTAATGCTCTATTGACTACAAGCTTACCTATCTTTTCTTTGGTTCTGATACCATTGGATACCTTACAGCTCGTTAGTAAGCCATGCTTAGTGCTTAGAGCGCCATGTTTAAAATCTGATGCCTTGTACTCATCTAGGTACGTTTTGCTAATATACGGCTGGATATGGGACTCCAATATAGAGATATATCCATCTTTAGTCTTAGATTCTAGATCTGGCTCTGAATTTATAGATTTAAAGTATTCTTTAAAAGCATAGTCAAAAGTAATTCTATTAGTCTTAACTGGTTCCATTTTTATACCCAGCTCATCTAGTGATTTTGTTAAACAATCCTTTTCAAATTTGATTGCCTCTCTTTTTTTATTAATAGGGAAAGATCCAACAGTAAATACTTTACCACCTACCTTTGCATAAACTTTATATTTATTTCCATTCTTAGCTATTCTTGTTTCCACGTTTTCCTTTCTCCTTGTATGGATTGTAAACTTCTAACTCTACCCAGGTAGTGTCTTTATCCTTTGGATCCTGGGTAGTAGTTTTCTTAGTTATTAATAATGGTTTTTTCCAAAAGGGTTTCTTTTTCAATTTTTAATTTCACTTTCTTTCCATGAGTTGCCATTGATAATACACTTGTCATTGGGACCACCAGTAATTTTATAAACTTTACCAGTTTGTGGATCTTCTTCTCTTACCAATATTGGTTTTCCAGATCTGTCATACTCATAAATTTTTATAGAAGTGACGGGATCTGGAGCTAGATTGTAAACAACTTTTTTTGCCATTAAGCAGCCTCCATAAGTTTTTTGATTTCTTGATTTGTACCATAGGCAAAAGTAATCCAATCTCTCGAAGTACAAGCAGCTCTAGTACCATATTTATCTTTACATAAATCAGAATAAACAGAATGATCTATTTGTCTGTCGTGTAAATCTTCTAAAGCACTATCTAAACCTCCAAATTTTTTGTCTGAAAGTTTGTTTTTGTCTGTGCCTTTATAAATAACCCAATGATTGTCATCGTGAAATTTACAAACAAGATACTTACCCATGCCTTGCACATAGTAAGTTTTTTTTAAATTGTCTGTAGCAATTCTAGTTATTTCTAACATTACGCAGCCTCCTTTTTCTTTTTTGATTTAGTAAATTTTTTAACTAATTGTTTTTTTAAAGCAGATTTAATTGCTTTTTCTTTCTTCTTGTCATCGTCTAAAGTCATAACGACAACATGTTTATCGAACCAATCTTTAGTCATTAAGCAGCCTCCTTGGTTTGTTGATAAACTAAATAAGAACTAAACACCTGGTTCTCAAAATGATGCTGCTTTAATTTTTTTATATTTTTGAAAAAATTAACAAGAGCATACTTAGTATTATTTATATTGAAGTGAGTAGTCTGTAAGTGGATATAATTTTTTGCAGTAGAAAATTTATAATTGTGATTCCCAGCAACAAAAAACTTTTTAACAAAACCATTTAACCATTTACCTTTTTCAGTTTTGTTAGAAATCTTAGGTACTTTGTATTCTTTTGATTGTTGGTATCCAAAATTGCTTTTGGTTTCGTATTTAATTATCATACAGCCTCCTTTATTGTTATTATTGTTAATCAAAGAAATTTCCTTTTTGCCAAACCCAGGTATCTTTTTTAGATCCATCTCGTGGACCAAACCAAGCACCCTCTGGAAGAAAGAAGTAATCATTAGCAGCACACATCGCTTTATCTGGGCAACCATGCTCGTTGACAGTATCTGTCATTTGAAACTTCTCGTTATCAAAAATAAAAGTTAATAATTTACCTTTACCTTTTTTAGAAAATTTAGTGTCGTACATTAAGCAGCCTCCTGGTTAAGTTTATTTTCTACTTCAAATAAATATCCATCTTTACCAAATGGAAATTTGAAATTTTCTTGGATCATGGCTTGTAAAGCATGCTGCCAACCATCATTTTTATTACAAACTTCTTTAAGTTTATTTACAAACTGATACCAAGATCTAACTTTTTCTCCGTTTACTTTGAAAGTTAAATCTTCATACTTATCTCCTTTGAAAGTATTCATGATGTATTGCGCTCTTTGGTCATCAACGAATAAGTATTTAGTTTGTGCGATGTCATCTCTAACATTGTCGTAATTATAAATGTCATTCATGCCATCAAAAGTACCTGCCTCATGTTTGATAGCGTAATCTTTTAAAGTTTTAAGAGCATCATCTGTTCCAGTAAGAACTTTAACATTTACTGAATTACCCATAGAAAAGTATTGAGATGTTGCTGTGACTTTCATGCCAAGATCCTTAGCTTTGTTTTTTAAAAGCTTAGCAACTTGAGCAGCTTGACTTAGTTTCTTAGTCATTTTCCCTCCGATGTTTTGATTAGTAATTTTTTTGTGAACCATACATTTCTAATATAGGTATGATTGTCAATATGTCAATGCCATATCAGTAATTAATTGACAATAAGGCAAACTAAAAAAGGCGTAGGGGAATCCTCTGCTAAAGCAGCAATTTAACGTGGTAATAAAAGGCTAGTAATTAAGCTTGTAATTTAACTAGCTGGTCTTGCAGCTGGATCACATCAACAAGTTTTGTGTGAGCCGTTTTAGAGAGAGCTGCTATACCTGGCGGGTAGATCCCGTCATTTTTTTTCTTTAGTCTCAGAATCTTTGCGTTCAGAGACTTTCTCTCTTTTTCCTTTTCCTGGATCTTTTGTTCCAGGTGTTCGTAGTGTGTTATCGCCATCGGTCTTTACCTCCTTTATGCGATTAAATTCATAGCTGATTGTTTTATCCTCTATGATTATTTTAGCAGCGGTACTTGGCACACTTGCTTGGACCGCGCTATCCAGATCTTTAAAATTCTCATGAGCTGTAAAGCTTACGGAACCAGACCAGAATTTTTCAAATAGTTTACCCATTGGGATAATCTCTTTCTTTAATCATTTGTAAGTAGTGAATGGCTTTATTGATGTCTTTTATTTTGCCTTTTTTTTTATGTCTGCAGATATATTTTATAGCGTTTCCCTCTGCAAAAGGCAAATCGTTTTCGTTGATAAATTCTGCAGGTTGGATCTTCATATTTTTATAATGATCTCCATCGACTTGCTCTTGTAAGCTTTGGTATATCACTGGTTTAAAATCTTGACTCATTGTCATTTTATTATTTGTAAACTTCTTGCTTTGCCGTTTAAATTTTTTATCCATCCTCTTGCTATTAATTGTTTAACGTATTCATGAACACTATTTTTAGATTTGAGATTAAGCGCCAACTTAATTTCATCATAAGATGGCGCTATATTATTCTTAGAAATTTGTTTCTTGATAAACAAGTAAACTACATTTTGTTTTTTTGTTAATCCAAATTTCTTAGACATTTCCCACTCTAAAATTGATCTGCAAATCCATCATCAGACGCAGGTTTACTGCCTGTCTTTTTGATAGTAATTTTTAGATCTTTGTTTTCTTGGATATAACAAGATGCCTCCATCCAGGTTCCATCTATAGTAAAATTCTTTCTATAAGGTTTACCTGTCTTTTGGTTTGTCTTATCACTATCCACTAACACTAAGTCTGGTTTATTATCTCCAGCCGTTTTGTCAGCATTCCTTTTCATTGAAAAGGTACAGATCCAATTAGGATCCTTTGGTTTTTGAAAGTCAGCCATAAAATTATCCTCCTATTAATTGCTGTTTTCTATCCTTAAAAGCTTTGACGATTTCATCAAACTTTTTAGAATCTTTTGTTTTAAGCTCAGTTAAATATTTTTTGTTTTGACTTGCGAGCTGATCCAAGTTTGCTTGTGATGCAATATTTTTAATTCTTTCTAAAATAATAGATTTTTTATTAAGATCTAATCCAACATTTTCATTGTTATTGTTTTTTAAATTTGGCAGCTCTTCATTGGAATACACTTGACCATGAATCCCAAGCGCTTTTAGGATTGCTCTGTCAGCTGCTCTCTTTTCTGCAACAGCTACTGGATACATATAATCATTGTTAAGAGGGGATACCTCTCCAAATGTAATATATTTTTTACCTTTAAAGATAGCTACAGCTTTAACTACAACACATCCTTTTTCTAAGTTACAACTTTGTAAAAATGGTTCTACTTCGATTTGATATTTATCTGCTAGTTTTTCTATTTCAAAATGTTTGATTGCAAATTTCCCATTATCAATCTGCCACATACCACCATTAGATCTAAGACTAGCTAGATCTGTATTTATATTTTTTATATCTACTACTTTACCCATAAACACTTTCCGCTATCCAGGCAGTTTGAATAAGAAACAGCACCCGCTGCGGTGTGCAAACTATTCTGATCCGCCTGGACAACATCATTCGCATATACTTTTATAACTAACAGGGAGCAGAAAATTACTAGCAATAGACAAAGATTCTTTAAACTAGCTTTTTTCTTTCTTGCGAATTTTTTTAAAAGAATCTGCTGCATATTTAATACTTCTGGATTCTTCATAAACTCATTACCAATTCTATTACTTCTACAGTAGCTACTATCGCAAGCTCTATAGCCAGTATGGTATGATAGATATGCCATACAACTCCTTTACTTTTTATTTTTTTCATTAATTTAAACCCCATAATTTTTTTGCTATATCCAAATGCTCTCCCATGCTTTTCCAAAAGAAGTGGGTAAAGTCTGGAGAGATCTCTTCTACCCAGGTAGATTTACCTGCGTGTCTTTCCATAATCATTTCTCTTTCATGAGCAATTCTATCCATCTTACTTAAATAAAGTTTTAAGTTTTCTGGTTTTAAATCATCGCAATTATCTGGAGTAAAAATATTATAGTTCTCCTCATTCATTACGAGTAAGTGTGGTTTCTTTTTTTCATTACATGCAAAATAGTATGTAGCTACTTGCAAGATATGATCGGACCAACCCATATAACCTTTTTTAATATTTGGCAGTGAGTAGGTACTGGTTCCATCTTTTTTGGGTCTATTCTTTTTTCTGTGTTTGGTTTTAAATTCTACAAACGCATTATCGTTTTCTATATCTATTCTACCCGTCACTGGCAGAGCTGCATTTTTTAAATTTAATGCAATAGATCTTTCACATTCTGTTTCTCCAGTTAAGGCAATTTCTTTCATCGCATCTTTTAATGTTTGATATGACTTTGCTAAACCAGCTCTTGAGATCTCGTAAACTTTTTTATCTTCTTCATCTACTGGTGTATAAGAATTAAAAGCATCGCAACTTTCCGTTCCATATTCTAATATCTTTTCAAAAATTTTTCTTTGTGGTGGTATTTCTTTTTTTATTAAACCATCTCCTTTTTTATAAACCCATTCAAAATTTCCAAATGTAAGTTTGAGCATTTCTCCAAGACATGTTCCCGTAAACATCTTTGCATTACCTATAAGATCTCTACGTTCTTCTTGTGATAAATATAAATACTTATATGCCCAGAGACATATCATTGAGTTTAATTGAGTAGGGGACCAATGATTAAGTTTGTAGATCTCTACCCAAGCAGGCAGCTCTTTAATGTTGTCTAAAAAATCATCTGTAATTTCTTTTGCTACAGCTTTTTCTTTTGTAATCATAAAATCAAATCAATAGATTCTTTTATGTACAAATATGGAATACTGTCAATACAAAATAGGTATATTTGTGTATATTGGAGGTTTAATCGTTTATTTGTTGACCAAAATACAGTGGATTATACTTAACTTTTACTGGTGTAGCGATACCTAAATCCTCTGGTTGAAAGCTTTTACATGCATCATTTACAGGTTTCCAGGTTAAAGGATGTAATACACTCAATGAATAATCATCATTACTTTTTAATATACCAATAACATCAACAGCGTCTTTATGCTTTTTTTTATATTTTTCAGATGCTGTGCAATAACAATATTTACCTATTGCCTGGCTGCTAAACTTTTTTGTTTGCGGAATATCAAATAAATAAATTTCTCCATCAACATGAGATCCAGGTACGTTAATTTGAATAGCTCTTACGTTCTTGTGATAATACTCAAAAGGTATTTGGATTTGAGTTTGTTCTTTATCAGAATAAGTTTTTACTTCATAACTCTGATCTACAAACCATCTTAAAGTCATGTGTTTTTGTGGCATATAAACTTCAACAGGATGGCAGCCAATAACTTTAGCAATCTCTTCTGCTTGATCCCATTTAATATCTCTTGAATTTTTTGCCCAACGATTAACTGTTGTAGTATCTTTGTGTAATTCTTTAGCTAACTGTCTTTGATTCCAGCCTTTTCGATCTAATAATGCTTTTAACAATGCCATAGTTTTTTTGTGATGCTGATCTATAGAAACATCAGAGCTACCCTTTGAATCAATGTTTATTATATTGGATTCTTTTGTATTTTTAAATGACATAATGTCAACAAGTTATTAAATAACAATTATATTGTCAACTAATAACTGTTTAAGTAATTTGTGGTTGAATTTATATCCTATTTATCCCGTATTATGCACATTTAATATAGGTATTAATTTTGACATATAAGCAATTATACCTATAAGCAAATAATGAGCTTAGAACAATTCAGATTAAAAAAAGGTTTTTCACATAAAGCATTAGCTAAATTTTTAGGTTTATCAGGCACATCTCCAGAAAGCACAGTTTGCAGGTGGTGTATTGGCGACAGGATTCCTAGACCAAAATACATGGATCTAATCAAAAATAAAACTAAGGGAGCTGTAAAGCCAGCTAGTTTTTATGCGTAAGAAAAAAAAACTTACAGGCACAATAAATGATTACAAAATGGTTCATGTTATTACTCATGATTGGATTTCTAATTCTGAGTGGATGTCAATTTCCAAAGCAAAAAAACTTGAACCCGCTAAGTGTCATTCGATCGGTAGGCTCTTTAATAAAACAAAAACAAAGATCCAATTATTCGGATCCTGGAGTATTGATGAAGATGGATCTATTGAAATTGGAACAGTAGAAACAATCCCTAGTTCATGGGTCATTGAAATAAAGGATCTATGAAATTAATTATTTTTTTAGTTTTGTTTTCATTATTGTATTGGACCCTTGCACCTAAATACGTCAAAGCAAATCAACATGAAGATTTTTGTAAAGTATGGATGAAGTACGTTAATAAATATCCTAAAGCTTTACATGCAGGCTGCTGCGACATCGATCATCCAACTAATGATTTATTAAAAGAAGTTTATCTTGGGGATCCCATGCTTATCTGTGATGGAGAATATATTTATGGATAATGATAAAGAAAAAAAATACCAAGAGATAATAGCTACTAAAGATCAGACTATTGCGCAGCTTAAAAAGGATATTGATAGACTCCAGGAAGAGTTTGATAATTTTAAGATAATTAATGCAGACCACCAAAAGTTAAATGGCAAGCTGCGGCTTGAAGTTAATAAGCTTAAAAAAGAAAATGATAGTTTTAAAGATCCTTTAAATGATCTGCGAAAGGATGGGGATCTGTAGTGGCGCGCGATATTTATTTTAAAGATGTAAAGTTTTCCGCGTATTCAATTTGGCATAGATCTTTGCCAGAACGGCTTGGCATGATTGATATTGATGCCTGCGGTATTTGTTTAAAATGTAAAAAACCGCTTTATCTTGCTGAAACCGCATTCGATGTCGGGCAAACTTTTAAAGCAACTACCACTACTGAGGCTTTAGCTAATATGGCTGGTTTACCCTCATTCCTGGTTTTCTATAAGGTTGATGGAGCTGCGGTCACTTCATTTAGAATTAAACAATTAACACCATTTAAAACAGATGAGATGTTGATGGAACCCAATGGCTGGGTACAGGTTATGCAGCTGTTAAAGGAAAGGCACGATATGATTTGTGATAAGAACAAATGAGTCTATTTTTTGTTGCTGATAAAGCTATCTTGGATGACTCCAGGTTAAGTTCAAATGATGTTAGGATCTATTATAAATTAGTATCTTACATGAACAGACACACTGGCAGCTGTTATCCGCGCCATGCGACAATCTCCAAAGGTATTGGTTTAAGTAGATCTACTATCTATAGGAGTATTCTCCACCTTGCTAAGCTGGGGTACGTTAAAATAACAAGGAAGAGTTCAACTAATGAATATCATTTACCTAAGCAAGTAATACTAGAAAATACTCGTAAAAAACTGATTGTGGATAATTATGTGTCAAATAAATCAAATAATGTGTCAGTAGTGACTGATATTAATAAAACTAAATATAACTATTATAGGGGTAAGAATAATAATAGGTATAACTATAATAGAGCATACTCCGACAGGGGGGTTGCAAAACAAACTAGACGAACGATCGATCATAAAGGGGAAAGTTATAAGAATGACGGAGAATGGGGAGATTACCTGGAATTTCGGTCGGAGAGTGGTAAAAGGATTAAGGTTCATAAGTTTAAGAATCTAGTCGAGGAGATTACCAAGCCAAAAAAGAATAACACCGCTGCACAACTTATTATTACGCAGCATGCACGCAAGATTAGTTAAATTAATTGAAATATTTGAACAAGCAGGTTCCTGCGAACGTTTAATGAGCAAACCGAAAGCTCCTGGAACACCTGCGATGTGGGATCTCTTAGATATGAGTTATGACCCAAAAGATATAGGCTTTTATGACAAGAAACCTGGACTCAAATTACGAGCTAATTTTAAGCAAATGGCTTGTTGGGAGCTTGCCATTGATTTACTTATCCTGGTTGAATTGGACCAAAGAAGATTGATTTGGGGTCGAGCTATGAGATTCTCCTGGGCAGATCTATCTAGACGTTATGGGGTACACAGAACAACAATTAAGAATCGATACTTGTCAGCACTTATCAACTTGGAAGAACAAGCAAAAAATAAAAACATGCTCGACAACATCGACAAAATAAATTAAACAAAGTGTTATAATGAAAGCAAAAGTATGAATGCCTTTCTTGACGTAAGACAAGCAAAGTGTTTCTTTCATTTCCCACCTACACATCCTCTATGCCTGGCAGACCACTAAGCAAGATCCAATGCGATTCCATCGCGAGACACAGTGGAGAACGCTGTAAGGCAAAGGGGTACTTAAAAAAAAGTGGATTCTATCGCTGCCGTTTCCATGGAGGAATGTGTGAGGGAGCAACTACAATCGAGGGAAAAATTAAAGCTTATAAAAACTTACTGCCGTTTAAAAATAAGACGGATGACGAAATTAAAAAATGGATAATCGATACGAAGAAATAATTAAACGTTTGGAATTGGGAGAACCTCTTTCAAAGATCTGTAGAGATAAAACTATGCCTAGTTTATCTTCTGTTTACAAAGCACAAAGAGAAGATGAAGATCTACAAAAGAAGATTAGAAACGCAAGAGAGACAGGTGTTTATACTTTGTTGGATAAGATCGCAGAAGATATGGAGATCCCAAAGTCTAATCAAGAGATGCACTTCATTAAAGAAAAATGGAGTCATATCAGATGGATTGCCAGCAAGTTAGCAAGCAACGTGTTTGCAGATAAAACTAAATCAGAAATTAAACAAGACTTAAGCATGTCTATATCGTGGGGTAAGCCAGATGTTCAAAAAGATATTATCGAAGTTAAAGAAGTTATGGATCAAGTACCAGGTATGGGCGCTCAAGCAGTATCTGGAACAAGCGCAATTAATCAAGAAAAGGAATAAGGATTAGTTCTGGTTAACCCTTGTTTTTCGGGTACATCAATCGTAGCTGCAGCTTTCCGCGCGCGCGTATGATTTCTGAATGTTCGCTGTTTGTTCTTTAATGATTCTAAATAGCAACACAAATAATAACACAAGGCTTTTATTTTTTAGATTTAGTATAGGTTCTCTGCGGTTTAACAAACCAATGACGTATTAAAACGCTTGATTTCTAAAAAGTGAAAAGGGAAATGCGCAAGACGGGTACCCCCCAAAAAGTGGGCGCTGGCGCGTAATATATATTTATCCCGACTAAGCCACACACACACATACATAGAAAGGTAAACATGGGTTATTCAAAAGAACATAAGAGCAAAACAGGTGGATTGAATGCAAGAGGCAGATCATTCTTTAATAGAACAACAGGATCTAACCTAAAGAAACAATTAAGCTCTGGTACATCTGGCAGGCGTGTATCATTCGCAGCGCGTTTTGCAGGAATGGCTGGTCCCATGAAAGATAAAAACGGCAAGCCTACAAGAAAAGCTCTAGCATTAAAGAAATGGGGTTTTGGTTCTGTAGCTGCTGCAAGAAATTTTGCAAATAAAAACAAGAAAGCATAATGGCAAAAGATAGATTCACAGATGAATTAATTACCGCTATGGTTTTTATAGCTGAGGATACAAATGGATTAGTGATTCATTTAAACGGATTCCAGGATGAACAACACGCTAATAAGTTTGTAAACAAGTTAATGAAAAATAGTGGCATAGATTATAAATCTGTAAGAGATCTATTTGATTTACCAACAATACATTAGGAGGATAAATGAAACTTAAAGATCATATTCCACACATTGTTAAAGAACATAAAACAGTTTGTGTAGCTATAGTGGTAGTTATTATTGTTCTAGCTATTTTATAATGCACGTTGAGATACCATACACTCCAAGGGAGCTGCAGGCTAAACTACATGATGATCTAGATAAATATAGATTTGCTGTACTTGCATGCCACAGAAGATTTGGAAAAACAGTATGTATGTTAAATCATCTTATAAGAGCTGCTTTACAAAATACTTTAGTTAATCCTAGATACGCTTATATAGCTCCGACTTATAAGCAAGCCAAAAGTATTGCATGGGATTATATGAAAATGTTTGCTGGAGCTATTCCAACAACCAGGTTCAATGAAACAGAATTAAGATGCGATCTGCCGAATGGCGCAAGAATTACTTTGTTATCTTCTGAACAACCAGATTCACTAAGGGGTTTGGCATTAGACGGAGTTGTAATTGACGAGGTAGCTCAGATAGAACCTAAGCTCTGGAATGAGATTATTAGACCAGCTCTATCGGATCGTAAGGGGTTCGCATATATGATAGGTACGCCAGCTGGAATGTCGAATCTATTTTACGAATTGTATCAATCAGCTGTAGCAGATCCTAAATGGTTAGCTTATACAGCAGCTGCATCGGATACTAAGATTATAGACCAGGAAGAATTAGACGCTGCTAAGAAAGCTATGGGGGAAACAAAGTACCGCCAGGAGTTTGAATGCGATTGGATTGCAAATATAGAGGGATCTATTTATGGCAATATCATGAAAGAAATTGAAGATGAAGAGCAGATTACTCTTATGGAATATGATCCTAGTTTATTAGTATCTACTGCTTGGGACATCGGGGTTGGAGATTCTACAGCTATTGTATTTTTTCAAAAGCTTGGTAATACGATAAGGATTATAGATTATTACGAGAATAGACGAGAGGGATTACCGCATTATATTTCTATTCTTCAAGATAAAGATTACATTTACGATAAGCATTTTGCTCCGCATGATATTGAAGTGCAGGAATTTTCTTCGGGAAAAACTAGGAGAGAGGTAGCATATCAACTAGGAATTAATTTTAAAATACTTCCTAAGATTCCACTAGAAGATGGGATCCATAGTTTGAAAATGTTATTACCCAGATGTTGGTTTAACCTGGATAAGACTAAACCTTTAATAGATGCCTTACGACATTATCATCGAAAGTATAATGAGAAGATGAAAATGTTTCATAATAAGCCAACTCATGATTGGAGTTCGCACGCAGCAGATGCGATGAGATATTTAGCTATGTCGATAAATGATTATGAGAACAAAAGTAAAATACAACAAACAATCGCAGTTAGCGATTATAAAATACATGAGGGAATAAGATGAGTTTTTTAACACCAAAAATTCCAGCGATGCCGCCAGTTCCGCCAGTGGAAAATTTACCACAATCCCCAGATTATGAGGATGAGGAAAGAAGAAAACAGGCAGCGGCTGATGCAGCACAACTTAGAAAAAACAGAGTAGGAAGAAAACAGACTATTCTTACTTCTCCTTTAGGGGATGAGTCTGAGGCAACTGTTGAAAAGAAAACTTTATTAGGAGGGTAGTATGGGAGGAGTAGTATCAAGACCAAAACCACCAGCTCCAGCTCCTGTAGCCGTTGCGCCAACAAAAGCAGAAGTATCACAAGCAACAACTACTGATTCTGGAATTGATAAAGGTAAAGGAAGATCATCAATGATATTAACGGGTCCGCAGGGATTAGGCAGTGGCGATTTAAAATTAAGAAAAAAAACTTTATTAGGATAAATTATGGAAATAACACCAAAGGCTAAAAGAGTTATAGACACATATAATTCTTTACGCGGTCAAAGAAGTACATGGGAATCTCACTGGCAAGATGTAGCAGATTACATGCTACCAAGAAAAGCAGATATTACACAGAAAAGATCTAAAGGAGATAAAAGGCATGAGCAAATCTTTGATGGTACTGCAACACATGCTTTAGAATTATTAGCAGCATCTTTACATGGGATGTTGACTTCTACTACTTCTGCTTGGTTCTCTTTAAAATTTAGAAATGAAATGGTAGATCAAGACGATACAGCGTCTGAATGGTTAGAAGATTGTAATAAAGTAATGTTGCAAGCTTTTTCTAGATCTAACTTCCAACAAGAAATTTTTGAATTATACCATGATCTAATTGCTTTTGGTACTGCAGGAATGTTTATCCAAAGTGATGATGATGATGATTTAAGATTTAAAACAATTCATATCTCAGAGTTATTTATATCAGAGAACCAGAAAGGTTTAGTAGATACAGTTATTAGAAAATTTATTTTAAAAGCTAGATCTATACCTGCTATGTTTCCAAAAGCAGAATTGACTCATGATTTATTGGAGCAAATAAAAAATAATCCTCAAGATGATGTATCTATACTTCATGCAGTAATGCCTAATGAGATGGGTGGTATATATGAAAATAATGTAAATAAAGCTTTCTCAAGTTGTTATGTTCATGAAGAAACTGGTTTGTTATTAAGTGAAAGTGGATTTGATAATTTCCCTTATGTGGTTCCAAGATATTTAAAAGCATCTAATGAGATCTATGGAAGATCTCCTGCGATGAATGCTTTACCAGATGTTAAGATGTTAAACACAATGGCTAAAGTTTCTATCAAAGCAGCTCAGAAACAAATAGATCCACCTTTAATGGTACCCGATGATGGTTTTGTATTACCTGTAAGAACAGTACCAGGCGGATTAAATTTCTACAGATCTGGAACCAGAGAAAGAATTGAACCATTAAATATTGGTAGCAACCAGCCTTTAGGTTTACAGATGGAAGAACAAAGAAGAAAAGCTATTAGAGAAAACTTCTTTGTCGATCAATTATTATCTGTTCAAGGAAATAACATGACAGCTACAGAAGTCATGCAAAAGCAAGAAGAGAAGATGAGAATACTTGGTCCAGTGTTAGGTAGATTACAATCTGAGTTATTGCAGCCATTAATAACTAGATGTTTTAATATTTTACTTAAACAAAAGAAATTCCAAGAGATCCCTGAGTTTTTACAAAGTCAAGTTATCGAAATAGAATATGTTTCTCCTATAGCTAAAGCTCAAAAATCTGGAGATCTATCATCTATTATGAGAGGTATTGAAGTATTTGGAGCAATCCAACAAGTATCTCCTGTATTTGATTACTTAGATGTAGATGGATTAGTAGCTCATCTAAAAGATGTAATTGGTTTACCTGCTAAGATATTAAGATCTAGAGCTGAGGTAGAGCAAATGAGAGAACAGAAACAAGCTCAAGCCGAACAGATGCAGCAAATGCAACAAGAGATGCAAATGGCAGAGGCAGCAGGCAAAGCAGCACCAGCAATCAAGGCGGTAGCTAGTGAATGAAAAAGATCTTAAACAATTAAACTTAGCTTATAAAACGACTTTTGGATCCGAAAGCGGAAAACTTGTACTTGACGATCTTAAAAAGAGATGCAGCTTTAATTCGACTACTCACATCAAAGGAGATAGCCACGAAAGCGCATACTTAGAGGGATCAAGATCCGTGGTCTTGTTCATTAATAACATGATAAACAAAAAGGATAAATAATGTCTAGTGAAAATCAAGAGGTAGCAGTACAAGAACAAGGTTCGGTATTGTCTGGAGAAACTGCAGCGACAACTGCAGAAACAAATACAGATTGGAAAGCAAGTCTTTCTGACGAAGTAAGAGCAGATAAATCTTTAGAAAATATTAAAGATATTGAAAGCTTAGCAAAAAGTTATGTTCATGCACAAAAATTGGTAGGAGCTGATAAGATTCCTGTACCAAATAAATTTGCAACAGAAAAAGATTGGGATGCAGTTTATGAAAGACTTGGCAGACCAAAAAGTGCTGATGAATATAAATTTGAATCTCAAGATGTAGATCAAGATGGTTTAAAATCATTTGCAACTGCAGCTCATAAAATGGGATTACTTCCTAACCAGGCGAACGAAATGGTTAAGTGGTATCAAGAAAATGTTGCAGCTGAATCTAATGCTAAGAATCAAATATCAGAACAAGCAAGAACAGACGCTATATCAGATCTTAAAAAAGAATATGGTTTAGCTTATGACCAAAAATTAAAATCAGCTAGCGCTATGGCTAAGCAATATGTTGCAGCAGAAGTATTAGATGCTCCAATGGCAGACGGATCTAAGTTAGGAGACAATCCTGCTATTATAAAAGCATTCGCAACACTTGCTGAAAAAATGGGAGAGGATCAGTTTGTTAATCCAGCTGGACCAACATACTTAACTCCTCAAGCTATAGATAAACAAATAGGAGATTTAACTGCTCCTGGTTCTGCATATTGGGATAAACAACATCCTAATCATGATGTAGCTGTTGAAGAAGTTTTGGCTTTACGAGAACAAAAAGAATCTGTATAGCTGAAATATATTTGGATAATCGAAAGACCCAAGTTGACACTATGAATAGAATAGGATCCATGAGATCTAAAATTTAGGAGCGACCCGTAAGGATAATCATCCGTTTACATTAACATCAACACTAACCAAAGAGGGAGACAATTATGTCAACTCAAATAACTACAGCATTTGTAGAACAATATTCTTCAAATGTTACTATGCTATCTCAACAAATGGGTAGCAAATTAAGAGGTGCGGTGGATGTTGAATCTGTAAGAGGAAAAAATGCGTTTTTCGATCAAATAGGCGCAACTGCAGCTGTAGCGAGAACAACTCGACATGGCGCAACTCCACAGGTAAACACTCCTCACTCTAGAAGAAGAGTTAGCTTAGCTGATTACGAATGGGCAGATCTTATTGATGATCTTGACAAAGTAAGAATGCTAACTGATCCTACTTCAAACTACGCTAAAGCAGCGGCAGCTGCGATGAACAGATCAATCGATGACATCGTAATTGCAGCTTTAGGTGGATCAGCTGATACAGGCGTTGCTGGAGGAACAGCGGTAGCTTTACCAAGTACTTCTAAATTTGCAACTTCACAGCAAACTGATGGACTAACAATCGCTAAACTTTTAGAAACTAAATATTTCTTTGATAATGGCGATGTGGATCCTAGCATAAAAAGATATTTTTTATGTGGACCAAAACAAATCCAAGATCTATTAGCAACTACAGAAGTTAAATCATCTGATTTCAACACTGTAAAAGCTTTAGCTCAAGGCGATATTAATTCGTTCTTAGGATTTGAGTTCATTATGTCAACTAGACTAGCAAATGACGGAACAAACACAGACGACAGATTGTGTTTTGGTTTCACTCAAGATGCGGTTAAATTAGCGATTGGTGCTGAGCCAAAAGCTAAAATCACTGAAAGAGATGACAAGTCATACGCGACTCAAGTTTATTATTCAATGGCATTAGGTGCTACTAGAATGCAAGAAACTCATGTATTCCAAGTACCTTGTGACGAGTAATAATCACTAATTATAGGCGGGATTAATTTCCCGCCTATCTTATGACCAAGAAAATAGATCAACCAAAACCTGTCTTACATTTTAAATGTAAAGATCACATTTACCGATATGTTTTGGTAGATCGATTTAAACACGATAGCAAAAACCATTATGGGTTTGATACTAAGCAAGAATTAACAGAGGCAGAAATATTTGCCTTAGTTAAGCCAAGAACGTTAAGACGTAAATATATAATAAAAACAAAAAACAAATAGGAGAACCTTATGCCAATGGGACCAGGTACATACGGAAAGAAAAAAGGCAGACCAAGTAATAAATTAAAAGGTAGTCAAAAAAGATTACCAGCTGCTCTAAAGAAAAAAATAATGAACAGTAAGAGAGGCAAGTAGCATGAGTCTCTATCGTAATATTAACGCGAGGAAACGTGCTGGTACATCGAGACCAAAAAGTAAAAGTACAATATCAGCTAAGTCATACAAAAATATGAAAGCTGGTTTTCCTAAAAAAAATAAAAAAAAGGCATAAGTAAATGGCATCTGTAATTGAAATTTGTAATTCTGCATTAAACCAACTTGGAGCTAGTGCTATCACTGCTTTAACAGAAAATAACAAGAATGCGAGATTGTGTAATGCTAGATATAATACTGTAAGAGATGCAGTATTTAGAGCGCATCCTTGGAATTGTTTAACAAAAAGAATTACCTTAGCAGCTGATACTACAGCTCCAGATTGGGGTTATACTCATGCTTTTACTTTACCAAGTGATTGCTTGAGAGTTCTAGGTATTAATGCTTATGATACTAATTATAAGATCGAGGGTAGAAAAATATTATCTACAGAATCTGCAATTAAATTAGTTTATATTTCACAAGTTACAGATCCAAACGAAATGGATGTTTTATTAAGAGAGACTATATCTGCAGCTCTTGCAGCAGATATGGGTTTCTCTATTACAGCTAACTTACAAACAGCAAAAGTATTTAACGAAAAATATCAACTTAAATTATCTGAGGCTAGACACACAGACGCTAGCGAGGGTGGTTATAATACAGATCAAAGTCTTGGACCAACAGATCAAGTTCAAGCAGACGAATTTATAAATAGTAGATACTAATATGGGAAAACAACTTCTATCAGTTCCTAGCTTTACCGCTGGGGAGCTTTCTTCGCGTATGCAAGGAAGAACAGATTTTAAAAAATATTTTAGTGGATGTACTAGATTAGAAAATTTTGTAGTTCTTCCACATGGTCCCGTCACTAGACGACCAGGCTCATATTACGTTTCTCCTGTAAAAACACAAACTGCTAAATCAAGATTAATCCCTTTTGAATTTTCTACTACCCAAACTTATATTTTAGAATTTGGCAATCAATACATAAGATTTTATAAAGATGATGGTCAAATAGAATCTTCTGGTTCTCCTTATGAGATTAGTTCTCCATATTTAAGTGCAGAATTATTTGATATTAAATTTGCGCAAAGTGCCGATGTAATGTACTTAGTGCATCAAAATCATTCTGTTAGAAAATTATCTAGAACAGGTCATACATCTTGGAGTTTAACAGAAGTAGAATTTACTAATGGACCATATCTAGATGCAAATATTTCATCTACTACAATGGCTCCATCTGCAACTACTGGATCCTCGATTACAATTACTGCTAGCAGCTCTACATTTGTAAGTACGGATGTAAATAGATTAATTAGTTTTTCTAATGGTAATGCAAAGATTACAGTTTTTGGATCTGCAACTTCTGTCACTGCAGAAGTAAAAGATGATTTTGATAATACTAATGCTGTAGAAGATTGGAAGTTAGGAGCCTGGAGTACCACTACTGGTTTTCCATCTTGTGTTTCTTTCTTTGAACAAAGATTAGTTTTTGCATCTACAACTAATAATCCACAAACTTTATACTTCTCTAAATCTGGAGATTACGAAAATTTTACTAGCGGAACAAATGCTGATGATGCCATGATTTATACAATCGCATCAAACCAGGTAAACGTTATTGAGGCATTAAAAGCAACAAGAACACTTATTGTTATGACAACAGGTGGAGAATATTCAGTTAGTTCTGGATCCTCTCAAGATGCAATTACACCTACAAATATTAATATTAGGAAACAATCTAATTACGGAAGTGCAGGAGTAGATGCGCTATCGATTGGTAATGCCACTATCTTTCTCCAAAGAGCGAAAAGAAAGATTCGAGAGCTAGCATATAATTTTGACTCAGATGGTTATCAAGCTCCAGATATGACTATCTTGGCAGAACATATAACGGAATCGGGTATTACTCAAATGGATTATCAGCAGGAGCCTTTTTCCATAGTCTGGTGTGTAAGAACCGATGGAGTGCTAGCAGGTCTTACATACAATCGATTAGAGCAAGTCACAGCTTGGCATAGACACATATTCGGTGGCAAATCTGATACAGGTAAAGATATTAAACAACAACAAATAGCTTTTACCGCAAACTCTACAAATGTTAGTACAACTAACAATACAATTACAATATCATCTCATGGCTTAGCTACTGGAGATCCAGTTTATTATAATGCTGCATCGAATGCTATTGGAGGATTAAATAATTCAAATTTATATTATATAATATCTGTAGATGCGAACACTATAAAATTAGCATCCACATCTGGAAATGCTAGTGGAGGAACCGCTATTAGTTTAACGACAGCTCCAGGATCTGATACTACACAATATATTTATCAAGGAATTAATATTTATACTGATATTATTTTTTCTGCTAATCATGGATTTAAAACTGGAGATATTGTTTACTACGATAACACAGGAACATCTATTGGTGGTTTAGCTGAAAACACTAAATACTTTGTAGGTAAAGTAGATGATAATCAATTTCAACTTTATAGAAATGAAGATCTACTTACAGAAGTAAATATGACTTCTGCTCATACAACAGAGCAAACAGATAATATTTTAACTCATGCTCAAGTAGAGAGTGTTGCAGTTATAGCTGGTGCAGAAGAGGATCAAGTCTGGGTTATTGTTAAAAGATGGATTAATGGTGCAGAAAAAAGATATGTAGAATATTTAACACCTTTTAATTTTAATGCAGATCTTACAGCGTTTCATTATTTAGATTCTGGTTTAAATTATAGTGGAGATGCTACAAGCTCATTAAGTGGTTTATCTCATTTAGAGGGAGAACAAGTTTCTATTATTGGCGAGGGTGCAGCTCAGAATGATAAGGTAGTATCTTCGGGAGGTGTTAGCCTGGACAACGCTATAGAAGAAGCAAACATAGGATTAGGCTATACATCTGATCTACAAACAATGAGATTAGATGAGGGATACCAAGAAACTACACAAACAAAAGTAAAAAGAATTTATGATTTATCTGTTCGATTTCATGAAACAGTAGGAGCAAGTGTTGGACCAAACGCAGACACTTTAACTGCAATAGATTTCAGAGATAGTTCAGCTAGTATGGATTTACCTGTTCCATTATTTACTGGAGATAAACATATAGAATTTGATTCAGATTATGGTACAGAGGGATTAGTATATATAAAACAACCACAGGCGCTGCCAATGACAATCTTGGGTATATATCCAAGACTAGAAACTGAAAGTGTCTAAGATAGAAATTGTACCTTTTACTGGAGAGCATGCTAAACAAATCCTAGAGTTAGGCATGAACGATGTAGCTCTTGAGTTAAAACCAGAACATAGAAAATATGTTGTGGATGTAGAAGATATTGGAATGTCGTTTACTGGTTTACTTAATGATAAACCTATAGCAGCAGGAGGTATCTGTTATCTCTGGGATGGCGTTGCTGAGGGGTGGGTCTTAGCATCGAGGGATATATTCAAATATCCGATTTTTTGTGCTAAAACAATCAAACGAAGAACCGATTTATTAGCAAAAAATAACAAATTAAAAAGAATACAAACTGCCGTCAAAGCAGACTCTGATACAGCTATCAGATTTGCTGAATGGTTAGGATTCAAACGAGAGGGATTAATGAAAAACTATGGTCCCGATGGTGCGGATCATTATTTATATGCAAAGGTTTATTAATGTCATTTATTAGTATTTTACAAGGTGGAAAAGCAGCAAAGAAATTAGGAGCTTATAATAACGAGTTATATAAAAGAGATGCTGCTATTCAAAGACAAGAAAAAGATCAAGCATTTTATTTTTATGAAAATTTTGAAAAACCTAAATTTGACAAAACTGCAGATGAAATAAGAGATCAATTAAAAGTTTCTTATCTAAATAGCGGTGTAACTATGGAGGGTACTCCAATAATTTCTTATGTGGATCAAGATTACGAATTAAAAACTGATGCAGAAATTTTAAAATTTAATGCAGAGAATGCTAGAGCAAGATCTGAAAACCAAGCATTAATGTCAGAAGCAAAAGGTATGTTAGCTCAGTGGGAGGGTAAACTTCTTAAAAGACAAAGCTACTTTGAAGCTGGACAATCTCTACTTAACACTGCCACAACTATACAAGGAATGGGTTAATGGGTATTAAACTTTATAAATCACAAGCAACTATAGATACTAAATCAACTAATGTATCTGCTACTCAATTAGCTGTTTCTCCTAGTTCAGTTTATAGTTCTGCTAAAGCTAGCGCAGGTGCTGCAGACGCTGCTGTTAATCTATTTGCTGTAATTAAAAAAACTAAAGACGAGAGCAAAGCAACAGCTATCAATAATGATTTAGAATCTAAAATGAATAAGGTGGCTATCAGATATGATAGATCTAATAATCCAGAAGATCTAACTGCATTTAATAGCATGATGTCTTTAGTTAAAGACAAAGCAATACTTGGTTCTAATAACTCAGTTAAAAAAAGAGTTAATTCTTGGTTTACATCTAAGTTAGCCAGTTCTTCTTTAGATTTGGAAAAAAAAATAACTAATAATGTTATAGATGAAAAGATTGCTACAGATAAAATTGAGCTAGAAAAATATCAGGGAATTATTGCAACATCTAATAATAGAAACCAAGTAAACCAAGCTAAAGGATGGATTGATAATTATTTTGCTAATGAAAATAATAAACTATTTTATAAACCTGCAGATTGGATTACTTTACAAAATGAACAAAAAAATAAGATCCAAGAAAATGCAGCTATTGCTCTTGCAACAAATGATCCTAATTCAGTAATTGATAATCCTAAGATTATTACTAATACCATCAAAGACACAGAAACAGCAGAGTATATTTTAGAAAAAGCTTATGAAAATTCAGCAGCAAATGTTGAGGCTGAAATAAAAGATATGGAAATTATTGATGCTAAAAATTTAGAGGATCAAGCAAATAACTTTACTGAGCTTGCTGTAAGAATAAAAGACTTTCACGAAAACGCTAACAATCAAGATTTTTCAGATAGGTTAATTACATATTCAGAATTAAAACGAGCTTATGTTAATAATGATATTGACGAAACTATGTATAGAAAGCTCATTGATTATAGAGCTGGGACTATACCTTTAGATGATGAAAGACTTGTTGCTGATATTAATGATGAAATAATAAATAGCGACTCTCCTGTAGAATTACAGGCGTTATCTAAAAGAGTTCAAGTTAAAGAAGCAGATCTTACTTTCTTAAATCTATCTGCTGAGGCTACTGGTAACGCATTGAAGAAAATTAATCTTCTTAAAAAAGATTCAGAATTATATTCAGAATACAAAACAACAACATCTATGATGAAATCTATATTTTTTGCTAGCGATAGTTATGAGTTTGATGTTGGAGAAGATTCAAGAACAGTTAAGGCTATTGGCGGACAAGCTATGGAATACTTTGATAACCTAGTAATTAACAAAGGAATGAACGTTACTGATGCGATGTTCAAAACAATTACTAAGTTTAATCCAGGAGCTGCTCTACCAAACATGACTATCTTTCCTTTACCTGCTTTTTCAGAAGAGAGCGATTGGACTAGCCAAATATTAGGTCATGGTGGATCTGGTTATTTTACAAAATCTAAAGATAAGATGGCTAATCTTTATAAAGATGGAAAATTAAGTCATGAAGAATTTATGTTTGAAATAGAAAACTTAAATAAAGCTGAAAGACTTTTCCAAGTTAGACATAAATACGCAATCTCGGTCAGTAAAGCTACAGATGACATGACAGATGAAAATGTATTATCTTTTGCTGCAGGAGAGGGTGCAAGTGGTTTATCAAGTATAATTAAAAACTTAATGAAGAAAGACTAATGGAATTAAATATTACAGAGAATTTAGAGAAAAGCGTATTACTACCTTTATACACACAAGAGCATGAGCTTAACTCAGATGGTATGAGTGCTGCTGAAAATCTTGGTTTAGATACAGGTAATTTTTATTTAGATAGCGATAAGAGAAACATAAAAAATACACAGATACCATTTTATAATGAAGTAGAAATTAAAGCTAAGAAAAAATCTTTAGAAATGACTAAAGAATTTTTTGTAGATAACTTACCTAGATTTTTTAAAAATTTACCAGAGGATGCTCTTTACGGAATCTTTAAAGGAATAGAAAATGGTATAAGTAATACAACAGAGGCTTTTCCTGGTATTAAAGGATTTATTGATGAAGTAGGAGAAAAGAATATTGCTCCAGAACCTTTTAATTTAACATTAAAACAATTATCAAACAGAGTACATAATTTAGATCAAGAAAGAGATAAGACATTTGCTAATGATTTAGCAGGCTATATGTTTCAAGCAGCTCCATATTTATTCCTTGCAAGATCTAGATTAATACAAGGTGGTATTGGAATAGAAAGAGCTAACCTTTTAGCCTGGATGTTTGCATCGGGTATGGGATTTAAAAATGAAGAATTATTAGTTAGCGATGTTTTTGCTAAATCTTTAGGAGATTCTAAGTTTATGGATTCTCTTAAAAAGTTTGATGAAAAAATTGTTGATACTGGAGTAAGTGTTGAGGGAATAGTTAATTTTGGAGCAAGAGCTATGGATGGCTTATTGTTTGAAAAATTATTTGGTAAAATAAAAGAAGTTTATAAGAATTGGAAAATATCTAAATTACCTCCAAAAGAAAAAGTTAAGTATCTTGGAGAACAAAAAGAAATAAAAAAATTATCTGAGGATATGGCTAAACAACAAGATAAACCATTAAAATTCTTTCCAGATCAAGACGATGTTAATACAGCTACCTCTGTAGTTAAGAATATGGATAATCCTAGCGATGCAGTCATAGATCAAATTAAAAAAGATCCTAATGTTCAAAAGGTTATTGAGGGTCAAAAAAAAGGAGAATTAGAAAGTACAGCATCAAAGTTTAGAGATCCAGAATGGCAATCTAATAGAAAATTTAATTTTGATGGAGAAGAAGTAATAGGTTTTGATAATGCTGTAAATAGATATTATGGAAATGGCGCATCTAAAAAAGATAAGATTGTTCATATTATGATTGGCAATCCAGCATCTGGTAAATCCTTAAAAGGAGAAGTAATTGCTGAACACTTTGGTTCAAAAGTTATTGATTCAGATGATTTTAAATTAGCTTTAACAGGTAAAAAAAATATATCAGCTACATCTGCTGTTCATGAAGAGGGTAAGTTTTTATCAGATAAAGCTTTACAAATGGCTATGGGTAATGGGGATAATCTAGTGGTTCCTATTATTGGTCAATCTGAAAATAAAGTTATGAATTATGTAAATACATTTAATCAGAATGGCTACACAGTTAAATTAGTATATGCCAAAGCTCCAACAAATAAATCTAGAATGTATAATATTAAAAGAGGATTAGTCACTGGTCGATTAATACCAGACGAGTATTTTAGTAATGATTTAGATAATCAAATTAATCTTGTTTATGATGTAGTAAAACCTAAAGTAGATGGTTCTTCTACAATCAAAACAGGCACAATAAGAAAGAACGCTATCGTTGAAAAAGAAACCACAGGTGGCGGAGTTTTTAACACTACACAATAAACATTAATTAGTATAAGAGAAAGGAAAATGGGATAATTCCTATCCTAAATAAAATCATATCATGGCTGGACCAATATTAAAAGAAACGATTATTAAACCTATTGTAGATCTAACTAAACCTGTAGTCTCAAATATTTTAAAAAAATCTTCTGAGATTATAACTAAGGCAGATGGTAAACCTAAAAAGATAGATGAATCTACTATAGTAAAAGATAAAACAGATTTTTCTGGAGAGGCTAAAGAGCTTACTGAGGGAGCTAGTCAAGCTGAGGGTGGCAACATTATTGAAAACGAAAGTATTTTAAAAAATGATGGATCTACTGCTATTCCTAAAAAAGTTTTACCAGACAATGATATTAAACCTACAGACTCAGATGTTAATGTTATATTAGATCTTGCAAAACCAGAATCTACAAGCGTTTATAAAAATTCAAAACATTTAGATACATTTAATATTAAATACATCGATAGCGATCAAAGCATTTATGACATGATTGCAGCTCATGAAAAGCTTTATAAAAATAAATTATCTACAAAAACAAAAGATTCAGATATTAACGATATAGCTACTTTATTAAGTAAAGATCCAGATAAATTAAGTTTTGACTTCTTGGCTACTAAGCCTGGCGAAATACCACCACCAGGCAAGATAAGAGCTTTTAGAGATTTTTATATTTATAAAACTGAACAATTAGATCTATTAGCTAAAAAGGCTGTTAATGGTACAGATGCTGATAGAGTTTTATTTAAACAAGAAATGGCATTGGTTGCTAATCTTCATCAAAAACTAGCAGCTATAAGATCTGATGCAGGTAGAGCTTTAAGAGAATGGCAGCTAACATCTAAATCTACAAGGTTTGATGATACAAGTTTTGCTGAGCTTAACTTAGCTAATACTTTAGAAAAATTAGGTGGAGCTGAGGATATAGCACAAACTGCTAAGATGTTTTTATCTCTTCCTAAAAACAAGAGAGCGCAATTTGTTGATGGTGCTGGTTTTGGTAAAAAACTTACGGATGCTGTTTACGAAAGTTTTATAAATTTAATTTTATCTAATCCTGTAACTCACGTTAAAAATATAACAGGTAATACTTTTACTTTATACATGTCTAACTTTGAAAGAAGTTATGCTGCTAATTTTAATAGACTTATAAATAAAACAGATGGTGTTGCTCATTTTGAGGGATATGCAAAACACTATGGAATGAAAATGGCTTATGGCGAGGCTATTGAAATGTTCTTTAAAGCTATTAATGGAGAACAAACTTTAGTAGCTGGTTCAAAAGTAGAGGCTCCATCTAGTGTATTTAATGCTAGTACACTTGGCATTAAAAATAATACTATGGCAAAAGCTACAGACGTTATTGGTAAAATAGCAACTCTAAATGGTTTACCTTTAAAATCACTAAATGCTGGAGATGGTTTCTTTAAAACACTTGCATATAGATCTGAGTTATATGCGTTAGGTTATAGAAAAGCTTTTAGGTTATTAAAAGAGGGTAGATTAAGTGAAAAAGATGCAGGAGCTTATATTGCTAACTTTATTACTTATCCTACTAAAGAGGCACAAGAGGCAGCATTTAAAGAGGCACAATATATTACATTCCAAACTCCTACAGGTGTTAAAGGAGATATGCTTTCAATCGGAGCTGATGGTGTAAAGAAAATTAGAAAACTACCACTAGGTAGATACATGATTACTTTTATTCAAACACCTACAAACATATTAAGATATACAGCTGAAAGAACTCCAGGATTAAATTTACTTACAGATTGGAATACACAATTTGCAAAAGGCGGTGCATCTAGAGATCTAGCTCTTGCTAAGCTTTCTATGGGTACAATGTTTATTATGTCAGCTGGATCCATGGGTTATTTTGGATTGGCTACAGGCACAGGTGCTAGTACCAAAAATATTAACTTAAATAAAAAAGTACAATCACAGCCATACGCTTTAGAAAAAGCTTTAGATATACCTAGTAATGCTCTTACTATTGGGGACAGCGTTATATCTTATAATGGTTTAGATCCTTTTGGTCAGATGCTTTCTCAATCTATAGATATAATGCAGCTTGGTAGAGAGATCTGGGAGCAGGGTGGCGATAAAGATGCCTGGACCAAAGCGATGATAGCATTAGCGGTTTCTGTTGGAGAAAACTTTTTCAATAAAAGTTATACTAAACAATCCAAAGAATACTTTAAGATCATGTCTGGAGACAAAGATTTTTTAGCTAATCTTCAAAAGTCTGGTAAAAAAATATTTGAAAGTATAGCAACACCTGGATTTACAAGACAAATTTCTAGAACAGCAGATATGATCGAGGGAGATGATGATGCTAAAGTCACATCTAATGCCATGACTATTGGCAGCATGATTCAAAACATTAAGAACAATACTCCAGGAATGGGAGAAGATGCTCCAAAAGATTATGATATATTTGGCGCTCCAAAGCATGCTTATAGATTTATTAGAAAGAAAAGAGAGGTAGATATTTCAAAAGGATTATCGGATGAGCTTAAACGAATAATGCCAGATATTAAAGAAATAAGAAAATATCTTGTTTTAGATCCACTTAAAATGGAGGCTTTAAAAGCTAAAAATTCTAAAAATAAACGTTTACAAAAACAATTAAGTGATTTACCAAGAGGAAAAATAACTGTCGATCTTAATCATCAAGAAATATCAGAGTATAGACGAATAGCTGGTTTGATGGTAAAGGATGGATTAGAAAAGTTTATAAATTCTAAGGCGTATAACAATGCGCCAAATGACTATTTTAAGAAAACGCTCATTCTTAAAGAAGTTTCTAAAATTCGCTCAGAAGTATTTGAAGAACTATTGGTTAATGGTGTGTTCAATAGACCATTAAACATAGCTAAGGAGAAGTTTAAAAATGAATTACATGGGTTTAATTAATGACAGTAAGTAGTATCAATACCAAAAACAGTTATTCTGCTAATGGCAGCTTAACAAGTTTTACTTATACTTTTCCTATAAATACTACAGCTGAGCTGCAAGTTATAGAAAGATCTGCTAACGGAACAGAAACTATTAAAAGTTTAAATTCTCATTATTCAATTACTGATAATGGTTCCCAAGGTGGTCAAGTTATATTTAATTCTGCTCCTGCAAATGGTGTCACAGTTGTATTGTTAAGAGATACAACATTAACTCAAGAAACGGATTATATCGCTAATGATCCTTTCGGTGCTGAAACTCATGAGTCAGCTCTTGATAAATTAACTTTACAACAACAAGAGCTACAAGAAGAATTAGATAGATCTATTAAATTATCTAGAACAAACACAATGTCATCTACTGAGTTTACAGTAGGGTCAACTGATAGAGCTGGAAAAATTTTAGGATTTGATACAAATGGAGAGTTATCGGTCACTACTACAATCGGATCTAATAAAGGAAATTGGTCTGCATCAACAACTTATTCAGTAAGAGATATTGTAAAAGACACTTCTACCAATAATATTTTTATGGCTAATGTTAGCCACACTTCTTCTGGTACACAACCTTTAACTACTAATACAGATAGTGGTAAATGGGATTTATTGGTAGATGCAGCTTCATCTACTACTGCTCAAACAGCAGCAGCATCCTCAGCAACAGCTGCAGCAACATCGGAAACAAATGCAGCATCATCTGCAACAACAGCTAATACTCATAAGAACGATGCTGAAACTGCAAAGACAGCATCTGAGACAGCTAAGACAGCAGCAGAAACAGCTAAGACAGCTGCAGAGACAGCTCAAACAGCAGCCGAGGCAGCGTTAGATACTTTTGATGATAGATTTCTAGGAGCTAAATCTAGCGATCCATCAGTTGATAATGACGGCAACGCTTTAGTAGATGGTGCAATTTATTTTGACACTACTAATGATGTTATGAAAGTCTATGATTTAAGTAATACTCAATGGAGACAATTAGCATTAACTGGATCTAATCAAACAAATGTAAATACAGTTGCAGGTCAAATTTCCCCAACAAATAACATAGCAACAGTTGCTGGTGCAAATTCTAACATTACGACTTTAGCTGGATTAAATTCTGAAATTTCTGCATTAAATGGAATAAGTGCAGCTATCACTGGAGTTAATAATATTTCAGCTGCAGTATCTGCAGTTAATTCAAACGCTACAAATATTAATGCAGTTAATTCAAATAGTGCAAATATTAATACACTTGCTGGAATTACTAACTTAACTAATTTAGCAAACGCTCATGCAGCAGTATCAACTGTAAATACAAACCTAGCAGCTGTTCAAAATTTTGCAGATGTATATAGAATAGCATCATCTGCTCCAACTTCTTCTTTAAATGTCGGAGATCTATATTTTGATACATCTGCTAATGAGTTAAAAGTTTATAAATCAAGTGGGTGGAGTGCTGCTGGCTCCACAATCAATGGCACTTCTGCTCGATTTAATTACACAGCTACAGCTGGTCAAACTACTTTTAGTGGCTCGGATACAGCTGGAAATAATTTGGCTTTCGATGCGGGGTTTGCGGATGTCTATCTAAATGGCGTTAGGTTATCTGCAGCAGATGTCAATATTACATCTGGAAATTCAGTAGTTTTATTATCTGGAGCTGCATCTGCTGGGGATGTTTTAGATGTTGTTGGTTATGGAACATTTAATGTTGCAGCTATAGACGCATCAAATATTTCTAGCGGCACAATTAATAATGCAAGATTACCCAGTACAATATCACAAACTAATTTAGTAGCAGCTGGCGATGGATCTTCTGCAGATGGTTTTATAACTTTAAACTGTAGCCAAAATTCTCATGGAGTAAAAATACAATCTCCAGCTCATAGTGCAGCTCAATCATATACTTTAATTTTACCAACATCAGTAGGTACGGCAAATCAAGTTTTAGCCACAAACGGAAATTCAACAAATCAATTAACCTGGATAGATGCTGCTGAAACAAAACCTACTGTAGCAAATGTATCGCAAACTATTGCGCCAGCTACAGCTACATCTATTAATATTACTGGGACCAACTTTAGCAATATCCCACAAGTAGAATTTATAAAATCAGATACTGGAGCTATAACCCAGGCTAACTCAATATCTTTAACTAACGCAACAACGCTTGCAGTTAATGTCACTTTAGCATCTGGTACTTATTATGTGAGAGTAGAGCTAGACGATGGTAATGCAGCAAGATCTACAAACGCTATTATTACAGCATCAACAGCTCCATCATTTAGTACAGCTGCAGGATCATTAGGAACTTTTGCTGGAAATTTCTCTGGTACAGTAGCAACGATTGCTGGATCATCGGATAGTGCAATAACTTTTTCAGAAGTAGGATCTAATCTTACAACTGCTAATGTCACTTTAAATTCATCAACTGGCGCATTGACGACATCAGATTTTGGCGGTAGTAGTACAACACCTACTCAATATAATTTTACAATTAGAATTACAGATAACGAAAATCAAACAACTGATCGGAGCTTTAGTTTCACTTCTAGCTTCGGTGCAACAGGTGGAGGACAATTTAACTAATGGCTAGTACGAAATTACAAAGAGCATTTTCTGCAGAGGGAGATAATATATATAAGTGGACATATTCTTTTTGGGTAAAAAGAGGTACATTAGGTGGAGACCAAGCGATGGCTTCGGCTTATTACAGTGCTTCTTATGAAGCTAGAATTTATTTTAGAGGTACTAACCAATTAGAAGTTTATGATTATTGGAATGGTTCTTATACTTTACAGAAAAAAACAAACAGATTATTTAGAGATACTTCTGCTTGGTATCATATAGTTGTTTCAAATGATAATACACAAGCATCTGCAGACGATAGAACAAAGATTTATGTAAATGGTGTTCAAGAAACTTCTTTTGCTATTAATACTCAATTTCCACAAAATCAAAGAAATTCATTTAATAACGATTATACAAAATATTTTGGTTCTTATGGTTCAGGAGATTACTTAGATGGCTCAATGTCTCACATTCACTTCATAGATGGCACAGCTTATGACCCAACAGCATTTGGAGAAACAGACAGTACAACTGGGGAATGGAAAATTAAAACTAATGTTAGTGTAACTTATGGAACTAATGGTTTTTTTATTTTAAAAGATGGTAATTCAGTTACAGACCAATCTGGTAATAGTAATAACTTTACAGTTGGTGCAGGTACACTTACAAAAACAGAAGATAATCCAAGCAATGTTTTTGCTACAGGAAATCCAATAGGTGCTTATAGAACACAAGCAGGAAGACCAAGTTTTTCAAATGGTAATAATACAATTTATTTTAATAATGCTAGTTACAACGAAATTGTTAATTCTACATTATCATTAACAGGTGGAAATTTTTATTGGGAAACTAAAATAGTAAGCATAGCACAAAGCTATATAGGTATTGTAAAATCTGATGATTATACAAATGGGTGGACACAAGCTAATGTTCATTATCTTTATCTACAAAATGGACAAAAAAGGAATGGAGATACAGCTACTTCTTATGGAAGCAGTTATACTACTGGAGATATAATAGGTTGTGCTTGGAATGGAACAACAGGAACTATTTGGTTTTCAAAAAATGGTGTATGGCAAAACTCTGCAACAATTACAGAAATAGCAAATGGTACTACTACTAATTCAGCCTTTACAGGTTTAAGTAGTGCTACAGATGGAAACGCATGGCTTACTTTTAATTCTGATTATAATGATAAATATCAAAATTTAAACTTCGGCAATGGCTACTTCGGAACAACAGCAGTATCTAGTGCAGGAACTAACGCAAGTGGAATAGGAATATTCGAATATGATGTACCAACAGGCTATACAGCTTTATCAACAAAAGGATTAAACTTATAATGGCATACACAACAATTAATAAATCTGGAGATTATTTTAATACTAAACTTTATAGTGGTACAGGTTCTACAAACGCTATAACAGGTGTTGGTTTTCAACCTGATTGGACATGGATTAAAGCTAGAGACCATGCTTATAGTCATCACTTACAAGATGCCGTTAGGGGAACTGGAAAAGATTTATATTCAAATAGTACAGATGCTGAATATTCAAATGCAAATAGTTTAACAACTTTTGGTTCTGATGGTTTTACAGTAGGTTCAGACAATGGTGTTAATAATGGTTCAAAAACTTTCGCATCATGGAACTGGAAAGCAAATGGTACAGGTTCAGCTAATACAGATGGAAACATAACAACAACTGTATCAGCAAACACAACAGCAGGATTTAGTATTGTGTCTTGGACAGGAACTGGTAATGCACAAACATTAGGTCATGGTTTAGGTTCTGCACCTAATATGATTATTTTAAAAGAAAGGTCAGCTACATCACAATGGCAAGTAACTAATGATGCTTTAGGTTGGACTAAAAGATTAAATTTAGATGATACTTCAACTGCTGATACAACATCATACATATGGAATGATACAGCACCAACATCATCTGTATTTTCAATAGGAACAAGTGGTGCAGTAACTGAAAATGGTCAAACATATATAGCCTACTGCTTCGCAGAGAAAACTGGTTATAGCAAGTTTGGTTCTTATACTGGTAATGGTAATGCTGATGGAACATTTGTTTATACAGGATTTAAACCTGCTTTTGTTATGTTAAAAAGAAGTAGTAACACTTCTGATTGGTATATGTTTGATAATAAAAGAGAAGGTTATAATGTTGATAATGATGAAATTTATGCAAATTTAAGTAATGTAGAAGATACTGCCGATAGATTAGATATTTTATCAAATGGTTTTAAAATGAGAACAACTGGTGGCAATCTAAATGGAAGTGGCGAAACATTCATCTTCATGGCATTTGCATCAGCACCATTAGTAGGTTCAAACAACGTACCATGTACAGCGAGGTAAATAGAATATGACAAAAGCAAGAGATTTAGCAAACTTTAATCCAACAAATATTACAGATACTGGTACAGAGGGTACTAGAGTAGCTAGTGGAACTACAGCACAACGTGGCTCTACAACTGGTCAATGGAGATTTAATACTACTACAGGATTTTTTGAGGGAAGAAATGCTACTGGAGTATTTCAAACTTTAGAACCTACACCAACAATTACAAGTGTTAATGATGGAGAAGTTGATAGTGCAAGTGGGGGTAATCAAACTATTGTTATAAGTGGTACTGGGTTTTCATCTGGTGGAACAATAGCTTTTGTTGGTTCATCTGCTGAATTTAATGCAACAACAACAACATTTAATAGCACAACACAAGTTACAGCAGTTGCACCTAAATCAAGTTTTTTAAATGCACAAGAACCATATAAAGTTAAATTTACTTCATCTAGTGGAATAGCAGGAACATCAGCAACAGGATTGATTAATGTAGATAATACACCAGGTTGGCAAACGGCATCTGGAAATTTAGGTACAGTTTTTGAAGATGTGGCTATATCAACAATTACAGTTTCAGCAACAGACGCAGATAGTGATACAGTAGCATATTCAGTTCAATCTGGTTCTTTACCAACAGGATTGTCTTTAAATTCATCAAATGGCGAAATAACAGGAACACCTAATGTAAATGATACTTATGCTTCGGGTGGTGTCACACATACTTTTGATTTAAGAGCAACAGCAAACTCAAACACAACAGATAGAACATTTAATATTTTAAGAAAATGGAAAGATGGTTCTACTTCAAGTTCTGCATTAGCTTCTGCTACAGCTATTAAAACTTTAACAGGAACTACAACAGATGGTGGTTATTATATTCAAGACCCAAGTAATTCATCAAATTCAATTTATGCTTATTGCGATATGAATTTTGACGGTGGTGGTTGGATATTAGCTCATTCATCAAGAAGTAGTACATGGGACGGTCAATCTGGAGACCAATCTTATAATAATTATTTTGATAGTTCACATTTTGCAGAATACACAAGTGGAACACCTTATGACGTTTATTCTAAATTAAGAACAAATTATCCATTTACAGAATTATTAATACAATGGACATCTAGTTCAGATATGACAGGAGCAACGAACACTACTAGACCAATTTATCCAATGGGTTCAACTGTTAATGGTTTAATTAATATTAGTGCAAATACTCAATATGGAAGAAAAAGTGGAAATAGTGGAAGATTGCCTACAACTAATTATGGTTATGCAAGTGCTCATAATTCAGATACGTTGTATTACAAATTAGCACAGTCAAGTGATGACAGAAACTATATGTTTTCAAACTACACAAATAGTAATCTTAATCAAGGTGGTTTTTATGGTTGGGGTTCTGGTGTTCACAATAATTATGCTTGGATAGCAAGTACAAGCGAAAGTGTTTCAACAGTAGCTTTTTACGTTAGATAATTATGCCTAGAAAAAAATTAAATAATAATAAGGAAATAATATAAAATGGCTTACATAGGACAAGGATTAGATAGATTTAGTAATGTAGAAAAACTAGATGCTATAACACCAGCTACTGCAACAGGTGCTGGACCTTATAATTTAACTAAAGCTAGTGTAGCATTTACACCATCTAGTGCAGATACAATGGTAGTATCAATTAATGGTGTAGTTCAATATGGTAACTTTACTGTTAATGGTTCTACAATAACTTTTAGTGGTGCTTTAACAGATTCAGATACTTGTGATTTTATATATCACATGGGTACAGGTTTATTATCAACTCCTGTTGACAATTCAGTTTCAACTGCTAAAATAGTAGATAGTAATATAACTACAGCAAAAATAAATAATTCTGCAGTAACAGATGCAAAGATAGATACTGTATCAGCAAGTAAGTTAACTGGTGCTTTACCATCTATTAGTGGTGCTAATCTAACAAACTTACCAGCAGAAACAAAACCTACTATAAGTTCTATATCTCCTTCAGTTATAGAAAATACACAAACAGCAGTTACAATAACAGGAACTAATTTTATATCAGTACCTCAAGTAGAAGCAATTAATTCTACAGGTGCTATTGTTGCAGCAGATAGTATTACATTTACAAGTGCTACTCAAATAGTTGCAACCTTTACTTTACCAGTAGATGGTACATATTTTTTAAGAGTAGAGAACAATGATGGTAATGCAGTAAGAAGTGGTACAGCTATATTAACAGTATCAGATGCTCCAGCTTGGACAACAGCAGCAGGTTCTATTTATACTGGTGAATCAGTTGTAAGTACAATTACTTTATCAGCAACTGATGCTGTATCATTTGCAGTAACTACAGGTTCAATACCAACAGGATTAACATTTACATCTGGTGTTGGAAGTTGTACAATTGCAGGAACACAAACAGAATTTACAGCAGCAGCTACAAAGAATTTTAGTATAACAGCAACAGACGCAGAAGGACAGACAGCAGTAAGAGCTTTTAGTATGAGCTTTACATTTGGAATGTCAGGTTCAGGAGGATTTAACTAATGGCTAGTACATATTTAACAAGAACTTTCTCAACAGGTAATAGAGATAAATGGACTTGGAGTGCTTGGGTAAAAAGAAGTAAAATAGGTTCAATTCAAGAATTATTTACTGCTTATGCTGATAGTTCTAATTTAACAGAAATTAGATTTGATAGTGATGATAGTTTACAGTTTCAAGATAAAGCAGCTAATTCTTGGCAAGGAGAAATAAAATCAAATGATAGATTTAGAGATACTAATGGTTGGTATCATATTATGGCTATATGGGACACAGGAAATTCAACTGCTACAGATAGAATGAGATTTTATGTAAATAATAGAGAATTAACAAGTTTTGCTACTGATACAATACCTGGTCAAAATAATGATAGTACAATTAATAGAAACTGTGGTCATCAAATAGGTTCATTAAATAGTAATGCTAATAAATTTGATGGAATTATGAGCCATGTTCATTTTTGTGATGGCTATGCTTATTCTCCAAGTGATTTTGGAGAAACAGATACAACTACAGGTGAGTGGAAAGCTAAGACAAGTCCTTCAGTTAATTATGGAACTACTGGATTTTTAATTCTTAAAGATGGAAATACAATAACAGACCAATCTTCTAATAGTAATGACTTTACATTAGGTGGTGGTACTCTTACAGATTTAAAAGATAATCCTGATAATACTTTTGCTACATTTATGCCTTTAGTTCCAAGAATTGCAGGTGGTAGTCCAGTACACCCAACATTTTCAAATGGTAATACAACAGCTTATTTTGACAACGCAGGTTATAATGAAAATGCAGTTGGTTCTATAGCAATGAAAGGAAAAATTTATTTTGAAGTTAAATGTACAAACGCAAATGCTGATGGAAGTGGTTATGTAGGAATGGTTGATTTATCTGGCTATGATAATAGTTTTATAGGAACACAATGTATTGCTTATAGAGATAATGGAGAGAAAATTAATATTGGAACATCAACCAGTTATGGAAATACATGGACTTCTGGAGATATAATTGGTGTAGCTTTTGATAGTGCAACAGGAACTATTTGGTTTTCTAAAAATGGTACTTGGCAAAATTCAGCAACAATTACAGAAATAGCAAATGGTACAACAACTAATTCTGCATTTACTGGATTATCTGGAGATTTTTTACCATTAGTTTCAAACTATAGCGACAGATATGCAAGTGTAAACTTCGGCAATGGCTACTTCGGAACAACAGCAGTATCTTCAGCAGGTACTAATGCTAGTGACAATGGAATATTCGAATATGATG
>Ga0213869_10000321_pt1 | contig 39652 bp, 46 predicted proteins | sample PICome_10_FD_160083 | JGI IMG/M metagenome (GOLD analysis project Ga0213869, IMG submission 160083) | Coastal seawater microbial communities near Pivers Island, North Carolina, United States - PICO132 | ecosystem: Environmental > Aquatic > Marine > Coastal | place: USA: North Carolina...
CTGTAGCAATTGCTCTAAGTCCTGCGACTGTTGCCATATCTGAGTTGTTGACGTGTGAAAATCTTCTTTCCTTAATACCGGTTCGTTGTTGTATCCATTCATCAGATGTATCAATGAATGTAGCCATGTCATCATTTGTTACTACATTATCTGGGACGCACTTACCCCAACCTGTTATTGTTGACTTCAAAATTTCTCCCAACTATTTACTTAAAGACTCTAGTGAGTTAATTACTCTAATTTCTTTACTAGATATAGACTTCTTAACCATTCCTGCAGTTACATTGCCAGGACCAATATGTGTCCATTCATCGGGTTTAATTTCAGATTCTATCTTAAGTATTTGGTCGTAAAATAAGACAGAATTATCTATTTGATTAACTAAACGAGTCTTTAAGGTATCTATGTTTGCAAGATCTGCATCAACATTCATATAAACCGGTATTGTTCCCTCTTTTAATTCAACCTGTTCAAGGGCTTCAGCAAGTTTTGGTTTTGCCGGGGAAACAATTTTTGTATGAAATGCGCCAGCAACTTCAAGTGGAATGACTCTTCTTGCACTTAGTGCTTTAGAGTTAGACTTAAGATACTCAAGATTTTCATTACTTGAACTAATAACTATTTGCGAAGCATCATTGTAATTTGATATCCATACTTCAATGTCTTGAGAGTTTAAAACCTCAATTTCTTTTAACGTAGCCTCTAAGTCTGTAGTTAATACTGCTGCCATTCCTGTGTCAGAATTCTCAACAGATTCTTGCATTGCCTCTCCCCGTACAGAGATAATTTTTAATGCATCTACATAATCAAAAAATCCGCTAATAGCTAAAGCTGTATACTCACCAAGGGAGTGGCCAATTAATGCATCTGCATTTCCAAACTTCTGAATAACTTCTAATCCGTAGCAATAAGAAATAGCGAATATATAAGGTTGGGCAATGTTAGTTTTTTTAATCAGGTCAGAATCACCTTCATTGATTACGTCCTTAAGCGACCATCCAAGAGATTCATCAAAAATATCGATTAACAGTTCTGGATACTTTTCTAGAAGCTCTTTGCCCATTCCAGGTTCTTGAGAACCCTGGCCAGGAAACATACCAATCCAACCCATTAGGCTACCTCGGAGACTGCAAAAGCAATTGCCGTTTTTTGTTCGTGGGACAGTGAGATGTGTACATCTTTTATATTCTGATTTGATGCAAGTTCGGCTGCTTTCCCATGAAGAATTACAGTGGGTTTTCCCCCACCAGTAATTTCTATTTCTTTCCAATTCAGTTGTCGCCACCCTTTTCCTAATGATTTCATTACAGCTTCTTTACCTGCAAATCTTGCACCTAACCTTTTTGATGGATCATTAAATCTATTTGCATAAAGTATTTCATTCTTTGTAAAACATCTAGTTTCGAATTTAGATTTATTTTTACTTAATAGTTTTCTGACCCTGTCGAGATTAACTTGGTCTACACCGACACCATAAATACTTGTCATTACAACTCAATTTCGACAAGTACGTCACCTTTATTTACAGGCTGACCTTTTTTTATATTGAATTCTTTAATAGTTCCATTGATTGGGGCTGTAATTACATTTTCCATTTTCATGGCTTCTAAGACAAACAGTGAGTCTCCTTTTTTAACTTTTTTCCCTTTTTTGGTCATAGTATCCATGATTGTACCCTGCATTCCTGCAGTTACTATTCCAGGATTTTTAATACTTCCCGTAAGGTCCATACCTATTTTTTTGGGTGGTTGTGGAGCTAGAGTTGGAGATCCTGTCTCGTCTAAGGAGATGTTTACTTTACTTGGTCTGTCGGTTGAAATCTCTTCTTCGATTTCTTTAATCTTAAAGTTTTCCTCTAAAAACTTAACATGTATTCTGCCCTCTTTAAATTCTTTAGTTTTAAGGACATCAGACAACACATTGATTGTTGTAGGTATTCCCCCGACAATATATTCCTCTAGACAACGTTGTCCTTTAGATAAAGCCTCTTCTCTTGAAACACCCCAAACAATTAATTTTGCAATTAAATTGTCATAAAAGTGTGAGATTGCTGTTCCCGTTTTAACCCAACCATCTACGCGTACTCCATTGCCCATAGGTTCTCTGTACTCAGTAATTGTTCCTGGAGTAGGTAAGAAATTATTATTTGGATCTTCCGCATTAATTCTAAATTCAATACTGTGTCCTCTTGGTTCAACAACAAAATCCTCGAGGGAGTTACCAAGAGCAATCTTTATTTGCTCTTTAACGATATCAATTCCATATCGCATTTCTGTCACGGTATGCTCTACTTGTAATCTTGTATTCATCTCAAGAAAGTAAAAATTTTCATCTACATCTGCTAAAAACTCAACTGTTCCAGCATTAATATAATTAGAGATTTTAGCAATCTTCATAGTTGCTTCTCTGAGTTTTTCCTGCCCATACTCTGATAGCCAAATTGGAGGGCTTTCTTCAATGAGTTTTTGATTTCTTCTTTGCAGAGAGCAATCTCTCTCTCCTAGGTAGATGTGATTTCCAAATTTATCACTAAGAATTTGAGTCTCAACATGTCTTGCTGGTTTAATAAATTTCTCAACATAAACCTGGTCTGAACCAAAATATGCTTCGCTCTCTCTTTTTACAATTTCAAAGTTTTCATCCAACTCATCATCATTCTTGACAATTCGTAACCCTTTCCCACCACCACCGTGAGCTGCCTTTAAAGCGACTGGATAGCCAAATTTATTAGCGTCTTTTAATGCTTCTCTTTTAGTCCTTGATGGTTTTAATTGTCCTGGAACTGGTTGTAATCCTGCTTTAGAAATTAATTTACGTGATTCGATTTTGTCACCCATTGATTTTATTGTTTCTGCGTTGGGACCTATCCATGTGACACCTTTTTTTTGAACTGCTTTTGCAAAATCAGCATTTTCAGCAAGAAATCCATATCCCGGATGTACTAAGTCTGCGTTGGTTTCTTCTATAGCCTTCATTAGTGACTTAATATTTCTGTAGCTTTCTGCTGGGAGAGATCCACCAAGATAATATGATTCATCTGCTCTCTTTACATGTAGTGAGTCAGTGTCTACATCTGAATAAACAGCAATTGTATGTAAATCCATTTCTTTAGCAGAACGTATTATACGAAGAGCTATTTCACCTCGGTTTGCAATAAGAAGTCTTTTCTGTGTCATGAGTTATTTTATTTTGTATGCAATCAAGACTGCAGCAAATGCTTTTATCACATCACCTATTAGGAATGGGATAACCCCAATTGTAAAAGCATCAATAAAAGAGAGATTTAATATGAGCGTAAGGCCAAAAACACCACTTAAATAGATCATCCCTGTTCCTAGAACTATTGCAAGCAAAGGAGTATGCGATAGCCTACCTACGATTTGGGCAGCTAAAAAGAAGCCAATAATATAACCAATCGTTGGACTTTTTAAGATTGCAAGACCTGCAACGCTACCTGAAAAAAACGGGAGACCGGCTAAACCTGTAAATAGATACATCAACATACTGAGTGAACCAAACGTACTTCCTAGTAATAGGCCAGCTAAAATAACAACAAATGTTTGTGCTGTGATTGGAACAGGTGTAATGGGAAGCTCTATTCTGATTTGCGCACTAAGTGCAGTGACTATTGCGAAACCAAAAGATAGAAATAAGTTTCTCGCAAGAGAGCCTTTTTCAACCCAGGTAATGGCAATATTTTTAGAGGGGAATGTTTCCATGCTTATCTCCTAAGTTAGTTTTATTTACAAGCTCTTTAAAAGCTTCAGTAACAACTTTTCTCGTTTCACTTGGTTTAATTATCTTATCTACTAATCCAAGTTTTGCAGCAATATCTGGGTTGCTAAATTTTTCATTATATTCATTTACAAGCTGCTCTTTTAAGACATCTTTATCAGCAGCTTCTTTTATTTCTTTTTTATGAATTATATCAACAGCGCCCTCGGCTCCCATCACGGCAATTTCAGCACTTGGCCATGCAAACAACTTATCTGCTCCTAGTCCCATGGAGTCCATAACAATATAAGCACCACCATATGCTTTTCTAACAACCACACAGACTCGTGCAACTGTTGCTTCTGAGTATGCATATAGTAATTTTGCACCACTTTTTATAATGCCTCCGTGTTCTTGTTCTACTCCTGGAAGAAAACCTGGTACGTCTACAAGTGTGAGCAGAGGTATGTTGAAAGCATCACAAAAACGTACAAATCGTGCAGCCTTCTCAGATGAATCAATATCTAATACTCCGGCAACTTCTAATGGCTGATTGGCTATAACTCCAATAGTGTTTCCATTCATTCTTGCCAATGTTGTGATGATATTTAATGCATAGTTTGCATGAATGGGATACTGTTCACCATCATCCACAATATTGTTAATGATGTCATTCATGTCATATGGTTGGTTTCTGTTTTCAGGAATAAAAGAATCTAAAATATCAACATTTTTTTCCGTATCATCTTCAGTAATAAACACTGGGGGTTTTTGTTCAGCAGACTGAGGTAAGAAACTGAGAAGATATCGTACTTCGTCAAATGCTTGTTGTTCGTCTTCACAAATCTGATGGCTCACACCTGAAAGTGTTCCATGGGCTTCTATTCCGCCAAGTTCCTCAAAACTTACATCTTCACCCGTTACTGTTTTAACAACAGCTGGCCCTGTTACATATAGTTGACCAATATCTTTTACCTGAAAAATGAAATCAGTAAGAGCGGGGCTGTAGACAGCTCCACCGGCTGAAGGTCCAACAATGACAGAAATCTGTGGAATTTTTCCAGAAGCTTGTACATTCTTTTTAAATATCTGAGCATATCCATACAGAGAAGAAATTCCTTCTTGGATACGTGCACCACCTGAATCTTTTATACCAATAATTGGAGCTCTTGCCTCTAATGCCAGATCCATAACTCGAAGAATTTTTTTAGCTACTATCTCGCCTAAGCTTCCTCCCATAATGGAGAAATCTTCAGAATATATATAGACAGGCCTTCCATGAATTGTTCCAGAACCAGTAATGACAGCTTCACCGCTAGGATTTGCTTCAGAGGATACATTCTCATCTATTTCACTGAAAGAATTCTCGTCTAGTACAAGATGTATTCTTTCATAGGCTGTTAATTTACCCTTTGGGTGTTGAACCTTTTTAGCTCGTTCATCCCTTAATTCAGCTAAATTTTCGTCTGACATGCTAGTCTTTCCTGTTTATTGTTAGTGTAAGTATTTGACCTATATATATGTAAAGAAGTAACACAATGAAAGCAGTTTTTTTTGATTCTATAGACAATACGCAGGATTACGCGCTAGAGAATTTTGAACAAGAACCCCTCCTTGTAGTTAGTTACTCTCAAGAAAAAGGGAGAGGTACCGATAATAGAGATTGGGAAAATGCCGATCAAGCTCTTGCCTGTTCTTTGGTTTTTAATGAAGTACCTCAAGATTTTATAAAAACATTAATTCCCCTTATTTCAGGTTATTCGTATCTGAAGATAGTAAGCAATGTCGATCTACATCTGAAATGGCCAAATGATATCTTATTCAATGATGCGAAAGTTGGTGGTATTTTAGTTGAGGAGAAAGATAGTAAAATATGTATTGGAATGGGTATAAATTATTTTTGGGAGAATCCAAAATTACCCAATGCTTCAGGCATTTATACAGAAAAACTTAATGGTCAGATTTTGAATAATCATGCTCTACATTGGGGAGAGTTAACTCTAAATACTATTCAAAAAAACAGTTTTGACCTAAGTGAGTACAAGAAAAAACTTACAACCATAGGAAAACTTATAGAGTATCCAGAAGGTCGAGGCTGGGCAAGGGATGTCAATTTTGATGGTTCTTTATCAGTTGAAACCATTTCAGGTGAGATGATTAATTTGACCTCACCCTTAATATCAGAAGTGAAGTAAGTATCATTATTAAAGGTGATTATTAAATGAAACAGTTGGTCGTTGAAAGAAATAATCCGGTACCTGTTATTTGGGATACACCAATTCCACAGCCGGGACCGAATGAGGTTCTTATAAAAAATTATTACTCTGTTGTATCTTCTGGTACTGAGTTAGCTTCAATTGAGTCTGCAAATAAAACAGTGACTGATAAGCTTCAAGATTCTTCAAATATTAGTAAAGGTTTAGACCTATTAAAAAAAGAGGGATTAGGAGCTGTTGTTGAGGCTGTATTTCCAAAAAATATATTGCCACTACAGCTTGGCTACAGCTCTTGTGGAGAAGTAATTCAAGCAGGTAAAAATGTGAAAGACTTTCATGTTGGAGATAAAGTGGTTTCAAATGGTAGTCATGCAGAATACGTGACAGTCAATCAAAATTTGTGCTCTAGAATCCCGGATGATACTTCTGAAAAGGAAGCTGCCTTTACAGTACTCGGTAGCATTGCCTTACATGGCCTTAGGCTTTCAGATACAACACTTGGATCTAAAATAGTTGTTATTGGTCTTGGGATTGTTGGACAGTTAGTTTGCAGACTAGCAGAAGCTCAAGGGTGTGAAGTCATTGGAGTTGACCCTGATGAAAAAAGAACACTTGATAGAAATAACTTTTATACCTCTATTGATGATGCAATAAATGATAAATCTATTAATTCAGAAAATGTTGATGCTGTCATTATCACAGCAGCCTCTTCGAGTAACGAACCAATAGAGGTAGCAACACGTATTGCTAGAAATAAAGCAAAAATTGTGGTCGTAGGTGATATTCCACTTAATATCTCAAGAAATGATTTTTACTACAAAGAGCTAGAACTAGTTGTCTCTAAGTCATATGGACCCGGTAGGTATGATAAGCAGTATGAGGTTCTTGGAAATGATTATCCCATAGAGCATGTTCGATGGACAGAAAACAGAAATTTTTCAGCTTTCTTACAACTTTTACAAACAAATCAGATTTCATTATCAGACATGATTACTGAGGAAATAGATTTTATTAATGCACCATCTATATATGAAAAATTTGAATCTGATGACAAACCTTTATCTATTGTTCTTAGGTATGAACTTACTAATGAACCAAAGCTTGATTTCGAAAAAACAGATACATCTACACCATCGTCTAATGGGAAAATTAAATTAGGAATTATAGGAGCAGGTAATTTTGCTTCTACAACAATTCTCCCAATCCTACGTGACCTAAAACGAGAGTGTGAAGTTATTGGCGTTGCCTCTTCAGGTGGATTAAGTGCAGAAGTACTCTCTAGAAATTTTAAGATCGACAACAAATATTCCACTGAGAGTGAGATTATTGATTCTGAAGAGATTGATGCAGTATTTATTTTAACTCAGCATCATAATCATGCAGAGCTAGTTATTAAAGCTGTTAATGCCGGTAAAGCTGTATATGTTGAAAAACCTTTAGCTTTAGAAGTGGAGTCTTTAATTGAGATTGAAGAAGCAATATATAATGCAGAAAATGCAAAAATATTTGTAGGTTTTAACAGGAGATTTGCTGAAGCAACTCAGTTTGTAAAATCAAAACTTAACAGCACTCCAGCTAACAGCATTAATTTCCGTTTTAGTGTTCCTGCTTTAGACAAAGATCACTGGACGAACATTAAAGAAATTGGAGGAGGAAGAATAGTTGGTGAAGCAGTTCATGCAATTGATTTAGCTTCATATCTTTTTGATTCACTTCCACAAAGTATTTCAGCATCATCACCTTTGGATAAAGAGAATGATGTTGCTTTGGATAACCAGGTATTTATCAATATTAACTTTGCTAATGGCTCCCATGCTGCAATCCAATATTTCAGTGAAACAAATCAATCACTGGCTAAAGAGAGAATAGAAATTCATGGCGGTGGAAATTCTTATATAATGGAAGACTTCCAAATGCTTCGATACTTAGAGCAGTCAGATGATAAAAGTAAGGTTTTCTCAAAGGGTAAAGGACATAAGGAATCAATACAGACCTTTCTTACATACGTAAAAGGTGAGTCAAATAATCCATATACATGGCTTGAGTTAAAATCTGTTGCTAAGGCAGCTATATATTCTCAGAATTATATGAATTCTGGATCTCAACACAGTATTTTTTCATAGATATGAATACTTCTTTTGATATATATGAATTAAATAATGCTGTTCTAGATGCTGCCAAAACCATCAAAGATATGCGAAATGACTTTACTGTCGATTCAAAAGATGCAGTTGTGGACTTAGTAACAAATGCAGATCTTAAGGCAGAAGAAATTCTCATAGAGGCTATAACTAAATATTTTTCAGAGGACGGAATTATTTCAGAAGAATCAGATGAAGTCCTCTCTTCTAATGGCAGATCATGGTTAATTGATCCGTTGGACGGAACTGTGAATTACGCTAATAATATTCCACAAGTTGCAATTACTCTGACTCTACTAGTCAATAAGGTACCCGTACAAACTTATGTGTATGACATTTTTCAAGATGATTTATACGAGGGATATGCAGACAAGGGTGCGTATAAAAATTCTGAAAAATTACAAGTTACAAAAGAAACATCCCTACAAAAAGCAATCATTGCCACAGGTTTCCCCTATGACAGGTTGGAGTTTGGGGAGCAATACCTACAGACCTTCCTCTCAATTCTCAAAACGACGGGTGGAGTAAGAAGGTTTGGATCGGCAGCATTAGACGTTTGTTGGGTTGCTGATAATAAGTTTGATGCTTATTATGAATTTTTCATTAAGCCATGGGACACTTTAGGGGCTAGCTTAATTTTAAAAGAAGCTGGAGGACTTGTAGTTGATGAACATGAAGCCTTTCCAACGCTGTCATCAAACTTAATTATTGCTACAAATAAATCTATCCATGATGATTTCAAGTCTTTAGTTCTCAACAATATAGATTCTGATTTAAAAGAAAGATTTAGCTAGTTTTATTTCTTCACCTTAGAGTTATAAATATCATCTAATATTTTTAGTAGCTCATCATTAGGTTGTTGTAACCAAGTCTCAAACTCATTTATATATGTTCTATGATCTTTACCGTAAACATCAATAAAGGTTTGATCAAACCCTTTCTGATTAACTGTGTTCCATAGTGCATATACAGATTCCTCTCCATGATTATGCACAAGATAAGCTGTAAACCAGTTACCAATTCTATAACCCAGATCGACTCCTTGTCCTGAGCTCCAAGAAATGTTGTAGAGTTTTATACCATCTTGAAAAAATTGTGTTTTTCTATCTACAGGCCAAGGACCACCCTCTAGTGCCCAACGCATTTCATTTTTAAAACCTTCAAGATCGTAGGTGTAGAGTGCTGAGAAAAAATCTGCATTGCCCTCACTCCACCAAGCTACATCTTCACCATTGTCTCCGCTTCTTTTACCCATGTACTCATCAACATCATTAGGTTCAGTGGTAAAGATATTAGACAATTGATAGATATGAAAGACCTCATGATAAGTCATAGTTTTATACCAATTACCAATTTCATTATCTTGTGGTGCCATAACCATAAAATAGAATCCATCAACTGCACTAGAATTTATTCCGCCCCCACCATTATTTACATAGTCTTTATAGGTGTCTAATCTACACCAATCTGCAGATGGGAAGCCTGTTGCTGTTAAGTGATTACAATATTCACGATTTGCATTTTTACCAGCTTCCATATCGGAACCGGTAATCATAATATAAATTGCTTTTGCTTGGCTTTTACCATAATAATCATCACCCATCCATAGGGCATAAGCTTCATTTGTGTATTGAATTGTTAAATCTACTGTTTCCTGTTGAAGGTCACTAGCTGGAAAAACTCTAATAATCTCATCATCAAGAAATGGTGATAAAGCCTTGGCAACAGTAGTTGTTGTTGTTGTGTCGGCAACAGTACTAGTTGTTGTATCTAGAACAGTAGTTGTTGTATCTAGAACAGTAGTTGTTGTGTCGGAAACAGTACTAGTTGTTGTATCTAGAACAGTAGTTGTTGTGTCGGCAACAGTACTAGTTGTGCTCTCAGCGCCACATGATATGAATATGATTAATGTTAAAACTGAAAATTTTTTCATTTTTTAATTATGTCATACTTTGGCAAGTAGTTGGTGTAGGTACTACAAGGGTATGCACAGGGTAAGCAGTACCTACATTTAACCAACATCTTTAGTGACTGGTGAGCATTAAAATTACTAAATTAATTTAGGTCCATTCAATGCTCTAAGATAATTATTGCAAAGAGGTAAGACAGAAAATCTTTCTTTTATAAAGGGAAGACTAGATTATTAGATTAAATCTACTGCTCTATTAATAACATCTATCGTTTCATTACGCTGAGCTTCTTTAAGAGACAATAGTTGTAGATAGACAGCTTCGATTCCAACTTCCTGCCACATAGATAAAGTTGATGCAACTTCATCTGGTGTACCAAATAGATAATTTTTTTCCCTCCAGGTACTAGCTATCTCATCTTCAGTTTGAGCTAATGCCTTAGCTGCTGCAGTTAATGCTGATCCAACGCCCTCTTTCGTTAAACCAACGACTGGAGGACAGGCAGTGGTAATTTCAAGTTTCTTTAAATCTCTCCCATTATCAGCTGCAACTTCTCTGAACAATGAGATACTCTTGGCCAATATCTCCTTAGGACCTGCATATATATTGAATTCTTCTGAATATTTTCCAGCTAAAGTTGGAGTTTTAACTTTTCCACCACCACCAATAATGATCGGAATATCTTGTAAGGCGGCCGGTTCAACTGGAAACTGCTCAAGTTGGTAATACTCTCCCTGAAAGCCGTTATTATTTCCTGAAAGTGCTTCTCTAATATAAAGGAGTGACTCCTCAAGCATTTCAAAACGAGTTTTTAAATCTGGGAAAGGTATGCCATAAAGATCATGCTCAATTTCCAACCATCCAGTTCCAACACCTAATCGAAATCTACCCTTTGCCATATCATTTATTGTTGAAGCCATCTTGACTAATACGCTGGGATGTCTAAATGTTATAGGCGATACCAATATGGAGTACACCATTTTTTCTGTATCTCTAACTAAGCCAGCACTTGCAGTTAGTAAGTCCAGAGCTGGCGTTGGCTCATTTTTATCATGTCGCTGTTTACCAACTATATAGTGATCTGGAAGACCTATTCTTTCAATGTCATTCTGTTCTGACCATTTAGATAATGTAAGGAGAGTCTCATAACTTCCTCGTGCCTGTAGGAATACTTTCATACTTTTAGATTAGCCACTATGTCCAGAGTATGAAGAATTTAGAGGACAGCCCTTTAGGTAACCGAGACTATTAAGCGGTAATAGGCATACGTGAACAGTAGAATATAGAAATGAAAAAGTTTTCAATTCCTTTTTTAATACTTATAACATTCTGTTCGTCAGGTGCTGAAAATACCGAACCTCAAGATACAAGCAACAATGAACAATCACAAGAAATAGCACAAAATGAAGAATTTGAAGTCTTTAGTGTTGATTTAGGTTATGACATTTATGAACTATATAGCTGTTTGGACGCTAAAGGCCTGCGTGGTCTTCCAGAACCTGAAATAAACACTTCTGAAATTGTTGTCCGATTTGATGATGGTTACGATGAAGCCTTTTTCGAGCTTTTTTACGCTTTGATACCTGAGTGCGAAGAGGAAAGAGAAAAAGATAAAGTATATGCTCAAGAAGAGGACAATACAGATTCAGAAAATGAAAACAATAACTCAGTAGATGTTGTGTTAGAAGATAAAGTTTACAGCTGGGACCAACCTGAAAATATTGATTGGATTGAATATAACTTCAATACTTCAGATACATTTTGTGATGATGTAGATGGATATTGTGCTGGATGGCAGGAAAATGCCTCTCAAGAGTGTAAAGATAATTATAAACTTGGCAGTACTGAAGAAGATGTACAAAAAAGATCGACCTATGAAAGATGTGTTTATCAAATGATCTTCAAGCCATACATCTCCTTAGTAACAGACAGAACAACCACACCACTAACGCAAGAACAAAAAAGAAACGGTGAGCGACTAAAAAATACTGGATGGAATACTCCTACAGATCAAGTAGTTGAGTTTAGAGTATCTGCAGATATTCCTAATGAAATTGTAGAAGCATCAAAAGAGGGTATGTTAGCTGCCATAGATTTCCTAGGAAGTTATGGTCCCCTCAGGGTGTATCTCGTAGGCAATGATGTTGAACTAGCAGAAGATCTAGCAAGCGATTTTTGTGAGTACAACTATCCCTTAGAAGAAAAAAATAGGTGTCTCGATGATCAAGGTGTAGGTATGTTAGAAATGGCTTACATATATCCAGGAGGTAATGGATTTCAACAGTCATCTTGGAGGAAAGATTCTCCCGTTCAAGCTTTTGTCCATAATCCTTATGCAGATGAGAATAATAAACATAGTATTCATCCAGATGAATTAATAAGCGATAGAAGAGTAAACGCCCACGAGTATTTTCATGTTTATCAGGGAGCTCATAAAGTCTATAGAGGCGGAAGTGATAACTCATTTGGCTGGAGTACAACTAGATGGGTAGAAGAGGGAGTTGCAGTTTACTTCGAGCAGGTTCTCTCAGAAAAAATGGGTTGGCAGAGTAGGAGAGAGCTAGATCAGCGAACCATCGAAAATTTATATACGATAAAATCATTTACTACTAGATTTCCTGGAATCTCCATGAAAGATGTAGACACTGGTTTTCAGACAGAGAGATTATTTTCTTACTGTGGAAATCTCTGTATTGGTGCCTTACAGTATGAATTTGGACACATAGCTTTTGAATACCTTGAAACTAAATCTTCACAAGAAAAAATACTTTTTGATTACTGGAAAGAGCATACAGAATTGGGATGGGCTGGAGCTTTTGAGAAAGTGTTCGAGATGTCAGTTAGTGATTTTTATACAGAATTTGAGGAGTTTTTAAGTTTAAGTATTGATGAACAGTTGAACATCTTGAATGTAGAAAATGATTAAATTAGAAGGAACAGATTTTCAAATAGCTGTATGGAAAGAGCTTCTAAAAATTCCTGCTGGTTCAACGAAAACTTATAAAGAAATTGCAGGGGCAATTGGGAAACCAAATAGTTCTAGAGCAGTAGCTAATGCCTGTGCACAAAATCCTTATGCTCCTGCGGTTCCCTGCCACAGAGTTGTTAGATCTGATGGTTCATTAGGTGGATATAGTGCAGATGGAGGTATGGAACGTAAACGTGAATTATTAGATATGGAATCTAAGTTACTGTAAAAATATCCTATTAAGTCACTGGTTGTATATGTATTGCAAAAATGCCATGAACTGGAATCATTTCTTTATATTCGTGAAAACTATAAAGTAGCTCTATACCATCATCAATATTTGATACAAGAGTAGATAACACTTCAAGCCCCTCCTGTTTGAGAAGTTCCCTAGGATCTCTATATTTAATAACACTAACGACTTCAACCATCAACGCGTCTGCTTCGATAACATCTAATCCAACAAACGGTGGTCCTGAAATAACTTGAAATGAAATGGTATCGCCAACTTGTAATATATTGTAATTAATTTGTTCGTAAGAGTTATTAGTCCTAATTTCAACTTTTTTTATACCGGCTTGAATTGCCTCTAGTGGTTTCTTGTATATTTCTAAACTGTATGAAGTGCTCATACCTTTATTTTAATCAAGATTTATAACGTGATGCCAAACTGCTTCTTAACACTGATACTAATTAAGTAAAAAGAGCTTGAACAAAGTATGAACCCAAAAGTAGGTGGCATAAGGTTCCATAAATTGGTACCCCCTAAATAGCTTCCATAAGTGATTGCATCGTAGATCATCATCCCCCAGTTAGGAGTCCATCCAACTTGTCCAAAAAATGAAGCAAATCCATAAGCAACTATTCCACTTGTTGTCACAGAAAGCATAAGTGCAACTGAGTAGGGAATAATTAAAGGAAGTATATGTTTTAGTGCAATTTGAAGTTCGCTAGCTCCAATAACTCTTGATGCATTTAAAAACTCTGAATTTATAAGTTCTTTAACTCTTGTACTGATAACTAAGTAACAAACTCCTAATCCCCCCAGTAATCCATAAATAAAACCAACCATTTCAGGGCTGAGCTTTTCTAAAAAATCACCTGTACCAAGAATAAGTAAAACTATTGGAGGTGATATCAGAACTAAGCCTGATGAGAATTCTCTTAATAACAAATCAAATCGCTTGAAAAGAAATGGCACAAAAGTACCGACTATAAGACTTGATATTAGCCCGGTTATAAATGAGATAATAGAGAGCTTAATTAAGGGTTCTGAACCAGCCAAAAACATACTCAGAACATCTCTTCCAAGCGGATCTGTTCCTAGTAAGTGTGTTCCTGAAGGTGTAACGGGATGAGGAAATACAGACAAATCGAATCCAACAATAGGATCGTAAATATTCACCGGCCAAACAGTTTTAAGTAAGAGTATATGAGCAAGGGAACCTGTCATTAGTAGCAATAGAAATAGATAGCCTAATTTTCCATGGTAGGTTTTATAAGTGCTTCGCAATATCAATCTAAACATTACGAGCACCTCGTAATTGTGGATTAAACACTACTTGAGAGAAAGTAATCAATAGGCGTAATGTGGCTGTAAGAATTGCTAGTAAAAACAAAATAGCCATTGCTGCATTTGAATCCTGGCTCATAATTACTCTATATAACATTGAACCCATGCCGCCCCATCCCGTAGTGGATTCTACAATTACTAAAGATGCGATAGTGTAGGGAAGATTAATTGCGATCCTTGTAGCAAAAGGGAAAAAAGAATTCCTTATAATGTGATCTTTAAATATCTTATGATTTGAATAACCAATCGCTGCTGCCGTCATAATATGATCTTCTTTTGAAATATTTTGAACAATAATATTGTTGAATAAAATAAACTCTCCAATAAGCAAGGTGGTGAGTATGCCGATTGTAATAAATGCATTTTTTGAATAATACAACATAGCAACAACTTCCTGGCTCTCAAAAAAGAGAAAAATAATTATAAGCAAGGAGGCTGAAATCATGAATTTCTTCAAAGGTATATTTATTAATGCAATAACTTCAAAGAAGCTAACAATAATAAATGAGCATGCGACTATAAAAATAAGAAAGCCCAAACCAAGTTTCATTTCGCTAAAGAGCAGTAGTTCACTTGAGGTTCCTGTAATATCAAATCGGTCAAATAAGCTTCTGAATGTATTCTCAAGTCTTTCGCCGATAAGGAAATAAATAATCGGAGGAAACAGACTTATTAATAAAATCCCAAAAGTGTCACTAAAGATTTTTTCCTTTCCCAGCCGTTTTACACTTGTTTTTAATGCTGGAATTCTTGATAGGTAAATCGAGATAATGAAAGATGGGATTAGCACATGTAATGTAGGAAATACTGTATCAAGAACACTCTTACTTGAACGCTGCCTAAAACCCCCAGGAGTAATTTCACCACTGAAGACACTTTGTATCCACCTGTAATATTGTTGAATTAATGGGTCGTTTGCGCCTAAGGTTTCACGCAGAGCATCGAGTTCCTCTTGAGACATCATTAACCTCAGCGGCGTCAAGAAATCGCCAGGAATCAAAATATTAATTCCATAAAACATAATGAGTAAAAATATGAATATCGAAACAACGGAGGTAAATAAATTACGAAGAAAAAATTTAAGCATTTTATTAGTTTAGTTCAGAAGTAAATTTCATTAGAGAACTCCCAGTTTTATAACTTAAGTACCATAAGTGGACATGGATTTTTTTGATATAGTAATTATTGGTTTATCAGCTGGAACCTTATTTTTCCAACGTTTTTCTTCGCTGACGCAGAGAATACTCCTAAGCACTTTTTTTATAACAATTATCACTCATATTATTTTTGTTGGCGTGAGGTGGCAGTACTACTTAATTTATGCGCTTTTTACTACTAAATCAATAGTTACAATATTTGAATATAGAAGTACAAAGAAATTTATAAGAGCAATAATCTCCATCAAAACTATTTCCTTCGTGATTATTTCAGCTGGGTTACTTTATATCTTTCCTGTTCCTACTTTTGGGACAGGCGGCGATGCACTTTATTCAGTTGGGTATAGTGAAGAGCTCTTAATAATTGATGATAGAAATAATCCAACTGAGTTTGTAGAACTTAGCAATCTCAAAGAAAATGCAAAAAGAGAATTGTTAGTAGACGTTTATTATCCAAGTAATGAAGAGATTTCTTCAAATCAGATATTTAGAAGTAAAGAAGGTAATTGGGGAACTTACATTGTTAGATATTTAAATAGGACATGGGGGCTTAGTCTTCCAGAGTTTATACTCCAACATTTAAAACTTTCACAGTTTGAAGTCCAACAAAATCTTATACCTGTTGAGAATAAAAAGTTCCCAGTTCTTATTTACTCTCATGGGTGGGCAGGTGAAAAAATATTTGCTTCAGATCAACTAATTAACCTAGCTTCCAAGGGTTATGTTATCTTCTCTATTGACCATACAGGTTTAGCAATGTTTACAAATTTACCATCTGGAATAATTTTTAATACAGGTTCCACCGAAAATTCATCCAACATTCATAGTGTTATGTATGAGATGAAGAATGATATTGAAGACACTATGAATTATTTTATAAACTTAAGCAGTGTGGAGTTACCCATCACAAATATTGTTAGAGCAACAGCAGATTTTACTAACATTTCTACAATGGGGCACTCTACAGGAGCAGGGGCTGTAGTTGAGTTCTGTGCTGTAAACACTTGTCAAAATATGATCCTACAAGATCCTTTTTTAACGCCTTTTGTCGATGCAGGAAAAGAGATTCAGCTAAGAAATAAAACAGATGTTATATACAGCGAGGACTGGTTCAATGGATACACAGATTCTGAAGAGTTAACTGAAATTGAGCTTTATAGAACTCTGTTATCTAAACAAGATGTTGAAATTCATGGGTATTACTTAAAAGATTCTAAGCATTATGACTTTGTTGCCTTTGGTTCAATCAGTCCTTTAACAAAATATACTTTTCTCAAAGGTGCTATAAATTATGAAGATTCGTTAAATGTTAATAATTATTTTAATAGTTCAGCCTTAAAGGGTGAGATTCCTAATGAGGAGTATTCACCATACTTAGTATCTATTGACCAATAAGAGCTTTAAGTGAAATACAAACAGTCTATTCGCGTCGTTAAGCAAATGAATACCACAGAGGAAGAGCTATGGGATGTCATAAGTCAACCAGGTCACTTAGAATTAACACATCCTTTTTCTAAAAGCCATTCAGTGATATCGTGGCCTGGAGTTGGATCAAAGGATGTTTTAATATACCTAAGTGGTGTAAGGTATGAGAGATATTTTACTGATTGGAATGAAGGTAAGGGCTACATATTACAAATTGGAGGAAAAAAGGGTAAAAAATCAAAGGTTATTTGGGAGATATCTTCAGAAGAGAATAATACATTCCTATCAATAACTATTTATCCACATTTCTTAGCAAACGCACCAAGATTTTTGAGCTTTCTACCCTATAAACTATTGCTCAGACCAAAGTTAACATCTTATTTAAATTCAGTACTGGGAGGAATAAATTACTACCTTGTTGAAAAAGAATCTGTACCAAAAAACCATTTTGGCACACACAAATGGTTTTCTTAAAGAAGGCCTACAGAGAAAGAGATAGAAGCCCAAAGAGAAGTGGTATCAGTAATAGAAACCCAAGTAACAGTATTCTTCTTGCATTCATAATTTAAAGTGTATCATTGAATCTATGAATGATAAAAAGTTCTTTATACTCTCTGTAATTTTTTTAGTCACAATTGTGGTAACCGCGTTCGCTGATCTTGATTATATCTCTATGGGCTTATCCTTTGTAGCAATGGCTTTTTGCTTTTGGTATATCAAAACAAGATCTCCTCAAAAGTAAAGTGAAATACTTTCGTCCTCTTATACCCTATTTAGTTGGATTAGCTTTACTACTTACAATCCCTGTGTTTAGAGATGTTGGAATATATAACACAGTTGGTCAGGCATTATTGTTTATATTTGTAGTATGTATACCGATTTCTAGAACAGGCCGAATGAGTTATGTTGATATCGCCTGGCCCTGGGGACTAGTTCTTCTGGGAATCATTAGTTTTATATTTAGTGATGGCTATTGGCTTAGGTCATTACTTATTAGTGGAATGGTAATTCTTGTAGGGCTCAGAATGGGATTGGGTGCGTTGAAAATGTGGAAATCTGGGCACTTAGATAAAGAATTGCCTCGGTATGAATATCAGCATATTCGCTGGAAAAAGAGAGGTAAAGATAATACTCAGCTTGCACTTCAAGTAGATGCAATATCACAAGGTTTAGCTAATACATCATTTCTTGCCTTACCAATTTTTATAACCGCTTCAAACACCAACCAGTCACTTGGAGTAATAGAAGTTATAGGCATTTTGATCTGGGCAGTAGCTTTAGTTATGGAATCAGTAGCTGATTTTCAAAAACTAGGTTTTCTCAAAAGAATGAAAAAAACAGGAATGCGTAATCAAGTTTGCAATGTTGGTTTATGGAAATATACCCGTCACCCTAACTATTTTGCTGAATGGATGGTTTGGAATGGTCTTATTATTATGGCAATTCCCTCATGGCTTGATTTAAGAGATATACAAGTAGAGCTTTTCAATGGGCAAGTAGATCAAATTTTTTGGTTATTAATAGGGATAGGTCTTATCTATGTTTCGAGAATGATGTATATCACACTTGTTTATGCAACTGGTGCGATTCCTTCAGAATATTTCTCGGTTAAAAAAAGGCCCGGATATAAAGAATATCAAAAACAAACGAATCTTTTTTTTCCTAGAGTAAAGAAAAAATAAGGACTAAAAATCAATGAGGAATAAGAATCCCGTTCCAGCTGCAATAACAAGCATTCCAAAAAGAATGCCGGCATAAGCTAAATATTCAAGTGTTTCCATACATCTACTTTGGACTAAATATATCTTCTATCTTGTCATAAGTTTTATCTTCTAAACTCTCTAGTCTCGATAATAGATCTGAATTAACTCTGCCTTTTTCTTGCCAGATTGGAACCATTGCATTCCATATACCTTCACCTTTTAATCGTGAATATAGTGATGCCCCAATATGAATAGCAATAACTATATAGCTAAGGGAGGCTGAGAGTTCGTGTAGAGCTATGGCAATACGCATGCCAGGTATGTCAAAAGAAATTAGTGCCGCAATAAGTAAGCCGGTAGTAGGAAGCATGATCAAACTAAAATAAACAAGTCTATGTACAGTTTTTGCAATGAATAAGTGGCCTTTTCTCATTTCATCGTGGGCACCAAGGAGCGTTGGTGTCCCCTTCATATAAAAATATCTAATAGAAACAATCACTAGAAAAGCAACAGCAAACACAATTTCAGAGTTTAGTAGAGAAGCATCTTCCAATTGTTCTAGTTCATCAACTTGCTTAAAGATTCCATAAGCGTACAACAATGAGAATGTCCAATGGATAAACTTTGATGTTGTTGTATGAGAATTCATAAAAGGTATTTTAGAATATAAATGTTTTAATTAATAAAAGTTACTTTTTTATTATTTGAGAATGTTTTGATTACTACGCCAATAGCAATAATTGTGAATGCAACTTTAAGTATGAATATGCTGACAGTAGCTACTAAACCAAGCAGTAGTAGAGTTATGATACTCCCAGTAATTCTTCCCACTTCGAATCTAACTCTCTCCATTATTTGAATCCTCCTCATTTTCACCATCATTATTTTTGTCATTAATATCAAAATTATCAGTATTTATATCTATAACTTTTTTCCCTAAAACTTTTATAGACAGATTTCTATCTGACTTATTGTTGGAATTCGCAGGTGCTGCTTGGATGTCTACAAATGACTTTCCACTGACTCTGATTGAAATATTTTCATTTTTTTCTTTATTGGCACCCTTTACGTCAATCTCGATTAATCCACCAGCTATAGATATTTTTGGTTTTCTTGGTCTTCCTGAGTTGTCATTTACTTCTATAGATCTAAATTCTTCTTCTGACTCATCCCAGTCCCAAACTGGAGTCCCACTAATTACTTGAAATGGTTCAGGTAGTCGACCTCTACTCTTCCATACTTTTAATTTTTCATATGGTATCTCAAGAAGCTCTGATAATTCTTTTAAGCCTACTAAATTCATTTTTCCTTCTTATGTTATTAATAGTAACATTATATACAGATATCGTTTTTATGTAACTATTAGAAACATTAAAAATATATTGATTGATTATATTACCCCAGAAACAGAAAAAGAGAGAATGAAAGGTCCTCTCTTCTGCTGTTTGAAGCTTATAGTGTTGCAACACTAATTCTTAAAAAGACAGCTTCTAAATAGATATTACAGCTGTGCGTTTTAAAAAGGTAAGGTATTTTTAATTTAATTTAGTTTCTTGCGAGTATTCAAATAGTAAATGAAAAAAAATAATGCTGTAATACCGGTAAGAAGGTTGGGAATTGTGAAAACTCCCTCATCGCTACCATAATCTGCCCACACTCCAGTAATAAATGCTAAGAACCAAGTAACAACTGCAAGAAGCGGCCAATTCCACTGTTTGATATTTTGTATATAGTTACTCACTGTTTTCCTTAATTAACGATTATCACGTTTTAGGTTTTAATTTTGCAGTGAAGTGTCTTAATAACTTTGGTTGATAAGTTATCTCGTACCCTTTTAATGTATCTTTTTTTTCTACTAGTTTTTCTAGAACTTCCGCAACATAATCAAAATGGCTTTGAGTATAAGACCTTCTCGGTGCTGCAAGTCTAACTAGCTCGTGTGTTGCAGGTGTATCATCTTTTCCATCTTCACCAGCAACTCCAAATGCTAATGTCCCGAGCTCAACAGCTCTAACACCACCAATAAGATATATCTCACATGCAAGTGAATGTCCCGGATATTGATGTGGAGGGATGTGAGGAAGAAATGTTTTTGCATCTATATAAAGAGCATGTCCACCTGCAGGTTGGACGATTGGTATTCCGTACTCAAGAGCTTTCTCTGCTAAATATGAAATAGATCGTGCACGATATTCAAGATAGTTTCTATCTGTAATTTCTATTAAACCTTGAGCTAAAGCATCTAAATCTCTTCCTGTAAGTCCACCGTATGTGGGAAAGCCTTCAGTTAATATCAATACATTTTTAGCAGCCTCTGCGAGAGCATCGTCGTTGAAAGCTAGAACGCCTCCAATGTTACCGAAACCATCTTTTTTTAAACTAATGGTACAACCATCAGCTAAGCGAAACGCCTCTTTAGCAATCTCTCTTATCTCAATATCTTTATAAGAATCTTCTCTTTGTGACACGAACCATGCATTTTCTGAAAATCTGCAAGCATCTAGAAGAAACATCTTATTATATTTTTCACACAGTGCTTTTACGGCTTTAAGATTCTCCATTGATACAGGTTGTCCTCCACCTGTATTATTTGTAATTGTCATTAAAACAAAGGGAATTTTGTCTATATCATCACTATTTAGTAGGGCTTCTAATTTTTCTAAATCTATATTTCCTTTAAATGGTGCTGGAGTTAAAAGATCTAATCCCTCTTTACAAAGTAAATCTACTGGTGTTGCAAGAGCAGCCTCAAAGTTAGCTCTCGTTGTATCGAAATGACTGTTGCTTGGGATAATGTCACCCTCTTTAACGGTTATCGTTGCAAGTATCTTCTCACTGGCTCTGCCTTGGTGAGTTGGAATGATATGTTTGTACCCTGTAAGTTCAGTTAATACTTTATTAAACCTTTGCCAAGAATGTGAACCCGCATAGGCTTCATCACCTCTCATAATTGCTGCCCATTGTTCCGCGGACATTGCACCAGTACCAGAATCAGTTAATAGATCTATTGTGACCTCTTGTGACTGAAGACCAAATAAATTCCAGTGTTCTCTTTCTAAGTACTCTTTTCTCTGTTCTGGAGTAGTGATTGCGAGTGGTTCAACAGATTTTATTTTAAAAGGTTCAATGATTGTTTTAAATTCCATAAAGGAATACTACATAATAAAAACATATATCATTATTCATATGGTAGATATTCATAAAACAGTAGAAAACATTTATAGTGAGAATCAAGAAAATCTAGAAATCTTCGAGTGTAAAGATGAATTCTCAGACACACAGAGCTTTTGTGACCACTACGGTTACAAAATAGAAGACTCGTGTAATGCAATTTTAATAAAGTCTAAGAAACCAGAAGAGTTTTATGCCTTATTTTGTGTCCTTGGTGTCGATAGATTAGATGTAAACCATAAGGGGAAGATTGTCTTAAATTCTAAAAAACTAAGTTTTGCTTCCAGAGAAGAAGCTGAACTGCTGACAGAGCAAACATATGGTGGAATAAGTCCCTTAGGCCTTCCGGAGAATATAAAAATTTACGTTGATAAAAATGTTATGAATAGAGAGAAGGTTTTTATAGGTGGTGGAAATCGAGTTAGTAAGTTTTTTCTTTCACCTGAAACACTAGTTAAGTTAACGAATGCAAGTATTGAAGATTTAACTTAATCCATCTCTGCATAAACTTGCTGCTTGAGGAGCTAGAGCCTTTCCTCCAATACCTGGGAACCTTCCAGCTTGTAAGTAGTTCTTTAGAAATGTTCTTACATTTTGAAAGTCTTCCTCACTTATCTCTTGAGGCGTAGTTAAGACGCTAAATGAATCTGGTAGATAGCTGTACAGGAAAGATTGTTGCTGACTATCAAGTTTTTCAACATACTGCGAAAGTAGATTTATCGTGACATCATAGTCATCAATAACATTGATACAATTTTCATACTCAGCAACACTCAATGGACTTACGTCTACGTCATAGTCAGCTCTGTATTGAAAAAATAATATCCCAACAATAAATAGAAGTGTTCCATAAAAAAGAATTTTTATTGGAAAGAGCAATACCTTTTTAATTGGCCAAAAAATAGCTTTAAGAATCATATTCTTACTTTAATGTAATTACAAGACACTGGCATGCACCGCCAGATTTAAGAAACTCTGAAACATTTGCAGAGACAGCATTCAGCCCTAATTCTCTGACCTTTTCAATAACTTCAATATCTTCAGATGGAAAAATTACTGTGTCGTTAATTACTACAGCATTACATGCCAATTTATTAGCATCTTCTTCGGAGACTGGAATCAAATTAAAGATGTCAGCAAATTCAGATAATGTCTCATCCTTAAATGCTTTTGGATAGAAAATTGCATCTTTATTTCCTGTTGGCAGTTGCTGAAAACAGGTATCTAGATGATAGAATTTTGGATCAGCTAACTCTACAATTTTTGGCTTAAGTCCAAACTCACTAGCTATGTATAAAAGGGCTTCTTTATCACTTCTTATGCCGTAAGAGCCGACAAGATATTCATCTAAAACAAATGCATCGCCTCTTCCCTCAAATTTAAAGTCAGATGGAATTCTCGATACTGAATATCCATTTTCTGAGAACCAATTAGAGTAAATTTCCTCTTCGCCTTGTCTCTCTTTGAATTTAAAATTTGCAATTAAAACTTTATCTTCATTAATTATTCCTGAATTTGCAGTAAACACTAGGTCTGGATACTTTTCATGGGGTGGCACTACCTCAACAGAAGCACCTGCCTGTTCAATGGTTGTTTTTAGATTTTCCCATTGCTGTTTTGCTAGGTCAAGATTTACGCTAACACCCTCAACCATCCATGGGTTTATAGAATATTCGACTTTAAAGTATTCCGGTGAACTCATTAATACTGTAGTATTTCCCATATGAACAATTTAGCATTTTATACATACAATGTATAATTTTACTGGTATCAAATGAAAATAATCAGAATCAGCAGTGAAAACTTAGCAGAGTGTCACAGAATTAATCAAGAGAACACCCCTGAAGTTGGATCTAGAACATTAGAAGGGCTTCAAAATTTATTAGAGAACTCAGATTTTAGCTTATGCGCAGTTGTGGATAATGAAGTTGTCGGTTTTGTAATTTGTTTCCAAGATACTGAAACAACGAACTCTTATATGGGTGATATAGAACATAAAAATTTCAATGAAATTAGCCAACGAGTAGATGATTTTTTATATATTGATCGAATAGCTGTAGATAAAAATTATAGGAAAAAGTCTATAGGTTCAAAACTTTATGATGAAGTTGTTAACTTTGCTGAAATGAATAACATTTCATATTTAACAGCAGAAATAAATTTATTTCCCACCAAAAATACGCCATCATTTAATTTTCATGAAAAGTTTGATTTTACTGAATTAGATACAGTTAAGTACTCAGAAGATTATGAAGTCTCTCTACAAGTAAGAATCAATAGCTAGTTAGTATATCTATATGAAATTTAACCTGCCAAGAAGACAAAGAAAAAGTTTTGAATCAATTACTAAGAAAATGATTTCTGATAATTTCAATAAAACAGAATCAACAGAACTATTTAGTAATTTAAAAAAACAATACACTGATGCTCCCCGTACTTTTGGAGCTAATGAAGGAAAAAAAGAGGCAACCCTTGAGCTACTAATCATTATTGGTAACCAGATAGCAGAAGAATATAAAGATCTTGAAATAAGTATGGTTCTTGGAGTTCCTGAGCTTCAAAAAAGTAAAGCTTAAATCTAGTACTGCATTTTAGTGATTAGTTCTACAGTTTTACTCCCTTTTTTAATAATCCAATTTAGTGTTGCTTTTAGCCCTGGTTTAATTATTGCTTTAGTTGTAAATCAATCTGTTCAGAATTCACGACGTAAGGGTATTGAGGTTGGTGTAGGGGCTGCTGTTGGAGCAATAGGAATAACTTTAGTTTCCGCAATAGTTGTAAGTCTTTTAGTTAACACTGTACCTGTCATGATTAATATTATTTATTTTATTGGTTCTATCTATATTATTTTTAAGGGCTACCAAACAATTACATCAGATACAGATACACAGAACGAACTAGCTAATAATTCCGCTTTTCTATCAGGTTTTCAAGTAAACCTCTTGAATCCTAAGATGTGGGTTTTTTATTTGACTGTGTTGCCAATTTACATGTCAGACGAGACTAGTTATTTTATGAGCTTAATTTATCTGGGCCTAATAACCCTAGCGATAAATTTCATTGCAGATATTACCTATGCTTTTACAAGTGATTACTTCTTTAGGAACTCATCTGACAAAACAAAAAATTTGATAAATAAAGTAAGTGGTATCTCACTTCTACTTATAGGTATCTACCTATTCGTCAGCAAGTTTATCTGATTCTTCTTTATCTTCTTTAAATAATTCCGAGATAGCCCCAATACTTCCCAACGTAGCTGATAATTCAGCTGGTAAGAATATCTTGGTTGCATTGCCGTCAGCAATTTTTTCTAATGATTCAAGATACTTAATTGCAATCAAATCATTTGATGGATTCCCTTTGTGAATTGCATTAAAGACTTGTTCGATAGCCTCTGCTTCACCTTCAGCAACTGCGATTTTTTCATATTTTTGTGCATCCGCAACAGCTTTAAGAGCTTCTGCTTCACCTTGTGCAGATAGTATTTGTGACTGTCTTTCACCTTCAGCAGTCAAAATTGCAGCTTTTTTCTCACCCTCAGCTTCAGTAACCGCTGCTCTTCTGTCTCTTTCAGCTTTCATCACCTTGTTCATTGCGTCTTGAACATCTTGTGGAGGATCTACTCTTTGAATCTCAACTCTTACAACTCGAGTACCCCACTTATCAGTAGCTTCATCAAGAATAAGTTTTAATTGAGTGTTGATATTTTCTCTTGAGGTCAGTGCTGCGTCTAGTTCCAAATCACCAACAACATTTCTTAAGTTAGTTTGAGCTAGCTTTGTTGCGGCGGTAATGAAGTCTCCTACGTTATAAACTAATTTCTTTGGATCTGTTGGTTCGTAATATATGACGGCATCAACTGTGATGTTTACGTTATCTTTCGTAATAACTTCTTGTGGAGGTACGTCAATAACTTGCTCTCTCATGTCAACTATGATGAGACGTTCAACCCAAGGAATAACAATATTTAAACCTGGACTTGCTTCTCTGTTGTATTTTCCGAATCTCTCAATTAGACCTCTCTCGAAGGGTCTTAGTATTCTGAAAAGTCTAAAAATAACTAAACCGACGATAATTACTTGTACGATTGTTGTGATAATATCTACTATTTCTTCCATAATATAACTATACAGAAGAGTCGTTTATAGTTTTTTAATCAGTAGTGTTTTCGGCTTCAGTTTTCTCTTGTTCGTATCTATTAAGTGCAAGGACAAACATTACAAAGAGTATTGTTGACCCAGCGAGAAATGTTAAGGGAAGAATTCTAATTTCGAAAGCATTCAGTCCCTCAATTTCTGCAGGTTTTGGACCTCGGGGTGCGTAAAGGACAAAGAGTATTGAATTTATAATACACCAACCGAAGGTTCCTGCTCCAACTACTAAAAATCCTAATCTTTTACCAAGGTTGGTTGCGTTGATTAAAAAAGTAGATCCAAAAAACGTTACAAGGGAACCTATAAACATAATTATTCCTGTGATTGTTAGATTTGCTGAAAGCAACGATCTCATTATGTCACGCATCAGGCTCCATTCCTCTTAAATAGTCTATCACTAATGCAATATCAGACTCTGGCAATACAGCTCCAAATCCTGGCATCTTACCTCCGCCAACACCATTAACTCCGTACCCTTTACCATTGACAGAACCATTGATAATAAAGTCAATGAGGTCACCTCTAGATTTAAATTGTATATTTGCTCTACCACCTCTAAGTGCTGGCCCTAATCCGCCAGATCCAATTTTTTTTGTGTACGCTACACCAGCTGAGTAGCCTGCAGTATGGCATCGTGCACAGTATGCATTAAATAGTCCTACAGCACGTTTGGCATCATCTATATTTCCACCAAATGTTGATTCGGCAATATCTTCAAATGAAACTTCCCATAGTCTTTGTTCTAATGCAGTTTCTAAAAATTTAAGGCCAGCTAATCCTTCATTTAAGAATTTTTCCTGACCCTCTACTAAGATGCCAGTGTTTATTAATTGTGAGTTGAGCTGTGATAAATAACCTCTAGCAACTGAGGCATCTTTTCTAGATGGGGTCGATTCTTCCTCTTCTGGGTTTAGGTTTAAAACAGATAAACCTACAACATCTGCGATTGTTGCACTGTATTCTGAAATCTCTATTTCTACTGAGTCATAGAGACCATCCTCATCAGAATCAATCCCGGTATCTTTTTCAAGTAATGCTGAAATTTTATCAACAGCTTCTTGAAGAATAGGTAATTTTGCTGGACCAGCTTTTATTTCCTCAATTAAAAGTTTCTGATTGATAATTTCATTTTCCACTTGAAGTGCTGAGTTTTCAAGTCTGAGTAAAGAAGAGTTGATACTTGATTCAATAGTTCCTAATTCAAAGGACTGCTCTACCTGAAATGAATGTAGGTAGTCAATCAAATCTTCAAGCTGTCCATCATTCATCGGACCTCCACCTTCAAGACCCCAAGCAGGCATAGGTGAGTTTGCTCTTCCGTAAATAAGCCAGTATTTAACTTCCGAGTCATCATATCTATAGAAAACATTATTAATTGCAGGTGCTGCCCAGGTTACCTTCACACCACTGCGTTTTTCTACGTAGGAAGCAGCTCCACCGCCACCATCTACGCCATGACAATTACCACAGCCAAACTCTTCGTATAAATGATGCCCTCTTTCTACGGAGACGTCTTCAAACTCTTCAACAAAACTCTCTTGTCGTGAGTCTTCACCAAGGTAATAAAGTGGAATCATAATAGTCAAAAGAGAAGCAATAAGTACAGCCCATGACAATGACTTATCAAGATGTTTGGTTTCCAGTTCATCATCAGATTTATATTTTGTAAGGTTTGCAGGCAGTTCTTCATTCTTTCCTGAACCTCTAAACCCAACAGCAGCAAAGTATGCCAAAGCACCAACAATGGCTAATGAGAGAAGGGTTATAAAAATAGAACTATTCATTAAGACTCTTCAGTTGGAGCTAGAGCGATACATGATAGACCTTGGGGATATTTTACAGAAAGTCCAGGAGCTCTAGGGGATTCAATGATTGTACCTGTGTCAATAATAAGCTTTCCTGCTGATGACACATTTACTACGAATCTATCTAAATTTCTAGGTGCTGGTCCTGCGTAATACTCCCCAACCATATTGTATTTTGAGCCATGACATGGACATTCGAAACCTTGAGATGAGTTACACCATGGAACCCTGCAACCAAGGTGGACACACCTTTGGTAAACGGCCACTAATCCATCAGCAATTGTTGATCCGTCAGTAAATTGTGAGTCTCCTGCGGTGCTCTCGCTAAATGGTAAAACATATGCTCTAGCCTCTGGAATGAAAGCTGGTATTACAGAACCATCTGCTTGTATAATTTGATTTTTCAGATCTTCAATTTTTCCAGCATCAACCTTGGAACCGAAACCACCTGACACTTTTGGCCACAGAAACCCGAGCCATGCCAGCGCTTGGATTCCCATGAAAGCTCCAAACGTGCCTCCAAGTGCTTTTCCTAAAAATTGTTTTCTTGTGATGTATCTTTCTTCTTCAGAGATTTCTTCGTAAACTACTTTTTCTTCAATTTTAATTGAGCCATCAGTCTCTTCTACAACTTCTTCAGTTTCATCTGCTGTAACTTCTTCGACATTTACTTCTTCAATTGATTTTGGTTTTGAGGGTGCAAAAAAACTTGTCTTTTCTTTACTCTTTTCAGCTTTTACAGCTCGTTTGTCTAAGTTTTTCTTCCAATCAATGTTTCCAGGTCCTCTACCGCTAACAATTGCGACAATTCCTACAACACCTAAAAGACCTATTGCCCCAATGGCAATAAAAGATAGCTCAACTATGCTCATTCGAAATATATCCAATCTAATAAGTCATCAAACCATATGCCGTCAATCCATGGATACGTCCAGTTCCAACCAGGTCCTCTAAACAACACTCCGATTATCGTAAGTGTTCCAGCTCCAGCTAAGAAAAATGTATACATCATGATTGCGTATTTTCTCTTTGACGGATTGTTCTCCTTGTTTCTATCAATATATGGAATAGCTGCAAAACCAATTAAGCCAATAACAAGTGGAATCATAACTCCAGCAATCTGGGGATCCCAATAAGACAATGCCTCCTGTAAACCAAGAAAATACCAAGGAGCTTTTGCTGGGTTAGGAGTAATATTTGGATTTGCCTCTTCTAGAAGTGGTGCCTGCAGTATTGCACTCAATATAATTAAAAATGCCATCATTGCCATTAATGAAATAAACTCTGGAAGCATGAGGTGTGGCCAAGTGTTGACTTTATCAACTGGCTCAGATGCCGCTTTTTGAATTGGTTTTGCCTTAACGACAGTTAATAGTCGTTGTGTTACTTTAACTTCTGGAGCAAAATCTACTTCTTCTGGCGTATCTGCTTTTGGAGGAGCAGGTGTTGCTGCTTTTGCAGGTGCAGGTGCTTCAGCTTTTACAGGTGCTTCTTCAACTTTAGGTGTTTCTACAGGAGCAGGTGCTTCAGCTTTTACAGGTGCTTCTTCAACTTTAGGTGTTTCTACAGGAGCAGGTGCTTCAGCTTCAACGGGTGTAGGTAAGTCTACTTCAATGACTTCTGGTTCATCATCGACAACAGTCGGTGCGGATTCACCTTTCATTTCAGCAAGAGCTTGCTCAACAGTAATCCCTAAAGCCTTAGCTCTAGCTTCTGCGGATCTTAAAAGTAAGTGTTCTGGGATATCAACCATGTTTTATTATTCTCTAGAGTGGTCCAGAGATACCTCCATCTTTTCTAACTCTCCAAAAGTGAATTGCCATAAAGATAACAATGATGAATGGGAAGAATAGAACGTGCAATACATAGAATCTGAGCAATGTAGCTGTTGTTGCTTCCAACCCAGCAAATAACCCAAACTTAATTTGGGCACCAAACACCGGCGTGTAACTTGCCATGTTGCCACCAACAGTAACAGCCCAAATAGCCAGCTGATCCCAAGGAAGGAGATAGCCAGTAAAAGACAGAAATAATGTTAAAAATAACAAAATAACGCCTATAACCCAGTTAAATTCTCTAGGTGCTTTATAAGCTCCATGATAAAAAACTCGTGACATATGAAGAAAAACTACAAGGACCATAAGGTGTGCTCCCCACCTATGCATATTCCTTACTAAGGAACCAAATGCTACGCTCGTCTGTAGGGCCTGAATATCTGCATAGGCCATCTCTGTTGGTCGAAAATAAAACATTAACCAAATACCCGTAATAGTCAAAACTATAAATAGGAAGAAGCTCATTCCTCCTAGGCAAAGTGTGTATGACAAACGCACACCATGTCGTTTCACTTTTACTGGGTGTAGGTGATAGAGAACATTGTTCATCACTACATATGATCTGTTTCTTGGGCTATCGGAATAACCTTTTCTAAAAGGTGAGCCTGGACGAAAAATACTTGTCGCAAACTTGCTTGCCCTAGCGCCATCTCCGGAACCAGCAGATACTTTTTTAAATCTCTCTTTAAGGGTTAATTTTGCCATTATATTATTTTATAACCTTCCATATATATACCCGTGTCTATCTGTTCTTTCCCCTGAGTCTTCATCCCAAGGTGCTGTGTACACACCATTCTCAACAGCCGCATCAGCTAAAGATCCAGCAAACTTACCTAATGAAATTACTCCAGTAGGACACCTATCAACACAAAGCGCACATCTTGTACAAGCATCTTCGTCAACGACGAAAAAGCCAGGAGCTTCCTCTGCATTTGGAGATTCAACATTCACAGAGTCATCAATGGCATCAACAGATAGATAGTGGATACATTTCCACGGACAAATATCTACACAACCCTCACAAAGAATACATTCTGCTTCATCGATATGAAGAAATTGTTTTGGACGAACTCTGGATGATACTTTTTCTGCATCAACCATTGCAAGATTGTATTTTTTTTCAAACTCTGGCATTTCTATTAGTACTTCAGATTTTTTAGCCATCAATACCTGTTTTCACGACTTTTTTGCCATAGTCAGAAATTTTAACTTTTCCTTTTTCTTTCATATTATTGATATCTTGAACCATGTACCCAAGCACAAAGACAGCAATTAATGCGCCCTGTGATATTCCTAATTGAATAACATCTTTTAAAGCTCCAAAGCTCATAGAGACTTCATTACCAAGAAATAACATTGGTGGAAATTTAATAAACTCTCTTTGGTTAGTCCACTCTAATGGACCTTGTGCTAGGTTGAGCCACTCTGATGGAAGGACTCCAAAAATTAATGTAAGTTGAAGCCAACTTAAAAAAGAAAAATATGCTGCCTTACTCCAGGTAAGTGGTTTATCGCTCCAAGCCATGAGAACTAGCCCAATAAGAATTAATTGGCTGCCACTAAATGCAACAAACTGACCAATGGTCTGTGGAAGCCAACCTCGTGGAATCCAGTTGAAGTAATCTACAATTTCACCTTGGGGAAACCCTGCATAATGAGCAACGATAACTCCACCTATCAAGCTAGCTAAGCCAGCAAAAAAAGTTGGTATACCAAGTTTCACTCGGTTCCTATATACAAAATTTATCAACGCAGTTCCTTAATGTTTACATTCTATTTTATCGCAAAACCATGCAATATTATAAATTGAATGAATAAGTTTTTTTATTAATTTATTAAGTTTTTTCTCTGTATTTATTATGTTTACTACTAAAGTTTGTTTGAGTAATTAGTATAGAAATTGATGAAAATAAAATTGATTCCAAACGATGAACAAGACTTATCTAAAGTTTTTATTTTTCTACTTCCTTTAGTAGTTTTACTATCTGCTTCAATAAATTTTTTAAAAGATGCCTTTAGATCTTTCTCAAATGTTCTTCCTGGAAATCAAGTTCTTAATTATGGATTTTTAGATAAGCTGTCGAACCAAATCAGTTTCAATTTTTTATTTTCTTTTATATTGGTTGTGACAGTTGTCTACCTTTTGTCTAAGTCATTAGGAAGATCGATAATTATATTTCCTCTTTTCTTCCTCACCGGACTTGGGTTAATCGGCATTGAATTTATGGACGTAGTGTTAGCCTTTTTATCACCTGAACAGTTGCTTGATCTTGGAAATACGTCTGTTCTTTTATTAATTAAAATACTCTTAGTCGGGGCTTTCTTAGGTCTTATATTATTAAATTTTTTAGCTAAAAAAGAACCCTCCATCTTCTTAAGTAGTCAATTTCTACTTGGGGCTGTAGTGTTTTATCTGATTTCATTACTAATTTACAGAAGTGAATATACAGTTATGTCTGATAACTTCTTCATAAATTCTATGTACCTATCAACTCATATATATGTAGGTTGTTCGTTTGTGTTCTTATCAATTTTTTACTTCTTGATAACTAAAGGTATGCAAGCAACTTTATTCAGTAAAACACTGGGAACAATAAGTTTTTGGGGCTATTTATTCTTATTACCTTGGACTGGTTTTAAATACTTTTATGGAACTACATTACCTGACTGGATTGAGAACGTCTCGATTTACCTCTCTCTTAGCTTGATAATTCCACTCCTTGCTTTAATTGTTAATTACTCAAAGACCGTTGCTACAAAAGAAAACAAAGAGCCTGTTTTTTCAATTCTTATAAGTTTTGCTTTTGTAGTATTTGGATTAACAAATGTTTTACAAATTATTAGTTCAATATCTAATGTTACGCCGATTGTAAGTCTTTCTAATTTTGAATACAGTGTCCGTTACGGATATATGTATAGTCTTATTCTTATCTTGATTCCGTTTGTTTATCATCTAGTGCCAAAAATATATGGAAGAGAATTCATCTATGGTCGATTAGAAACTTTTAATGCTTATCTTTTAGGAACCTCTGTTGTTGCAACACTTTCATTGAATACCTTAATTGGAATTAATTCGGGATTTTCATGGAATGCTGGTGCAAATGCAGGTAATCCAACAATTTATGGAGAAGGTTTTTTGATCACATGGTCATTAATTTCAACTCCATACACTTTGATATTGTTTCTATCTTTATTATTTTTACTTTCAACCTTCATGTTTACTCTCTCAACACTTAAAGCAATTATTGGTGGGTCCGTTACTGAGTCTGAAACTGTATCAGAGATATCAGGAGATAATGATGAGTGAATTACTAGCCAAAGTAGCAGAGATACTAGGAGCTCCAGAAACATTGGTTCAGCGATCAGCTGAAGCAAGAGCTGAAGCATCTGGAAATACTGTTGAAGAAGTTTTACAATCATGGGCTGGTGGAGAAGCGATTGCCGCATCAGCTCCGGCAGCTGAGGCTTCTGTTACTGAAGAGGCTCCTGTAGAGGAAGTAAAAGAAGAAGTTGTAGCTGAAGAGGCTCCTGTAGAGGAAGTCAAAGAAGAAGTTGTAGCTGAAGAGGCTCCTCTGGAAATAATGGAGAAAGTAATTGAAGAGGAATCTGTTGAATTAAAAAAGGAAAGCTCTTTAATCTTCATCGCTGGTGTTCTAGGTGTTGCCATGTTTACTTACTTCTTTGCATTTGCAATACCTAAAAATCAGACTGCTGATTTGGTTGCTGAGTCTCTAAATAATGAGGTTGTAGTAAGCCAAGAAGTATTAAAAGGTGCTCAAGTTTACAACGATTTAAATTGTCAATCATGTCATACACAAAATGTAAGACTTTTAATACCCGATTCACAAAATGGTAAAATTTTAAAAAATAAATTTGCCGATGAAATAATCATAAAGAACACTGGACTGCTTCGATTGGGCCCAGACTTATCGACATCGGCAACAAGAGAGCCTACTAACAATGAAAAATGGCTAACTAGATATTTAACAGACTCTGCGTCAGTAAGAGATACTATTCCTCACCCTAACTATGATTTCTTAAGCAGCTCAGATTTAGATTATTTATTAACTTATTTATTATCCTTAGGGGAAGTAAATGAATAAAAAACAAGTAAACAATGATTGGGACATTACAAGATGTTCAAAACCATTTTGTTGCCAAGAGGACGCAGAAGAATATATGACTTCTAAAAACTTTGATGGATTGGTGTTAGAACTCAATGATGGCACTATACAAGCTGTTTGTCCCACCTACCCCGCTGGTTATTATTCTGGTGCTAAAACTTTATCCAAAATTAATACGAAGGAAAGTTGCTGTGATATAAGTGGGTGAACTATTAGCTAAAGTAGCAGAGATACTAGGAGCTCCAGAGACCCTAGTTCAAAGGTCCGCCGAAGCAAGAGCTGAAGCATCTGGAAATACTGTTGAAGAAGTTTTACAATCATGGGCTGGTGGAGAAGCGATTGCCGCATCAGCGCCTGTAGCTGAAGAGGCTCCTGTAGAGGAAGTAAAAGAAGAAGTTGTAGCTGAAGAGGCTCCTGTAGAGGAAGTAAAAGAAGAAGTTGTAGCTGAAGAGGTTCCTGTAGCTAAATCAGTAACAACAAAAGTCGAAACTGTAATCAAAAAAGTCTCCATGGCCAACAACACCATGGGTATTAAATTAAATACTGAAACTACTCTCCCAAGGTGGTTGAACTTTAGCTTTATGATTATTCCAGTATTTATCCTCATAGGAATGATTAATACTTCTGGTGCGCAGGAATGCGGAGTAAATGGAATCTTAGATGTAGATAGAAAATCACAGCAAACTGTTAATTGTGATGGATCTCCCTTTGAAGGAAAAGGTGTAGCATCTACAAACGCAGTGAATTATGTAGCTGTAGGTCAACAAGTATATTCAGGTGCTGCGGCATGTGCTGGTTGTCATGGGGCTAATGGTGGCGGTGGTGTTGGACCATCTTTTATTGGCGGAGCCCTTTATAAAACATTCCCAACCTGTGCAGATCACGCGAAATGGATACAACTTGGATCAGCTGGCTGGCAAGCCGAAGTGGGAGCGGCTTACGGTGCTGAAGATACGATATCTATCGGTGGCATGCCCGGATTCCAAGGTAAATTAACTGAGGAAGAACTTATGGCTGTTGTTGTTTTTGAAAGAGTAGTCTTCGGTGGAGGAAATACTGAAGAAGTACTCATTGATTGTGGCCTTCTTGAAACAGAAGAAGAAGAAGAAAATATAGAAGCGGTCAGTACAACTCCTTAAAAAACACTTTGTTTCTTTTCAAAAACTAATTAATATTTTGCTATGTTACCTGTTATCTATTTTCATTTAGCTCTAATCGCATTTGCGGGCTTATTGTTTTACGTAGTTCTCTAAGTGGCTGCAAAAAAAAGAGCTAAGAGAGTCGTAGGCTGGAAAGAGAACGCAGCCCTACCTGATTTAAACATTGTAAGAGTCATTGCAAAAATTGACACAGGTGCCAATCTTGCTTCAATTGATGCTGCGGATATAAAAATTGTATCGAGAAACAAAGTTAAATACGTAAAATTCACAGTGATGAAAAGAAATAATACGGTTAGAAAAACCTCGGCTCCGCTTGAGGGGTATAAAAGAATAAAGAGTTCAAATGGAGATGTTGAAAAAAGACCATATATTAAAACTACTTTATTAATGGATGGTATTGCTAAGAAGATTGAACTTACATTAACTGACAGAGGGCCGATGGATTACACAATGTTGATTGGGAGAAAAGCACTTGGAAGAAGATGGGTTGTAAATCCATCTATTAGTTTTTTAACAAAAACAAATGATATAGAAACTAAAGCTAAAAAATGAAGTTAGGTATTCTCTCTCAAGATATAAACTTGTACTCCACCTCAAGGTTATTTGAAACAGCAAAAAAAAGAGGTCATGAGACACAAGTTGTAAGTTATCTTCGTTGCTATATGAACATTGCAAAAGCAAACCCAAGAATTTTTTTCAGAGGTGATGAACTTAGTTTTGATTCAGTCATTCCTAGAATTGCAGCAACATGGACTTTCTATGGTGCGGCTGTGGTCAGACAATTTGAATTAATGGGCGCTCTATCAGCTAACTCTTCGGCCTCGATTAGTCGTTCAAGGGATAAGCTAAGAGCTCTTCAACTTATTGGCAATAGTGGGGTTGAAATGCCTGTTACTGGCTATGTTCATTTTTCTAGAGATGTTGAGGCAGTCCTTAACACAGTGGGAGAACCACCCTTTGTAATAAAGCTTCTAGAGGGAACTCAAGGAAGAGGTGTTGTACTTACAGAAACTATGGAAGCCGCAATTAGTGCGATTGAGACAATGAAAAAAATTGACGCAAACATTTTGATTCAAGAATTTATTAAAGAAGCAGAAGGTGAAGACATCCGAGCCATAGTTGTTGGTGATAAAGTTGTTGCCTCGATGAAGAGAAAAGCTAAACCTGGTGAATTTAGATCCAATGTACATCTTGGAGGGTCTGTTTTAAATTACGAGATGACCGATGAGGAAAAAGAGAGTGCTGTAAGATCAGCGAAAGTTTTAGGTCTTCAAGTTGCAGGTGTTGATTTGATTCAATCAGATCGTGGACCCTTAGTTTTAGAAGTTAACTCATCCCCTGGACTTGAAGGGATTGAACGTGCAAGCGGAATTGATGTTGCAGAAAAAATTATTGAGTTCTTAGAGTATGAAATACAAAATAGAGATCTCTCGAAACCAATAGATATTTAAGAAAATAAATAGTTCTTTAAAATAGTACTTTTACTTAAAATACCTTCGTCAAGGACCGTATTTTCATTGAGTAGAACAGGAACTCTTAAAAGATATTCTTGAAATCCATCTTCCACTTGAACGGTATCAATTTTAAAGAATCTATTTAAAAGTGAAATAGTATTTAAACCCTTTTCACAAAGTTCACAGTTTTCTGTAACAACTAAATGTAAAGTTTTCATAAACCTAAAATATTCTTATGAGACCTTGGACATTAGTTTTTGTAGTACTGTTAGCAGTAATTATTTTTGTATCTGGTTTTATTGTCTTGAGCTTCATTTAAATTGAAAAGCTAACCTTCGAAGAATCTTTACACTCTAGGATTTCAGCAGCATTACCATTTTTTCTAAATATTAAAACCATTCCCCAGGAGTCCGTTATTAGGCCGACATTATCTAAATACTCACTCTGGAAGCTTTCACACCAAGTTGTTTTAAAACTACGACTACCTACAGTTACGTTTATAACATCACCAATTGATAAATTTAAACTCCTGAGTTCTTCGGGTGACACATTTGTTTGACAATTTCCGAAATGATCTACAAAAAGGACTTCACCCTTAATTTGTTTTTCGGAAACATCTGTAAGGGGAATTAAGTACTGCTTTAAATCTCCGAGATCAACTTCTGGTCCAAATTCTTCCAAAGCAAGCTGTCCAGAAGCATAACCTGCAGCAAAAGGTGAGAAAATATCCCTTGCGTGGAAAGTACTACCTTCAGAGGGAATAATCCAATCTGTGTTTTCAAGTAAAAAAGCTCTCTGAGCACCTCCTACAGTCGCGCAGGCAAGGTTTAGCAATCCATTATCTGGTCCTATCATTACACCCCATTCGGTCTCAATCCCTATAGGTTTTCTCTCAGTCCCAACTCCAGGGTCTACCACACCAAGTAATACTCCTTGAGGTATGTATTGAATCGCCCTCATCAAGAGGAGGCTTGCATATCTGATATCTTGTGGCGGAATGCCGTGTGAGATATCATTTACCTTTAATTCAGGATCTATTCTGTTTATGACACCCTTAACAACACCTACTGAGCCGTCTTCTAAACCAAAATCTGTTGCGAAAGAAATTATTTTTTTCATAGATTTCATTATATAGAGATTAGATATTCAGGAAAAATTGTTTTAAATTAGCATAATCTAATAATTCTGTATATATTTACTTTGAAGAGGGGGAATCATTAAAAAATTACTTTATGGATTTTTAGTATTAGTCGTTGTTGGATATTTTGGGGTTGGCTATTACATCTATGATGCATCTGCAACAGTTCCCTGCACTGTCTGGGAGGGTGAGCAAACAAATAATCCTTCAAGCTTCTCTGGTTGGGATGAATATGATGTTGACGTTACCCCATACTTCATGCCAAGCTATGAAACAGTAAGTATTGATTCAACAGATGATGTCAAACTAAGTGCTTGGTGGATGCAAAATGATCCACAGGCAAAAACTATAGTTGTTATTCATGGATTAACAAGTAGCAAATACTCCTCTGGTGTTCTTCTAGCTTCTGGAATACTGTACAAAAGCGGCTTCAATGTTTTAGCAATGGATATGAGGGATCATGGAGACAGTACTTGTGAAGATGGATATTACTCTGCAGGTCAAAAGGAATCTGATGACTCAGCAGCTGTAGTCGACTGGTTAGTAAACGAAAAGAATATCAGTGCAAATAAAATAGGTATTTATGGTCAGTCATTAGGAGCACTCACTACCTTGCAAACAGGTGCCAAAACTCAGAATTTTGCCGCGATCGCCGTACACGATCCGCCAGTTGCATTCGAGACTCTCGTGAGAGAAGAGATGGAATTCCAAGGTTTTCCTCCTAGTCTTTATACACCCGTTTTACACTATGCAAGAATCTTTAAAGGTGAAAATCTTACTGAGGTCACCCCTGAAGTTGCCATAGCTGGTGGCAATAAGCAACCAATATTGGTTTTTAATGGGATGCTAGACAAAAGAGTTCTTGCACATCACACAGATGATTTAATAAAGATTGCAAATGATAATGGGGTTGAAATCACTACCTATCGATATGAGGACATGGGACATGTTGAAAGCCTCTGGGGGTATAACGAGGAATTTGGAAAAGTTATTGTTAGCTTTTTTAATGAAAACTTAAGTTCTTAACTTTCTCTAAGGTCAATATATTTAAAGTAATTTAGATAATATTTTTGTAAGCTTTTTTAAGATTTTGAGCAGTTATCTCCCAATTGAATACTAAAGAATTCTTAACTGCGTTATTAATTAATTGAGATCTATACTCTTCATTTTCAAATAACTTTATGATGAAGTCGTACACTTGGACATCCTCAAAAGATTTAGAAACTAAACCATCTTCATTATTTGAGATAATCTCCTTAAAAGAACCCTGATTGGTACTTAAAACTGGAAGACCTGAACGATGTGCCTCTATTGCGACCAAGCCAAATGTTTCACTTTCTGCGGAATGAATTAATAATTTTGACTTACGCATGAGTTTTACTAATTTTTTTTGAGATAGTGACCCAACAAACTGAACATCCTCTTCTATTCTAAGTTCTTCAATTTTGTTCTTCATTTTTGTGAGATAAGCTTCTCCATCTACACCACTTGGACCTCCAACAAAAATTAACTCAAGACCTTTAATTCGATACTGTAAGCTTTTAAATAAATCTAAGGTTTGTAATTGTCCTTTTTGTTTTTGTATTCTTCCAACCGAGAGAATGATATTTTTCCTTTTCTCCCCCCTAAATGCTTTGAAAGTTTTTTCATTAAGACCTGGAGTGACAATGTGTATTTTTAACTTGTCAGCACCATATCGATTTAGTAAATTCTCTTTTTCAAACTGGCTGGAGGCCGTAATTTTGTCAGCAGAATTAAATATCTCTTTTTCAGCACTAATCCTATCTAAACCATTTTCCTGTATGAAGACTCCCAAGCTATGAGAAGTAAAAATAAAAGGAATTTTATATCTTTGTTTTATCTCTTTAGCAACTAATCCTGAGAGCCAATAGTGTGCATGTACAACATCGATCTCATGTTCTTCAATGTATTGAAATGTTTTTTCGATGAACTCATCAAGGAATTCTTTTTTCTCTTCAGTATTTGCTTGATTTGTAAATAGAT
>Ga0213869_10000323_pt1 | contig 39619 bp, 16 predicted proteins | sample PICome_10_FD_160083 | JGI IMG/M metagenome (GOLD analysis project Ga0213869, IMG submission 160083) | Coastal seawater microbial communities near Pivers Island, North Carolina, United States - PICO132 | ecosystem: Environmental > Aquatic > Marine > Coastal | place: USA: North Carolina...
AATTGATCCTGGCTGTATAGAACTGTTTTCATCTTCCAAAAGAATCTTATGAGTGCCTGTAAATGATGCAAAACTACTAGCTGCTGCAGCACCATTGACAACAAATTTAATTTTTGATTCAATAATATCAACGGTTGTATTGAAAACAAAAGAGCAACTATTGTATTGTGTGAATAATGATGTTGGATTTATAGTATTAATTCCAACTACTCCTGTTGAAAAATCACCACCTATTAATGGTTTACTTGGTACACCAACAAAATTTGTTTTATAAATAGCAAATTTATTATTGAAAGTTGTAGCATTAGCATCTTCATTATCAGCTAATTGAGTTTCATTTCCTAAGAATATATTGCCACTTCCGTGATTAGTTTGTCCTACTTTACTACCAATATAGACATTATGAATACAATAGGATTTAGCTCCAGCAAACTGACCAGCAAAAGAACCTAAAACCAAGTTATTACCTATTGGATCTTGATGATGGAATTTAATTGTAGATGCATCAGGATTTACAAACTCAGAATATCTAGTTAGGGATCCTAAAATAGGTTCACCAATAGTTTTAATATTAATATTTTTAGTCAAAGTGGCATTAACGCCAGCAGCATCTCCAGCATCATTTGTAACACTAGAAACAACCATTCCTGAATCTTGTGGTAAACTATTATTATCTATTGTTATAGTATCATTATTCGAATTTGTACCTGATACAGTTATTGATTGAGATGGTCTTAAATTAGTTAATAAATTATTGGATGAACTATCACTTAATTTAATAGTAGAATTACTACTATGAAATTCAACATCTGTGGTACCTGTTGTTAAAGAAGAAGATTCATCTGTGAACATAGAAGTAATTAGTCTACAATAATCGGGATCTTCAATTGTAACATTAGCAGTATGTGGTGATCCAGTATCAATATTACAATATATACTTTGAACACTAGTAGAAACATTGCTAGATACAATAAAAGTTCTATTGTTATTATCAGTACCTGAAACAATTAATTTTTGCCCTGGTTTAAATACAGACAAATCTGTTAGACCAATATTACTAGAGTTTATAGTATTTGTATTAATGTAAGCACTTATGGTTGTAGGTTCACTACCTCCATCGGCCCATCCTGTAGTATTTTGTAATACTAATTTATTTGTCTCAATATCTTCAATAGCATCAGTTAAATAAAAACCATTTATAGTTGTATTACTGCTCTCTTCTATTCTAATATATTGATTATTTCCAAACCCAGAAAGACTTCCATTAGTTGATATAATAGTAGAATTAGATCCATAGAATTTAAATGTATCTCTAATTCCATAATTATTAAAATAAACATTACTTATTTGACTAGTTGTAAGATTACTGGTTGGTATTAAAATAACATGATTATTATCTCCTAATATAGGAGGATCGTTATCCACATCACTACCTCTTATACCGTTTGGTAACTCATCCCCCAATGTAGGATTTATATATATTGATGTATTTGAAACATTATCAGTTTCTATAGTTCTTAAATTAATAGCAAAATTATGACTCTCTACTTGACCGGGGTCGTCTCCCGATCTAGATCTTGTATCGGTACATAACATATTATCTTGAACTAGTAATAGTTGAATAAATTGATGATCACTTATTGTCAATGCAGGATTATCAGTATTAAACAATGGATTAATATTATCAAATTTAAATCTATCTGTTGTAATAGAAGGTTGTCTTTCAATCATTAATTGAGTACTCCCATTAAATCCAAGATTGCTAAAACTATAAGTTTCATCATTTAAAGTATAATTTGATGGATCTATTGATTTCAAAATTAATCTATTATTTTTAATTGATGAAAACGTTTCATCATCTTCAATTCTATCAATTAAATAAATTTCAGTATCTGATCCTCCATTACTTGATTGATTTTCAACAGCGTTTTTAAAAGTAATCATTTGATCTTGTCTAAATTGACCAAAATTAGTAGTATCAAATAAAGACTGATAATATTCACCTGAAAGACCTGAACTTGTTAATGATGCTGGTTTATAATTAAAACCCTCTTCTTGAATACCTGTTAAATTGATAGTCATGTTTTCTAATTTTATAGTAGAATTACTTGAATATATTTTAATATCACCACTAATATTACTATTTACAGCTGAATGGGTGCTTGGATATTTATTAATCATACCTCTATTTTTTCTATAAATATTAGATGGTCTAAAACTTGGATTTGGTTCACCTAATGATATTAAATAAGGATTATTGAATAGAGTTGAAGCTAATAAATCGTCTCTTTCGGGTACATTTTTTAGTCTGGTAGGAGGGCAATCTTCTACTAATTGAATAGCAATATTTGAACTTTGCCAACTTCCTAATGAAGAAACTTCAAATGTCAAACTTTTAGAATCTGAATAATAGTTACGATATACTGCTGAGCCTCCATCTCCTCCAGTAGTTCTTGGGTAAACTACATCGAATCTTAAGAACTTAGCATTATCACCTAGATAATTTAACATATAAGTATCAAAATTTTGTCCACCAGATCCTAAAATGACTTCCCCAAATACGAACTGATTTATTCTAACATTACCAGTAATAGTACCATCAAATCCTCCTGTATTAACATTTGAAGTGTAATCAAATGTATATATTGTATTTGATCCTTCGGTTGATTTTGTTAAAGATGAATCTACTTTAAATAAACCATGATCTAAAGAAGAAGTATTTTTAAATTCTATGTAATGTCCAGTGTTTAAATTATCTAACGAATAAATAATTAACTCATTACTAGTTAAAGTTGTTATCTTAATTTTAGAATTTGAATTATATAATTCTAGACTCTTAATATCATCATTTGATGTCCCAAAATTATGGTGATGAAATCTTCCTATATTAGCATCTAAAACTCCACTATCAGTTAATAACTTTCTTGAAAAATTAGATTCATAAAAAGATACGAGAACATCAATTGGAGCTTCAGGATCAAGATAAGGTTTATGGAGATATAAACTGAGTTTATTCTTTGATTCACAATCATCAACAATAGGTAAAGATTCATCTAAATAAACTGATTTTCTTGAAATTCCATTAGTACTATTATATTGTTCGGAAACTGGTTTACAATTAGTTAAATGATTATAATTAGCACCAAAAATCTTGTATTCAACTCCTGGTAACATTGTTGATAAATCTTTAAATGGTTCTGTTGTTGAAACAGAGTGAGATTTTATAGTTATACTATTATCTAAACTAGTTGTTGTAAAGTTATAATTAGTATCCAAGTACATAATTTTAAATGGATAATCATTTCTTCTAACTACATAATAACCATTATTAGCATTATTAACAGAGTCAGTAATTTTTAACATAACAGGTGGAACAAAATCTACGAATGCATAATCTACTGAACTAGTTATCGCAGCATTACCACTATTAGAACCATCGACCAATAGATTACAATCTAAAGTCAATTCCTTATTTTGAAAATTTAAGAAGTTATTCATAATAGCATGATCTTCTATGGTACTTACATTATTAACACTATATATCTCCTTATTTATAGAAGATTGACCTTCTAGTTCTCTAAAAGTTAAATTTCCTAAATATATACTATCATATAATTGCATCTTTTGATTATCAGTAATTTCTACTACATAGTTTCCATTAATATAATTTAAGGGATTATGTATGGAATCAATAACACTAAAACCTATAATATCTCCAGCTGTAACTAAATTATTAATATCATCGAATATAACTCCAGATGCACCAGTAGAGTTAATGGAGTTTCTTTCGAAAGTAATACTATCTAAAGTTTCATCTTGTATTAACTTAGTAGAATCAGATACAAAAACTGTTAATCGTTTTTCATCAAATGAGTACACAAATCTTTCAACTAAATAAATGTCATCATTATATGTTGTCCCACTTATTCTTAAAAACTGATTCTCAGAACTTGGATAACTTATATCATTTCTGTTAATATTATTTATAATTATAGTATTATCAAGTTTATTAATTAATATTTCTTTTTCATAAGCTGTTGAATTTGTAAAATCGATATTAATATTTTGAAGATATGTTAATCCTTCTGAGAAGACGATATCCGTTACATTATTTTCTGATACAAATTGTGAATTACTTACAAATACACTATGTGTTACACCTGATGATATTGTATTTTTATTTTCTAAAGTATCTACTCTAAAAGATTGTTTATCTTCTTTGAAGAAATTATAAAAAATATGATTTGGATAAAAATGATTTAATCCGTTTTCAATATTAAGAGGCGCTTGCAGGTAATCAATATTCATATTTATAGTATTTGATTCTAATGTTATATCACTAGTAATATCTTCATAATATATATTAGAATCAGATTCACTCTGGTTAGGATTCTCTGGAACTTCTCTATAAATATAATATTCATTATCATTAATATTTTCTTTAAATTGTGGTAAATAATGAATACCATCATTAAATTTTGATCCAGTTATTTTTATTTTAACACAGTTTTTAAACTTTAAAAAATCACTATGATTATCAAACTTTATACCTTGTATTAAAAAATCTAAACCTTGTAGAAAACCTGAACTATCTTCGAACAATGAAATAACAAAATTTCCTATTTTAACTGCTGAAGTTGTAAGTGCTTCATTAAAATAATTATATTTATAATTTTCAACGAAGTATGATTCATTATTTATAAATTCTGGTACACCATCTTCTTTAATATTAGGAACCCCTTCAACTTTAATTACATTAGTATTACTACCAGATACTTTATATCTACCATCATTACTTGTAGAACCATTAATATCAATTACAGATGATTGTATTAAATTATCAAAGTTTATTGAACCATTATAACTAGTAATCGCGTTATTAGAAGAGTGGAAAGTGTAATCAGTATTTTGATAATCTACAGAATAAGTATCAATAGCATTCCCAGCCTTAGTTCCGAAGCAAGTATTATGGTTTGAAATAATATTTGCCCCAGCTTGTGAACCAAGAATATTATTATATTTTCCTACTTTATTAGCCACAAAAGCTTGTTCTCCAATAGCAATATTTTTACTTCCTATTGTATTACCAATAGCACTATCATTACCCATAAAAGTATTAGCACTGGCCTTACTACTATCTAATAATCCTACATTACTACTGTCTAATTTCATTTCTACAAATACTTTAGCATTTTGATTAATAATTATATTATCTGTTAATGGAACACGGAAAGTAAGTCTTGTTTTACTACCTTGATATTCTGAACTGATATTAGAAATAATACCCTCAAATTTATCATTATTATTACCATCATCAATTAGAACTGTATCATCTCTTTCAAAATAATAAGAAGCACTACCAAATGGTACATTAATAATCACACTTTGTTGACCTTGAACCATAGTTTCTGCAGTATAAGCATGAAGAACTTTATCATTACCAAGAAGAGTACCACAACCCTGACCAAGAACAATATTGAATTCACCACCAGTTCCTTGACTCATAGCATTTGGTCCAATAGTAACACTATTAATTGATAAATTAGCACTAGTTCCTACACTACTACCTAAGAATACATTATTTGCGAACTTTCTAACATTATCAACATTTTTACAAGCTTCAGAACCAAGAACAACATTATTTTCATTGGCATCACCTTGAGAAAGCGCTTGATAACCTAAAATAGTATTTTTATATGAATTATTAGCTGCTCCTAAAGAACTACTATTAACTCCAATATTACTACCTGCTTGATACCCGATAGCAATATTAAACCCATTTTCAGTTGTATCAGCACTATCTTTATCGAATTTATTTAAGGCTTGGAAACCAATACCAATATTGTAAGACCCTTCTACATTGGTTTCTCCAGATTCAGCACCGAAATAAATATTACCTCTACCTGTAGATGTATTAACACCTGCTTTACGTCCAATCATTACATTTTGATCACCAGTTGTAACTCCTTTACCAGCTTCACTACCAATCAAAATACTATCATCTGCTTGATTATTTTGACCAGCTTCAAAACCCATAACTACTACATTACTGACAGCCGCTGAACCGTTAATCATGGTATTTGAACCAATAACTACATTATTGATACCAGTAGTATTATTATCACCAGCTTGATTACCAACAAAGATATTATTAGTGCCACTAGTATTATTTTTACCGGCTTCAGTACCAATAAATATATTATTACCTATTCTTTCACCTCCAATATCTGCTCCAACACTTACCTCACCTGCTTGTTTACCAATAAAAATATTATTTCTAGCAGTAGTGTTCAATTCACCTGCATTTTCACCAATAAAGATATTATTAATACCTGAAGTATTTGCTTTTCCTGCTTTTGTACCTATAAAAATCAAATTGTTTTGATTTGCATTTTCACCTGATTCTTCACCAAGGAAAATATTGTTTTCTACATTAACTCCTGTTGATTCACCAGCACGATCACCTATCATAATATTTCTATCTCCAGTTGTTACTAAAGATCCAGTATGAGAACCAATGTGAATATTTCTAAGACCCTCACTTACATTTTGACCTGCTGCTAAACCAATATTAATATTTTCTAAACCTGTTGTATTGCTTTCACCTGCTCCAGCACCAATAAAAATATTCTTTTCACCACTAGTATTATCAATACCTACATTACTACCAATAAAAATATTCTTTTCACCACTTGTAACAATACCAACACCTGAAGTATCACTATCTGAAGATCCAATAAAAATATTTTTACTTCCAGAATTATTTTTACCTGCTAATGAACCTAACATAATATTCTTTTGAACTGCTGATCCTCCATCTCTACCAGCTTCATCACCGATAAGAATATTTTTTGATCCAGTTTCATTGGTATATCCAGTTTCATAACCAATACCAATATTTTTGTTACCTGTAGTATTTTGATAACCTGCTTTATTACCCATAAATAAGTTATCATCACCACTAGTATTACTATAACCAGCACGATAACCTGTAAACATATTTTTACTTCCAATTGAATTATAACCTGCCTCTGTACCTATATGAACATTATCATCACTCCCTGTAGTACCTAAATAACCAGATTGATAACCAATATTAACATTTCTGCTATTTTCTGTACTATTTAATCCAGCATCTGTACCAATACCAACATTATGTGAACCAGTAGTTTGATTATTACCAGCTCCTGCTCCAATATTAATATTACCATCTCCTGTACCAGTACCACTAGCTCCAGCACCACTATTACTTCCAATTGCTACATTATGACTAGCTGAACCAGCAATTCCAAAACCAGCTTGATATCCTAGTAAAGTGTTTTTATTACCTGATACAAGGAAAGCTCCAGCATTATTGCCAAGTAACGTATTATCACTTCCAGTTGTTAATTGACGACCAGTGGCTCTTAATGAACTACCACCACCAACTATTAAATTTCTAGCACCACCAGTTAAATTATAACCACTATATGGACCTACAACTAAGTTATTTTCACCAGTGATTGTTGCTCCTGGATTACCACCTGCTTTATAACCAATATAAGTATTTTTATCACCAGTATTATTGTATCCTGAACTATGACCAATAAATATAGATTCATTTGAATTAGCTTCACTTCCTCCAAAACCAGATTCATGACCAATAAAAATACTGTCACCTTGTTGTGCTGATCCACCACCAGCATTTCTACCTACCATAATGTTATTACCACTGGATACTGATAAATTACCACCTGAATTTCTACCAATTAAAATATTATTACCTGCTGTTGTAATATTTTTACCAGCATCAGTACCAATCATAATGTTATTTTCACAATTAGTCATACTTTTACCACTTCCAACACCTACAGCTATATTATCTAAACCTTCTTGTAATGCATAACCAGCAGAATCTGTTGATCCAGATGCCTTAGCACCACCAATTAAAATATTTTGATATCCAGTAGTAACACTTCTTCCTGCCTCATCACCAATAATAATATTTGCTTTACCAGTAGTCATAGAAAGACCGGCTTCATAACCCATAATTGTATTTAAAGAACCTGAAGATCCACTAGCACCTTTACCAGCACGGTAACCAACTACTGTATTTTCAACTCCAGAAGTAGCATTCATACCGGCTTCAAAACCAACCATTACAGAAGCATCAGCAGTATTAGCATAACCTGATTTACTACCTACTAAGACTGATGATGATCCTGTACTACTATATCCAGCTTGATGTCCTACAACAGTATTATCATCACCACTTGTATTATTATAATTACCTTCATTACCAATTACTACATTTCTATCTCCATTAGCATTATAACTACTATTAGAACCTATTGATATATTATGTGAACCAGTTGTCAATGAAACCGCACTATTAGCACCCATGCTAGTATTTTGGAAACCTATTGTTAACTGCATATTAACATTACTACCAATGCTTGTATTATCAAAACCTTGGGTCATATTCATCATTGTATCTTTACCAAGAGCAACATTTCTACTACCATTAATATTAGTTTTACCAGATTGATATCCAATAAATGTGTTATCAAACCCTGTAGTATTATAATTACCAGATGTTGAACCCATAAAAGTATTATTATCACCTGTTGTCATAGCAGATCCACTATTAACACCAATTAATGTATTATCTTGTCCAGTCATTCCTCGTTTACCAGCTGTATAACCAAGACTTATAGTTCCAAGAGCAGTTTCTTCGTCTTCTCCACGACTACTTAATGGTATAAAAGAATTATCACTTATATTTACTTGATAACAATCTAAGCAAACTAATTGATTATTAGTACCATTATCTGAAACATCTCCATTTAATCTTACACTATTACATACCATATTGACATTATTACCAGAAATAACACTATTAGTTGTTCCATTGACCTGACCACCAAAAATTTGGACAGATTTATTAACTCCAGTAGTAGAAGTATCAATACCATTGTTAGTAGTTGAACCAGTAACATGAACATTTGGCGTGTATAATTCTATTTCTGAATTTACACCATCAATACCAACATTTTTAGCTCCACCTCCTACACCTTGTATCATGATAATATCAGTTGACTCATTTTTTGATTTACAATCAGTATGATACCAACCTACATTAAGAACACTACTTGCTGTAGCTCCAGAAATATTGATATCAATATCACTGGATACATATTCTACAGAACTCATATATATACCATATTGTGTAGTAGCAACACCACTAGATTCAATATCTAAATTTCTTAGTTCTACTCCAGTTAGTGATGAACCATATATAACAACACTTTTTGTTGTATTAGTTGCTGTTGTAATATTTTTAATACCTAATCCTCTCAATTCCATATTACTATTTAATGTAATACCACCTCCTAATGACAAGGTAGCATCAGCATTATTAAATGTAATAATTGTATTTTTAGGTCCATCACCAATAATATTTACGTATTCTTTACATGTAATTGGATGATCTTCAGTATAATTACCTGCTTTAACGTTAATAATATATCTTTTATTAATTGAAGCATCACTTATATTATTTAAAGCAGCACTTAAACTTTGAAAGTCACCTTCTTGTTTTGAAACAATTATTACTTGTGGATAACTATAATTTATTGTATTATTAATGATATTAACATTACCTCCAATAAATCTATTATTTGATGCTTCTACACTATAGAAATCATTAGAATCCACACTAGCAATTACATTGGATGAACCACCAATTTGATTAAAAACCATATCTACTGAATAGAGTTCTTTTAATGTTATTGAAGAACCAGCGGCTTCAGTTGTTAATGTATCATTCTTAATTAATGTAATTTGTGTTGCTGATACATTATAAATTGTGAAAATACCATTATTAGCACTTTGACTAGCACCACTAATTTTGATTTTTTGTCTTTCAGTAAATCCTAAGCTAATAAAATTAATACTTCCATCATTGGAAATTACATCTCTAGAATCAGTATGATGAGTTAGTGATATAACAGTTGAGGTTGTTGAAGCACTAGCAGAATCTGCCTCTAAAGCAACAGCATATCCTTCATTATCGTCACCATCAACTTCTACATCAGTATATTTAATTATACCAGATGATTTATTAAAATAGACACCATAATTATTCTCTGCTCCACTTAAATTAATTACACTATTATTGATTGTATTAGTGATTTCATTAGCAAATGTTGAGTTTACATAGATACCATAATTGTTACTTGAAGTATTATCATCTGTATTTAATTTTAAATAAGAACTATCAATTGTTGATACTGTATTATTTAAAAATATACCGTATGTAGATGGTGCTCCAAGATTAAAATGTGTATTTAAGTTTTGAATTTGATGTTCACTACCTCCTGTATCCACATAAACACCGTATTTAGAAGTAGTTGATGTATTTGTTCCAAAATCTCTAATAACTACATCTTTAATATTAACATTTTTTTTACCACTTCCAGAATAAATACCACAAATATTTTGTTTGCTATTACCATTTAAATTAATTGCTAATCCTTGTACAAATGAATTAGAACCAACAGTAATAGCAGATGCGTCACTAATACTAACATCAGCATTAGCTGTAAATTCAATAATACTTTGTTCATGACCACTTCCTACTATAGATACATAATCTGGAATTACCAATCTTTCTGGTTCTACATATTTACCTGGTGCTAAAACTATTAAAAAAGGATTATTTGAACTAGGTGCACTATTTATACCGCTAGGTTGTGTTATACTACCATCAGTATATCCTCCAGCAGCTGTACCTACAACATTACTTAATGCATATACAATTGAAGTATAATCTGCGGCTCCAGCTAAAGGTGAAACTGTAATTACTAACTGTTGTACTCTACTATTTGAAGCAACTGCCAAACTAGATAAATATCCGGTTGATTCATTAATTAACAAATTAGAACCTACTTTAAATACCCCATAATCAGATGCTGAAGCAATTTTTTGTGTTAATCTTCTCATATATTTTCCATCTACATCTTGCGTATTGTGTCTAAATTCAATCACATCATCTGTTTTATTGAATCTAAACACAAAGGGTTCAATTTCAGGATTTTCTAATTCAATTGGTTTAAATAAGACCTTACCAGAAAAAACTGTTGTTGGATTATTTGATGATTCTGTCATTTATTACTTTATACTATATATAAATTATTTTTTTAATTAAAAACAAAAACAAAAACATAATTAATTTATTAAAAAATTATTAAAAATTATTAAAAATTATTAAAAAATAAAAATTTATTGATATTTAGGATTATTATCCCAAGCAATATTTGTTTGTGGATTTAAAAGTCTAAATTCTGGATCAGCTGTTCTTGGTGCGTGATCTCCGAATTTTCCAGTTAATGGTTGTATTCTATTAAATGGAGTAATAGTTGTAGCAACTTGATTATTTGGTTTATCATGTACAACTACTACATTACCAAATCCTCTGTTATAAGTTATTTTTCTTTCAGTAAATGGTAAACTTTCAACTGAGGCATATTGTCCAGTGTTATTATTTTGTGTGAGCATATTCATTGAAGTAAAATCTGTCATTTTATATTAATATATAAATATATTTTTTTTTAAAAACTAATTTATTTTGATTAATTTATTATTAAATTTGATAAAAATATTATAAAAATATTATAAAAATATTATAAAAATATTATAAAAATATTATAAAAATATTATAAAAATATTATAAAAATATTATAAAAATATTATAAAAATATTATTAAAAATATTATTAAAAATAGTTAACGATAATTAAAAGTAATGAATTTTTGGATCAACATAAAATAAAACTAAATTATTATTATTTCCTAAATTACCTTCTTCTAAGAAATAACCAACAGATATAAAATTATCTATAGGTTTCATATTACAATTAGTTATTCCTCCTTTTCTTGAAACTATTCCAACATTATTTATTTTAATAGATACACTACTATTATAAGGAGAATCATTATTTATTAATACATTGCATATACCTCTAACACAAATAGCACATTTTTGCTCAGAATTAGCATCATTTAAGGCAATACCTAATATTGATATACCTGAATTAAATAAATTTACATGTTGATTATGATAATTTATTGTTTTAATGTAAATACAATTATTAATATTGACTAATTGAACTGCTTCTCCTTGCTTAATTTTATGATTTGGGGCTACTGAATATATTTCTATATTACCTTGGCATTTCTGTTTTAAAATATTAACACTATTGTTTGTAATGTCTGGAACAAAGTTTTGTGGTTGGTTCTCAATTTTTATCGTATTATTATTTTGTAGAAGATTTATTCCTTTACCGGCTTTTAAATTTCTAAGTTCTATTTTATAATCAGGTCCTGATGTTTCATTAGTAATATTAATATCTGCTTGTCCAACCTTTTTTAATGTTTTAGAATCAACTATTTCATGATTAGTTTCAACTTTAACTAATTGATTAAAATCTTTGCCTGGGTTACCTTTATCTCCTTTTTGAGCATTTAATTCTACCCAATTATGACCATCAAAACCTTGAAAAATACCATTATGAAAACGAATAGTGCCAGGTATTTCTAATTGATTATCTCCTACTCTTAAAGCTACTTGTTCTTTTTGATTAGTTTTATACCATCCTGTTAACATTTTATCATTATTATTATTTGGTTTATTATATATTCTTTGTGTCATTATATAATATTAATAATATTAATATTATTTCAAAGTTAAAAAATTATAAAATAAAAAGGATTTATTTTTTATTTACTTTACGTGATCTGTTTACTTTATGTGATCTATTTACTTTACGTGATCTGTTTACTTTACGTGATCTATTTACTTTACGTGATCTATTTACTTTAAGTGATTGTTTATTCTTTCTACTACCACCTCTATAATCACGATTTTTAACACATTTTCCTATACCTCTACGAATATTCCAAAAACAATGGCTATGTCGATCGCATTCACTTTTATTACTATTATGTCCACAATATGATTGTCTTTGCTGTCTATATCCTGATGTTCCTAATCTAGGTTGTGATTCGCTAGATCTATGACTTCTACTTGGTTCATGTGGAACTGTACCACCGTATCCTGATTTTGACTCTCTAGATGTTCTCATTGATAATGTCTCTGTATTTGCTCTATGGGTTCCCAAATCTGATGCTTTAAACAATGTACATTTTTTTTTACCTTTAGGACATCTACTATAAAATAATGCCTCTAAATTACCTTTACCTAAATTAAATGGCACATTGTACATACTTTTTAGAAGACTATTTGTTGTTAATAAACCATGTAAATTATTTAAGAATAAAATACTATCATCAATAGATTGCTTTGGTATTTTGGCATATGAGGTTCTAATAAGATTATTAGAATCAAATATTGTATTAAATGTTGTATCTTTAGGATTATATTGTAATTGTACAAGAGGACATTCAATTATATCACCTCTACTTTTGTAACTAGCTGGTCCAGATAACAATTTGGAATTATATTTACCAATTCTTTGTCTTTCATTTAGTATTAATACATCTCCTTGTTTAGGAAGATGTGTAGCGCAAATAAGACTTCTTGGTGATGCTTTTTTCATAACATCAAATAATAATGATTCTGCTAACATAGATGAAGCAAAAAGATCATAATTATTTTTTGCTGCCCCTCTTGTATTAAAAGTATTCTTAAAAGTTGCCCCATCATCATTAATTTCTCTATAAAATGATGACACATATACTAATTCATTGATGATTTTTATAAATAAAAGAGTTCTAATATCTTTATTTGGGCCTACTAAATTTGTTTGAATAAATGATTGAATATCATCATTTTCTAAAATATGTATGTAAGTATCTAAATATAAATTCACTTTAAGCATATTTTCTCTATTACTCTTTCTTCTATTATTTGGTGGATTAAGAAAAAATATCAATTCAGGAAATATTGTTAGTAATGTCAATAATTTACTATAGCTTGATTTTTTTAAAATTGTGCTAGAATAAGTACCTACTAAAAATGATCGTAAATGTCCATTTATTATTTCTATTATAGGTTTACCTTTATGTTGATCTTGTGTAGTTATGTTTTCAATTAATTCATCTAATCTTGTTCCTAATTCATCATCTATGTTATTAACAGACTCCATTTTTTTATTATATAGATAGAAAAAAATATTTATATAAATATATTTATTTATTCTAAGTTGGAATACATTTCTTCTGCATCTTTAATTAAATCTTTATCAAAGCCTTTTTTAGCTAATAATTTAATTGCCATATGTTTCTTATTTATTCCATTTTTTAGTTTATAATCGGATATTATTTCTCCTTTTTGATTAGTGTCTAGACTAAAATGTTTTTTAATTATATTATTATGATTCATTTTTGTAATCTTATCAAAATGTGTAGTAATTATTGATAAACTATTGTTATATTGACTTAATTTTTTAATAATAGCATAAGCACCACTTAGTCCTTCTTTATAATTAGTAGATACAAAGATCTCATCAATAATATTAAAACTAAAATTTTTTTGACATTCTAATGTATTTAATTCTTGTAAATATTGATAACATCTATTCATTTCTGCTTGGAATAAACTTTCTTTACCTTGACAATCAGGAATATTTAAATGAGTTATAAAATTATGAAATGGTGTTAATTTCATTTCCTGACAAAAACTAAAACCTATAGTTTGGGCTAAAATAATATTAGTTAATACAGATTTAATATAAGTTGACTTTCCAGAACCATTAGGTCCAGATAATAACATATTGTTAGTTTCTTTATTATTTTTTTCATCATCTGAATTCTTTTCTTTAGCATTCTCTTTCTTCTCTTCCGCATTCTCTTTCTTTTCTTCTTCATTTGTTTTCTTTTCTTCTTCATCTGAATTCTTTTCTTTAGCATTCTCTTTCTTTTCTTCTTCATCTGAATTCTTTTCATCTTCATCCGCATTCTTTTCTTTATCATCCGCATTCTTTTCTTTATCATCCGCATTCTTTTCATCTTCATCTGAATTCTTTTCATCTTCATCTGAATTCTTTTCTTTATCATCCGCATTCTTTTCTTTATCATCCGCATTCTTTTCATCTTCATCCGCATTCTTTTCTTTTAATGTTTGATCATCTGTATTTTCTAATATTTGTTTATTTTTATCGATAATATTTTCAGTAATATTTTTAGTGTCATAAGTGTCATTTATTCCTAATATTAAATCATTTTCAATACTAGGAGAACAGCATACATTTCTAAGTCCTAACATACTTATTTGTGGTCTATTATTATTAATTTCAGGATTTAAATATTCTACTATATTCATAGGTTGATGTTGTTTATAACATCTAAATATACTTGACCAAGCATCTAATATACTTATATATTGGAATATAGGTGTTAATAAAGTATTACTATTTTGTTGTTCATCATGTAATAGTTTGTAAGTATATAAAATAACACCTTTATTACTAAACCAACTAGGGTTTTCTGTAAATGTTGACTCTTTCATTATTTTTTTAATTAGTGTATTATTAAATGTTTTTTCTATGAGATTTGCTAGATTTTGATGTTCTTGTAGTTCTAGACATCTAATATTTTTAAAATAGTAATTAGAAACATCTAATAATTTACGAATTCTATTAACATATGTGTGAAGATAATTAATTATCTTATTTAATGACTTAGTTGTTGTAAAATAGTTATATATAGAATAAATATATGTAACAAAAATTAAACCTAAATACCCATATCTACCGAAAGGAGAATTAATTAAGTATATTATAAAACTAAATAGTCTAAATCCTAATTTAAGAGTAGGACTTTCTATTTCATGAATCCAATTATCTAAAACCTTTTTAAATATACTAGTACCTGTGTGTGTTTTAAAGAACATATTTTTCATAACTGTCCAATATGTTTTCAAATTAATATCAGACTTCATGACATATTTCATAAATATTACTGGCATAATTAAGAATATTATAGGTGATACTATTCCATAAAAAGGACTAATAAACATAATAAAATAATTATAAATGTTTAAAAATCTTTCTTGATAGTTTAAACTATTCAAAATTCTAAATTGGAAATAAATAGTGTCTAGAACAGTTTTTAATTCTTCTGTTTCAGGTCTATAATAACTTAATAATTCTGATTCCAATAATTTGATAGTTCCTAAATCTTTATCCAAAGCATGTAAAATATTTTCATTATTAGATTCATATTTATTTTTTATCAACAATAGTGCTTGTTGTCTATTCTTAAGGATATTGATATCAGTAATAGGGCGCAACAACATGCTTTGTAAATACATGTTTCCTAAATTTGTCAGTGTACAATTAATATTATCATAAAAAGAAGGTGTTTTACCAGTCAGATCATTAGTGTTGAAAAATTCTAATTCTTGATAAGATCTACCTAACTTAGTTTCAAGTATATTTTTAGGAAAGTTTTGTTCTAGACTCCAAAGTTTTTTAATATATCTACTAATTTCAATTTGATCAATATTATCTATAGAGTCTAGATCTATCTCTATAGTTTCTCCATTAGCTTTTGTTTGTTTTATATTGTGTAGTGTTTTAATAGTATTGTATTGATTATTAGTATTGTATTGATTATTAGTATTGTATTGATTATTAGTATTATTATTATCATCATTATCAATACTATCATTGATATAACTACTACTATTAATAATGCTTTCATCAGTATTAAAAGGGTTTAATCCCTTTAATCCAATCAAATTAATATTAGATTCTTGTGAAGATATAAGTTTTTTAAAACACTTTAACATTAATAAAAAATACTAAAAATAGAAAATTTTATTTACGAACAAAAAATTAATTTTATTAGTAATAGTTTACACAGAAATAAAATAAAATAACATAAAAATGAACAAAAACAAATTAATTACTGAAAGCTATTCCACCCATACCATTATAAATACGTAATATATTATAATTTAGTGCATAAAATCTTAAATTCATATCTGGATTATTAGCATTAAGGGTTAAATTAACATCAATGGTGTCTATTTTACTAAAGTTGCTACATCCACTAGGTTGGTGTTCTTCTGGTTGTATAGCAAAAGAATATATATAAAAATATTTATCTGGAACACGAGTATGTTTATAATAAGGTTGAATTAAACGGAAGTATTCTGCCTTTCTCTCTTGGAAACGCTCTAAACCATTCATGAGTATTACACATTTATCCATAATATTATCTTGATTAATACCATCAGCCACTGTATTAGAATAATTAAATAAATCATTAGTTCTATTTACTCTATTTAATTGAATAGTCCAAAATAATTCTTTTACTGGTAAATTGAAATTAAGATTAAATTTTTGAGTGATTGTATTTTCTGATAATGATTCAATTCCAGATTCTTGAATTTGTTCAATTAAGTAACGATGCTTTGCAATTGAAAATTCCTTTTTTTCATAAGTGTCTAAATATACGTAATCAATAAACAGTCTCATATCTGTTATTGAATATGATGATTCAGTTAATACACCATTCTTTTTTAAATATACTTCTGAATTGTCAGAATAGGTTGTTGCCAAATTAGTTGTCAGTGTTACAGTATATGGTCCAGCATCAGTAAAATTATTTACAGGACCAGCATTGTCTGCCAAAGTATATGAAGACCCATCAGGGAAAACTAAATATCTTCCAGGGAAAGAATCATCTAAACTTGGAGTTTGTGTAGTATTTATTTTAGTCAAGGTTACTGTATTTGATCCTACAGTAGCATTAGATACATTGTAATATTGATTTGGTCCTAAAGTTGTTAATTGACTAAAATCTCTTAAAGTAATTTCTAATTCAACTTCGTGATATTGTAAAGCACATAATGGTAAAGCTAAACCAATATTTCTACAAAACCAAAGTTGTAATGGAATATATACTGTTTTAGGACCAGTTGTTGCTAATGATCCTGTTCTATCTAACATAATATCTAATCCTGATTTACGAGATTCAGAAACAGTTAATTGTGTCCAGATTTCCATCCACTCTCCATATTGTCTTTCAATAATATTTCCACCAATTTTAAATTCTAGAAAATTTAATAAGGCATGACCAATATTATCAACCCAGGTAACTGTTCCTGTTGCTGCTGTATTAGCAGAAGCATTACCAGCTTGTGTTGATAATTGTGGTAAATCTACTTCTAGAGTAATTGTATGCATTAAATCTGCTTTTCTTGGAATTCTAATAATAGATTTTTTACCGAAATCAGTTTCACCGTCAATTGTTGCTTGTATACTTTCCATTGAAAAATTAGTATGTCTTTTATAAACTACTTTAAAAAATGTTATTTGTGGATTACCAATTAAATAAATATCTTGTACTCCATGAGCCACTAAATCTAATAAACCTGCATTTGGCATCTTTAATTATAAAATAGTAATATTTTTTTAAACAAAAATAATCATAATTTAATTACTATTTTTTTAAAATTATTAAAATAAATAAAAATCAAAAACAAGTAAAAATAATATAAATAAATTATATTTATTATTGTATAATAAGAAATGCCATCAGGTGATAATTTACTAATAAATAATGACAGTGGAAATTTTAGATTCACAGGAAATGCAAATCTAGATTCTGTTGCTGCTAAAATAAATTTACAAAGTAATACAATTTTTAAAGTAAATGCCGCAAATGATATATTAATAAATACTGATACAGGTAATACAAAATTAATTAATGAAAGTAAAAGTATAGTTTTAGACGGTCAATCTACTTATGCTAATGCTATTGATATTAGAGCCTCAAATACAGACGGAGGTATAAATATGGATGCTGGATCACAAGGAATAGATATTGATGCTACTGGTAATGTTGATATTTTTTCGCAAGGTAGTCATATTAATTTAGGAGTTGCTCCTCCAGGTACATCAGGTGAAGATATGACTCAAACTATCAATTTGGAAAGTAATAGTAATGTAGTAATCAATAGTGAAGATATATCTCTTGTTGCTACAGATTTAGTTAGTTTAATCTCTATAACAGGTAATATTCAACTTGGATCTGATACTGATAATCCAATTATGAAATTCGAAAATGGAAATTTCTTAATTAATCAATTTACTAGTTCATTAGATAGACAATTAGATGTAGCTGTTAAAGATGTTAGTAGTTCTAAAGATGGGTACAATGGTATAGTTGCTAATTCAAGTAATAGTGTTGTTGCGGCAGATATTAGTGCTCAAACTAGTGACTTGAAAGGCATTGTCAGTATGGGAGTTCATCCAAGTTCAAGTAATTTATCAGTATTTCAAGAATACATGGCACATCAATATGGTAATGTTGTAGTAACAACAGTTGGTAAAGAATTTACTAAATCAGATATTGGAAAATCAATATATTGGACATCAACTCAAAGAAGAGATACTATTACAGGTATAACAAGTAATATTGCTGGATTACAAGACTCTCTTAATAGTGCTAGCACAGCTAATATTGATATTACAGGAATATATTCTGGTGAATTAACAAAATCGTATTTAATTCAAGTAGATAGTACTGGTACTCCAAATACTTTTAAATGGTCTAATGATGGAGGACAAACATTTGAAGCTAATTTTGTTAGAATTGAATCAGTAGGAACACCAATATCTTTAGATAATGGATTAAGTGCTACTTTTTCTAATAATTCAACATTAACATTAAATCAACAATTTACATTTAGTGCTAAAAAAGCAGTTTTTGTATCAAATTCTACATCAATTAATACACCAGAAAAATTATATACTTTACAACCATATCATAGTTATTTGAAAACAGAAACTGAAACAGACTTAGTAGTATCAACAAATAATGTTGAAAAATTAAGAATTACTGGTGATGGATCAGTAGGCATACAATCTTCAAATCCAAGTGCTTGTTTACAATTAGATTCTAATTATGGTAAAGTATTACCTGTTAATAATTCTACTACAAATTATCAAATTAATCCAAATATTTCAAAATTAAATGGTGGTGGTTATGTCGTAGTATGGGAGAGTAATTCTACTGACGGTTCATCATATGGAGTATATGCTCAAAAATTTACAAGTGATGGTAATAAAAGTGGTGATAATTTTAAAGTAAATGTTTTAACAACTAACAATCAAAGTTTCCCAGATGTTTCTGGAAGAAATACAAGTAATAGTACTGACTATGCTATTGTTTGGAGTGATAACAGTGATGGTACTGCAAATTATGATATTTATATGCAAATTTATCAAAATAATAGTCCTATTTTATTCTATGATTTATTACTTAATAATGAATCATCAGGGACAGATACTACTAGGAATAATGATCAATTATATCCAAAAATCGCAGGTTTAACTAATGGAAATTATGTTGTAGTTTGGGCAAGTAATGATGCTAATGATGGTGAAATGAATATTTATGGTAAAATTATAGACAATAGTGGTAATTTAGTAACTAGTAAACTTTCAATAAATAGTACAACAACTCGTTCTCAAAATTTCCCAGTAGTAGCAGCTTTATCAGATAGTGATTCAACAGCATCAGGTGGTTTTGTTGTAGCCTTTTTATCAGAATTAAGCACTGATAATAATACTTTCATTGTAAAATTTAGAGTTTTTAATTCTGATGGTACTGCTGTAGGTAATGAAGTAAATGTTACCACTACTGATGATGCTTCAGTATCTAGTATATCAGATGGTCTTTTATCAATTGATAGTTTAGAAGATGGTGGTTTTGTATTATCCTTTTATCGTAATTATGAAGCTGATACATCACTATATAATCAGAGTGATAATATAACAGCTGTGTCAAGTAGTACAACTGCAGTAATTTCAGTTGGAGGTTTAGATAATACTAATAACACTATTACATTGCAGGCAGTTACTGGTAGATTTTTACTTGGTGAAGAAATAAGAATAGCGTCTAGTGTGGCAGGAGTTGGTATAGTTATTGAAAAAATAAGTTCAGTTACTTATCCAACCCCATCAACAGCAATAATTACACTAAATACTGGTTATAAACAAGTTTCAGCTTATTCCTTTCCAAGTAATGCTTTAAGCAGTAGTGATGCTGTATGGATATCTAAAATAAATACTAGTACCTTATATGAAGATAGTCAAAGAAGTAATTTGAGTAATAATCCTAATGATAGATATTCATCAATATTTAATTTCAAAAGACCAGTAGCAAATATTGCTACAACTAATAACGATACTGCTATTGTATCATGGACTAATGGTTCCATTCCAAGTGTTTATTATCAAATAATTAATACCAATACAGGATTTCTGATTGGCAATGAAACTCAGGTTGGAATAGAATATCATGGAACAAAGCAAAGAAATCCAGCAGTAGCTATTTTAAACAGTCTACAAAATCATAGTCTTGGGTATGTAGTAGTATGGGATAATCAAAGTTTAGATTATAGTCAAACAGGAATATTTCAAGAACTAGTTGGATATAAACATAATATATTAGAATTAAAGGATGGTGATACTCAAATGAATCTTGATCATGATGGTCAATTAAGTCTAGGTACAACATCTCCACAAGGTACACTTCATGTAAAATCAAATACTCCAAAAATTCACGGTTCATTTAATAAAACTAGTTCATTAGTATTACAAAATACTGCTACTAATTATTTAACTAATGAAGATCAACAAAAAATTCAATTTATGAATGGTAATCAAAGTATATTAGGACAAATTAAAGGAACACATTCAAATGGATATGATGATTTAAATCCAGCAGCTAATAATTTGATAGGATTCTATAAATTTGATCATTCTTCTGGAACTCAAGTTTTAGATTCATCTGCTGAAAATACAATTAGTGATAGTATTACAACAAATGCTATACTTGTAAATTTTGATCAAGAAAATAGTTGGAAACCAGGATTAGTAAACAACTGTTTAGAATTTGATGGTATTGATGATTATGTGTTTATTCATGATGACGCTGCAAATAATATTAACTCATTTTTAGGTTCTTCTAGTGCTACCTTTAGTGTTTGGATAAAAGTATCTACACAGGTATCAACAAGTGCAACTTATGATATTATAAGTAATTATGATAGTGCTTCAGCTATTACTGATATTTCTGGATTATATATTATTAGTTTAGTAGATTCTGGAGCAGATGGTAATTTAAAACTAAGAACACAAGTAAGATCATCATCAAATACTGGAACAGTTACTGGAAGTGTTACTATTAATGATAATTCATGGAAACTTATTACAGTTACTATATATAGAGATAGTTCAGGAACAACCAATACAATTACTCAATATGTAAATGGATCTACTGATGGTACTGGTAATTTCACAGGTACTATATCAGCAGGTGCAGGTTTAATAGATCAAACAGTATATATTGGAGCAAAGAATGCTAGTGGTAGTTTTTTCAGAGGATTAATGGATGAGTTAAGAGTTTATAACACTGTATTAAACACTGATCAAATAAGTTTAATATACAAATATGGTAATCAAGAAAGAGGATCATTAGTACTTTCTGCTAAAGATTCAAGTAGTACATTTAAAGAAAACAAATCTGTTACTTTAGATGATGAAGGACATTTAAATAATGTAAGTTTAAAACCAACTAAATTTAGTATACTAAGTGGTACCTTAACTGGTACTAATGCATCAACTACAATATCTGGATCAGGCACTGCTTTTACCTCAGAATTAAAGATTGGAGATAATATTAGATTTGATTCTAATGATTATCCTGTTGTTTCTATTACATCAGATACATCATTAACTTTAAATCAAATACCTACTACATCAGCTACAAAGTCTGAACAATCAGTAATGAGAAAAGCCAATATATTATCAGGAATTAATAGAGATGATCAACTCAAAATGTTTTTAGATAACAATGGAAATATGATGTTAGGAACACATATAACTGAATCCAAATTAGGAATCTCAGGTTCAGGAGGAACAGATGATTTACCCTATATTACATTAACTAATACTACATCCGAAAATACTGATAGTGGAAGAGAGTCTCAGTTAATATTTAAAGGTAATTTATCAGGATCTTACTATGAATTAGGTAAGATAGATGTATCACATAGTGGTACTGGAGCAGATAAAAAAGGTAAAATTAGATTTTTTACTCATAATGGAACTGATATTAATACTCCAGATTTAGTAATTACTGATTCAGGTAGATTAGGAGTAGGAAATCAAACTAATCCTCTTAGTGAATTACATATTAGAAATTCATCAACTGAAGCAGCAGTAATTTTACAATCTGGCAGTACTGGTAGTGGTGTCTTCTCTGAAAGATCCCAAATTTATTTTGCTGGAGAAAGTAGTATTAATGATTCTACTGCAAGTTTAAATGCAAACTGTATTGTTAGTATTCAAGCTAGTGGTAATTCGGGTAATAAAGATTTTGATGGTAGATTTGATATTTTAACTAATAACGAAGACAGAGAATTAGGATTAGAAAAGAGATTAAGTGTAATACATACTGGAAATGTTGGTGTTTCTATTCATCAACCAATAAATTGCTTCCAAGCCGCACCTGAATTTAGAAAAACTTCTTATGCTACTAGCACTATTTCTTCTACAAGTAGTCAAACATTAACATTAAGTGATGCTTTATTTGATACTGATGATAAACAAGTTAGACTTTTAGGAGGAACTGTTGTAATTGATAATGATAATTTGACTACACATAAAATTACTGCTTTTCCTGCTAGTAATCAAATTACTTTAGAAGGCAATATATCAGGTAATAATACAAAAACAGTTCACGTTCATTATCCAGGTTTAAATGTTAAAGAAAATGGGTTAACAGGTATTGGTGAAACGAATCCACAATCAACTTTACATGTTGGTGGATCAATGACTCTACCTATAACTACATTAAATGCTGATACTACAATTGGTATTCAACATTATACAATAATTGCTGATTCAAGTGGAGGTGTAAGAACCATTACTTTACCATCAAATTCAAGTTCATTAACAGGAAGAATTTATGTTATTAAGAGAGTTGGTGGAAATAATGTTGTTGTTGATACAAATGATACTGCTACCATTGATGGAGCTAATTCACAAACCTTAAGTAGTGATTATGATAGAATTATGGTCCAATCTGATGGTTCTAATTGGCATATTATAAATTAAATTAAATTAAATTAAATTAAATTAAATTAAATTAAATAATTAATATTACTATTAGTAACAATTTCATTAATATTTTTATATTATCCCTGTTGATTTTAAAAATTGATTTTTTATTTTTTAGAATATATATTTAATTTAAAAAAATAAATATTAATAATTTATTATGAATCCTTATACTTATACGGAACACAGATTTAACAATTATTTAAAAAAATGTATTCTTAATATTTCAAATGTAAGTCAAAAACATTACACTAAAACAGATTATGTAGATAATCAAAATGAATATTTACAGAATATTCATATTGAGGTTAAAACGTTACTTAATAGTTTAGAATCACTATTTTCACATCATAAATATGAACTAATTAATAATACAGAATTTGATCTATTTAATAATAGTGATACTAGATCAGAAGCAAGTAGTAAAGATAATAATTATTTAAAAAAAAGAAATATTATGGACTTTATGAATAGTATTATTAGTAGTGGTCCTAATTCAGATAATTATAGTGATGATGAAACTATGATGTATGTTGAAGATAATGGAAATCACAGTAATGAAGATATGGAACCTGATAATAATACAGATATACATAGTCCTAATCTAATTCATAATAGCATCAACTCTAGATTTGAAGTTACAGAAGATAGTGATGAAGAAACTACTAATATGTATGATAATTCAACTAGTATTTTTACTGAACAGTATCATAGTGATGTTGAAGATAATGATGATGATGAAGATAATGATGATGATGAAGATAATGATGATGATGAAGATAATGGTGATGAAGAAGATAATGGTGATGATAAAGATAATGATAATGAAGAAGATAATGATGTTGGTAAAGAAGGTAATATTGATGGTGATAACAGTAATATTGTTGGTAAAGAAGGTAATATTGATGGTGATAACAGTAATATTGTTGGTAAAGAAGGTAATATTGATGGTGATAACAGTAATGTTGATAGTGATGAAGAAGAAGATTGTTCTAATCAAGTTCTTTATAATGGATTATGTGTCGCTAGAGTAAAAAGAAAAAAGGAATTTCCTAATGATGAAACACCAAAATATGTATACAGAGATGAAGAAGGATATATATATGGCAGACAATGTAATAAAGAAAGACAAAATGGAGAGTTGTTATGTGAGAAACATAAGGAAAAATGTAAGATTGAAAAATTCAGTTATATTTTCAATGCTCCATATAATAAATTAACAGTCAAAAATCCATTAAAAGGTTTTGATAATAACGAATGTACTATTACTTTAAAAACAATATTTTATGGTACAGAAAAGTTTTATTGGAATCCAAAAACAAACCATGTTTATGATTTTGAAAGTAAAGATATTATTGGTAGAAAAATCAATGATGAAGAAATAATCTTTGATGATGGTGAAGATCATTAGATTTTAATCCATTTTTAGAATTATAATTTTTAAACTTTTAATTTTTAAATATTAAGAAATATTTTTTTTACTTTTTATATATGTTTTAATTAAAGAGTATGAAATTAAGACCCGATGGAATATTAGATCCTTTTGGTAATTATCCGAATCCATTTAATGGTAGACCATATACAAACTTTTATTTAAAACAAGCTTTTAATGGAGTAGAAACAGATCAATTTACAAGCGAGCAAAAGATTAAAGGATGGTCCGGATATAAAACATATTTAGATAGATTTGAAATATTTAAAAAAATACATCAATATCAAATAATACTTGTAATTGCTGGAACAGGTGTTGGTAAAACAGTAATCATTCCAAAATTATTAGCCCACTATTATGGTTATCAAAAACCAATTATTATTACTACACCTAAACAAACTACTACCTCCTCTGCTGCAGAATGGGCAAGTATCACCCTAGATGTTCCCCTTTATTATTATCAAGTAAAAGATGGAAGAGCAGAATTTTTTAAAGAAAATGGAAAAAATAAAGCAACTGGTATGACATTTGTTGGTTATAGATTTGGTGGTATGAAAGAAAAACTCAGTTCTCCAGATACAAAACTATTATATGCTACAGATGGGTTAATTAAACAAATTATTATTTCTAGTGATCCTTTATTAAGTGAATATGGAGGTATAATTATTGATGAAGCACATGAAAGAAGTGTTAGTATTGATATATTAATTTCTTTAATCACAGAAATTGCTAGAAAAAGACCAGATTTTAAAATAATTATTATGAGTGCCACAGTTAATGAAAAGGTATTTATTGATTATTTTAATAATTCTGGATTAGGAGATTATTTTACAACCTATAATGTTGAGGGAACTAAAGGACAATTTCCTGTTGAACATAAATTCTTAACTCAAGATATACCAATTTCAAAAAGTAATGATGAACTGTTTAAAATTGTAAATAAATTATTAATGAATCCTGATAGAAACAATTTAGATAAGAATGGTAAATATCAAGAAGATATATTGGTTTTTGTAACAAGTTCAGGAGATGGTAATAAAATAAAAAAAAAGATAGATGATAATTTAAAAAATTATCCTGATGATGCTAAACCATTTACATTAATGTTAGAAGGTTCAACTAAAACCAAGGAACCTTTAAATTATAGTATTGCTTTAGAAGTAAACGGTTTAGATAAAGTTCCTAAAAATAGAGGAATATTTCAAAGAAAAGTAATTATGAGTACTGATGTAGCAGAAAGTAGTGTTACTTTTGGTGACCCTATTATTTATGTAGTAGATAGTGGTTTGGCATATAAACCCGTTTATGATCCTGTAAATTATTGTATTAGAAAAGGTAAAGTATTTGTTGCACAAGCAAATATTAAACAAAGATGTGGTAGAACTGGTAGAATTAGTAAAGGTTTTTGCTATCGTGGATATTCTGAAAAACAATTTACTAAAGAATTTGATCAATATCCACCTCCTAGTATTCTTAAAGAAGATATAACTGGTGATATTTTAGGTATGTATTGTTTGAAAGGAATGGGAACCAAAGATAAAGCAGAAAAATTTATAAAAAATATGGTAGAACCATTTGAAAATTATGAACAAAGTTATAATACTTCTATAAATAATCTTATTGAACACAATATGTTAAATATGAATGGAGATTTAACAATAATTGGAGCAGTTTGCAATCAATTCGGTAAATTTGATCATAAGATTGGTAAAATGATAATTGGAGGTTATTATTTAGGTGTAATGCCAGAATGTATTGCTTTAGGTGCGATACTGTCACAAGGTGGATTAGATGACCCTATAGGTTTATTATCTGTAAATGCTGAAAGAGAGAGAGAAATAGGTATGAAAATCTTAAAAAAATTTGAAATAGAATACAGTGATCATTTAACAATCTTAAATATTTATATTCAATGGTCTAGACATAAAAATAATAAGAATTTTGCCAATGAGAATAAGTTAAATACAACATTATTAAATAGAATTAAAAATACGTGTACGGAACTCCAGGAAATAATTACCAAGAGATTATTTGATGATATTCCTGATTTAGAATTATTCAAAGTTATAGGAGATAAAAAGTTCCTATTTGGAGGTTCAAATGAAAAAAAATATAATAGAAGTAATATACATACAAATGCGGAAGCAACTGATTACAGACTTGATGGAGGATATAATAGACATGTTAATATTATTAGTCCAATCACTTCTCAAAATAATAATGAAGATCAAGAAGTACATAAATTTATACAAAGAGCAGGAGAAAGAGAAAGAGAAGAAATTACAGGAGGAGATGAAAAAGAAACAAGATACGGAATTGATACTTTTTTAAATAAATACAATTTGATAGGAGGTTATGATAGTAATAATTTTGCAGTTACACAAGATGGAGGAAAAAAGAAAAGAAAGAAAAAGAAGAAACCTATTACACAAAAATTAGAATCAAAATCTAAATCTGAAAAAAAAATGACAAAAAAAAAAATTACTGTCCAATCTAAGCTAATACCATCTAATAAATCAATACCATCCGATTATGTAATTGATAAACAAAAAACTATAGATCTACAAATAGAGAAAATTAGAATTAAATCTGGTGATGAAAAAGGAAAATTAGATGGAAATAATCAAGAAGAGTCTAAAAGAAAAAAAATTATAAGTTCTCAGAAAACTGAGACATTAGAACAATTAGATGAATTAAAAGATATTTCTATTGAACCTACTAAAGTATCATCTGTTGAAAATTATCAACTACCAATAGTAAAATTTGTAGAAAAGAAAGATAACAAAAAAGATCCAATGTTATTTCAAGATTTAAGTCCAGAAGAAAAAGGTAAAGCAAAGAAGAATGAATTTTTTAAAGATAAAGAAGTACAAAGAAGACATAAATTAATTAATGAGTATACTTTAAGTAATATACCTAGAAGAAAGATCATAAAACCCTTTGAAGAGAATTATTTAAATGTACTAGCATGTTTACTATATGGATATTCTACACAATTAGCAATTTTCTCTGGAAAAGAGAATAAATATATAATGAAATATTCTTTATTAACTCCTACATTATCAGATAATAGTTTATTACAATTAAGAGAAGATAAACCAAATGTAATTTTATATAAAGAATGTCAAACTACTAGTTATGGTGGTAAAGAAAATGTTAATTTATACTTTAACTCTACTATTCCTAATAAAGTATTGACTTTCTTTTTGAGTAGGACAGAGTCCTAATTTGTGACAAATCTCTTTAAATGATAGTCCATTCATGATCCATTTAATAATTTGTTGTATATCATCAACAATAATTAAACATTCTTTACCAGAAGGGGAATGTAGATTTTGACAAACATCTTTAACTAATGTAATGATATCTTCCAGTGTTTTGTTAGTAACTCCCATTTGATGTTGGATAAGGTGGACTAAAAATTCACAATCTTGACAAGTTTGATTTGTAGAATTCCCATAGTCATAATCTTGAAGAATAAGTTTATTATCAAAACTTTTAACTAGAGATGATGTTACTGTTTGATCACATAACATAATTTCTTGCTCATTAACTACAATAATATCTTTTTTAACAACTGGTAAACAATTAGCATCTGTCATTGTACTTGAAAGTAAGAGTAGACTTAATAGTTTATACATTTTTAATATTTAATAATTAGTATAATTTATTAGAATTAAAGTTATTTTAATAATTCAAGTAAAAAAGTGTTTAAATATTTTTTTAATTTTTATCTTTTATTAAATTAAGATGAATCAAGAACAAGTAAAAAACAAAACATTTAATTGGTGTAAAAAATTATATGAGAATGGGCTTTTTGATAAGCATAATTATGATGACTGTATAGCTAGTTTTAATCATGATCATCAAGGAGAAATACCTGGTAATATACAACAAACTAGAACTGGTATAGAGAACTCCTATGGTATCTATAATAGAACTGAAAATTATATATCTGAATCAAATCCTGAAAATTTAGATCAAAAAATGTATATTACTACTTTTGATGGTAAGTATTTAGGGTGTGATAAAGATGGTAAATTTTATCTTGCCTTAGATTTCCAAAATTCAAATATTAATCAAAACCAGTTAGAATGGACTATAATTGCTTTAGAAGATAATAGAGTGGCTATTTTAAACTATAATAAAATGTATCTAAGTGTTAGTCTTGATAATTGTGTTAAAGCTGATGGAGATACTATAAATGCTAGTACTAAATTTGAGATGAAAAGAATTGATAAAGATATATATTTGATATCTGAATTATTTCCAGATAAAAAGTTAAGTTTTCATATTAAAAAGAACCAAATTGATTTAAAAGTAGAATCAGGATTAAATGAAAACTCTATTTGGAATTTATCTCCAGTTATAATTGGTAATTCAGGTAATTACATTAAAGAGTTCAACGAGAGTAATTTAGAAGGTGAACAAAGAAAACAAATAAATTTATATATTAAGGGTAAAAAAATTCAAATATTAGTTAATACAGAGATATATATACTAAGACAATTACTTCATAAAATTAGGACTAATATTAACCAAATAAAAAAACATATTGATAATACTTTTGAAAATAGTGTTTCATCATATAGAACTCTATCTGGTAAATATATTGATGAATTAAATAGTTTAGATGATTATCGAAGAAATTTAATGACTAGTAATTTAAATGACATACAGTATTCTACATTAGTTCAAAATATTAGTAAATTAGAGAATAAACTAAATTTAACTGATAAAATTAATATGAATAGAAGTATGAAAGAAAACTTAAATAAAGAGTTAAATAATTATATACAAGAGTGCACAAGAGATATTAATAAATTAATAAAACAAAGAGAAGAATATTTAAAAAGACAGAAATTAGATACTATTGATGATAATTTAGAAAATTTTATTAATAAATTAGAAAAAGATATTGAAAAAATAAAATTTCAAAATAATCAAAATAATAAAATACTAATTAAACAAAGTAAAATGATTGATGATAATCATAAAGAAATTATGGTACAAGAGAGACAAATTAATAAATATGAAGATAAAGATAATTCATTGAAAAGAAATCTTGAAATACTAGATTTTAATATTAATCACTTAAAAAGTAATAAAATGAATAAAATTATATTAATTATAATTTTAATTTTAATAACATTATATCTTATTTTTAAAACATATAGTAACTTAAAATCTGCATACTTAAATTAAAATTATTTTTTTTTTTGTAAATTTTCTTCATTATGTTGACCCTTCATTAAATCTGTTAATTCTTGTAAAACCTTTTCTTGTTTTTGCATTTTTTCTTTAATCTCTTCTAGTTCCTTAATTGAAATTTCTGTCATGTCTTCTTCAGTCTTTCCAGTTAAATAAGCATATATGTAATATGTACCTTTTAGTGTATTTTTACATAAAAAATACACTAAATATATTGAATCTACAGCCATTGATACTAAAGAATAGATCATTTTTTCTTTTTAACTATAATTTATATTTAAAAATACAAAATATTAATAACCTAAACCTATAGTTTACAGTTTTAAATTTAAAAAAAAAATAACAAATATAATTATATAGTTTAAATATTATGGATATAATATTAATAAATACTATGTCGACAGGATTATATAATTCTATAAAATATTTTCTTTTTCATAAAAAAGATAAAAATATTATAATTGACCCATTTAGTTGTATAATTAAACTGGGTTTGCTTAGTTATCAAGAAGAAGGTACTAAAATTAGTATCATTGATAACCAAATTAATTTTAATGAACCAAATGCAGGACAAGGTATTATTAGATATTTATATGGTGATGGTCGTGAAGATCTTCATAATCTATTCAGACCAATTCAAAAAAGTGTTGAATGGTATAAATTAAGTAAATATAAAGATATTGATTTCTTATTTACTAGAGCAATAGCAGGAATGATTATTTTAAAAAAATCATATGGAAAATTCGAGACTATACAACACACTATTGATTACTATATTAGTATCTTAGATGGTTCTATAAATAGTAATCGGTTTCAAAATCATCAATATGAAATGATTACTGCAAATAATACTAATTTAATTAGTGAAGATATTAATAAAAAAAATGAAAGAATTGAAAGTGATAGTGATAGTGATAGCGAAAGTGATAGTGATAATGATAGTGATAAAAAAAACAGTGATTACAGTGATAGAGATGAAGATATTAGAAAACACAATAATTTAAAATCAGTAAAAAATAATATAAATAAGTTAAGAAGTAAAGATAATCAGACAAATCAATCAAAAGAATCTGTTAAAGGTACTAAATCAGTAAGTAAAGCAAAACCTAAAGTTAATGATTTAGAATTATATTTAAGAGATTTATGGTCTATCGAAGAAATACATATTGTAATAAACTTGTTTAAAGAATTTAATAATAAGGAAGGTCAAACAGACCAAAAATTCGTATTTGATAGTATTATTAATTATTGTATGATGAAAGAAAATAAATTACATACATATATAAAAGAAAAAAGCAGTATTTTAGAATAAGTTTTATTCTACCTAAAATTTTAAATGTTTTTTTAACTTTTTTAACTTTTTTAAATGTTTTTAAATGTATTTTTGTGTTTAATTGTTTAATATTTAATATAGATTTTATATAAATTTACATAATTTTAAAATGGATATAATTGCAAATCATTTAGAAGTATTAACTACCAAAATTACAGATATAAATAGGAAACTAATGTATTTAGAACAAAAAAATATAGTTTTAGAGAAAAATGATAAGGAAAAAACAAATCAAATCCAAAACTTAGTAAAAATAATAAAGGTTTTTGATACTAAAACAGATCCTAATATAGCGATTAGTAATGGTAAATTAGAAGAATTAATGATTAAAATATGTAAAGAAAAAGTTGGAAAACTAGGACCAAAAGGACCTATGGGTGATAAAGGACCTATTGGTGATAAGGGTCCTACTGGAGATAAAGGACCATTAGGTAATAAAGGACCATTAGGTGATAAAGGTCCCGAAGGTAATAAAGGACCAGTTGGAAATATTGGAGAAAAAGGATTAAAGGGTGATAAAGGACCTATTGGAGATAAAGGTCCTAGAGGTAATATTGGTCCAATAGGTCCTAAAGGAATTAAAGGTGAAGACGGACTAATGGGAATACAAGGTGATAAAGGGGAAATTGGTGATAAAGGGGAAACTGGTGATAAAGGTATTATAGGAGAAGTTGGACCAGAAGGTAAACAAGGACCAATTGGAAACAAAGGTCCTACTGGTGATAAAGGTCCTAGAGGTGATAGAGGGATTCAAGGTAAAAGAGGCAATTGTGGATGTGATTGTAAATGTATTAAGAACTAATAAAAATAAGAAATAAAAAGTATATAATAAAAATCACATAATAAAAAAAAGTATATAATAAAAAGTACATAATGAAAAGTACATAGTAAAAAAAAGTATATAATAAAATAGTAAATACTTAACTGATAAAAAAAGGTTTTACACTATCTTGGTGTATAATAGATCTACAATGAGGACAATTTATTGTAGTTAACCAACTAGAATTTGGTTTAATTTGATCGTAACAATCTTTACAAATAGTATGACCACATGGTAAGATTAAAGATACTTCTTTATCCCAGCAGATTTTACATTCTATTTTATCTCGTGCTGGTCTAATTTTACTTTCAATAATATCATTAATATTACTTCTTACATTTTGTATATTAATGAAATTATTTTGCTCAACTGAATGAACAAAGTAAAAATAATTAGTTATCAATTCTCTATTTTTATCAACTAATTGTTTCAAAAAATTGTGCTTATATTTTTCAAACTTTATTTCTTCTTCAATATTTTGATTAATATATTTATAATAACTCAATTTATGCACTAAAGAATCATATTCTTTTTTCAATTTACTTAATTCAAAGGAATGATTTAAAAATGTCTTAGCATAAATTAAGTTATGGTTATATTCATATATATTACCATATTTAGAATAAATAATTAATTTCATATCATTTATAGTTTTAGGTGGATTAACAATACTTTTTATACCAATAGAGTTATAACATTTGTTACAAACACAATATAAATTATTTGTTTGAATATTATTAATTTTAGAGTTCTTATAAGGAATCATATAGAAATAAGTTATTTCATCAAATGTAAAATTATCAATACAATAAATACAAGTTCCTAAAGAATTATGTTTATTCATTTTTTTTTTTAATACATTATCTTTATAAAACCATCCACGTAAAGAATATATTTCATCTTTTGATATATTATTATTTATAATTAATTTCCTTACATCATTACTACATTTATACATTTTCCTTAATTTATGTCTAACTATTTTGTATAAAATTTCTTTGTTTTCATTAGAATTAAAATCTATTTTATAATAATCATCAAATATTTTATTTTCCATATCATTAATTTTTTTATCAAATATTTCATCATTGGTATCTAAAATATCTTTTAAAGATTTATTACTCCTCTCAATGTTATTTTCATTATTATTAAAATCAATAAATTTATTATAAATAGACTCAAACATTTCTCTAATTTGTTGATCATCAATTTCATATTCTCTAATTAAATCTTCTCTGGTTTCAGTACATTTAACATATTCGCGATCTTTATCGTGGAATAAATAAGATGGTGTATTATTATTTAATGTCTCATAAATATTACTATTATTGTGATTATTATCAATATTAGATAAATTATCATTAGTATTTTCAAACTTATGTTCAAACTGATCTTCAATTTGATTGTCTTCATTTGATAATATTTCTTTAATAAAATCATTAATCTTCTTAATATTTTCAGAATTGATTCTTTTGTCAATATGAATTACTTTAAAATCTAAACTAGTATCTGTATTAGTTGACATCTTATAATTAATAAATTATGTGGATATTTTTTGAATTTATATTATCAAATATAATAATCTTAAAACTAATAAAATAAAAATAATAAAAATATAATTTAGTTATTTTTTAATAGTACATCGGTCAATTTAGTTTCTATTATTATCATTAGATTCGTCGAACTCGTCTACTAGTTTAGTAAGATCTAAATCGAGATTCATATTCAAACCTAAACTATTATTTTTATTACTTTTATTATTTTTATTATTATTACGATTACCAAATATAGAACTAGTATCTTTTGAATTCCTATTTGCATAATTTACACTATAGTCAAGAGTTCTAGAATATCTATTTCCTCCTATATTTAGATTTCCATCAATTGAATCTTTTTCACCACTTATTTTCAATAAACGTCTAGTATAATTATTTTCATACTCAGTTTCAGCTTGTTGAGAAATTTTTTTACTACATACATAACAATATTTACTATATATTTTTCCATTGTTTTTAGTATTAGATAAAGGATATTTACATATAGCACATTTTAGGAATAAAGCATCTGTTTTAATGAGTAATTTTTGTAAACCATAATTTTGAACATAACAGTTAGCACATAATAATTCTAAATTGTCTGCTCTTAGATCATATTTTCTATTATTTTTTCTATTCAAAAATAACTGCATAGGTTTCCTTTTCCAACATTTTTTTACAGTGCATCCAGGACTATGACATTTATAATCTTTTAACATCTTTAATCTTATCATAACTACAATTAATACTTCATCTTTATATTTAGGCACATCTACTGTACAATGATTCTTAAATATTTTTAAAGGTTCTTTAATCTCTGATACAATTTTATCCATTAATTCTTGATTGTATTGTATTGTATTTTCCATCTCTTCCTTTTTGCTTGTTTTTTTTTTATCATCACTTACTGTATCTTTACTATCTTTATTCACTTCACTTTTTTTTTTAACATTTTCTTTATGTTGTTTTACCATATCTGATCTAACAATCTTAATCTCAATTTCTTGATTTATATCAGAACCATCTGATTCACTATATTTATCATTATTTAAATCATTTGAACTATCCATTTTAAAAATAAATAATTATATATTTTATTCTGTAATAAATAATCAAATAATTTTAACTCAAAATTAAAATTTCAATTTTAATTAAATAGTTTTTTTGTATAAAACGTAAAAGTTTTAAAAAATTAGAATACTTTTAAGATATTTTTATAATCATTAAAAAATTATTATCAAAATTATTTAAAGTATGGATGTTTTAAGCATTTTATAATCGAATATCTTTCTTCTGGATCAAGAGAAATCATGTGTTTTATTAGATCTAACAACTTTACATTTTTTATTTTTAATGATTTGTATATATTAAAAAATACAATTCCTATTGAAAAAACATCTATTTTATAAATAAAACCTTCATATTTTTCTTCATCTAAGAACTTTCTAATTAATTTTCTATCTTTTAAGTATAAAAAGAACTTTTGATATAAAACTTCTAAATCTTCTTTTGAATAAATTCCATTTTTATAAAAGTAATTAAAATCACCTTCTAATTTTTCATCTGAAGTACTAATTATATTTTTTGTTAATTTAATATCTTCAAAATATTCACCAATATTGTTTTTAATTTCATGTGAAATAGTAATAAATAATTTACTCTTAATATTTTGATTTAAAATTATTTGATCACCATACATATTGTAACTATTTAACATTCTTTTTAAAATATATACTTCTGGCGAAATATATCCAGGTGTGCCTTTTATACTAATATAAAAGTTATCATTTATATCTTTAACAAAGTCTGATAAGCCATAATCAATATATCTAACTTTAAATAAATTTTTACTTTTTTCAGATGGAGTATCTACAATATTACTATTAATTATACTTGGTTTTACTCCCAAATCTGTATCTTTAATTTTTAAATTTTTACTATGTTTTTCAATCATTTTTACCATAATATTATCCTCTTTGATATCTCTATGAACAATACCTCCTTTGTGTAATTTTTTTAAACCTACCAATAAGTTCTTTAAATAATTTTTCAAATTTCGTTTGAATTTGTTTCTTATAGTAGTTATATTTTTACTTTTGTCTTCTATTACCTTATATAGGCTAATTCCTGCAAAATATTGAATAATATTTATAGGATCTTCTTTAAAATCTATGTTACAGACTTTTGAATCATAATTTTTTTCTTTATCAATTACTTCGATATTCTTTCCTCTAGAATCTAAAAATTTAACTTGTCTAACGTCCTTTCTTTTCTTAATATCCTTGGGTTGAAGTCTGCAAATATCTTTATAAGATACAAAAAAATTTTCTTCTGGATCAATCTTTTTAATAGCATTATAAAGTTCTAATTCATTTATAAAATCTTCAGTGTTCCTAAATATTAATTTACTAACTCTAGATTTTACTTTTTTAGGATTTCTACCCTTACATGGAATTGCTGGTTTAACTACACATCCAAAACCACCTTTTCCAATTCTTAAACCTCCATATTGGTTAGATTTTATACTACTTTTTTGTGATGGTTTATAACTTTTTTTTTTTGAATATTTTTTTTTTTGATTATATCTCATTTCTACTATATTAATATAATCAAATATTTTTTATAATTTAAATTCTTGAGAAATTATATATTTTTTAATGATATAAATTTTAATGATATAAATGTTAGATTTATTTTTCTGATAAAAAATATAATAGTAATATAAATGACTAATAAATTATCCAAAAAGAAGGACACTAGTGAAATATTAACTAAAAAGTATAGTAGGAAAAAAAATTATGAAAAAAGAATACATAAAATAAATTTTAACAATAAAAAACTTATGATAGGTGGTTCAGATGTAGGTGTTATTGATAAAGATAAATTGTCTTTTAAATATTTGTTAGGACTAAAATTTAAACAATTAAATAGAAATAGATTTAATAGGTTATTTAACTTACTCACTGAATTTAAATTAAGAACATCTGAAGAAAAAATACAATTAGATATTTTTAGAAATGGTATAAAAATGATGAAATATTACCAAAAATTTTTAAAATTCATGAATATTCATTTAAAAATAAGTAATAAATTAGTAGAAGCAATAAAATTAAGAAATTTAAAAATTAACGGTCTTATAAATGCTATGAATACAGTATTAAAAAGAATTAATGAATTAAAGAGTAATATAGTTGATGATAATATTAATAATGATACAGAATTATTAAGATTTAAGATTAAATATGAAAATATAAAATCAGATCTTATGAAATTATTGATGTATAAAACAGATAAAGATTTATTTAAAAGAAATATTGTAAGTTTGAAAAAATCATCAATTGGATATTTATTATATTTATATAGAAAATCAGAAGCAAGATTTAACCATATATTTTTAAAATTTAACGAAAAAGCTTATGCATTTACTAAATCTTTTGAAAATCTACAAGGTCATTATAGTAAAATAAGGAATAAAAAACAAGTATTAGAATCTCGTGAAATTAGTGCAAGTAAATTAGATGTTGAACATTTTTATACTTCAGGTCTTGATTATGAATTCCTACCCAAAAATAAAGAATTAAAAAAAAGATTCACATTAAAAGGTTTTAATAATGACCAATTTGAAATTATTATTAATGAATGGTTAAATCATTATAGAATGATAATTGAAGATTTACCTAAAAATTTGAAGGAATATAAAAATATAAATAAATCACTCAATATATATGGCATATTCAATAATCCCTATTCTAAACCATATTTTAATAAAGAAATTAGAAAACAACAATATGAATCAACATATATAACTAATAATATAAACAATTTGAGAGAGCAATTAAAAACTATTAGTGATCCAGCATTAATGAATAAATATGTAATGGAAAAATATACTAAATCTTCATTACAATCAGGAGGTGCTATAGTTGAAAAAAACTCATTTTTATCCAATACACAGATTAATAGCAGTATATTTAAATTAAATATAATTTTGAATCAAGTTGTTGCAAATAATAAAAAACTTGATTTAAAAAAGATTGATGAATTACAAACATCTTTAATTCAAATAATTGGTAGTATTATTCACTCAGTTAATAATAAAGATTCTCATTTTAACAAGCATATCACTAATACTAATGATTTATTAGATCTTATTAATTCATTACATCAAAAATTATTAACTAAAGATTATAAAAATATTGATGATTTACATGTGTTAGAAAATACATTTGCTAAAGTAATTATAGTTAATCAAATGGAAATTGTTAGTGGTATTTTAATTATAATATCTAGACTTGAAATATTTTCTAGTAATAAAGAATTATTAAAGAAGTATAGATCTATAAGAGACACTTTAATTAAGATAAAAACTAAAGTTATAAAAAGAATAGTACAATTAAATGGTGGAAAAGAATTTAGTATTGATAATTTACCTAAAGATGGTAGAATTATTCAAACTGGAGGTGATATAAGTATAAATAATTTAAGAAATGCTAGATATTTAGGATTACTTAAAAGTAATATCATAAATAAATTAATTGGATATTTTAGCACTGATTTCAAAGAACATGTTAAATTAGATATGGGATATCTTGAAATACGACCAGAAATTACATTTTCTAATTATGATAAAGAACATGTTACAGATGAATCAGGTATTAATTCTACTAATGGTAAATTCAATAAGTATAACGATTTACGATCTAGAGAGTTCAACATTAATTTAAATAGTTATAAAAATTTAATTAGAGAGGAGGATGATTGTGATGGTAAACTAGTATCTAAATTTAGTAATAAAACTGAAGAATCAGAAGCATTAGAAGCATTAAAAGAAATAGAAAGTATATATGATATAAATGTAATTGGCAGAACAAAACTTCCTCTTGGTTTTAAAAAAATTAAAAGATTTGTTGGACTTAATAATACAGTAGAGAAAATTAGAGAAATAAATAAAAGTATCTCCGATATTGATAAAATAAATAGTATAAAAGGAGATAATTGTTTTCGTTATTTAGGAGATAAATTAATTGAGTCGTATTTTATTAATGATTTACCTTTATTTGCTGGTAGATTATTGGAAGTAAGAAATATACAAGAAGAAAATAATCGTAGAAGTGGTGAGTCAATAACAAAAAGTGAATATAAATTAGAA
>Ga0213869_10000326_pt1 | contig 39504 bp, 49 predicted proteins | sample PICome_10_FD_160083 | JGI IMG/M metagenome (GOLD analysis project Ga0213869, IMG submission 160083) | Coastal seawater microbial communities near Pivers Island, North Carolina, United States - PICO132 | ecosystem: Environmental > Aquatic > Marine > Coastal | place: USA: North Carolina...
CCAATTTACCATAATGTTTTACAGCATCATTGACATCTTTGATGTGTTCAGGCCAGTCCGGAATACTTACTGCCCATCCTAGTTCAACAGCACGATCAATTAGTTTTAGCCCAGCTTCATCTTGATCTGGTACCACTGTTACTTGCTTACGTTGTTGTTTAATAATCTGTGCTTGTTTGTCATTGACTGTGTTATGTAATACAGCTACACCATTAACACTGAGTGCGTCAAACAATCCTTCTACTACAATCAACTGTGTCCAATGTTCCTGTTGTAAGTCTAATCCAAACACATATCCTGGTTGCTGTTCATTGATAAACTTAGGAATACGATTATCTAAATAACGTGCTGACCATCCTACTACATCACCTTCAAATGTATATGGAACTACTATACGATTTGCGTTGCGTCCTTTCTCATCTGGTGATATCATATAAGGATAATCCTGCCAATCAATCTTTCTATCACGCAGATATTCTATATATTTGCTATCACTAGTTTTTAACAAGCGTAGCTCATTGGGTAAGTCTTTACGTTCAAATGTAACTTTAACTTCTACACTCTTTCTTGTTTTTGCTAGTTCTGCTAAATCTTTATGTCTTAGACTTTCTAAGTTTATACCAGATATTTGATTTTGATCTAAGCCCAACCACCCTAATAGCTTACGTACTTTAAAACTCAGTGTACGTCCTAGTTTAAAACTTGCTTTGTACCCACAGTTGAAACAATGATATGACCAATCATCGCCGTTTTGTTTAATACCACCACGCTGTCTTTTGTCTCTGTTTTCACCATTATGTTCACAGCAGACAGCATTAAAACTTACCCAGCCTCCAGCTGTGCGTTTATGTTTACTAGGAATAACAGTGGTAATATCTAACATTAAGTTAGTATAGCATCATTTACTTTGGGTAACAACTCTTTTGATATAATTTGGTGACCAAGTTCATTTGGATGCTTTTCTGGTGCGTGTATCTGTTTTGCATCTGGTCTATTTAACAGTCGGTCCTTCATATTCTGTTCAGGCCATAGTAGTGTATCACACCCTGTTATCACAGTTCCTGGATCATATAAGTTAAATTGTACTAGTGGAATGTTTTTAATTTTAGCTAGGCCGTCAAACAAATAAACTGCCTGTTGATAGTTATATTTTGATAGTTGATCATCATGACTTAGTGTAAGGTACTGTTTACCAAAGTCTTGCCAAACTTTAGGAACAACATCACTACCAAAGTTTACCCAAGTAGAATGTATAAGCTTGTTCCATTCAGGATCATCACCTCCCATATGCTTGTGTTCTGGATTAAACCAACTTTGTCTATCTGGAGCAGTCAATCCAACGATGCAGACCGTGTCACTCCAATCTCTATTTTCTAAAAACCAAAGGAATGTCCAAATAGCACTCTGTAAGCTACCGCCAGGGTGGCCATAGTTTTCGTAGGGTACGCCAAGTTCTTTTGCTAGGAGTCCACTAAAGCTATGACTTAGTCTATAATTGTTGTTGAGATGTGAACAGCATTCTTGGTTTTCAAGTGTAGGGTCTATTAGCTCGTCACCGTATACCCAACTGTCACCAAATACTGCTAATTTTTTTATATTCAATTTATCTAACTTTTAGTTCTGAAACACTACCACTTGTTTCCTCAATACGTAATCTAAGGTATGGGTGATAGCCTGATATGTTTATATATCCGGTTGAGCTAGATGCTGATAAAGAAACTTCACTGCCTAAGTTATACCATAGTTCATCGTTGGATGTTGCTCCTTCAACTTGTATGTTACCAGTAAAGGCATTAAGTTTGTATTGTAAGGTTTGTAAATCATTTGTTCCTTGCCATTCACTTGAATAGTGTGTAGTTTCACCTTCGCTGTCTAAAAAGTCTGGAATAGTAACTGTTTGACTTTCAGTATGCTCTGGCATAATTGAATCTAGTATTTCAACAACTCCTCTGCCGCCAAGATGATCATCAACAAACACTGCATCATTAAGATCACTAGTTGACAAACTGCGTTCAATTGAATAGTTTGCTTTTTGTATATCTACCGCATCTAAGTCTTGTTCTGTAACAGTAACTGACGCAGTACCTTTAGTAGCATCAATCGCAGTCATTGTTTTTGCGAGAATTAAATCATTGCCTTCTCTATTAATTAACCTGAATGTAAAAGTTGCTGTAGAATTATTAACAGGTTTTTGATCCTGATTAACGAATGTAAACACTAGCACATTGTCTGTGCCTTTGTGTAATTTTAAATTTTTTGCGTACACGGGATTATACCTCATTGATGTTAGGGCCTGAGTGGTGTCACGTAATACCACCTGGTGCTTTTGCTTATATAAATAGACTTGAGTTGTAAACATATAGAGTATTTATCGATAGATGAGCAGTGAATTTTTTAAAGAGTTAGCAGACAAGTATCCATTTGTTACAGTGGTATATTACGCTGGAGCAGAATATGTCGGTATCGTACAGAATCGAGACGCTACTGTCACTACTCTTTACGACTTTGGGCGTATTGTTGACATAAAACTTAAACAACGTTTCTTAGAGCTTGCTAATGTATGGTGGTGGGAAAGTAATAGAACTATTCCAATTAATATTTTCTTACGTGAAGAATGGGCACAGTTTAAACCTTACCTACAGACATTTGTTAACAAAGATGTAGAAATACTTTCTGGTCCAATAATTAGTCTTAGTAATCTAGCAAAAAAACGAACGAAGAAAAAATCAATTACACTTGTCCGCCGAGTAGACTAAACCAATCATATAGCTGTTCTCTAGTAGTCCAATAATATTCATCGTACTGTTTCCAAAACACATCTTGATTGTGTCTACGTTCAGGTCTAGTATCCAAGTCCCATTGATGTAACCCGTATTCTTTTTGTATTTTAATTTGCTCTATACAGCCTTTTACTCTATCACGCCAATCATCACGACTAGTCCACTCCCAGTCTGGAACTTCATATCCTAGCTTACGTAAGTCTTCATAATGGTTAGCACTGCCTAAGGTAATCCAATTATGGTTAGCAATAATAGGCTTCCATGTTTTCTCAGTAAACATACTGTATCTATGTAGAACTGATGACTCTGCTTGTAAGCTAAAGTAAGTGTCAAAGTATTGTTGTGTTATACATTCACCAGCGTCCCATCTTTTCCAATCTATCAAACTTTCAAATGTAATATCATTCTTTTCATAATGTCTAGGTAGTCGCCTGCCTTCAGTGATATGTGTCCATAGTGCGTTGTCTAATAGACCTTCTTGTTCTAATTGATTTATTAATTCTATTCTGTGTGTTCTTGGTCTATTGTTTAGGAATAAAAAATCGTAGTCTCTCTCATGTCTGCTGTAAGCAACATGTTTGTTATGTTCGTTAACTTCAGCAGTTTTATACATCATATAATTTGTATTAAAATTATTGATTGACTCTGGTAGCTCTCCTGTAGAGATCGTTGCGTAGCGACCTTCTAAGGCACCTTTAAGTAGACCTTGATTGTCGAGCATACGCATAAATGTGTCGCCACCTTCAACTAGATTTTCTAGCACAATGGTAGCATTTGATTCTTTAATATAGTCTAAGAAGTAGGTATCGTCATACTTGATTGGTATAACTTGTACGGTATTGTCTGGTAAGGTTTTTAAGTACTCAACACTGTAATATCTCTCTTCGATGATATCACAAATGTCACGGACTTTACTGTCCTTGTGTACGTAAACTTTCATCTAATATCTTCATATGTAATGATACTAACATAGCGTAACTGACTGAATGTGATTTTTTAAAGAAGTATTGATCGTCATTCGCTACCCAAACTTCTTTGGCTATTTCACTCCATGTCTTACCTACTAAGTGTCTCTTCGCTGGTCTTATCAAAGCTAGAAACATTGCCATCCTTGGTATTGAATCTATTTCTAAGTCGCATACTAGGTCATAATGATTACCAATGTGTATGATTTGTTCAAAGAATGTTCTATCTTTTAACTGATGCCACGGTGTTGGGCGAGCCATTAGTTCATCATAGTGTTTCTGATCCCGTATTAACTTATAGATATTAACATTAAGAAAGTCTAACTTAAAGTAACCACGTTGTTCTGCTGACTGATAATCTATACTTGCTGTATCTGTTAATGGGTTATAAGGTATATCTGTTACATACACACCTGAGTTATGCTTACGTATGCCTTGTTCATTCTTCTGCATCGCATTAGTATGTTTAACTAATTTCAGTGCGTCATCTCTGTCAGCAAAGTCTATGTCTACGTCTGTAGAATATTTTACCATCCTGCTTTCCCTAACATTTCTTTCATATATTCTGTATCACCTGGATAGTCTCGCAGTATCTTTGACCAACGATCAGGATTAATAAAGTCATATACCATGGCTATCTGCTCTTGGTTTAAGTTTTCTAACAAGTCGTGTCCTGTAGCACAATTAAATATAGTCCATCCTGTTATCTTACCCGAAGCTATATATTGGCAAAGCTTATTGGTGTTACCGTGACGTAAGAAGTCTTCACTTGGTGCTCCGGCTTCTTCACTCCAGTCAAGTGATGTTTCTAATGCTCTAGTCAATGCGTCTGTGGCGTTTTCTCTGTAGATATATTCTTTAAGAAACTCATCATATATTTTATCACTGCCCCAATAATCTATACGCTTGTTATTTTTCAATAACCATTCAGTAAATCTGATAGTGTTAATAACTCGAGCATTAACACAATAATTAGCAAATTTTATAAATGCCTTGTAGTATGCTGATGTTGCGAAGTCATCAAATGTTTTTTGTTTTGCTGAACCCTGTGCTATCTCGTAGAACTTTATATAACTCTGAAATGCCATACGACTCGCAGGATCATCTTTGTGTTGAAAGCGTTTCTTTTGTTCACAGACATGCACTGCCAATGTGCTTTCTCTGGCAAATGATCTTTCACAATAATTACATTTAAAGGTCTGCTTTAATTCGCTTGTCATCCCATCCTAGCTCTTTTACATGTTCCTTAATTGCTTTTTTATCGTTCATTGACAAAAACATATCAATTTCATCTGACTTCATATTTGGATATAGTTCACTAACTACTTTTCTTTCTTTGTTTGTTGATTTGCCTTCTTTCTTTTTAGCCGCTAACCAATAATGAAACTGCTTGCCCATGTTAGGACTAACTGTTGTACACATTAACCACTGTAGTTTAGTATGATTGTTTAGGTCAAAGAAGTGTTTATTGACAAACTTGTTAGTTGCCATCAAATAATATGCCTGTAAATCAGCATTGCCACCTACTGACGCACCATAACGTAACATCAAATATGTTGAAAACTTTTTCTTTTGTTCATCAGTAAATTTATCATAATAGTCTCGGTCTTTACGATCATATGCCGCCATTTCATTACCAATGTATAAAGGATCAGTATTAGCCATTACACATCCAAACTATCTAATATATGATTCAAACACATGTTTGCAAAGCTCTCCTGTATTTCTTCACTGTCTACATGGAATGATGGTTCAGGTCCGTTACTATGAGTCCATAAATTTAACGGTATTTGTGTTAATTTATGATCTAACAAAGGATTAGCTATGTAATTTTTCTCATATATTGTTTTGCTAATCGACCTTAACCCGCCGTCCATCCAGCAATAACCTATATTTCTATTTTTTAAATATTCCAAACAAAACCCTGCTGTTATAATATTCTGCATATCAACTACTTCTTGATCAACAACACTGTCCCCATTTTCTGATCGAACATGTAGCATTGATTCTGTATTTAGAGTATAACGTTTTCTGTTCCAATTTACAATATCTTCTGGATTAAGACTTCTAGCAGGGTCACCAGAGTTTCTTTCTGTTTCAATTCTATTACTGCCAGTAAACAATAATATTACAAAGTCTGGATTATACATCATACCTTGTAACATCTGCTGAGCTATTGCTCTATTGCTAGAACCCTCACTTGCTAAGTTATATAATTTCCAGTCAACAATTGGAAAACTATTAGCTATCTTTTGGCTAAAATGCAGGCCTGGATATCTAGGATCGTCTTGAGCGAAACTATCTCCGCATATCAAAACTTTTTTAGTTTGCGATTCCATTACCAATGTATAAAGGATCTGTATTAGCCATTTTCCATAACCTCATTAAATTCTGGCAGATAATCTGCTATATCTATTTCTTTCAATTGATCTTGTTCACGTAGTTCTTCACACGCTTTAATAAACTGTTCATCGTGTGCTGTAATATGATTCTCACTGTTTATAAAAGGAACATCTATCTTCTTTTTTACTTCTACAGGTAAACATTGTGGAGAAAAATACAACGGCTCTGTGACTGGATTAGTATTATGAGGTATTCCTTGACTATTAAACCAATCAATAGTTTCGTTGTAATACATAGCGTTCACGTTGCTTACAGTATAACTTATTGCGAGACTGAATCCAAGTTCTTTGAACAAATCAATATTATCTAATAGTTTGTTCCACTTCAGTGGGTATCTCATGTACTCAAATCTTTTTTCAATACCATCAATACTTAAGACCATCTGTACATTATTAAATTTACTGAGGATTTCTATCTGTTTCGTTGTTAGTTCAACACTTCCGTTAGTTACCATATCAATAAAACAATCAGTGTTTCCTAACTCAATCATTTTTTCTAATGTAGCAAAAACTTTTTTATCAATTAATGGTTCGCCGCCAACAAAGCTTAACATTACCAACCCGCCCCAATCTATTGAGTCTATCTTTGTTTGATCAACTATGGTAAAAGTTTTTTCTTTTCTTAATGTTGCCCATGCTGAACTAAGTTCACTGCCACAGGTAACACAGGTAGAATTACAGAGATTAGATATTGCTATTTTTACAGTTTTAGTACTGTAGTTTCCGTTTTTACAATCTTCTTCTATTCTCTCAATGTCTCTATCTAAATAAAAATCAAGTGATTTATTTTTTATCTGCCTGTCGCTTTCTATGCTTTTGTCTTCAAGGTCCCAACAAGTTTTACACTCTATAGGTCTCTCTCCATTTAATAACTGTGTTCTCATTTTATCAATATCTGCAGATCTAGGTCGTATCAAACAACAAGGAATTGTTGTTTCTGAAAAATCAATCTCTTTATGGTAGAAGATCTTAGAACAAAATGTATCTTTGTTAGACATTAGAACGATAAAGGATAGTTAACAATTTCACAGTTACGGCTTATGTCTTTAACAAAGTATACACACTCAGGCTCGGGTCCATCGTTGAGAGGTATTGCTAATAGCTGTCCGTTTTTGAGCTTAGGGCTATACCAGGAAACATCTTGATAAACGTCAACTATCTCAATGTCTAAGAAACTAGGACGAAAGTCAGTTAAACTATTAAACTGAAATGCTCTAAATCCTCTGTCATTGATTGATGTCAATGGTAGTACTTCTAAATCACCCACATCAGGTTCGCCAATTAATATTTGCCAATCTACAGGCATTTTAATAGTATGTTCGCCTATCTTTAATACCAGTGCTGGTGAATTAAAACTTTCTAGAAAGATCAACGGAATCCAATGATAATCTGGATCTGTTGGGTTTGAATTATCTAACACACTAAAACGCATATCGTCTATTTCATCTGGCAGTGTGTCTAAATCGTATCTTGTATTATCTAATGTAAGTATTTGCATATTACCCTTATTTTAAATGACTGAGTTGTGTTTGTCAACTATTATTTCCATTCTATTTTTTCAACTTCAAATGGATAGTTAGCTTCTCTGTAGAACTTTTTACGTGTTGTTAAATGCCGTTTGGCAAACTTACAAGATGATGTTATATCCCAGATTTGAACAAAATCTTTATCTTCTGCTTTTCTGATACCTCTACCGATCGACTGGATAACTCTGACGAAGCTCTTGCCAGGTTCGATGAGGATGAGGTTGAAAATTCTAGGTATATTAATGCCCACAGCGGCCACACCGTAAGTAGCAATAATAACCTTACCGTCCATAGTTGCAATTTCGTCATATTCGTCTTTCCTTGCTTGTGCTTTAGTTGCTCCTGATACAAACACCGAGTTTGGAATCAATTCTTCAAGCATCTTACCTGGTGCTATTCTATCTACTAACACTAAAGTATTACCACTCTCTTTAATTTTAGTAATTAACTTGCTTATATATTCTAATCGATCCTCGTTCCCTAACAAATATTTCAATTCTTCTTGATAACCGTTATATTCTGCATGATCAACTAGTTGAGCAATATTTACATGACAGTTAGCCAGTACTCCTTCTTGCTGTAATTCATTAGCTGATAACTTTCCTATCACATCACCTATACTACATTTAAGACTCATACGTTCATATTCTTCTTTGGGTATAGTTCCTGTTAGTCCCCAACGTATAGGTATTTGACTCATAACTCCTGTTAGCAAAGTTTTTAGTGCGTCTGCTTTGGCCATGTGTACTTCGTCAACCATAACACAGACAACATCTTGAATAAACTCATCTATTGTTATGTCCACTGATTGGTTTCTTGATCCTTTGAGTAGGATATTAAGACTTTGCCAAGTACATATAGTATGTGTACGTCCGAACTCTTTTCTATCTCCAAAGTAAACACCTACGTCTAATCCCATATTGATATAGTCAGCTTCTGTTTGTGTAACTAAACTTTTGTTTGGTACTATAACTATTGTACGACCGTGTGGTTCACAACAAGAACTCAATGCCGCTGTGATCAATGTTTTTCCAGCACCTGTTGCTATTTCCTGTAGGCATTGTGGATTAGCTAAAAACTTGTTTATAAGTTCGACCTGATAGTCTCGTAACACTATTGGTTCACCTGCTATTGGATGTCCTTCAGGCCAGGTTAAATGACTATATGTATCTTCTTTGACCTGAGTAAATTCAAACTGTCTTTCATAGTCTCGATAGTCTTCAAGATCAACGTCATAGTTATATTGTTCAAGGACTGGTAGTATTTGATCTAATAGATTGATATATGTACTGCCACCCAATTGAAAGTAACCTACTTTGCCATCCCATCTGCCTAGTCTAACTGCGGGCATATAGCGAGCACCTGGAATCTCAAACTTAAACATGTCCACTAATTTTTTGCGAACATCTAAATCAAGTCCTTCAATTTTTACATTGACTTCATCTTTAATATGTAATAATGCTTGTTTCATAATATGTAGTATACACTAAAAGGAGAAAGGGTGTCAACCAACAACACCCTTTTATGAATAACAAAAAGAACTATCTACGTTTCATACAAGTAACTTCAGCCATTTCACGCCAACTAACTGGTGAAACTTTTCTGAGGTCGCCTATTTTAAGTGCCATACGCAGGCTTAGTTCATTTAAGTTATCTTGGTTATCAGTCATAAAGTTTAACATTTCGTCAACTTCATGTCCTGAGAAATCATAGTCTTGAAACAGAGCACCTGTACCAGCAATCTGTTTGATACGTAATAGTTTATCACGCACAGTGTCAAGTGTAAGATCTAAGTAGTGACATCTTGATTGAACAGCTTCTAAATGATCTTTAAGTTTTTTACTTCTAATATTATCAAACTTGATATTAGTAATAAAGATTGCAGAACCTTTAAACTCAAACTCATCAGGTACACCTTCATTACGTAACTTATATGAATCAGTGTTCCAACATATTTTACGAGTCTTCTTACTATCAAGTGCGGCCTTTAGGATATTTAATGATAGCTCATCTTGTAGCACCGAATCACAATCATCAAATACTAAAACATTATCTTTTTCTTTGTAGTTGAATAGTTTAGTATATAACCCAATAGCTGACATAGCACCTTTCACTACATCAAATGTTCTAGGTCTTGAACTTAATTCAGTGTATACGTTAGCCTTGTCAAGTTGCTGTTCAACACCGTATGACTTACCCACACCCGGAGGGCCTACTACGATCATAGCTCTAACATCACCATTGATGCAGGCTTTAGTCATCTGGTCAAGAATATTAAAACGCTTGCCAATACGTTCAATAATTTGATCGTCTGTTTCTTTTGTGAATTTAATTGCCTTAGCTACCATGTTATCTACCCCCGTAAATGATTAATTTCTAACTTAAAAACATTATAGCAGTTTTGGATTTATTGGTCAACCGAATTCAGTGAAGCGTTTCTCATTAGATCATATACAGCTTCTAAGTCTTGATCTGATATTGCTATACCTAACTTCTGTAGTTCTATTTCTAACTTACCTGAGATATCCATGGCGAGCTGATCTATGTCATCATATAAATTAGCATTTATTTTTTCTAAATTATAATCGCACTTAAATGTCATTGTTTACCCTTTATCTCATTTCTTAATACAATTATAGCAGTTTTAAATTTTTTAGTCAACCTTTAAATTATGCCTGCTCCTTGAAGTAATAGGTCTACTAACATAAAGCCAGCAAGAATAAACATAGTAAACAAAAAGGTTTTAGCTACTCCATTTATAAAATTTACCTGTTGAAACATTCTTTTTAAATTCTTTTTATCATTAGGTGTTAACATATAATTCTCCTTGAGTTTATTTAAATTACTCAGTAATTATACTACATGTTGTGTTTTATGTCAATGACTTTGACTAGATATTGTGTGAATAGCCACAAAAAAAGCACTATTTCTAGTGCTTTCTTTATTTTATCGTATTTTAGTTTGCTTGACTCGCCATCCATTCGTCATATGTCATCTGATAACCAGGATCTGTTGTATTTCCTATTATATTAACTGATGGATCTAAGTTCCAAATACAAGTAAATGCTGAACCGTTATCAATAATAGGCCACCAACTTGGAGACCATCTCATTGCCCAACCTTCAATCTCTTCTCCGTCAATCAACGCATTTCTTCTATCGTCGTTGTCATATTTGAAAACATCAATGGGTCCAATGGTAGTGTTTGCTTTAATCATTATCTGTAGTTGTTCATCTGATGGACTAGTTAATGATCCTGCTATTAATGCGTTATATATGTCACTACCTAATTTATCCTCACCTAATTCCGTTGCCAAATGTGTTTGAGCTGATGTTGATATATTAGTTAGATCTGGTGTGTTTTGATCAATCCATGTTCCGTTTAATATTGCTACAGGAAGTAGATTGTATTGTGTTCTGCCTAAGCATAGCTCACCGCCGGAGATTGCCAATGAGTATGACAGTTTGCCTATTTGACTTACTGGTAATTCATATTCAAAAAGAAGATTACTTGTTCGTGGTTGGCCATCTCTAACTGTTGTGCTGTCTAGCACAGGGCCATCGAATACGACCTGGCCCGCTATTGTTAATGTTGCTACTACATCGCCTTGTTCGGCGTATGCTTGACCATAAACCTTAAATCTTCTGTTATCCAATTTTCTCTATTCAGCGTCAATAACTGTTGATGGATCTAAATTCCATGTACAAGTAAATGTTGAACCATCTGGAATGATAGGCCAATTATTAGTGTTTACTGTAGCGTCATCCCATCCTTCTAATGCCGCACCGTCGATTTGAGCACTGCTTCTTTCATCATTATCATCACCATATACTGTAAAATCAGTACTGTTAGTGTTTGCCGCTACAATCGCAGTATTTTGTTCATCTGTCGGGTTTGTAAGTGTGCCTGCTATTAATGCGTTATATAGGTCACTGCCTAGAGCTGATTCACCTAATGTATTTGCTGTATATGTTTGAGCCTCAGCTGATATAGCTGTTGGATCAGGTATATTAGCGTCAATCCAGGATTGAGGTATTGTAAGTCCTGTAACACCGTTATATTTTGTTCTACCTAGACAAAGTTCTCCACCTGTAACTGCTAGTGAGTATGCTAAGTTGCCTGTTGTTGCTTCATCTAATTCATATGTAAAAAGCAAATTACTTGTGTCTGGTGGATTACCTTCTCTATCTGTTGTGGAGTCATTAACTGCACCGTTAAATACCTCTACTCCGCCTACAGTCAATACTGCTGTTACATCACCTGATTCAGCGTATGCTTGTCCGTAAACCTTAAATGTTCTATTAGCCATGTGCTATGTTCTCCGTTTGTTACGTTTATTTATCTAGTTTCCAATGCCTTAGTACTTCTTTATCATCAATCTCATGTGGATTAGGCACTCCATGGAATACTATTATACTTAGATCTCTAAAAATATGACTTCGATCTTTTCCTTTGTTAGGATATGTACGATAGGTAAAATCTATCCCACCATCCATAACTTCCCATCTATAACTTTTTACAAAGTTTTGATCAAGCCAGCGTTTGTTATCGTTGGGCACTTCTATATCTATGTAATCTTGATCACCATTATATTGTGTTATAATAGCATGATGGTTACGCTTAAACTTTTTCCAAAGGTCAGCGTACTTGTCAGTGTCAAATACCATCACACTGCTATTTATTGTCCATTTGTTTTTCTTCCAAAGATAGCGAAAATCTCTAACTGCCCAAAACTTTTCACTACTCAATCTCAACATCCAATCTAAGTTACCTGAGATTATAATATCTAAATCAAAATAAAACAATCTGCCCTGAAAGTCCTTGTTTCTAAATATTTGTGTTTTGTACCACCATCCCTTCTTAGGCCCTTTAACTCCTAGATCTTTAAGACTGTGTTTGTGCCACCCTTTAGGTACTTCTCTAGCCTTTTCAGTCCATATATGAAAACGTATAGGACAGCTAAAGTTCCTACGTAACCCAGCTTCTAATTTCTTAGCATAGTCTAAAGTATAGTATTCTCCATGAAGCACACATCCGCAGTCTATACCATCTTCCATATAGTCATCTACCTGTTTCATAATTGTGATTCCAATCTTTCTATCCACAGTCCTTGTTCAATTTCCTCAATGAGGTATTCGGTGTGCGTTATCTCTGCTAACCATTGCTCTGTAGCAAGATTATTAACTAGTTCTATGTTATTAATACTGTTACTTATAGAGTACGCCAAACTTAGTTCACTAGTTATAATTGGTGTTCCTGATATTGCGGCCTGTATTGCTGGACCACTCGAGTAATTTACAACGCAATAGTAATTAGTGTTAAAATCAAAGTCATCATATGTTCCTGTAATTTTACGAGGCATTTCACTAGGCATTTGTAATGGAGATCTAGGGTGACTGCGTACAACGATTTCTCTATCTGTTTGAGATTGTATCATTGTTACTTGCTGTTCAATCCATAGTTCTTGTGATTCTAAATGCTGTAACTGTAAACTTTTATGATGTTGTGCCGCAATTAATATTTTACCGTTATTGTTTGTGTTCTCATTGAGGTTAATACCTAACTTATTAGGTCTATCCCAATCTAAATTTTCAGTATGGCCATAATAGCCCTCAGTTGTAATATTGTTTAATGAAATCTTCCAGGTTGTGTTTCTTCTTAAGGCACCAACTTCAATTATTATTACAGGTTTATTTTGTCTACGAAAATGTTCATATATTTCTTTATTAGGAGCCATACGTCCTGCCCATAGACAACTCCATATGACCGCAATATCTGCGTTCATATCATTTTCTACCACTTGATAATGCTTCTTAGCACTAGATAAAAAGGCAGACATAACTGGCTTTGAATTTAATGATGTGTGCTTAGAAAAATAGGTCAGTTTTTTCATTGAATAAATATATGCTAATATAATAGTATGTATCCATTTATATAAACACAAGGACAAAAAGTGAAATATACTTTAATCACTACATTCCATAAAGAAGGAATGGAACAGTACGGTCAGAGAATGATAGACACCTTTGAAAAACATTGGCCGGCAGAGATCGATCTTGTTGTTTATGCTGAAAACTGTACACCTAAAACAACTAAGTCAAATGTTCAGGTAGTTGATCTACTTAAAGAAAGCAAAGAATGTAGAGACTTTGTTGAAAGACATAGAAACAATCCTAAAGCACACGGACGTGATGCTTCACAGGATCCACGTAAACAGTTTAAGTGGGACGCTGTGCGTTTTTGTTACAAAGTATTTGCTACAGGATTAGCAGAGAAAACTATAGATACTGATTGGCTGATATGGTGTGATGCTGATACACTTACTCATACTGATATCCCCGTTCACTTTGTTCCAAGCATATCACCTGGAGACGCAATGATTACATATCTCGGGCGTGGTGACAAATATCATCCTGAATGCGGATGGGTTGGATACAATCTTAGACACCCTAACTCAAGAATGTTTATAAGAGAGTTTGTGTCATTGTATACAGAAGATAAACTGTTTGCCTTGAAAGAATATCACGACAGCTATGTTTGGTCTACAGTATGGAAACAATATAGAACTAAGTCTGAGAATAAGTTTTTCAACTTAAATCCTAATCCAGACACGAAAGGCTTTGCTGGGCATCCGTTTATTAACAGTGCTCTTGGCGAATATCTTGATCATGTCAAAGGTAAACGTAAAGATTTAGGACACAGTAATAAAAGAGATCAAGGCACGTTCATTAATCATCCTTATTGGTCTAATATAAAGGAAACAAAATAATGTATAAAAAACATGGATGGTCATTTCCAGACTATGACACACATTTTGCTTATATGTTGGATAAAAATATCAAGAAAGGCGGAGAACCTGTTTATCAGGAGCCCGTTAGACGCAAGAGCTTTGAGTTTGTAGCACACAAGGGTCTAGCGTTAGATATAGGTGCCAATATAGGGCTATGGACAAGGGATATGGCTAAACAGTTTCAACGTGTTATAGCATTTGAACCAGTGGCTGACTTTAGAGAATGTCTTCGAGAGAATGTTGATATGTCCCAAGTTGCTATTAGAGACTATGCTTTGGGCAACGAAAACACAACAATAGATATGGTAATCACACCAGACAACACAGGACACAGTCATGTTAATACTGACACTATGGGTAATGGTCAAATTCATATGTATCGATTAGATAGTTTAGAACTTCAAAAGATTGATTACATTAAAATAGATTGCGAAGGGTATGAATATAATATTCTATTAGGTGCCGAACAAACAATTAAAGAATATAAACCTGTTATGGTTGTTGAGCAGAAACTACACAAAGACACAGGCATCACTGAAGATACTCAGTACGAAAGTGTTGAACTATTAAAAAGTTGGGGAGCTCGAGAGCTTAGTCGTGTACGTAACGACGTTATTTTAGGATTTTAAGTAAGGCTCAAAGTGTTTCCACACAAGACCTTTTCTTAGTTCTTCGTCACACCAATGACAGCTAGCTAAATCATATAACCATTGACTACGTTCTGGACAAACAGGATTTAAAATATTTCTAATGTCGTGATTAGCTACGTCCCAAGTTACAGCATCCTGATCTTGTACAAATACCGGAACACCTTTTAATATACTAGCTACAGAACTAGATGAGTTATAGAATACACAGGCATGAGCACCTTCAATATCTTGTTCTAGAGTACTGCCAGGTACACTTTCATATATATTATTTTGTTTTAAATAACCTTTAAGAATATACTTACGCTTAGGATGAGGTCTTATTAATATAGGCTTATCAGTAAGTTTTCTTATTTGAGTAACTGTGTTAGCCAGCCATTGATCTAAATCAGTACCCTTCATATTCCAGCCTCCGTCTCGCTGTAGACAAATTAAAATATGACTGCCTGTTCCATTTTCTCTCCAAGGCTTCATTCCTGGCATACGCAGATCGTATCTTAATTGATTCCATTTGGTATTGATGCTACCTTTATTAGCATATTCATGTTCATTATAAAATACACCATCTAGACTATATCGAACATACATACTCTTTGGATCTGCAAATTTAAAACAACTGCCATCAATAGGCATACAGTGTTGTCCGTTAGCACGACTCCAATCGATTACATTTTTACGTAAATGAATGTGAGGTCCAGAAAATGTTTGACCAACCCAACCAATGAATACTCCTAGTCGTGCTGGAATAACCTCGTGTTTGGTTTGTACAAAGACTCGAGCACCAGCACGTTGGGCACCTTCAGCAAATGCTTTTAATATTTGTGCTTTGCGGTCATGGTCTGCTATTCTAGGCAAACTTGACAAATAGACTACTACATCATACATGCCATGACTCCAGGATTTTTTTAGCTGTGCCGTTATATATTTCTTCAGAAGTAAATTGGCTGTAACTTAAATAACATAGCCATTGACTTACATCATCTCTATAGAGATCATTGATCTGTTCTATACTGTTTCTACTGACTGGATTAGTTATATGATTTCCTAATGTAATTACAGGAACTCCGGCCCATACAGCTTCAGTGAGTGCGTTTGAATTATATCCAACCACGCAATATATGGACTTGTCTTCTAATAAATCTTCATACAAAGTTGTGCGAGTTTTTCTTGTACCTTGTTTTTTTCTAACTTTAATTGGTCGATCTGTTACTTTTTTTAGCTTTTCTTTCTGTTCTTTAATCCATTTCTGTTGATCTAATCCATAAATTTTACATACATGTAAGCTTGGCGGTATTATTAATACTGTGTTACCAGTGATTCTCCAATATTTAGGAAATGAGAATCCTTTAGTTTTGCTGTATCTTGAATTTACTATCATGTTTAATAGTCGATCCATAGGAAAAACATGCTTTGGTTTGACAGCATGAATATCATTACGGCAAAGTCGATGAAACTCTTTTCTGCTTTTAGCGTGAATAAAATTAGTATATCCGCTATCAACAAACCAAAAAGGAAATTCTTTTTTTATTTTATCATGTAATAGTTGTTCATTATTAAGTATATTTCTAATTAAGCAATCTGTCTCAATTTGCGAATAATTGTCTACTGTTTTATATATAGAATTTTTATATATACCTTTAGACAATTTTTTCATATGGTTGCGTGTCTGTGACTCTAAATAACGTGCTAACAACAAACGTTTTCCTCTAGCACGGGTGCCTCCAATAGATACACATATGTCTTCAAACTGTTTAAGTAAAATATTAACTAATCGACGTTTAATTAATTTCTTAACAGTTTTTTTCCCAACATCAATATTATCTCGTAGTCTATTTAGATCTGCTATAACAGCTTGCTCTATCCTATCTCTATGTTTTGGTGCGTCATACACTGGTTTTGTACCATTGTAATGATTAGCATATATTTTATTACAAAAATACCAATTCAAACTTTTGAGATAATACTTTATTATGAGTTGGTTAGCGAGACTATCGCATAATTCTTCGTCATTGATAATGGTATAATTAGCCATTAAGTATACCCCAAGCTGTGCCGTTATTCATTTCTGTACGAGTAAATTGACTATAACTTAAATGACGCAACCAAGCTTCTCGTTCGTCGTCTGATGGTATGTAAGGATTTTCTATTTCACTGAGATCATGTTTTGCTAATTGTTGAGCCGCATTAGGGCCTAAAGTAAATGCTGGTGTACCGTTAATTATTGCTTCACAGGCGGCTACTGAGTTGTATGTTACTAAGCAATGGCTGTCTTTAAGATCATCTTCTAAAGTATTCTGTATAAAACGGTCATCTCTAGGTCTCTTTAGTCTAACTTTAATTGGTCGATCTGTATATTTTTTTATTTCTGCTACTGTTTGATCAATCCATTGTTGTTGATCAATGTTCCATAAAGTAAAACTTTTAGGGCTAGGTGGTGCTATTAGAATATTACGTCCTGAAGTAAAAGGTTTAGGATCTAATAGGGTAGGATTTAGCTCTGGGCGTTTTAATTGAGCCCATTGAATATATTTTATCACCTGTTCTAGTCTATCTCTAGGTCTTTCTATAATAGGTCGAATATCATGTACATGATCTTTTATAATACGATGCCATTGCTTCTTGCTTCTCATATTACCTAAGTATTGATTATCAATATAGAAGAATGGTGTATTGTTTTCCCAACAATTCTTTACAGCTTTTATCATTCCGGCGCCGTATATTACCCAGGTGTTGTCAGGATAAGCCCGTGCTTCTTCCAAGCTGACAGCAACTCCATTACATCCTTTTGTAAAATTAAAGATAGAAGTGTTTAATAACTTGAGGTGATTTTTAGGGAGTTTATTTGTTTCTTTTCTATCTAGACAAAGTATATCATTTGCTGTTATCATCTAGTAGATCAATCCTTTGTTGACAGTATTCAGTAAACAGTCTTTCTTGGTGCCAATCATTGGCCATACCAGTGTTAGAGAACTCATGGAAACAAGGAGTACCTAGTGTATAGTGTACTAATTTAGCATCAGGATTATCTTCATATTCTGCGGCGAGCCAATTCCATTCTTTAGAAATTTCTGCTATACGATCATCTTGTGTCCATTCAAATCTATGTAGATGAGATCCAATTGATTCTTGTATATAGTCAGGTGTTAAACGTTTACATGGCATCATAGCACAATTAAAAATCATCACACTAGACCAATTCTTTCTTGGATAGTCTTCATTTTTACTGCCTAAATATTTGACAGGCATCTTTGTTTTGTAGTCGTGCTTAACAACAGCAACGTCCCAGCTCGAAAAGTTTTTTGTTTCGTTCCATAACTTTGCTATATCATCTTTAACTATCATATCACCGTCAATATAAATTGCTCGTCCTGTGTACCCTGCCATATGTGGTACTAGGAATCGTGAATATATAAAATGATTGGAACCATCAGTGTGTGTTTCCTCATATCCTGACAATAAGTTAAGTGCTAACGGATGTATGCTTACTGGTTGTGTGGCATGTCTAATTATTGAATTAACACAGGTATGGAATGCTATGGCTTCTCTAGGGTCATACCCAATGTATACTGGTATTGTATCTTGTTTACTCATGCAGATATTTATCTGCGTAGTTTATTCAGTGTGTAGAATATGTTTCAAGGTGTCCAGCGAACCAAGGTAGTACGAGATCTTGTTGTTTAACATGTCCCCAACGATCAATACTTTGTACTGCTGATTCTGGTAATAAATTAAGTTCAGCTAAGTCTCTCCAGCTAGTAGTACGAGGATCTTGAGGCGTTACTTCGCCTTTATAGACTACAGCTTTGATCCAAGGATCTCGTAGTCCTTTAAAAAACAATCCGCTCTTACAATCCCAACCGTTGACTGCTAGCATATGAATAAGATTAACTAAGGTATAGTGATGGTATTCATTATTTGGACTTGATATATCGTGTTGATTATATTTGATATTTGTAGTTTGCGGTATCTGTAAAATTAACATACCATTGATGTTTGTTAAGTCCCACCAATGTTTTAAAGTGTTTACTGGATTAAGACAATACTGAAATGAATCATGTGAAGTTATAACGTCAAACGAATCTGACTGTAACCCTGTGTTTTCCATATCCGCTTTTAAATATGTTAGATTTTTATGCGATACAGAAAGCTTATCAATTTGGTCAATTACTGTTGCTTTAATATTATAAGGTTGAGGTTTTCCGGTTGATTCAATTTCTGGATCAGTTTCTCTAGTTACCCACCATTCTGCATCTAGTCCTGCTCCGCCGCCCATGTCGCAAACTGTATTAACAGATACCATAAATTCATAGAACGTCTCAATAGTATCTAATATTTCTCGCGAATGTTTGTGACTTACTTGATCTTCAACAAACATTATAGTTGTATATCCTCCATACCACTCGCCCTTAATCTAACTACATGCCCTAACATAAAGTTTTTACTTTCGAGTCCTTTCATTATACCTAACCATTGGTTTCTAAGTAGAGCAATGTCATTAATTAATGTTTCATATTCAATAACTTCGTCTTCACCATCTACATACTTTTCTGCATCACGTGATGTCAATGCTCTTTGATATGCTTCTAGATACTTTTGAAAATGCTTACGTCTAATCTTACGTAGTTGTATATTAAGATAATTAAGCACTGCTTCTATTTCTTGTAGTTGGTGGAATCGATGTTCAGTAATGCCTGGCAAGTCTGCCAAGTTCTTTTCTACATATCCATAGACTGATACATCCTTTTTAGCACTTTCCAACTCGCTACGATAGTACATTATAAAGTCAGGTAAGTTTCCAATATTATCAACTACTTTGTTATACCACATTAATAGTTGTCGTCCTCATCGTCTTCGTAACCACCGTCATCAACTTCGTCGCCCCAAGTATCTAAGCCATCATCCTCTTCTTCTTCAACAACATATGCCGATAACGCTGATTTAATACTCTTATCTTGACCAAGTTCGCTTTCGGCTATTGCGTCTGCGTTATGCCCTTGGTTATCAATTAGTGCATTAACAACATCAATTGCGGCTTGTTTTTCATCGTTAAGATGATCTTTAACTGCTAGCCATACCTCAGATGCTGATATTAATGTGTCTGCCATTTATTATTTTCCTTCTACAGTTTCTTCTACTACAGGTGCCTGCTGTTCAACAGCAGTATCTTCCATAGCTTCTACGTCTTCAATACTTATCTCTTCTGCTATCTTTCCGTAGCTTGCCATAATCTTATCTAAGCAACCGTCAGTGTTAAGTTCCCATGCTTTACGGAACTGTTTGATTTCATTAGCACTGTCTGGCTCGCCATAACGTAATCTGTTACCGTCTTTTTTAAGTAATCCAGCTTTTTCAGCCATATCAACTAAACCTGAGTATGGACTCATTCCTGTTGAATAAGGAATCTTAACTTGTACACCTTCAAACGGTTTAGCGTATCTGGTTTTCATTACTTTACAACCAGCTCTAATACCTTTAACATCTGATATCTTGTTACCAGCTTCGTCTTCTTTTAGTTTAAGTTTCTTCATTGCTACAACAATACTCGAAGCGTAGATAAATCCTTGTCCACCGGATATCTTATCATCTGGATCAAACATATCTTGTGATGCGTATGTGTGATTAGTTGCTACAATACCTATGTTTAACGCACCAATCATGTTAACTGTGTTTCTAACAAGTGCTGTTAGTGCCTTAGGTTTACGACCCATATCACCTTTCATATCACCTGCTTCAAACTGATTAACATCTGTTGGTGTTAATAACATACCTAACGAGTCAATAACAAACAATACTTTAGGTCTTGCTTCTTCAGGCATTTCTCTATATTCTTTTACAAATTCTGAAATAGTTTTAGCTACGTCATCAATCATTGCCATATTAAGTTTAAGTAGTTTGTCATCTGATGTATCTACACCTAATGCGTGTAACCAACTTTCATCAAGTGCGTTTTCACTATCAACTAAGATAACATATATGCCTTGTTCTTGTGCGTTTTTAACAATGTTGCCTGAACAGATATAACTCTTACCTGCTCCTGATTCGCCAGCAAACACTGTTACTTTGCCTAGTGGTATACCTTTGTTAAAGTCGCCGGATATTAAATAGTTTAATGCAAAGTTACCTGTTGATACCCAATCTGTTGGATCGTTAAATCCTAAACTCATTCCAGGAATGCTTTTAGTAATACTTTTTCTAAACTTACTTGCGTCGAATGGTTTAGCCATTGTTTTCTCCTTGCTAATATGTTCTTATTATACTATGTAGTGTCGTTGTTGTCAATGTATAAATTTATATATTGTTACCAAAATTACTTACGTCAATTGGTTTTGCCATATATAATCTCCAAGTTGTTTGTGTTCTTTGGTAGTAGGATGATTATCATGTATCAACCACTTGTTGATAAACTTACCATCAAATTTTAACCATGTGTTGTATTCCACATCGTGTAACAAATCTTCTAATTCGTTTCCTATATACTCCATACCCATTAGTTGTTCCATTGGATCTCTAATTGCTGTCACCGTATATGTTACGTCGATACTTTTTAAATACAACTGTAATGTTTTAAGTGCTAAAGCATGACTTCTAAAAATAGGTAAAAAGCTTTTATACTTGTACTGCCAATCAAATACTTTAACTAATTCTTTGCCTTCGTGTTGATAATTTAATCCTCCACTACATATCCACTTTCTTTTACCATGCTCAATCACTTGATCATGTTCTAGTAAATTAACCATTGCGTTACACATTGTGCCTTCGTGATTAACTTCTATATCACGTCTCCATATAGTAGGTAACATTATCACACAATGACTGATATCCAATTGCTTGGCATACATATATGCTTCTGTACATATACCAGTCCATCCCATTGCCGCCTTGGCTACAATATAAGACTTGTGATAGGTTTTACTATAATATACTGACCAAGGTATGGCATCTTGCCATGATGGATCTGTAAACGAGCATCCTACTAGTAAATGGTTTTTATCTGTCATTGTTGTCAAAACTTTTTTCATACTCTTTGATACATTTTAAATAATCTCTACTAAAATAATGATTGTAATTATAGTTTATTGTGTCTGCTTCTAATTGATACAAGTCGTGCCACTCAGCTGGTGTAAGCTTACTAAACTTACTAATCATAGTCATTAACTCTACTACTCGTTTAACAGGATTAGTTATTGAGTCAAATCTATAATCAAACAGATTAGCATACAACTTAAATCCGTATACTTTTTCAATGTGAGCGTGCCATCCTGGTTGAGCATACGCTAAAAACAATCCACGAGTTACTATGCTGTATAAGAACTTCTCAGTGATATTCGGATAGTAGTTAGTGGCCATTGTTTCGCTTACAATGTGTAAAAAACTTTCAGTGAGTTTGTTTTCAAGAGTACAAACATTATTAGCGTGATCAAACCGTACGTGACCAAAACTATATATTTGTTGATTGAACTCATCTGTTAGATCAAAGAACTTGTTATAAAATGATGTATTCTCTACGTTATCATTGATATGGCCATCAACTTTACTGCCATCGTGTTTGAAGTTTTTACTACAATAATCTTTATTAAAGTATCCAAATTTGTTTAGTGCTGATGTTAGGAGCCGTCTGCTAACGTGCGGTGATCCGTTAAAGCTACAAATAAAGTTTTTAAAATCTTGCTCTGGATGTATATTATACGTTATCATCTCTTGCCAGCCTCTACCTGTAACTAAATCTTCGTTGTAACAGAATTTGACGCCATATTTGTCATTAAACTTTGGTGGAAATACATAAGCTGTTTCTATAGTAGATATATTTTTTTCTTTAGCTAACTTAACAACTTCAGTTAATATTTCTGACTGTAAGTTCTCATCAAAGCCGCCAAGGTGGTCCGCAATTTGTAGTTTATTATCAACAAACTTTAAAAATTTTTTAAAATATTCAGCGAGTGTCATTGTGTTAAAGACATCAAGGCAGTGTTGCCACTGCCTGATAATCTAATAGTCTATTTAGACGACTGTCTTGAACGAATCATAGCAAGTATATCTTCTGCTTTTGATCCTGACTCTGCTGGTGCCGCTTCAGCTGGTGCTGGAGTAGCCGCAGGTGCTGTTTCAGCTACAGGTTCTACTTTTGGAGCTTCTACTGCTGGAGCAGGTGTTGCTGTCGCTGTAGGTGCCACTTGTTCAAAAGTGTCTGCTTTTGGAGCCGCTGGTGCCGCTGTTGCTGGTGTTGATCCTGCTGGCGCTTGCATGCCATATGGTCTAAAATAAGCACCATATTTCTCTGCGTCATACGGTCTACCGTCTACTGATGCTTCAAACATTTCTTTCATAACTTTAAGTTCAACTTCACTAGGTTTCTTAGGAAGAAAATCATTTAAGTTATATAAGCCATGTTTATCAATAGCCGCTTGTTCAGCTTCTGTTAACGCAGTTTCTTTACGTGCCCATGTTGATGTTGTGTAATCAGCATAACCACCTTTCTGTGTTTTAACAACACGGAAGTCAATACCACGCATTGGATCTGTAGGTAGTTCTTCCATCTCTGGATCCATTAATGCTGTTTTAATAATATTGAAAATCTGTGGACTCATAACAAATCTACGGATTGGATTCTCTGGTGTTTGATCATCTGATAACGGATTCTCTCTTACAAAGCCTTGGAATAAGTATGAACGTTTCTTCCAATACTTGCGACCCATTTCTTCTAATGCTGGATCTTTAAACCAAGTTCTAACTTCTGCTAGAATTGGACACGACTCGCCCCACATTTCAATACAAGGAATCTGTACTTGGACTTGTTTATTGTCCATTTCGCCTTTAATGCCGTTAAATGGTAAACGAATCATGTTACGTTCAACCCAAAAGAATGAGTTGTTTGGATCACCGTCACCTAAGAATCTAAGTGTTGATGTCGCACCTTCCTGAATATTCCAGTGTGGATAGATAGCGTTATCGCCGCCACCTTGTGAATTGTTTGATGTTCTTGCTTCTGCTTGTGTGAGTTTTGCTCTAATTTCTGCCAATGATGCCATTGTACTTCTCCTATATGTGCCATAATGTTTATTTTTAAATGTGTATAAATCATACAACAGTTACATTATATGATACTTTATTTAGCTTTACAACCATTATATTAGTATATTTTACCAAAGTCGTAAAAAAAGAGTATAACTTACGTACAGTATACTCTTTTTTACAGCTCGTACTAAGTACGAACTATCTAGCCAACCTTAATATTGCTTCTAATTCATCTTCTGTAACTTTGTAAACTTTACCGTCTACTTCAAATTCTTGTTTGCCATCTTTTTTAGCTTGAGCTAACGCACCTGAGAATTCATTTCCTTCTTCAAAGTCATCTTCTTCAATGGCTTCAGTTACGCCACAAGCTTTTAAAAATCTTTCTTTGTCAAACCGTGGATTCATTTTCGCAAACTTATCACAGTATTCTTTTGCTTTAGCTTTACGATCAGCCATATTTGGATTATCTTTAAGTAAGTCAGCTACCATTTGAAAGTCTTTTCTAGTAGGGCCTTCGGCAACAACTTCTTCAGTGCTTTCATTAGCTTGTTTAAGAGCATCTTCAACTTCAGGATGTTTAGTTAATCCTGGGTGTATAGCATCAATAGCATCTGTTGCGTCTGTCATATCACCTTTCATGTGCATTGCTATTCTAATAGCTTTCTGTACTTCTTCTTGTGTGAATTTACCTTCGTTCATTTCTGTATCCTCTGCGGCTAAGTCTTCTTTTTTTATTTTACTAATGTATGCTGGTTTTTTAGGATCTTGTCTTAGTCCTTTAGTTTTAACTTCGTCCCAGTATATTGGCTTTTTAGTTTTATATTTTTCTTCAAATTCTTCGTCTGATAATTCGTCTATATCCGTCATCAGGTCTTTCATTTTACCTTCAGTTACTGCGTTATCTTTTGAGTATGTGTTAACAATGTTGTCGACCCATGCACTTACGTCACTGGTTCCTATCTCTTGTAGATCACTCCAATCTTCACTGTCTACATAGTCTCTAATCGCATCCATTGTTTCTTTTGGTCCACCTACTTTAATAACTAGATCTAGATTGTCTTGGAAACGTCGAAGAATAGCATCGTGTACTGCCTCTCTATTCTCATCTTCTTCCAGATCAACAACATCAACATACTTGCCTTCGCCATCACAGTCTGGGCAATCATGTTTTTTATGTTCTTCATCGCGATATTCACCTGCGCCACGACAAGTTGGGCATTCATATTCTTTGTCTTCCATAGGCACGTCTGCGTCTCTTGCGTCCCACTCTGCTTCAGCATCTGCTTGGCATTCATCTCTATATTGCTCGTCTGAACACTTAGTTACATGTACTCTGTTTTGTTCGTTATCTACATCAGCATGATATGTTATTGTTTTACCATCCTTTTCAATTTTGCCTTCAAATTCTGTAGGATCAAACCCTTCTCCTAAGTCTAGCTGGGTTGTTTCATCTGCCCATTGTTCAAATTCGTTAAGTTCTTTCATAACTGAGTTCCTCGCCTCTAATTTATTTAATACCGGAATAGCTTCTTCTATCCTAGTATCTAGTAGTGTCTCTGTAAACATATCACGTAACTGATCTGTAATTTCTTCATGTACATTGTCTAAACTAGGATCAAACTGATCAAACTGTTCACGGTATCCTCGTTTACCAATCATACGTTTAACTTTCTTTTTAAGATCAGCATAATGTCTAACACCGGCTTCTCTCATTGCTGTTGTAGCTGTATCTGTAAATTCTTTGCCTCTACTTGCTCTTACAAAATTACCTAATACTCCTATGTCTGATACTAGTTCACAGATGTGTTGTCCAAATTGATCATGTGGAGTTCCACCTTCGCTTACGTGTCTAGCCATAGCACGACCAGCAAATAATTTTGTAAAAGGTAGTTTAAAACGTTCACCGTCTGCATTCTCAATATACAGTGAAGATATATTTCTATATCGTTTATCGCCTTGTTCCTCGTCAATTGGTTTTGAATGTACTATTTTAAGTTTTGCTTCTTTTGTTGGTTTGGTATATGATGTTTTCTTATAACCATAGTATTTTGATTCTTCAACTTGACTTCTTGTTTTCATTGCATATTTTAATTTATTCATATTCTTTAATTCAAAACCTAACATATTGCGTCTTGAAAAATGTCTCAGCTGGTAGAGAAAATCATACCACTCGCTTCTATGGTCTTTCTCCATACCTCTACCTAAAGAGTCACCATAAAATACTTCTAAGTTACCTTCTGGAGTGATAGTAATTACAATCGTGCCATAGTTAGTGTCGTCTATCTTATAATCAAAGCTAAACAGTTCAGCTTCTTTAGGATCAGCCGCTTCTTTACCTTTGTTATCTCTAGTAACTAGTTCAAAGTTTTTGGTCGTTAATAAGTTATATAAATTCTGGTTAATGTCTGTTTTTGATATCATAGCAATATTTATCTAAAACATTATAAACGGCATCGGGTCAATTCGATTATCGCTGTGGTCTGTCATTGTTTCACCTATACTTTTATGATAATTTTGTATCTGTTGTAGCATTCTAACTGCTAAAATTGTAGCCATAACCAGATCGTCGTGTTCACCTGGTTTGGCCGCATAGCTTGTTCCATGTGCTACAAAATTTTTAAGTTCACTGATCAATGCTTTTGATTTAACTGTTAATCTTTTTTGTTCAACTAGTGTTTTAAATTTACTACAAGACGCTATTTTATTTTTATTTGTTGTGTTAAAGCCTTTACGATATCGTCTTCCAACTCCTGCCTTCTTGTCTTCACTTAAAAATATACCTTTAATACTATCTTCACCGTAGTCAGCAATAGATATCAATGCGGCTTCACCTATAGTATTGTTCTCTACAGAATAATATATATTATTTCTTTCACCTACCTGACTTTCTAACGCTTTAATTATATCAGCAAAGATTCTAACTTGTTCGGGTATTGTGGTTTTATTATGTTTCCACTCTGCTACCTGTGTCATTGTATTGGCATCGAATATTTCCATTGCGGCATAATCACCACCTGTTCCTAAACTTGGATCCCAGGCTACAACATATAAGTGATTAGGAGTTATATCGCCAAACCAACGAACTTGTCCTGTTTTTTTGCCTGGCTCTTCGCCGTGCATTTCCATTAAGTGTATTGGAGCAATCAGTGTTTCATCGTTAATAATAAATTCACAATCCATTTCACGTCTAAAACGTTCATCACCTAATTTAGCACGTTCTTCATCTGCCCACGTGTCATCCCTGTCAGGATGTTCTTTCCAATATGACCGGAATGCTTTAAATCCATTGACTCCTAGTTTTGTTTCGTTACCATGTTCATCTTCGCACTTGTTTGCTCCTTTCCATAATAGAGCAAATTGATCTTCATCTGAGTTTGGAGTTGATGTAATAATTGCTTTACCACCTGTTGCTAGTGTAGGTGATATTGAAGTCCAAAACTCTCGAGCAATAGTAGGTCTAACAAACGCGAACTCATCACAGTACAACATTGATATTGACATACCTCGTCCAGTGTTTTCAGTTGTTGTTTGTGCTACTATACGACTGCCGTTGTCGAATTCTATACTACCTTTATTATAACTAACAGCACCTGCTCTGATATGATCTGGACATGCTTCGTATGCGTATCTAACACGTTGCATAATCTCCTGAGCACCTGCATATTTGTGTGCGGCTACTAATACTGTTGCATCTGATACAAACATAGCATACCATAACAAATAGCCTGCGGCTGATGTTGATTTACCTGTTTGCCTAGGCATCATTGATATTGAATAACGATAGTTATGATATGTATCTATTAGCCGTTCTTGATATTCAAATGGCTTGTACTTGATACCACCGCGAGTAGGATGTTGTATATGGAAAAAGTTCTGCATAAAATATATTGGACCCGTTACAGGGTCAGCACATAACGCAAACTCGTTTACTTGTTCCTGTGTGTATACTGTTTTTTTGTGGGCTTTCTTAATTAATACGCCATCTAGTGACTTGTTGGCCATTTACTTGTCCTTGGGCATTGGATTCTCACCTGTCAGGCGAGGCTGAGCAAACCATAACTTAAACCACTCTTCTGTACCTGGCTGAATGTTATGTTTTTTCTGGTAGCTAGACTTTTCAGATGCTGTGTGGCTTATGTTTTCGCCCATTGAATTGCCGTGTTGATCAGTAACTCCGGCTAATCTTTTTAAATCATTTATATCCATACACTTATTTAACGTCGATGTTGCCTATTTTATTTGCTAATACACAATTATATGTTTCTTGTGCTGTTTTCTTTGTTTCGTTATTAGTAATAGGAATTTGTGCGTTTCGATACCATTCTATACTAAAACCTGCTCTAGAAATAAGACTTTGTAGTGCTACTTCTCCTAGTACTGAATAGTGTTGCGGCCAAGTTTCAGCTCCTCTAGGTCCCACTGGCTGAGGCATTTCTACATACAGTTTTCCTTTTTTCTTAAGCAGTCTATTATACTCTAACAAAGCAAAGTAAGGAAAAGGACTATGTTCAAGTGCGTGTCTACAAAAAATAAAATCGTATGAGGCATCTGGTCGTTTAATAAAATTAATATCAGTGCTAATATACTTGTGGCCCTTTGCTTTTAAAGCACTTTTGTCACCTTCAGTCATTGAAGTACTTGTGATATCAGTATATCCTAACTTTTTCATATGATCACTGAAATATCCAACTCCGGATCCAATATCTAAGATTTTTGAATTTTTCTTAAGTTTTAACGGAACTATAAAATTTTCAATCACTTGCTCGGTAATTCTTTCTAACACTGGATCTTCTCCTTCATCTTTAACAGTATTGAGAGCATGGTCATAGTATAGTTTTAATTTTGTTGCGTTAAACATTGGGTATTTCCTAGTGATTAGTTGTTGTACTTACTTATAGAGCTTTTTCTGTATACTCTGATTTTTTCCAACCTAGTAGGTGGTTGGCTTTCCAGTCATTTTGTGTGAATGCTTTGAGGTGTTGCCATTGGTCTCTTTCACGCCATATTGATCTAGCGGCCTCCTCAAAGTCTATACGTTCTATACGATCTTCAAATTTATATAACTTATCTTGAAACTCGTTAAAGTCATTGAAGTCACATTCAATGTGTAGCACCTCAAAGATTTCTCCGCTTTCTGTAATGTAGTCTAGATCAAAGTCATACCCCCATTGCTGTTTAGTACGCAACAATAAGTCTGCTTGTGGTATAGTTGATTTTAGTTCTTGGAGTTGTTCTTGAGCTTGACCTTCATATGAACAACGATGTAAGATCATAGCATGATCAAAGTGTAGCCTATCATGATCAATGGTCATCCATTCTTCTTGCCATAGTCTGTGATTAAGTATAGGTTGCTCTATAGGGTGGTTTTCCGCTTCGTAGTAGCGTTGTTCTGCTTGACATAGCTCAAAGCCATCCTTGTCGTAATAACGAAAATCTTCGGCTGTAAGTCCGTCAACAGCTTGTTGGCATCTAGGATTGCGTACTAAAGGAACATCAATACGTTGAAACATTACGCTGTGTTATCTCTGTTGGCCATCTCTAGGCTTCCACTATGTTGATGTAATTTCTCATTTCTTATACTTGTTTGTGACGTTCTTAGCAGAGCCTTTCCTATCTTTGTTTGGATCCTGTCTGCGTTTTCTATTTACTGCTTGTGCTATTGCTTTTTTACCGCCTTTAGCTCTTAAACTAGCCGCCTTAGACTTTGATAAACATTTAGGTTTGCCTTCTCCTTCTCCAGCATCTCCACATTTACCTATACGTTCGCCTTTAGTGTTATAGCGATCCCAGCCGCCTCCTCCTGCTCCGCCTTTTTTACCTTTGCCAAACCAAGCACGTAAATCTTCTGTTGTTCTTGATTTCTTAGGAGTTTTGCGGCACTTCATTTTCTTATCATGAGAACAATAGTATTCACCATACTGACAACTAAGTTCTGTTATGAAGTCACTAGCTCTCATTTCTTTTTACTGTTGCCCCAGTTCTTAGCACCTACTTTACGGCACTTAGACAAAGCACCTGACGCATACGCACTAGGCCATACTTTGTATCTTGATTTTACTTTATGATAGCAAGCATCCTTTTCGCCAGCCGCTTCATCAAATTGTGCTTCTGTTAAGCCTTGATCTTCGTGCATACCAAAGTTGCCTGACGTAGATGCCTGTTTAATGCCGTTTTCTTCTGCCCAGACGTCTATTGACATAGCTAGCTGGAAATCAAGCACTGTAAGACCCTTAACGTCAAACGTAGACGTCTTTACTTTAACTTCTGTAACGTCTTGTGTTACTTCTGCAAAGTGATCCATTTTCTCAGATAGGTCATTAATAAAGCCTATCATTTCTTCTGCTTGTCTATGATCTTGGCAAACATACATTGTTTGTATTTCTCTATGATCTAACATTTCCCAGTCTGGGAGAAACTTGTTTTTGATTTGATCTAATTGCTCGTCGTTAGGAACAAATTCCTCTAGGTCGTTCTCTCTGTATTTTCCTTCTGTAATTTCAGTAAACTTCATTTTTTCTTTTCCATTAGTTTAACAGCTTTGTTATAGTCTGTCATATTAATAGCACCTTCACGTAGAAGTTTTTCTCTATTAACTAAATGCTTTGCTTCAACTTCGTCTTTTGATCCACCAAAGTATGCTACACAATGTCCTGATTCAATCATTACATCTGTTGCCATTTTGCCGTCATTGGTTATGAAGTCACCCAAGATACGTCCAAACTTACCTTTACTATCATACTTCTGGCATTTTAGAACTGATTTTTTACCTAGTAGTGATTTAAGTTTATCCTTTGCGGCTAATCCAAATACTTTTTCTACTTTGTCTCTTGTACGACTTTCTGGTGTATCAATACCCATGATGCGAACACGTTCTTTAACTAATACTACGCCAAAGCCTAGGTCAATGTCTACATCAACTGTGTCACCGTCTACTACTCTTTTAATTGTTACTGCATATTCGTACATGTTTAATCCCTTACATCTGCTAACACCACTGGTTCTTGGATGTATTCTGTTTGTTGTTCTTCTTGTGTTAATTCACATTGGCAATCTGGGCAGTCCCAACACTCTGTACATGATTGTCCACAATGACATCCACACCCACAGCTTGCACAATTACTCATTATTTTTTACGTTGCCATTTAGCCTGTGTAATAGGCGATTGTGTATTTGTGTCCGGAAGTTCCTGACTCGGACCTATGGATTGTGTTTTTACCTTCATACCTAATGCCTTATGAGCCGCATCTATTTTTTGTTTGTCTACATCAGTATACGCACCAATGTATGCTGTAGCGGCAACAGAATCTATGTCCATGTCTTCATAATGGCCTGGTGCTCTTGCCATAAACATACTAGCACGATATAGAGCATAATATCTATCTGCATCATTAGTGTAAGTTCCTGGAGAAGAGTGTTGTAGGATTGGGTTAAACTTACCTTGTTTGGTCTTCCACCTCTTAACTTCTACTAAGAATTCAGAGGCACGCATTAGTTGTTTACCTTAGCACCTTTACGCCATTGATAGCATGACCAGTACCTAGCTGTAGATTTGTCTTTGCCTTTAGGTTTGTCACAACCGTGTCTAGCACGAAAGCTTTTACGTCTTTTAGGATCATCTCTTTTAATTGATAAGTTAGGATCACCAAAGCGAATAATTTTTACATTACCCGTTTTAGGATCTTTAACATATACTTTGAATTTTTTCTTTGGGTTTTCTGAAGTACGAATAGGATCATTAAGTTTAACTTTTTTACCTTTGTATTCTGCTTCGTTATAGATAGCAAACTCTACACCTGGTTCAAAAGAACAACCACACTGCTCAAGCATTGCTACATGATCTTCATCCATTTCTACTGTTATTGATAAATCGTCGTGTTCAATAACAACAGTTTCAATCAATGTATCCAGGTTGATAACAAAGCCAACACGATCATCAGTTATTGGATGTGCTATTCTTCTAGCTGTTTCCTGTAGATGTTCTTCGAATGTTTTCATTATTCACTACCTTTGTAGGCCTTGTATAATTCTAACATTTTTTCATCAGTTATTGATTCGTTATACAACGGATTACTGTTTGATTTAGCCGCTGATTTATGTTTAGGTCCATTTAACCCACCTGACATTGTGTTTAACTGTGTGTCAACATCTGTAACTTGTTCGTTAGGTGTGTTAGCATGTTGTATATCTCTTTCTTCCTCAACCGCTTCTTCTTCGCCTTTATATTCTTCATAACCGTCTGAACGTTGTCCAGATAAGTTTAGTAGTGTTTTAAGCATATCAGTATGTTCACCTTGGGCATTTACACTTACTGTTTCTTGGTTAGCATCGTCAATATTTTGTACAACTTGTAAACTTTCAGCAACTTCTTCAGTTTCTACTGACTCATTTAACTTTGCTTCAAACATTGCTGTTATATCAATTTCTTCTTTACCTTCCATTGTAACAAACGCTGTGTCTAACACAGCTGGTTCTGCTTCACCTAATCCTTCTTTCTTAGGACGTCCACGCTCACGTTTAGGAGCATTTGGATCTACCAATGGATCAACTGGTTCTAATGAATCAACCTTTGTCTTTGCTTGAGAATATTTGTAATGTCTACGCTTACCATCTTTGAATGTAACTGTGAAACCTTGACCGTTTGTTTCTGGGCGATCCATTTCAACTTTGTGTCCTTGTTTTTCATGACCTGCTACAATATCAGCAACATGTTTAGCATCATACGCTTCATCTAGTTCAATAGTTTCAATATCTTCTGAAACTCTTTCATTTTTATCATAAGTGTCTGCGTCGGCATCTTCTTCTTTTACTTCTTTATCTTCTTTTTTGCCTTTTTTAGCATCTAGCATTTTTTGGAATGCCGCTTTCTGTGCTGGACTTTGTGCTTCTTCAATTTCAACTGATTCAGTTGTAGTTGTGGTTGTTTCTGGAGAATCGCTTTGTACATTAAGTACTGGAACGTCAGCTAATCTAATCAAGTCATCATGTGATTCTTTGCCGTACTGAGCATAAATGTTATCACCTGTTGTACTAACTTCTGTAATACCTTGTGGCTGTGTCATTTCAGCTGATTTAATTGCGGCTTTTTGATCTTCAGTTGGATTTTCAATCTTTTGAAGTGTTGCTAATACGTTATACATATCCATAGTAATATCCTCTTATCTTGCCGCTGATTTAACTTGCGGTATTTTGTTTTTTGTACTACCCATTGAGCTTAACTTGCCTTGTGGTAGATCGTTAGTCGTTTTGGCTTCAGGGGTTTTGCCGCCGGCTATCTCATATTCAATTGATGATTCAGGAACTGATGCACTTGGATCTGCGTATATCTTACTTGCTTCTTTTTGTTCCTTAGTATCTGCTGGGTACTCCTCGTTATCTAATAATGGTGCTTCTTCTGCTTCAGCACCTTCGTTTTCTTCCCATCCCTCAGCAAAATTTTGTGATACTATTTTTATTTGTGATTGAGGCTTACGTGTACACGTTTCAATCATTTGAAATAGTTCTTGTTGTCCTGCTGGATAATCTAATTCTATTTCAAATATACAAACTTCCATATTTTTAACACCTGGAAAGTCCAATGGATCTTCTGTTACTGGTGTTGTTTTTGGATCTGACATTTTAATTAGATCAAACTTTGCTAATCTGTCTTCTAATTCTTTAAGACAATCTTTGTCACAGCCACCAGCTACTTTAATTCGATATGAATAAGTTTGCTGTGACTCTGTTAAATATTCTGTAAATTTTTTCATTATTATTATTTCCCCTGACTATGCGTATATTTATACTACTTTATTCTTTTCTGTCTTTATTGTTTAGTAACTCTTTTAACATTTCGTTACGGTCTAACACGTATCCTTGTCCTTGTTCCATTGGTTCATTACCTGCGTTGTCAACCAACTTTTTTTGATCCTGTGCGGCTTTCTTTAATTGTAAATCAATCATTTTTAGCTTTTTATTAATCTTAGCTGTCTTGGCTGATATAGCGTGGTTTAGCATATTACTTGCTACTCCAAATATCTCACTGGCAAAGCGACTGTCTACATTCATGCCTAAGTCCATTAAATCTTTGTAACTGTCTTTAGCTAACTGTCCTAACTCATCCATCTCTTCGTCACTGGCTTCTAATCCTTTTACAGCAGGTAACGCTGATTCTATCTTGTCAATGTTCTTTAATGTTTGTTGTGGTAGTTGTGGATCCGCTGTTTCTTCTTGTGGTAATGGTATAGAAACATCTGCGTCTTTGGCAGGCTCTGATGGTTCTAAATCAAAAAGTTCTTCTAATTTTTTCGTCATTATCTTGCTCCACTTCTAAATATGTCGTCTTCAGTGACTACTCTAAATGTAATACCATTTGCTTTACACCAACGCATAGCTTGATCCCATTTAGCGTGATTAATTGCTACAGTCTCTCTGGTAGCTCTGTTAGCATTTTTGCTTTCAATTATACTTTGCTTTTTAGGTTTAATTTCTACCAGCTCTGTTACTAATTTACCTCTTTTGTCCTGGTACTGGACTAAAAAGTCAGGAACATAAGTTGTTTGTTTTCCAGTCATTGGGTGTTTGTAAGGAATACGTACACTCTCACTAGCCCATTTAACTACACTAGTGTGTTTATCGCAGAATTGCATAAATGCGTGTTCCCAACTTGATCTGTATCTAGGTGCTTTTTTACCTACATACTTGTCGGGATTCATTATTGAGTAAAGACCGTTTGCAAATCTGCTAGCCATTACTTGCTAACATTACGTGCCGCATATAAATTAGGTTGTTGCAATACGCTAACACCGAGTAATGTTGATTTTGATCTAAGACCGTTGAGATAGTATGCTATAACTTCATCCATTGCTAATGGATCGTCTAAGCCTTTAAACTTTTTTAATAGTTCGTCTGTAGATATATTGTAGTTTTGTTGTATTCTAAAAAATGCTGATGTAAAATCATCTGCTATAGCTGTATCGGTTGAATGCTTTAGAAAAAATGATCTCACTATGTCAAACTCGTCAGCATTAATGACTGTTTCTGTATTATAGAAATTATCAAAGATTTTAACTGTAGATTCTAAGTTATTTTTTGTAATGTTTACTGTTGACATGATAGTATTTAACCTTATTCAGCACTAGGCCAAAAATCATCGACCAATAGTTTTTCCGTTACTAGAAATGATACTACTAGATCTTACTGTGGAATCATTAGTAGCTGTAGAAGTTAGTTTATTTGTTTTGCTATTAGATGTTGGTGGAGTTGAGAAGTTAAAAGCACCTGAGGCCACTGTTGGTAACCCTTCACGTATTACTACTCCTAATACTTCTTCTTTAATACCTTCTGTACTTACATCACCCTTGTTGAAAATATCATACACACGACCAATTTTTTTACCAGCACCTAATACATCACCTGTTGCTAAATCTTCAAAAACACCTACGCCTGCATCTAACAATCCACCTTGTCCTAATATAGATGAGTTAGAGCCTGCTTGGCTTAATGAACTAGGTTCTTTGTCATAATGAGCTGGATCTGTAAATCCTGGAATTGGAGCACCTGTTTGACCATTAAGAGCACCAGCACCATATTTTACAGTTTCATACTTTATAGTCATTGAGTTTGCCATTGGTTCGCCACCCTGACTATAATCATATTGGTCATGACGCATTTCTGTAATTTGTGGATTGATTAATGTATACGAAACAAAATCATGTTGGTTAAATCCGTATATTGTAATATCTTTAAAGAATTGAGGTTTGTTGCCAGTTCCTGTATTATCTTCTGCTGAATATCCCCAATCGCTACCTGCTCTAGTCTGACTATAAACATCTCTAGTATTATAATCACTTCTTCCAACTGGAGCATTGTTTACACCGTTAGCATTTCCTTGAACTGTTCCGTAAGGCTGACTTGGATCTTTATAATAATAACTAAAATATTTAAACCATAAACTACGAACAAGATCAGCACCGTCATCATGAAACTCTACCGTTACTGGTTCATAATTAATTTTTGAATGTACTAGTCGTTTTCTATTATATTGATTAAATTCATCTACGTCTAATGCGTAGTTTGGAAGTGTTATGTTTTTAACTAACACACTGAGCTGACTTTGCTCCTCTGGACCAAATGCTGTTTTAAGACCAGGTAGCTCCGTAACATTTAAGTTGAAATGCACATGGAATAAAAACTTAAATCGTGGAGCTAGTTCATAGCCAGCAGATCTAAATGTTTTGCTGGCATGCCTATAGTCTTTTAGATAATCGCTACCGAGAAAGCCCTTTAAGACGTCCCCAAATATTCCGGCCATCTAAATTATCCTGTTACTACTGTGCCTAATGTCCTACCTACTGCTGAACCCACACCGCTACCAATTGGAGTTTGGATAGCATTATCAAATCTAATAGTCATTGATAGTGTTACAGGAGCACTTTCACCGTATGATAAATCATTATAGTTAACTGCTGTTAAGTAGCAACCATATAATTCCCATGTTTCTAACACGTTTGGTTCGTTAGCACCGTTACCACCGTCTAATACTTCGCAACGTGTAATGAATTTATAGTCAATACCTGCTGAAGCAGATGATTGTTCCATAAAGTCTAATTGTTTCTGTAGTTGTTCGCCAACTAGTTTAGCAACAGAACCTGACGCATCGTCACGTAATTCAACTGCTGTAGTTTCCCAAGTATGTTTACCTGCTAGATACATACGTGAGTTATATAACTCAATCGGCATTTCTTCAAATGATAATGAAGGTCTAGCAAATGAAATAACTTGTTTAGTTAATTCTGTTCTTGGTGTACTTGCACCAAAGTTTTCAAATACCGTTCTAAAACGATACTTTAATTTAGGCATTAACAGTCCTTGGTTAGATGCACTTTGATCTGACGCTAAAGGAACTGACATCCTAGTTAATGATGAAACAGCCATGTGTATTTCTCCTTGTTAAATATCTTTCTACTACTATTTATCAATATAAAGTCGCAAAAAATGGCTCCGAAGAACCATTAAGTGCGTATATTATTCTATACTATAATACTATAAATTACCTGCTTCAATATCACCTGTGTTTTTAATTCTCAGTGGAATGTAAATAAATTCTACTGATTTTGTAGGTTCAATTGCAATATCAACATATAGCTCGTTACGATCAATACGTTCTGCTGTATTGTTTGTATCATCACACACAACTAGATAGTCATAAACACCACGTTTAGCAGTAATATCGTTTAATAACTGCTCACATGCGTTTTTAACTTCGTTTCTAGTAACTGTATCATTTGGTTCAAAGATATATGATTTTCCTAACACTTCTAATCTATCACGAACATATGCAACTAGTCTTGCTACGTTTATTCTATCAAGACTTGATGGAGTTGAAGCAACTGTTTTGTTACCGTAGTTCTGTAAACCTGAACCTGGTACAAACGTAAGTGGATTAACTTTATTTTCATACAGTGTGTCGCGTAGTGCTTGTCTAACTGAAATTTGTTGGAATTCACCTGTTTGTGAATTAACATAACCTACAGCTTCACCGTTGTCAATAGTTCCACGTAGTCCACCTGCTGGTGCTAACCACGGATAACCAATTTCATCTGACTTAACTAATGTTCTTAACATCGCATGTGATGCTGGAGCAACAACTTTATTACCTGCTAAGTCGTTTGTTCTAACATTTGGATAAAACACTGCTACGTATGGATCTGCTGTTGATAATCCATCTTCGCTGTCTACACCTGCGCCATTAGCATCAGTTGCCCAATTAACAACATCAGTTGCATTATCTGATAACCTAAATGGTGTATCACCAACAACAAAACCAGTATTGTTTCTATCGTTGTTTAGAGCAACTAGGTTATCAATAAGTTCTGGATAGCCCGGAGCCGCTAATAAGTTAAATTGTTTTTGTTCTTCACGGATTGATGTGTTAGCATCAATACCTGCTTCTAGTGCCGCAACTATAATTTTACGAACTGCTTTACGTCCCATGTAAGGTGAACCGTCTGCTTTATTACCGCTTGTATTTACCCACGCATCTTTTTGTGTTGGTAAAACGTCAGTTGGGAATGTAGTTGAATTAAAGTAATTAACTTTAAATTGTTTAACTGTGTTACCTGAACGTCTTGTGTTAAACAATAATGTACCTTCTGGATATAATGTTGCTGTTGGTGCATCAATGTCTACGTAAGTGCTAGTTAATAGTGATAAAATTGTTGGAACATCGTCTGTAACTGGATCTACTGTTCCTGCTGTTCCCCAACGTGCATCCGCAAATAAAACACCGCTTTGTGTAGTTTGATCACTGTTGTCTAAAGCTACCCATTGGTCTACACTATCTGCTACTTCCCATCTGTAAATTTTAGGATAGTTATCTAGATCTGCTGTTGAAATCCATAAATCTCCGTACACCAATGCTGAAGCATCTGATTGTGTAGTAGGAGCAGTTGCTGATACTATTGGCCCAGCTGGAGAGCATTGTGAAAGATCAAATCCTCTAGCATCATTACTAACTGCTTGATATCCTTTCCAAGCACCACCGTCTTGAATTAATATATCAACTTCATCTGTTGCTGAATGATACCAATATGTATCATTTGCTGGATCCTGTGTAGGAGCAGTCAGTGATGCTGTGTATGTTAATGGAACATAGTTAGAAACAATAACATCGCTGTTGTTACCTGCTTTAACATTGTCTAACGCTGATGTAATACCTGCGTCTACTAACGGAGTACCTGTTGAATCTTTTAATACAATAACGCCACCTTGTGAGTGTGAAATTCTTACAGCACCGCCTACAACGCTAGCAACAGTGTTAGCAACATTTGCCGCATTGAATGCCGAAACAAAGTCTGCCGCTGTTGTACCGCTTATCGTAGCAGTTACCGCTGTAGTCATTGCTGTTGAGTTTTTAACACTTGCTGAAATAGTAAACTGATCACTAGTTGTTAGTGTTGGTGCTGTGTTCGTTGATGTCGCTGTTGTAGCACCTGTAGTGTATCTTTTAAATACTTTATATGTTGCGTTATCTGCTTCTGTTGAATCATATTGAACATATAATGTGTTAGCCGCAACATTTATGCCGCCGCCTGCTGGGTCAATATTTTTAAGTGCTGTTTGATCATTTTCATATAATGGAGCACTTACTGTTGACCATAACTCTGTAGTTGAATTATAATTCTTAACAGTTATATCAGCACCGTTGTTTACTGCTGTAGTCTTAATCCATACAGAACCTGTAGGACGAGGAGCAGTGTCTGTTGATGCCCAACGTGGGTTTGAATAATGTTGTGACTGTTGTAGTCTTGGATAGTAATATGTATTTGCTGTTAAGCCAGCATCTGTTAAGATTGTACCTGAACCGTTAGCTAATAGTAATGCGCCTTCTAAAGAAGATCCATCT